>LSQX01245055.1_pt4 | contig 18205 bp, 18 predicted proteins | sample 654561 | NCBI WGS metagenome assembly LSQX01 (sample SAMN04489861, study PRJNA283612) | anaerobic digester metagenome | isolation source: 4 biogas reactors fed with cattle manure at either 37C or 55C with and... | place: Denmark: Kongens Lyngby | collected 2014
CCCAAGATGTTCCTGTTCTATTTTGGTAGCTCCGATATCCGTAGTAGTGTTCTGGATCCAAAAGTCTCCTTTGAAGAACTGATTGAATTCGCTCTCAGTCCTTCTGAAGAAGCTGGACGGGCTGCAGACCAGAAAAACAGCATCCTTGCTTGCCTCTTCTGGATTTTAAGTTCAAGTGAAGAAAGCAAAGAGGGTACAACCGCATTCTTTGATGTGAGCGGCAAACCAAAGGTAGCTGCAATTCCAGCGTACAAAGAAAAGCTGGAACACACCCGCAAGCAGACCCTCGACTATGTAGTTTCTGATCGGCTGGCATCCTGGATTTACCCAATCGACCATTACCTGCTTCTGCCATCATTTGAGTGGGGTATACCCGAGAACACGCTGGATCGCATTCGTCCCATCATCCGCGATTCCCGCCCAACCATCGGATTTTCACTGATTGAAGCAACAAACGCACGTAAAGTGACCGTTTGGAATGAAAACGGTGCTTTCACAGTGCATGATATTGATATTTTACGAGAAGCAGGTTGCCTGATTGATGAGCAGATCATTAACAGCATTGGAATTCCCGCTTAAAAGGAGAGAAAAATGGTTCCAACTTACGCGAATACAGGTCATATATCCCCCACTGTTCCAAAAATTGTTGTAATTGGTATGGGTGGCGGAGGTTCCAATGCAGTCAATCGTATGATTGAAGGCGGTATGCAAGGCGTCACATTTGTGGCGGCTAATACAGATGCGCAGGCGCTGGCAATTAACATGGCGCCTAACAAAATTCAATTGGGTCCAAAACTGACACGCGGATTGGGCGCCGGAGGTTTACCTACGGTTGGTGAATCTGCGGCTGAAGAAAGCACCAAGGAGCTCGCTAACATTCTCCAGGGTGCCGATATGGTCTTCTTAACAGCCGGTATGGGTGGCGGAACGGGCACTGGTTCCATCCCGATCGCAGCCAAGGTTGCCAAGGCTTGTGGCGCGGTGACAATTGGAATTGTGACCAAACCTTTCTCCTTCGAGCTCGGTCGTCGGCAAACCAATGCCAACACTGGAATAGAGAAACTTAAGGAATACACCGACACGCTCATCGTCATCCCCAACGATAAACTGCTTGAAGTTGCGCCAAGAGACCTGCCACTTGAGATGGCTTTCACACTGGCAGATGATGTTTTAAGACAAGGTGTACAGGGTATTTCCGAGTTGGTAACTGAAACCGGTCTGATCAATGTTGACTTCTCTCATATCAAAAACATCATGACTCGCGGTGGTGGCGCATTGATGTCAATTGGCACTGGTAGCGGACCAAACAAAGTTCACCAGGCAATCGAGAAAGCTCTTCATCATCCCTTACTTGATGATACCGACCTCTATTCTTCTTCGGCAATGATCGCCAACTTCACCGGAAGTGAAGATATGTCTTTCCGTGATGTAACCGATGCACTGAAGACGCTTCAGAACGCAACTGGTGGGCATGCAGAGATCATCCCCGGCATCATCACAGATCCAAGGATGGAAGATCGTGTTCAATTAATTTTGATTGTTACTGGGATCGGTGCACCAAAAGCAAATTTTCAAGCTGACAGTTTCAGTGGATTGGCTCAAAACCAAGTAGAAAATCCTCGTCCAATTGAAACTGAAACCAAACAGGTAGTCGATGAGCCTAAAGTTAATAACGAGATTGGTCTCGAACAGTACCCACAGGTGGACACCAGAGATAACCTCTCGGTACCCGCCTTTTTACGCCGGAGAGTAAAGAAGTAAGGCAGGTTTTATGAAAACAGTTGCAATTCGTAAGGTAACCGAAATTGTGGTTGGCAAGCATCCAAAACTGGCAGGCAAGAGCCCCAAGGTCAGTTCACTGTCACCTGGTAAGTACTTACTTCAATACAGTATCAGCGATGAGTTGCCTAACGGAAAATCGATCTCTCAGACCATCCGTGTGGTAGCGGACGAAGAGGGCAATATCACTAAGATCTCTTCTTCAAGAGGATGAACCAGGAGTACGCATGACCGCCACTAGTTTTCCGATGGATGCATTGAAGGCTGAGAAAAAGCGCAAGAAAGTTCGCAAGCAGGCACAACCAGACCAACCGGTTCGGCTTGCTTTCGATACCCAGCGTATCATGACAGCCAAACAAGCAAGACCGGTTGAGCAAATTCTGTTCAATGCTTCCGCTTTGGAACAGCTAAGTTATCAACCTACGGTTCGATTGGAAGTGAAACATTATTCGCCCGAGCTTCAGAAGGGCGTTACGATGATGAATAAAGTCGGAAAACGTAATTTTTTCAGAACTCAGGCCTTCACCCTTGTCACCATTTCGGGGATGGGATTGCTGATCGGATTCTTCATCGCATACTTTATCTGATTCTTTGCCAGAAAGTACACATAGTCAAAAAAGGCGGTCCAATAGTCGGGACCGCCTTTATGTTTGTTCAAATCTGAGTCAATTATTTGCCAATTTCAGAATATCTGGTCATCAAAGAAATTGCAGGGAATTTCCACCTGTGGAGAAATATTTTATAGTTACTACAAATTCAGAGATGAGAATTGCATCATAGCTGAAACACCGGGTGAACTACCTGCTTTCTGCCTGTCCCTTAACCAATGGGTAAACAAAGTCTCGAATGGCACTTTCATTATCGATATCACCTGGAAGGCTGACCAGACTCTATACCTCACTGTGGGAAACAGATTCACCGGTAGAAAGGGTTTGCCAGGCGCTCAAAAATTCCGATTCGAGCATATCTGGGTCAAAATAGATTTCACAGTTACTGCCCAGGTCCGGATATTGCTCTTGGTCCTTCTGACTACCCGTCATCTGAATAACAATCATCAAGTCCTCTAATCGATAAGCCAGCCACGGACGGGGATTCCAGGCACCAATTTTTTGCTTATCACTTGTTGCAGGCTGATCGATCTGGAGCCACTCATCTTTCCATCAGGTAAGGATCTTCCGGAGCTGCCCAAATTCGATGTCCGCCGTAAAACAAAAAAGTTTAATCTCCGCTTCTGCCGACTTGCCCATCAAATAGCTTATAGAGATTCTTTCCGCCTGTTAATCCAAAAAACATAATTCGTGGACCAATATTTGCAGTTGCTATAACTTCTACAGGTCCACTTCGTAATACATAACAACTATCCCAACCCGTTGTACTGATTTTTTGAACGTCTGTTTTCAATTTTTGATTGTCTCTCTGTTTATTTAATGTATAATCTAATAATACTTGAAATATAAGAGGATTTTATGACCGTTTCACCCAATAAGAAAACCATTAACTACTGGGAAAAGATAGTTATCGGTACAGATGACCTGCAATATCTTACCAATTTTCTGTTTGAAACGGAAGAACCTCTTTCCATCCAAAACCTCAGTAGGGTTTTAATTAAACACCTCCTGGAAAAGCGTGCATCCGCAGAGGCTTCTCGCAAAGCGAGTGCTGGTCTTACTTATTTTCCGAAAGAAAGCTATCAAACCGGTGACAAACTGAATTTTCCTGAACTTGATGGCGCATCCGGAGTGGTAATGGCAATCCGTGATGGAGACAACCCTGGTTTAGGCAGTTTTCAGGTGATGCAGGTAGAGTTTGAAGATGGCACCACCAAAGAGTTTGCATCAGTCTTGGGAGAGCATCCGCTCAATCACAAGAACTACGAGAGCACCGCTGATGAAGAAGAAACGACAGAATCGATCTTGAAACTCCATGGACGCAGTATTAGTGCCTTACTACGTACCGCCCTCGATGAGCAAAACGATCTCATTCGAATTGGCGACACATGGTTTCCACGCTCGCTCCTCATCGATATTGGTGCTGGTCACCTTAACATTGCGGAAGCAATCCTCGATTCGATGTCAGGTGGTCCAATCGGGATCCAGGAATTAATGCAACAACTCGAGCTTACAGATAGCGACGAGAACAAGAAATTATTGGAGTTTTCATTGAATTATGCCCTCCAGGAGGATCCTCGTTTTGACGAGGTTGGTACCACTGGTCAATTCTCATGGTTCTTACGTCGGCTTGAACCTGTCGAGGTTCTGGAAACTCCCCCTTACCTTCGCTCTGAAGGACTTTCCATTCTTTCAGACGATCTCGATGACAACACCTACCAACTTTTAGACGAGTTGAATGATGAACTTTCATTTACCGCAGAGGAAATCAATGAGGCGGAACCGACTGATAGAATCTCAGTCACCCTCACTTATCCACACTGGAGAGCTGGCAGCCTGCCGGTAACACCGTTGACCAATCAGGTACTGCCTTCTGCCCTGGAATCCCACACGATCAAAGTGGCATTCATTGACGAACAGACCCAGCAGCCAATCTCGGCCTGGATTGTGAGAGACCATAACTATGCCATTGGGCTGCGTGATTGGTACGAAGAGAAAAACCTGATCCCAGGAAGCATCGTCGAGATCTCCCGAACGAAAGACCCTGGTGTGATGAAGATCCAAGCTCAGAAAAAACGCTCGAATAAGGAATGGATCAAGACTGTCCTGGTGGGTGCCGATGGAGGACTGGTTTTTGCGCTGTTGCGTCAACCGATATCAGCTGGTTTCAATGAACGCATGGCAATCGCCATCTCAGACGTAGGCGGTCTGGATGAAGTCTGGAAGAGCCGACAATCCAAGTCACCTGCTCTAAAGACAGATATCATGCGAATGATGGCCGAATTGTCCAAGTTGAACAACCAACGGCATGTCCACTTTGTGGATTTATATGCAGCATTGAACGTCATTCGAAGAACTGCACCCATGGATCTGCTTAACGTACTGCTTTCGAGTGAAGAATTCTTTCATGTAGGGGACCACTATTACCATATCACCGAGAAAGCTTAGGAGGATCAATGCTAAATAAGTCCAGTTTGATGAAACCGAACAGGAAAACAAAATTTCGCATTGATTTTGATTGGTGGAAATCCCAGGATCGTAATTGGCGCAGTTCACTGATTTCATTCCTCTGCCCGGAACACAGGGAGGCTTTTGCACAATTTAATGATGAAACCATGTTGGATTTGGTTGACCCATCTACGGGAGAAGTTACCAAAGGCGACGCGCTGATCTACACGTTAATCACCCATTGTGCCCAGCAGGAAGATTTTATTACAGCCAACACCCCCCTGGTCGATTCCATTTTCAAAGTATTTCTCAGCAAAGAAAATCAGCCAATGGATTCTGAAGAGCTTGCTGAGATCACGCGAAAACCCACATTGACAATTTTGAGCACGATCGGTTCAACCAGAGTCTACAAGGGAATTCGCCCTGTCTGATCAGCTTTTTTGATAGTATAATCACCGGCCTTGCCCCCGTAGCTCAATGGACAGAGCACCAGCCTTCTAAGCTGTTGGTTGTGCGTTCGAATCGCACCGGGGGTATTTTTTTGGACAATAACTGACGAATCAATACAAAATTTGTAGACCCGTTTTTACGGGTAAAGAATCAAACCTTCTCGTTCTATAATCACCCTCGATCAATCAATAAGGAAACTTTAATATAATCAACTGATAAAACCAGATACTCCCCGAAATTGTAATGGAGCGCTCCTTTAAAAAACTCTCTCACAACAATAAGACGAATTTTGGAAACAATTTCGGCTCAAGAGTTCACACTATACAGATAATTTGAAGTCCTGTTGTAGCTTTTGTGACTATGCGCATTAATTACAGCCATTTTCGGGAAATAACCTTAGATAATCTACTCCTATCTCCCCACTTCTGGATGATAATGAAGCAATAGTAGAAAGGAAAACTATGAACTTACTCAAAAGATGGATTGTGATTTTACTGGCAGTTTTTATCGCAGCATGGCTTGTTCCCGGCATCGAAGTTACGGGGGGTGGGTGGGCGACTTACGCGATTATGGCGGCTGTACTTGCGTTGTTGAACGCGATACTGCTTCCAATCCTGAAGACGCTCTCCTGCGGTCTGATCATCCTGACCCTCGGTATATTCAGCCTGGTCCTGAATGCAGGGATATTTATGCTTTCATCCAATATCGCGCAAGCCTGGTTTGGAGCAGGATACTCTGTCGATAGCTGGTTAGCCGCTTTCCTTGGCTCAGTGATTGTCAGTATCGCCACGATGCTGTTCGCCAATGACAGATCGAGTCGAAGAGATAAAGACAACGATTAATCTTTACATAGCTTTTTTGAATCGTCATGGTGGAAACAAAATCCACCATGACACTTTTGGATTCAGGAAACGATTTCCAAGCAACTGGTATCGACCAATATCCAGGTAATAGACCTGTTTCATAATATTTTCCTTGCAAGATTTCCCTTTTGTGATAAACTTGCCATGTTAATTTCGGCTTAGCCGAATATCAAGCCTTCCACTCCTGTCCGCCTACGGCCTTGGCAGGAGCAAACCCGAGGAAAGGAGCCTCGAAGTATGCATAAATACGAACTAATATTTATTCTCCAGGCAGACCTGGACGAAGCAACGCTGGACGCTGCTGTCGAAAACATCGAAACCCTTATCAAGAATAATCAAGGTGAAATCGCCAAGACTGACCGGTGGGGTAAACGCAAACTGGCTTATCCCATTCGTAAAACGAATGAAGGCTATTACGTTTTGATCAGCTTTGACTACAAGCCCGAAGAAGTTGCCGCACTCAAGCGAACAATTGGCTTCAATGAACAAATCTTGCGCTCAAGCATAGTTCGCATTGATTAATCTGGAGGAAGAATGACTGAATATAGATCCAATGACCGTGGCGATCGCAATGATCGCAATGACCGTGGCGGCGACCGCGGTGAACGCGGAGGAAACCGCAACCGCCGTTTCGTCTCCCGCCCCAAATTCTGCCAGTTCTGTAGTGACAAGAAACTGGCTATTGACTACAAAAGCGTCGAATTGTTAGGCCGTTTCATCAACGAGACCGGCAAAATCCGACCCCGCCGCCAAACTGGCACCTGCGCCAGGCACCAGCGAGAAGTTGCGAAGGCCATTAAGAACGCCCGACATATCGCCTTACTTCCTTTTGAAGGTGATTTCTGGGTAGAAAACATTTAATCACCTTGAGAGGGAATTGACATGGCTACCAAACCACAAACGCCTCACAAGGTGACTAAAAAGCATTTAGCAAGAAAGCAACAAGAAGAAAAGCAGGTCAAAACCGCAGTAACTGTGACCATTGTAATTTTGGCAGTGGTTGTGATCTTACTGGGCTATGTTTTGGTTGACCGTTTTATTGTCAAACCTAATATCACCGTTGCTCGTGTTGGTGAAACAGAAATCAAAGCTGGTGAATTCAAAAACAGCACAACCTACTCTCGAATGAACATGCTCAACCAGGCAACGCAATATGTTAATTTCTTTGGCGAGACTGGTAAACAATATGCGCTTTCCCTGTTGCTCCAAATCAAAGACCCGACTGTTGTCGGTGAAAATGTATTGAATCAACTGGTTGACGAAGTGCTCATTCGGGAAGAAGCCGCAAAGCGTAACATCACCGTGAGCGATGAGGATCTTGAAAGGGAGATGCGCGAGCAATTCCGTTTCTACCCTGAAGGGACCTATACTCCGACTATCACAAGCACATCGGTTTATACCCCAACTTGGTCAGCTGCCCAATTTGCACTGATCAACCCAACTGATACGCCAGAACCGTCTGCCACCCCTACTGAAACTCCAGAAGGCTGGGTTCCAACCGCCACGGAATTACCTGAAGATTTCCCCACTGAGGTTCCAGCCACAGCGACTGTTGAGCCAACTGAAGGACCCGAACCGACAGCGACTGCTGTTCCCACAGATCCGCCAACGCCCACTCCTTTTACTGAACGTTTGTATAAAAAAGAAGTCAAGGATTATATAGATTCATTGTCAATTTATGGCATAACCAAAAACGACATTGAACGAATTCTTTACAATGGTCTTCTGCGCGACAAACTGATGGCAGATGTTACCAAGGACCTGCAACCTGTCGAAGAGCAGGTCTGGGTACGCCACATCCTGGTAGATAGTGAAGAAGTTGCTAAAGAAGTCAAAGCAAAACTTGATGCCGGCGGAGATTGGCTTGCCCTCGCAATCGAATATTCAACTGACGAATCGAACAAAAACAATGGTGGCGATTTGGGTTGGATCGGACCGGACGATAGCTATGATGCCGACTTCCTTGCAGGCGCTTTTGCCTTGAATGATGATGGACAGATTAGCGATCCTGTAAAGAGTCAATTTGGCTGGCACCTGATTCAACTTGTAACCAAGGCTACCAACCCGGTTTCCAGTTCCAAATTCGCTCAAATGAAGCAAAACTTCTTCTCCGATTGGCTCGAAGAAATTCGCACTTCACGTGACGACATTGTGATCGAAGAGAACTGGGCTGAGTTTGCTCCCGAGACCCCTGCCGTGCCTGATGAATTGTATAACTACGTCATCAGCCCCAACGCCGAAGGAAATTAACGTAACTAAACCGATTTAAATTGAAAAGCCGGCGATTTGCCGGCTTTTTTCTTGGTTAATATTTTTTCTTTCTGTAGAGTAATCCAGTCGCGAACTTACAAATCCTTACAGTAAAAACCTGATTTCCACTGAAGGATTGGCGAAAATTTTCAATTTATTTCTACACTCAGTCAGACGGCTGTCATGAACTAACTATTTCAATTTACCGGACAAAACTCTCATCCACCTCGTCCAATTTCAGGCTGATAACCTGACTGGCAGAGTCTTTACCCATCGTCACGCCATAAATCACATCAGCTGCAGAGACTGTGTTGCGATTGTGAGTAATGAGGATAAACTGCGTCTCGCTTGAAAGGTCCTTAAGCAGTTCGATAAAGCGACCAACATTAGATTCATCCAGCATCGCATCCACTTCATCAAGCACACAGAAAGGTGTTGGTGAAACTTTAAGTAAGGCGAATACCAATGCGACTGCCGTCAGACTGCGTTCACCACCAGATAGCAGCACCAAACCTTGTTCCCTCTTTCCAGGAAGCCTGGCTTCGATTTCAATACCACCATCAATTGGTGATTCGTCGTCGCCCAAGAGGAGCCTGGCAGAACCTCCGTTGAATAATCGTGAGAACATATGTGTGAATTCCGTACTGACAGCATTGAAGGTCTTCAAAAATTCCGACCGCATGACCTTGTCAAGTTCCTTAATCATTTGCTCGATGTCTGCCAATGCAGAAGTCAAATCGGCAACCTGGGTGGTCAGACTGTCATGTCGTTCTTTTACTTCCCGATATTCCTGGTCAGCTTCCATGTTGACCGTCCCGATACGGCGTATCTGAACTTTCAGCTGTTTGATCGTATCTGCCAGAGTTTCGGGCACTTCAGCAATCTCAGGTAAAGTGTCGATCACCAGATCAGGGAACGGCAGTGGTGCGGATTGGGTGTATTCTTTGCGATATTCCATCTCGATCAAGCTAAAATCGTCATCGATGCGAGTTTTCAGGTTCTCGAGCCGTTCTTGCTGATGTGCCAATTCCAACTGATAATGAATCACCTGGCGATCTCTTTCAGTCAGCGTTTTTTGATTGCCCGATTCAGATTCAACATATTGCCGACTCTGTTTTTCAAGCTCTCGCAAAGTCTCAAGCTCGGGATCTAATGATTCGTTCTGTAAGGCTGTTATCTGTGCCTGATCGCGAGCTACACTTTCCGCCAACGTCGAAATTTGTTTTTCCAGATCATGTAAGATCAATTCTTGTTCATCAATGCGAGTTTGGAAGTTTCCCTTACGAAGCTTATCCGCTTCGAGACGTTTGTTCTCAGTCTGTCGAGTCTCACGAAGGTGATTCAGCGATTGCGTCAACATTTGCTTCTCAGTTTCGAGGTAACGATACTGGTTTTCGATGTCCTGGGGTTGAAATTCTGCCCGCTTTTGGCGTAATCCTTTTTGTTGAGCTTGCAGTTTTTCAACTTTAAGTTGATTCGCCTTTTCCAACTGAATTAGTTTTTCAAGGTTTTGCTTGACCCCATCATGTGATGTCTGGTTTTCATTCTGCTGACGTTCAATCCAACCCGCTCTATTTCGGTTTTTTTCCATGGAAAGGCTGGCTGCCTGTAGTTCTTTTGCCAGGCTGTCACGCACATTTTGCTTTTGATCCCGCAGGCGTTGGTTAGCACTAATTTTTTCGTCCGCGGTTCTTAGCTTAACGGTCAATTGTTCAATTACTTTCGCAATTTTCCCAGCTGAAGCAACCACCTCATCAAGTTCACTGGTCAGTTCCTTAACCATACGGGTGTAGCTCACCTTGCTGCTCTGGTTCGCTTTACCGATGATGGCAATTCCATTCTTCAACAACACTTCCCCTGCCAGGGTAACAAAATTCAAATCCGGATGATCTTCGCGACCAGTAAAAGCAGACTTGATATCGTCAGAAATAACAAAATCACCCAACAATAAGTCCACGACAGGTCGAAGGGCTGACTCAGTGCTCACAATTTGGCTCGCGATGACTAATCCTTCTCCCAGATTCTTTGCAACAACATTTTTCGATGCGGAATTCTGACTTAAAACTGCAACACGATCTTGAAGTCGGTTTGAAAATTCCTCCACGAGATTCGAGCCCAAATTCCCATCCTTTATAATGAGCACATCTACAGCCTCGCCCAAAGCAGCACTTATGGCAGTCTCATATTCCTCAGGTACTTCGATATGGGTAGCCAAATCGGTCAGGTCACCGCGCAATTTCTTCTCGCGACTTGATTTCAGCAAGCTTTTCGCGCCATCAGAAAACCCTGCCAGGCTTTCCCGGCTTTGCTTGATAAGTTCCAAACGATTCTTGACACGATTCTTATCCAAATCGAGTTTATGGCTGCTCTGCTGATAGGATTCCAATTCTTTTGCAATTTTGGTGCGTTCCTCGAGAGCCTGGTTGGTTTCCTTTTTCAGATCAAGTAGGTCTGTTTCTGCCCGCTGGATTTTTTGTGTGAGTTCATTGATCCCAGCATCTAACTTGATTTTCTCATTGTCAAGGTCTGTCAAGTTGGTTTGAATGGAAACCTGGCTCGACTGCAATGTTTGCATCCGTTCAGTCATTTCTTGCTTGCGGGAACGAATTACAACAGCTTCTTTTTCCGCCTCGATCTGAGCCTCGCGTAAATTGAGCTCTTCCTTCTGCAAACTGACTTCTTGTTCCAAGATTTTTGCTCGCGAGACGGAGAGTTCTCCAAATTGCTTCTGGACAGTCTCCAGTTCTTCATGGATTTTGCTCTCATCCATTTCACGGGTCTGAGAATTGGCTTCGGCAGCGCGAATCACTTCTTCCAAGTTTGCCAAGTCATTGACAACCTGTAGCCTGGCTTTCTCTGCGGCATTTCTTCTTTCATCCAAAATCGCCAAATTCTGGTTATCACGCTGCAGTTGATCTCGCAATCCCCGAATCTCATCCATCAACGTGTTGACTTTAATCCGCTGAGCTTCAATTTCTGTTCGAAGATTATTAGCTTCAGCCTGTTCTTGTTCGAAGCTCTTGCGAGTGGATTGCCTTTCCAACTCGGCAGTGTTAAGTTGTTGCTGAATCTGATTAACTTCCTTCAAAGCTTTGAACCAGTGATAGCCATACCATTCACGCAGGCTTTGTTTGAGTGCATCCTGGACGGTTTTATATTCACCCACTTTGGCTGCTTGCTTCTCGAGGCTGCGTACCCTGGGTTTAATTTCTGCAATGATATCCAGTGCGCGTTCAAGGTTACGCCCTGTTGTCTCCAGGCGATGTAGTGCTTCTTCTTTTCGACTCTGGTACAACCCAATGCCAGCCGCTTCTTCAAAAAGCTTGCTGCGTTCATCCGGACGAATGGAAAGTGCGGAATCAACCAAGCCTTGCCCGATGATGGTGTAAGTGCGATCGCTGAGACCGGTCTTACCAAGCAATTCGTTAAAATCTTTCAAACGAACCCGCTGATTGTTAATCAGGTAATCATTCTTACCATCCCGGTAAGCACGGCGCGTTAGCACCACTTCCGAATAATCAATAGGAAGCCATTTGTCCTGGTTGTCAAATTTGATCGAGACCGCCGCCATACCTGCCCTGGCGCGGTTGTCGGAACCAGAATAGATCATATCCTCGGTTCTCTTAGCTCGCAGCAGGGAGTAAGATTGTTCCCCCAAAACCCATCTGATTGAGTCAGCCACGTTGGATTTGCCTGAGCCATTAGGTCCAACGATCGCAGTGATCCGGGAGGGAAAAACCAGGTTGGTTTCTCTCGCAAAAGTTTTATAACCCTGTAAATCTAAACCAGCAAAATTTGACTTGTTCATAAGGAGACAATTCCCAATTTCTTTATACTGTTTTGTGCTGCATTCTTCTCCGCAAGTTGTTTTGAAGAGCCTCTTCCCTGAGCAATTTTTTCATCATTGACCATGGCAACCACCACAAAACGTTTGTCATGATCCGGTCCATATTCATCCACCAACACATAGCTGGGGGCAGCATAACCTTGGGCTTGAGCCCATTCCTGCAATCTGCTTTTAACGTCTTCTTCTGAGTGAGAGCGAAGGATTTCTTCTGATTCCGATTCAAGCAAGGGAATGATGAAATCTTTAACAGTTTGCAAGCCGCATTCAAGATAGATAGCGGCAATCATTGCTTCAAATGCATCACACAAGATCGCATCGCGGTTTCGGCCTCCGGCATTGGCTTCACCCCGCCCTAACAACAAAGCCGGACCTAACTCGATCTGCCGGGCAAAGATGGAGAGTTGCTGAGTGTACACCAAGGCAGCACGGACCTTGGTCAGAAAACCTTCATCCTTCTCTGGGAAATTATTGTAAAGCCATTCCGCAACAATTAAGCTGAGAATTGAATCCCCCAGAAATTCGAGGCGTTCATTGTCCTCTAATACTTCTTTGTTTTCATTTACATAGGAACGGTGGGTCAATGCCCTTGTGAGCATAAAAATATTATCGAAATTTTCGGGTAAATGCCCCCGCAATTTCGCTAAAGCGTCTGGTTCAATCATAACTACTCCCTGTTGAACCGCCTATTCGTTTAGCATCCTCTTGGCGATCGATATCAAACGAATCTGCAGTTTCTTTTTTAATTGTCTACTCTATATTTTAGCCCATTACCGCTAAAAACCAAAACATTTAATTCACTGGTAAAAGCTGAATCTTTTAATGCAGCATATACCATGGCGGAGGTGGGTTCGATATAAATTCCCATTCTGGCAAGTTCGTTTCTTGCAGGCTCGATCTCCACCTCAGGGATCGCTAACAACTCATCATATCCAACCACCAGGTTCCGTAGAATTTCCTTACCCCGCACTGGGTTGGTGACCATGGTGCCTTCTGCCAGGCTGGTGAGATTGCCAGGTGTAAAAGCCTGGTTGTTCCAGGCCGAAACCAGTGGCGCGCAGCGCTCTGGTTGAACGCCTATCATTCTCGGTCTCTCAGCAAGCACGAGGTGCTCGCAGATAGCTTTGAAACCAAGCAAAATACCCAAAAATAGCGATCCATGCCCAATTGGGCAATAAACCACCTCTGGTAATCGCCCCAATTGCTCAAAGATTTCGAAGGCGATGGTGGCGTAACCAGCCAAACCAAAAGGCAACATGGCATGACTGGCATAAACCCTGTTTCCCTTTTCGAGTTCTGCCAAAGCTGCCTGGTGAGCGTTCTCCCTGCGTCCTGGAATTGCCTCAACACTGGCACCGCAGGCAACGATCTGGTCCACCTTGGGTCCTGTGGTCCCCGCAGGCACAAAAATTTGCGCCTTTACGCCAAAACCAGCCGCATAGAGCGCCAATGATGCTCCGGCGTTTCCGGACGAGTCTTCAACCACATTCTGGATTTTCCGTGTTTTTAAAAAACTGCTTACGATTGCCGAATTGCGGTCTTTGAAGGATCCACTTGGATTCAGGCTTTCCAATTTGGCATAAAAATGATAACCATTAAGTGTTCGCTCGACTAAAGCAGTTTGACCTTCTCCCAGGTAACATGCCGGATTGGCTTCTACCCCCATGATACTTTTGTAAGACCACATCCCTGGTAGTAATTGTTTTTGATTCGGATCGTAAGTTAATTCAGATAATGTGAAGATCCCCCCGCATGATGGGCAGACATAAGGTAAACCCTCTGACGGATAATTCTGACCACAATCAACACATACAAATTTCGCCATCGCAACCTCGTTAACAAATTAAGTATACTTGCAATAATGTCAAAATATATCCCGCCTCGACTATAATTAATCCATGGCAAAACTTTGGTTACACCAATCCGATTCGTACGAGATTACGACCGAGGTCTACTCCGGTCCTCTCGACCTGTTACTTGACCTGATCCAGAAAGCTGAACTGGACATCAGCAAACTTGCTCTTGCGCAGGTTACTGATCAATTCCTGGGATATATTGAACAAAACCAGGATGCAGAGCCGGATTATTTATCTGAATTCGTTATAATCGCCGCAAAGTTAGTTCAGATCAAGTCGGAAGCGCTTTTACCGCGCCCCCCGGTCCGAAGTGAAGACGAAGAAGACCTTGGAGAAACACTCGCCAGGCAACTGATCATATATCGTGAAATCAAGAAGACAACAGAGTGGCTTTCGGATCGCATGAACCAGGATTTGCGCAGCCACCTCCACGTCCCACGCACCTATCCGGTCAATGTGCAATTAGATCTTACAGGGGTAAAGATCGATGATCTGATCCTGGCGCTTGAAAACCTTGCCAGCCAACAGCCTGCCCTGCAAGAGGGAGCGCTAATCAGCATCCCTAAGATCACCCTCAAGAGGAAAGTGGAAGAAATTCTACACATACTTCGTGCTGATCAAAAAACAAGTTTTTCCAAGATCATGGGTGAAAGCCGTGACCGTTTGCAAGCAATTGTTGTCTTTTTGGCAATCCTGGAATTGGTGAAACAGAGGCTCATCACAACAGAGCAAACAGCCAATTTTGGGGATATAAACTTGCTTCCTGAACTGGAATTGTTCGAAACAGACGAGGAAGAAATCCAAATAGACGAGCTATAACGTTTATACATTGATAATAGTTGCCAGTTATACTGAGATATAATAACTTATAGAGGCAATTATGACAGAAGAACCGACACTCAACCAGTTGACAACAACTACACTCGCAGAAGAAGCTCCTCAGGAAGGTAACAAAAAAGCGACGATCGCGATTGTCATTGTTGCGCTTGTCCTTTTAGCCATCATAGCTGGTATTGTCGTTTTAGCTTTCTCGGACGCCGATACAGTCTCAGTTGTGCGGGATATTTTCATTATCCTCATGGCTTTGATGATGTTTGTCATCGGTGTTGCATTGGTTGTATTGATTGTGCAATTAGCAGATCTGACCAATTTACTCAAAAATGAAATCAGACCAATCATTCACTCGACCAGCGACACTGTCAATACCTTGAAAGGAACTGTAAGGTTCATGAGCGATAACCTCACCGAACCGGTGATCAAACTGAACGAATCTCTGGCAAGTGTCAAGAAAATTGCCGAGCTCTTTCGTTTCAAAAAGTAATTAATAGATAACAGGAGAAAAAATGTCAGACGAAAGTAACTTTGGATCATTTGTAATGGGTTTTACCGTAGGCGCACTTGCTGGTGCAATTGCCTCTTTGCTATTAGCTCCTCAAACTGGCGAAGAAACCCGCCAGGTCATCAAAGAAAAAGCAATTGAGTTGAAAGACAAAGGCGCAGAATCCTACGAAGAAACCAAACGGCGTGCAGAAATCGCCTACCAAGACGCCATTCGCAAGGCAGATGAGGTCGCGAAAGTAACAAAAGAAAAAGCCCAGAAAATCGTGCACACTGCCAAGACTGGGACAGAAGATGTTGTAGATGAGATCAAAGACGCCGCGGAAGATGTAGCGGCAGCAGCATAAATTTTGTTCAGATAATGAAACGGCAGGTCAATGACCTGCCGTTTTCTTCGTTTAGCGGCAAATCAAGAAGTACCTACCGAAGCATTTGGAATTTTTTATACGTGATGATAGTTTTCGGTCTTTCATAGATTGATGCGGTAAAACTATTGAGATTTTCATGGTTTTGTTGATTAAAGTGCGGTCATTTCCTTGACGTATCAAAATCAGCATGATAAACTTCTTTTTCTGTGGGGGCGTGGTGTAGTGGTCAAACATGCGGCCCTGTCAAGGCCGAGACCGCGGGTTCAAATCCCGTCGCTCCCGCTCACAGAAACTCCTCGAACGAGGAGTTTCTCTTGTTTAACAGGCTATTTTATTCAATATTTTCCATTCGTCCTGAACGTATTACCTTAGCCGAAGTGATTTGAAAAAATACGCTATGGTTAGCTTAAACAAAACAGTGGAATGAGCAGGTACTCATTCCACTTTTTGTATTCTGCAAAAATGTTAATTCCCGTTGTTGATTCCCAGTTCGCGGGCTCGCTCTTCAAGCAACAAACGCTGTTTCTCGTGGTCTTTCGGATACGTGAAGTAAAAGCCAGAGAACATGATCGCGCAAAAAATCCAAGGAATCGGGACTGTCCAGAAAATTGCGGTCTGCAAATCGATCTTGTCTGCAATCAACCCAAATATCAGGGCAACAATCGCGGCAAAACCATTCTCAACAAAGGTGGTCATCGCAAAAGCAGTAGCACGCAACTCAGGGGGAACCACGGCTGCCATCATAGGCTCTTTCGCTCCTTTGCCAGGCCAGCTTATCAGCAATCCAATAAAGAAACAAAAAGCTGTCAACTGAACTATGTTCCAATTATCGGTGCCTTTGATCAGGATGATCGTCAAAGGAATACCGAAAATGACTGAGAGCTGACCGATGATCGTACGACCATATTTCGGGTTTTTCTGGTTAGCCCAATCGCCTAAATAACCACCTAAAACATTGCTGATGGCAGTACCGATCAACATAATTCCGAAAACGAGCGGAGCTTGCTGAGTTGAAAGCCCGCGTTCTTCAACCAACCAAAGGATAAGGAATGCACCCAGGATTACCCAGGGCATGGAACCAGCCAAACCCTGTAAAATCGCAATGCGGATGGTCGGAATTTTCAACACTTTTCGCAAGTCATCGAATTGAACCTTATACCGTTCTGCTTGCTCGTAAGTGAGTTTATTTTTCATCTCCGGTTCAGAAGAACCACGGACCGGTTCGTGCACGAAAATCAGGATAATAATTCCGGATAGAATGCTGGCAATACCCAAAATAATAAAGCCCCAACGCCACAACTCGGGGGTAGCCAATCGTCCCAAACCCAAGGTAAAAATGATGATTCCGAGCACACCTACGCCTTCCAGATATCCGAGCATACGTCCACGGATCTTGGGTGCAAAGGTGTCAGCCATGATAGAGAATGTCGCCGGCATAAGGCAACCCAGACCGATACCAGAGATGACGCGGACGAGTAGGAGTTGGTTGAAATTTTGAGTGAGACCAACAACAATTGTCCAGATACCCCAGAATCCAGTACCCCAAAAGAGCACCTTCTTTCGGGAATATTTGTCCGCTAAATAACCCCAAAACGGGGAGCTGAGTGCCTGGAGCAGACTGCGCACAAAGGTAATCCAGGACAGATTCCCGACGCTAAGGCTCCAGATCTGGCGTAATACCGGGCTGAAAATTGACATCGCCTGTGCTTCACCCTGATCGACAAAATAGCCGGATGCCAGGGCGAACAGGTTTCTAATTTGATTGGGTTGTTTTTTTGGGGATTGCAGTTCTGAATTTTCCATAAACCTTCCCTTTAGAGATTTTGACTGATTTTATCCTAAAAAACGGTTATTGGGCGATCAGAGAGCAGCTTGACTGAAAACCTGATGCTTTTTGGATCTTCCGGTAAAATTCCAGTAACCATTAGAAGAAGGACGTCTTATGAATAAAATCACACCCAGATTGACTCCATCCGCTTTTCCCGAGGCAATCGTTCTATCAAGCCAGGCGCGATTCACGATTCTGACCAGCCGCTTGATCCGCATGGAATTGGACCCGGATGGTTTGTTTGATGACCGTGCCAGTTTGACCTATTGGCATCGCCAGCATCCAGTACCAAATTTCAACATTTCACGGAGTGATGGCTGGCTGTCAATTGAGACGGATGATCTTGTATTGCACTTTTACGAGAACAACCGTTTTCACTGGCGGGATCTGTGGATTGAGCTCAAGAAAAGCGGTCAGCATTGGCGTTTTGGCGACCTCGATCACAGCAATCTGGGGGGCACCACCCGTACACTTGATAGCACCCGGGGTCCTGTCCCACTCGGCAACGGGTTGGTTTCACGTTCAGGGTGGGCTATCGTGGATGATAGTAAAAATTTGGTTCTAGATGAAGAC
>LSQX01257290.1_pt1 | contig 18205 bp, 17 predicted proteins | sample 654561 | NCBI WGS metagenome assembly LSQX01 (sample SAMN04489861, study PRJNA283612) | anaerobic digester metagenome | isolation source: 4 biogas reactors fed with cattle manure at either 37C or 55C with and... | place: Denmark: Kongens Lyngby | collected 2014
CACAACATTATTTAAAATGCTCTAAAAAGGCCGGGGCGCCTGCCCCGGCCTTGATCGCCTGCCTCTCCGGTGTCTATTCCACCAGATCAATCAGGCTGTGCACCACGTTCTGCTCCTCGCTGGCCGGCGCTTCCGCCGGAGCGGGGGCTTCGGCCTCGTTGCCGTTGCGTCCGCGCTGGGGCGGGCGGCCCCCGCTGCGTCCCCGCCGCCGATCCTTGCCGCGCCGCCGGTCACCGGTGTCGCCGCCGCCGGCCGCCAGAAAGGCCTTGCGAAACGTGCCACTGCTCACGATGGTCACCCCGGCGTCCGCCGCGGCTTTCTCCGCGGCCTCGCCCGCGCTCACCAGCGTACCCTGGCCCCGGCACTGTTTCAGCGCTTTGGCCAGCAGCGACTCCGCGCCATCGGCAAAGTGCACCGTCACGCCCTGATAATCCCCGCCGTCTTCCACTTCGCGCAGCGGGCGGTCGCTGTCAAAAAGAACATGAAGCTCCATGCCCTCCGCCTTCGCCACGCGGGCCAGCGCCCGGATCATCTCCAACTGTTCGCGCGGCGCCAGGCGCCGCCCCGACTTCTCATTCGCCAAACGCGTTCCATCCACCACATAAACCCGGCGCGACGTGTCGCCCGAGGTGCCGAAGAACGATTTGACTGCTCTTAGAAAGCCCATACGATCTTTCATCCTTGCTTTGGTTGTCGCGGAACGACACCTGCCGCGGCCGCAATCCGGAACCCGTCCCGATCCACAAGATTCCGCCCCCCCCGCGCATGCACGCCATCCGTCGCAGTGTCCTACACTTTCCCGGACAAATTAGGCGAACACTCTAGCCTCCGCCCCGGCAACCCGCAAGCTCTTTCGACGCCGCGCAACGCCGCAAAACTGTTTGCATTTTGACGCCTGGCGGTTCTACAATGCCCCTCCGAAAGCTTTTAAACCAAAATTAAAGGAAAGAACATGAGCAGAGTATTCAACTTCAATCCCGGTCCCGCCGCCCTCCCCCTCGAAGTCCTCGAAATCGCCCAGCGCGAACTCGTTGACTTCAACGGCACGGGCATGTCCATCATGGAACACAGCCACCGCGGCAAGGCCTACGACGCCGTCCACGAGGAAGCCCTCGCCAACGCCGGCAAACTCCTCGGCCTCAACGACGACTATCAAGTCCTCTTCCTCCAGGGCGGCGCCAGCATGCAGTTCGCCATGATCCCCCTCAACCTCCTCGGCGCCGGCCAGAGCGCCGACTACGTCAACACCGGCGCCTGGGCCTCGAAGGCTATCAACGAAGCCAAAAAAGTCGGCACGGTCAACATCTTGGCCGACACCGCCAAGGACATCCCCACCACCATGCCCGACTTCGACGCCCTGGCCTACACCCCCGGCGCCGCCTATGTGCACGTGACCTCGAACGAAACCATCGCCGGCACCCAGATGAAGAGCTTCCCCAAGACCGAGGCCCCCCTCATCGCCGATATGTCCAGCGACATCCTCTGCCGCCCCCTCGACGTCACCCAGTTCGGGATGATCTACGCCGGCGCCCAGAAAAACCTCGGCCCCTCCGGCGTCACCCTCGTCGTCATCCGCAAGGATCTCGCCGAGCGCGGAACGGACAGCCTGCCTGCGTTCTTGCAATATCGGACGTTCATCAAGAACAACTCCCTCTACAACACCGCCCCCACCTTCGGCATCTACATCTTCATGCTCGTCACCCGCTGGCTCCTCGAAAAGGGCGGCGCCGGCGGCATCGAAAAGATCAACGAAGCCAAGGCCGGCAAGCTCTACGCCGCCATTGACGGCTCGAACGGCTACTACCGCGGCACCGCCGTGCCCGCGCTGCGTTCGACCATGAACGTCACCTGGCGCCTGCCCAGCGAAGAGCTCGAGGCCAAGTTTGTCCAGGAAGCCACCGCGCAGGGCATGATCGGCCTCAAGGGACACCGCTCCGTCGGCGGCATCCGCGCCAGCATCTACAACGCCTGCCCGGCTGAAGCCATCGACGCCCTCGTTGCCTTCATGACGGACTTCCAGGCCCAAAACGGCTGAGTCGCCCCGCGTCGCCGTCCGGCCAACGCGTCGCGATTTCACGCGACGCGTTGGCCTTCCCGCCCCCCCCCGCCCCCCAAAAAAAGCGGGCAGTTGCCGGTTGCCACCTTCAAGCTTGCAAGCCGGTGGCATCCAGCCCATCATCGCCGCCGCCATGCACCTGACAACCCAACCCGAGACCACCCCATGACCACCTTAACCCGCCATGCGCTCGCCGCCCTCCTAATCTGCGCCAGCGCCCTGACCGCCCAGGCCCAAGTCCATATCATCAAGGGCGCCAGCGCCGCCGTCGGCGTGGACATCAGCAAAATCACCACCGCCAACACCCCCGCCGCCCGCATGGTGCGCAACACCCTCGAAAAAGACTTGAGCCGCTCCGGCTGGATGACCGTCCAGACCCCCGGCCAGGTCCAAGTCCAGGGCCGCATCAGTGAAACCGGCGGCGAAGTCCTCTTCGAATGCCGGGTGGTCAATGCTGTTGACCAGGAATACCTCAACGCCACCTATCGCCAGCCCGCCGCCCACGCCGTCCATCTCGCCCACCAGGTCGCCAACGACATCGTCGTCAAATCCACCGGCAAGCCCACCTTCTTCCTCGCCCGCCTCGCCATGCTCGGCGTCAGCCAGGGCGCCAAGGAACTCTACGTGGCCGACTCCAGCGCCCAGATCATCCAGCAGATCACCCGCGACCGCACCAACGCCGTCAAACCCCGCTGGAGCCCCGACAACCGCTTCATCTCCTACGCCTCCTTCATCAGCCGCTGGTGCGACATCTATACCATCGAGTTCGCCACCGGCAAACGCCAGCGCGTCGCCGCCTTCCCCGGCTCCAACACCGGCGGAGCCATCTCACCCGACGGCCGCTCCATGGCCCTCGTCCTCACCAAAGACGGCAACCCCGACCTCTACGTCATGGACATCGCCAGCAAGCGTCTCACCCGCCTCACCCACACCCCCCGCGCCACCGAAGGCTCGCCCACCTGGTCGCCCGACGGCTCCCAAATCGTTTACGTCTCCGACACCGCCGGCTCCCCCCAGCTCTACATCATCTCGCGCAGCGGCGGCGCCCCCAAGCGCCTCACCTACGAAGGCAGCCAGAACGTCGAGCCCGACTGGGGCGCCAACGGCCTCATCGCCTACCAATCCCTTGTCGGCGGCAAATTCCGCATCGCCATCATCGACCCCAACAGCGGCCAAAGCCGCATCATCACCCCCCCCGACGCCGCCTACGAAAGCCCCTCCTGGGCGCCCGACGGACGCCATCTCGCCTGCGCCCGCGCCGTCAACTACTCCTATTCGATTTACCTTCTTGACAGCGAAGGGGGCGCACCCGTAGCGTTGACAACATCGGGCGAGTGGTCTGCACCTTCCTGGAGCCACTAAACCCATTTTGAAATAAACATCAACAAAAACACAATCAAATGAGGAGACTTGCCATCATGACACGCCGTTGGATGACAATTGGAATGGCGGTGCTGGCCTTGGCCCTGGTGGCCACGTCAGGCTGCGTACGCAAAGGCCCAGGCAGGGGTGCCACCCAGACCCGCCTCCACCCCGAAGGCTACGAAGGCCAACTGCTGTTCGATGAGTTCGGCAACCCGATCGATCCCTTGACCGGACTGCCCTACCGCGCGGATGGCTTGGAACTGGCCACCGGCCAATTCGAACCGATCTACTTCGACTACGACAGCCCCCAGCTCAAACCCAGCGAGCAGGCCAAGCTGAACCAGGTCGTCACCTATCTCGGGGCCAATCCCACCCACGGCGTCATCATCGAGGGCCACTGCGATGAACGCGGCAGCAACGAATACAACCTCAACCTCGGCGACCAGCGCGCCCTCTCCGTGCGCGCCGCCCTCATCTCCGCGGGCATAGACGGCATGCGCATTCAAACCCGCTCCTACGGCGAGGAACGCCCCGTCGCCTTCGGGCACGACGAATCCTCCTGGCACCTCAACCGCCGGGCCGAGTTCGTCTTCACCCAGATGTAATTCCCCCCCGCGCACCCCGCGCGGCACAAAAACACCCGGCAAACCGCCGGGTGTTTTTTTGCCCCCACCCAATCCGGCAGTCGCCCGTTGTCGCCATGCCGCGTCAGCGCCCCACCTATGTCCCATAGGTCCCCTGTGTCCCCTTTCCCCATACAACCGGCAACTGCCGGCAAAACCCAGGCGCGTCAGCGCCCCCCCCCATACAGCAATAAACGCTCTGCCGCCCCCCACAACGCTCCGCACAACATAGCCCCAGTCCGCCGTGCGCAGCACGTGGCGTGCGGCAAAGGATTTGGAAAAACGAGGGGATTTCCCGGCAAAATAAGGCGCGAATTTTACGATGATGGCGCGTCGCGGGCGATCCCTCGCAGTACTTTAGTACGCGAGGGTCGTCCTCGACGCGTCAGCGCGGAAAAGGCGCACCTTGGTTTTGCCGCCTCGTTTTTCCAAAGCCTTTGCCGCCTCTCCTCCCCCCACCACCCACCCCCCACCACACCACCTACTCCACCCGCACAACCGACACAATCTCCACCGCCTGCAACGGCACATCCCCCATCCCCGCCTTCGTGCCAGTACGCGCCTGCTGGATCTGCTCCACCACCTCCATGCCCTCGACCACCTCGCCAAACACGCAATACCCAAACCCCTGCGGATTCGGCGCCTTGAAATTCAAAAACGCGTTGTCCACCGTGTTAATGAAAAACTGCGATGTCGCGCTATCCACCACCGCCGTCCGCGCCATCGCGATCGTGCCGCGCCGGTTCGCCAGGCCATTCGCCGCCTCATTCTTGATCGGCGCCCGGGTTGGCTTCTGGCGCATATTCGCGTCAAACCCGCCCCCCTGGATCATAAAGCCCGCAATCACCCGATGAAAAATCGTCCCGTTGTAAAACCCCGCGTCCACATACGCCAGAAAATTCGCCACCGTCACCGGCGCCTTGTCCGCCGCCAGCTTCACCTTGATGTCTCCCATGCTCGTCTTGATCAGTACCATGTCCGTCTCCTCTCGGTTCGTTGTCAAATCATCCGCGGAAGCTTCCTCCGCCATCCCCATCATCGGCGTCATCCCCAAAGCCAGCGCCAAACCCGTCAGCCAAATCATCCTCTTCATCATCCGTCTTCCTTTCAACCCCGCACACCCTACCACCCCCCCCCCGCAAACCAAAACCCAAATCGCAATTTTGGACTTGTAGAAACCCGGCAAAAGAAGGACAGTAGTCTCGCATTTTCTACTCCGTATGGAGTGAACCCATGAATTTGAAAAAGTCACTAACCATCGAGACCATCAGCCTCGACCTCAAAGGCGCCGCCAAGGATGAAATCCTGGTGGAAATGGTGGATCTGTTGATGGCTTCCGGCCACATCCGTGACCGCGACGCCGTCCTGCGCGCCATCGTCGAACGCGAAAAACGCATGAGCACCGGCATGCAGAACGGCATCGCCATCCCCCACGGCAAAACCGACAGTGTGGACTGCCTCGTGGCCGCGCTCGGCATCAAGCGCACCGGCGTGGACTTCGGCGCCCTCGACGGCCTGCCCTCCACCATCTTCGTCATGACCGTTTCGCCCGACAGCCGCACCGGCCCCTACATCCAGTTCCTCGCCGCCATCAGCCGGCCGCTCAACGACGCCACCATCCGCACCAAAATCCTCGCCGCCACCAGCCGCGAAGAAGTCCTCCAGCTTCTCACCAGCTAGCCCCCCCGCCCAATCCGGCAGCCGTCCGTTATCCCCCCGCCGCCTCCACGGCGCGGCAGCGCCCCCTATGTCCCATATGTCCCCTGTGTCCCCTTTCACCATACAATCGGCAGCTGCCGACAATACCAATAACACCCCCTTCCCTCCGCCCCCCCCAAAAAACCGGCGTCACGGCCTCACGGCGTCATGGCGTCCCACCACCAACTGGGTAGCATCACTACCCAGTTCAAAAATAAGGGGCCGGTCCTATAAATTAATAAAACCAATCCCCCCTCCTCCGCGCCTTCGCAGGAACCTTCCTTGTTCTTTACACTCCTCGCGGCTCTCCAATCAAACAATCCAACAATCAACAACTCCCGCAATCCCCAGGCACCTCCCCGTCCGTTCTACCCTCTCCATCCGCTCCTTCCAACAAGTCGCAGTTTCTTGACACAGCCGCCCTCAATCCCGCAAAATTGAGGAGATTGCCAAAGCGCCGCCCGAAAACCTTGGCGCTCGCGCAGGAGGCGAGCAAGATGAAAATAAAGCACGGAATCTATCTGGTGGCGGTTGCCATCATCGGCGGGTTTTCTGGATGCGCAACCGTTCCGCAGGGGCAACCGGAGACGATGGCAGCCGATTCGGGTTATTTCCTTTCAATGAAACAGAAAGGACAGTTGATTGGAACGGGCCGCATTCAGGATGACCAAGGGGATTGGTATGATGTTTTGATCGTCCCAGGCTATGTCGAACCGGCCCGGCGGACAACAACCTACATGCGGATGGCTGGCGAAGATTTCGGCGAGTATTTTCGTGCCGACAAATATCGCGACCTTACCCTTAACAGCAAGGCCGGGTTGATATGGGCCTACGATGTATGTCTCACCGATTTCATGATCAAAGGGGTTCCGTGGGCATGGGGGAAGTACTGGACGACCGCGAACGAGCGCTCGCGGCAGCGAGTGTTTGGCTGGTGGTTTGCCTATCCGTGGGCTCTGTTGGAAAGCACGGTGGACACCGCCGTGCGCGTACCGGTCGGTTTGGCGGGTGCCGCCATCGGCACGGCTTGGGGGGTTGCCGGAGTGCCGGGATACTATGCGCTCAATTCTGCCACCAAGGGAACCTGGCATTTGGCAGCCGATGCCGTTCTCTTCCCGGCCGTGGCCTGCACATGGAACACCGCTATCGCGCCTCCGCTGGCCATGCTGGGCCAAAAGCCCGCTCCGTCCCGCGTGGACGGATTTTGGGTGAGACAACTCACCGATGGACAAGCTTGCCAAAAAGCGGACATCACGCCGGAAGAAACGGAGGCGTTGGCGGCACTGGGTCGGCAGCTTATGATTGCTACTCAGCCGTTCGAAGACCGGCGCAAAGCCGTGGATGCGGAACGCGAAGCCATGTACCGAAAAACCAGAGAGATGGAGGAAATCATCTCAAAAGAAGAAGAAGACACTCTTCACGCTCTGGTGGGGACACTGCTGGAACAGGAAGGCATTGAGAATCTGCGAAACCGGGAATCCGAAACTGAATGGACCTTCTCGAAAAATAACGAAGTCCGTCGGTATCTTCGCGACGCAATGCAACTCTCGGACAAGGAAATCCGGCGCGTTATGCACCTGTTGAACCAATATGTCCCGTCGGAAATCTACCATCACCATTTTGGGCCCAAAACAGACCCGCTTAAGCGCAGCATCGAGCTATTCGAGGATGTGAGAGACGATCTAACCATTTTCTAACCGCTGGCGCCTCGGGTATCCGCCGCACATGCCCCATTAGCCTGAATCATTCCCGCGACAAGACCGCCCCGGATGCAAGGCAGTCGGACTGGAAGCAACGAGCCAAAGCACGAAGCACAAAGCACTAGGCACATGAATCTTTGCAGGAAGACGATTGCCCCGACCCCTCCACTTCCGCTAATGTTAGCCCATGACCACGCCAACCATCCGGGAACTTCTGGCCGAGCGAAGGCAGCCCACGCTGTCGCTCGAGTTCTATCCGCCCCGGACCCCGGCGGGCTTTGACCTGCTGCGCCGCTCCATCGTGGAAAGGGAAAGGGATCGGTCCTATAAATTAATAAAACCGGCCAACCGCTACTCCCCCTCATGAGCAAATTTTCCAGCCGTTTTTTCGATAATCACGAAGTACGCGCCGTTTGGGACGACGCACAAGCCAAATGGTGGTTTTCCACTTTGGACATCATTGGGGTATTGCGCAACGAAACCAACTACGAGAAAAACCGAAACTACTGGAAATATCTCAAAGCCAAATTGAAAAAAGATGGCAACCAACTGGGTAGTGCCACTACCCAGTTCAAATTCACCGCGCCCGACGGAAAAAAACGCTTTGCAAATGTCCTCGACCACGCGGGTGTGCTTGAATTGGCACGGAACTTTCCCGCCAAACACGCGACCCCATTCATCGAATGGTTCACCTATAGCGATGAAGACATCGACGGCAAAAGCAAATCCAAAGCTTACGCACTTTTTGAAACCAACCTCCTGGACACCATCGAAGTCGGCACGGTCAAGGGGCTGCAACAAATCCACGCCTATCTGTTTGGCGGTTTGTACGATTTTGCCGGACAAATCCGGCATCTGAACATTGCCAAAAGCGGCTTCCAGTTCGCCCCCGCCCAATTTCTAGCTGAAACGCTGAAGCACATCGAAGTGATGCCCGACCAAACTTTCGACGAAATCGTCGAAAAATATGTGGAAATGAACATCGCTCATCCCTTCATGGAGGGAAATGGACGCAGCACCCGCATCTGGCTGGATCTGCTGTTGAAGCAGCGACTCCAGCGGTGCATCGACTGGAGCAAGATCACAAAACAGGACTACTTCGTCGCCATGAAAAAAAGCGTGGTCAACCCCGCCAATCTGCGCAAACTCCTCTCAAGCGCCCTTACCGACAAAATCCATGACCGCGAAATGTTCATGAAAGGAATCGACTACTCCTACTACTACGAACAGGACTAAAAACACGCCTCCCCGTCCGCCAATAAGGGGCCGCACCGATAAGGGGCCGGTTCTATAAATTAACAAAATCCATCCTCCCGCCTCCTGGCCTGAATCATTCCCGCGACAAGTCCGCCCCGGATGCAAGGCAGTCGGACTGGAAGCAACGAGCCAAAGCACAAAGCACAAGGCACATGAATCATTGCAGGAAGACGATTGCCCCGACCCCTCCACTTCCGCTAAGGTTAGCCCATGACCACGCCAACCATCCGGGAACTTCTGGCCGAGCGAAGGCAGCCCACGCTGTCGCTCGAGTTCTATCCGCCCCGGACCCCGGCGGGCTTTGACCTGCTGCGCCGCTCCATCGAGCGCATGCGCCCGGTGCAGCCCGAGTTCGTCACCTGCACCTACGGCGCCGGCGGCACCACGCGCGAGTTTTCCTTTGCCGCCTGGGAGCTTCTGGCCGAAATGGGCTTCACCCCCGTGGTGGCGCATCTGACCTGCGTGGGCGCCTCCCGCGACGACCTCGCCGCCCAGATCCACCGCATCCATGCCTCCGGCATCCGCAATATCATGGCCCTGCGCGGCGACCCGCCCCGTGGCGAAACCACCTTCACCCCCGCCCCCGACGGCCTCGCCTATGCCGCGGACCTCGTCGCCCTCATCAAGTCCCTGCACCCTGACATCTGCTGCGGCGTGGCCGGCTACCCCGAGACCCACCCCGAGGCCGCCTCCCCCGCCGACGACCTGCGCCACCTCAAAGCCAAGCTCGACGCTGGCGCCGACTTCGTCAACACCCAGCTCTTTTTCGACAACGCCGTCTTCTATCGCTTTGTCGAGGACGCCCGCGCCGCGGGCATCACCGCGCCCATCCTGCCCGGGCTGATGCCCGTGGCCTCCCCCGCCCAGCTCGAACGCGCCATCGGCTATTCCCGCGCCACCGTCCCCCCCGCCCTCCGCGAAGCCGTCGGCCACCCCGACCCGGACACCGCCCGCGACGCCGGCCTCCAATGGATGGCCGCCCAAATCTGCGACCTCATCGCCAACGACGTCCCCGGCATCCACCTCTATATCCTCAATTCCGACCGCACCGTCCTCGACCCGCGCCTGGCCGCCTGTCTGGCCCAATGGCGCGGCGCCCCCCTCTCAACCAACCACACCGAAAGGCCCGATCCATGAAAATCCTCGTCACCGGCGGCTATGGACAACTCGGCTGGGATTGCCGCGAAGTTTTCGGCGCCAACCACAATGTGCTCGCCCTCGACCTGCCCAACCTCAACATCACCGACCCCACCAGCCTCGACGGCGTCCTCAACCTGTGGAAGCCCGACGCCATCGTCAATTGCGCCGCCTATACTGCCGTGGACCGCGCCGAAAGCGATGTCGAAAAAGCCTGGCTCATCAATCGCGACGGCCCCGCCCTGCTCGCCTCCCGCGCCCGCACCCACGGCATCTTCCTGCTGCATGTCTCGACCGACTACGTCTTTGACGGCCAGCGCTCCGTGCCCGAGCCCTACCTCGAAACCGACACCCCCAACCCCGTCAGCGTTTACGGCAAAAGCAAGCTCGCCGGCGAACTCGAAATCCGGGACCGCGCCCCGCGCTACGCCATCCTGCGCACCGCCTGGCTCTACGGCGTCCACGGCTACAACTTCCTCAAGACCATCCTGCGCCGCGCCGTCAACGAACCCCAAAAGGGCCTCCGCGTGGTCAACGACCAGTTCGGCACCCCCACCTGGTCCCGCCGCCTCGCCGAGCAGATCCAAGCCGTGGTCGAAGCCGACGCCGCCGGCCTCTTCCACGCCTCCGGCGAGGGCCACTGCTCGTGGTTCGAGTTCGCCCGCGAATTTATCCGCCTCATGCGGCTCGATTGCGAGGTCCGCCCCTGCGCCTCCGCCGACTACCCCACCCCCACCGTCCGTCCCGCCAACTCCATCCTCGAAAACGACGCCCTCAAAAAGGCCAACCTCCACCTCATGCGCGACTGGCGCGAAGACCTCGCCGAATATGTCGAGCGCTATCGCGACATCCTGCTCAACGCGGTAAGGACCTAGCCTGAATTATGCACGCGACAAGTCCAGTTCAGATGCGAGGCGGGCGGGGTGAAGCTGTATTGGCATACTGCGAACCCCGCAGAACAAAGCAGATGGACTGGAATCGTCGCGCCTCTGGTCAACATGGATGAAATATGATTTTACTGTGTTTATGTCCGCATCAGGCTGCTCTGCAGCAAATAACAATATTTTCATCCATGTTGATGAATAATCCAGGCTAATCATGACCCGCAACATCCGCAACCTCCTCGTCACCGGCGGCGCCGGCTTCATCGGCGTCAACTTCATCCGCTGGCTCTTCGACCAGCCCGACGCCCCCGAGCGCATCGTCAACTTCGACAAACTCACCTATGCCGGCAACCCCCTCTCCCTGCTCGATGTCGCCGAACAATATCCCGACCGCTATGTCTTCATCCACGCCGACATCTGCAATGCCGCCGCCGTGCGCGACGCCATCCAAACCCACCGCATTGATGCCATCGCCCACTTCGCCGCCGAAAGCCATGTTGACCGCTCCATCGTTGCCCCCGACGACTTCATCCAAACCAACATCATCGGCACCTACACCCTCCTCGAAGCCGCCCGCCAACACGCCGACCAAATCCGCCTCTTCCACCACGTCTCCACCGACGAAGTTTACGGCACCCTCGGCCCCACCGGGTTCTTCACCGAGGAAACCCCCTACGCCCCCAACTCCCCCTACTCCGCCTCGAAAGCCGCCTCCGACCACCTCGTGCGCGCCTACCACGAAACCTATCACCTCCCCACCACCCTCTCCAACTGCTCCAACAACTACGGACCCTACCAGTTCCCCGAAAAACTCATCCCCCTCATCATCCTCAACGCCCTCGAAGGCAAGCCCCTCCCCGTCTATGGCGACGGGCTCCACGTCCGCGACTGGCTCTATGTCACCGACCACTGCGCCGCCATCTGGCAAATCATGAAACACGCCCAACCCGGCACCATCTACAACGTCGGCGGCCGCAACGAACTGCCCAACATCCGCGTCGTCGAAACCATCTGCGACCTCCTCGACACCCACGCCCCCCCCCTCCCCAACGGCGCCCCCCGCCGCTCCCTCATCACCTACGTCAAAGACCGCCCCGGACACGACCGCCGCTACGCCATCGATTGCTCCAAAATTGAGCGCGACCTCCACTGGACCCCCGCCCAAACCTGGGAATCCGGCTTCGCCAAAACCATCCGCTGGTATCTCGACAACAGCGCCTGGTGCCAGCAAGTCCGCTCCGGCGAATACCAAAACTGGATCGCCACCCACTACGGCTAACCCGCCCCCCCTCCCCAAACAAGCCTATCCTGGATAATTCATGCGACAAGTCCGGCCCGGATGCAAGGCGGGCGGGGCGAAGCTGGTTGGGCATACTGCGAACCCCGCACAATCTGGCAGTTGCCGGTTATGGGCAGCAGGTCTCCTTTCCTCCGCTTCCCTGCTTCCATGCTCCCCTGCTGGCCATGCGACAGCAGGACCTTATCCATGCTTGTGAATTATTCAGGCTATACCCGCCCCCCCCGCTCTCGATACCACCGCGAGAATCTCTTTTGTGTTCCTTGTGGTTCCCCAATAGAACAATCCCGCAAGCGACCATTCCCGCAATTCCCCAATCCCCCGCCGCCCCCTTCGCGGCCTCTGCTTTCAATTTCAGGCTTCCATTTTGCCCCCGTCATGAAATACTGACGCCCGCTTTTCTTCGCCGCGGCCCGGCCCCCGCGCCGGAACCCGCGCCGCAAGAAACGCCCCAGCCAGGAGAGCCAACCCCATGATGACATCATCCCAAATCCGCCAATCCTTCCTCGACTTCTTCGAAGGCAAGCAGCACGACATTGTGCCGTCCTCGCCCGTCGTCCTGCCCACCGACCCCACCCTGCTCTTCGCCAACGCCGGCATGAACCAGTTCAAGGAAATCTTCCTCGGCGCGCGCAAATCCTCCTGGAAGCGCGTCGCCAACACCCAGAAATGCATCCGCGTCTCCGGCAAGCACAACGACCTCGAGGAAGTCGGCCGCGACACTTATCACCATACCTTCTTCGAAATGCTCGGCAACTGGTCCTTTGGTGACTACTACAAGCGCGAAGCCATCGTCTGGGCCTGGGAACTCCTGACCGGGGTCTGGAAACTCCCCAAAGAGCGCCTCTGGGTCACCGTGTATGAAACCGATGACGAAGCCGCCGACATCTGGCGCACCCACACCAATGTCAATCCCGACCACATCCTCCGCTTCGGCGCCGAGGACAACTTCTGGGAAATGGGCGAAACCGGCCCCTGCGGACCCTGCTCCGAAATCCATTTCGACCTCACCTCCGAGGGCGCCACCCCCGACCTGGTCAACGCAGGCACCCCCGAGGTCATCGAAATCTGGAACCTCGTTTTCATGCAGTACAACCGCCGCGCCGACGGCTCCCTCGCCGACCTCCCCGCCAAGTGCGTGGACACCGGCATGGGCTTCGAGCGCATCGTTGCCGTCCTCCAGGGCAAAACCTCGAACTACGACACCGACATCTTCAGCCCCATCATCGCCGCCATCTCCAAAATGGCCGGCGTCCCCTACGCCGACGGCGAAAACGCCGTGGCCATGCGGGTCATTGCCGACCACCTTCGCACCCTCTCCTTCGCCATTGCCGACGGCGTCATGCCCTCGAACGAAGGCCGCGGCTATGTCCTGCGCCGCCTCCTCCGCCGCGCCGCCCGCTACGGCCGCAACCTCGGCCTCGACCGCCCCTTCCTCTGGGAACTCTTCCCCGTCCTCGAAGCCCAAATGAGCGGCTTTTTCCCCGAACTCAAAGCCCGCCGCAACGAAATCATCCGCGCCATCCGCGCCGAAGAAGAATCCTTCTCCACCACCCTCGACCGCGGCATCGCCCACTTCAACAAGGTTATCGAAGACCTCGCGGCGGCCGGGACCACCGCCTTCCCCGGCGGCGAGGCCTTCAAACTCTACGACACCTACGGCTTCCCCTTCGATCTCACCGTCCTCATGGCCACCGAAAAGGGCTTCGTCGTTGACGCCCCCGCCTTCGAACGCCACATGCAGGAACAGCGCGACCGCGCCCGCGCCGCCCGCAAGGACGCCACCGCCGACAACGACCTCATCGCCCACTTCGTCGAACAGGGCGTCAAATCCCGATTCACCGGCTACGACACCCTCTCCGGCCCCGCCCGCGTCGTCGCCATGATTGCCGACGGCCAAATCGTCGAATCCCTCGCCGAGGGCCAGGCCGCCGACATCCTCCTCGACACCACCCCCTTCTACGGCGAAGCAGGCGGCCAAATCGGCGACACCGGCCTCTTGACCACCGACGCCGGCGCCCTCTTCACCGTCGCCGACACCCAAAAACCGGCTGACGGCATCATCCTCCACCGCGGCACCCTCACCAAGGGCGCCCTCGCCACCCATGACAACGTCACCGCCAACGTGGACGAAGCCCGCCGCGCGGCCATCCGCCGCCACCACACCGCCACCCATCTGCTCAACGCCGCCCTGCGCAAGGTTCTCAAGGCCGACACCATCAAGCAGGCCGGCTCCTATGTCGCCCCCGACCGCCTCCGCTTCGACTTCACCTGGTTCGAGGCCCTCACCCTCGAGCAGATCCAGGAAATCGAGCGCCTCGTCACCGAACATATCATGGCCAACGCCCGGGTCAAAACCTACGAGGTCCCCCTCCAGGAAATCCAAGGCTCCGACATCATCGCCGTCTTCGATGAAAAATACGGCGACACCGTCCGCGTGATCGAAACCGAGGGCATCTCCCGCGAACTGTGCGGCGGCACCCACTGCGACCGCTCCGGCGACATCGGCCCCTTCCGCATCATAGCCGAAACCTCCATCGCCGCCGGCATCCGCCGCATCGAGGCCCAGGTCGGCGGCGCCGCCGCCGCGCATACCGCGCGCGAGCACGCCATCCTGACCGATCTCGCTCACAAACTCTCCGTCGCCCCCGCCGAGCTGCCCGCCCGCGTCGAGGCCCTCCAAACCCACGCCCACCAGCTCGAAAAAGAACTCAAGGCTGCCGCCCAGAAAAGCGCCCTCGAAAAAGGCGCGGCCCTCGCCGCCAAGTTCGCCCCCGTTGGCGACATCCCCGTCCTCATTGATACCGTCGGCGAACTCGAAACCGCCCCCCTCCGCGCCCTGGTCGAAAACCTGCGCCAGCAAACCCCCGACTCCGTCATCCTGCTGGCTGCCACCTCCAACGGCAAAGTCACCTTCATCCTCAACGCCGGGCCCGCCGCCCAGGCCAAAGGCGTCCATGCCGGCAAACTGGTCGGCCAGATCGCCAAAGTCACCGGCGGCGGCGGCGGCGGCAAGCCCGACAAGGCGCAGGCCGGCGGCAAAGACCCCTCCAAACTCCCCGACGCCCTCCAAACCGCCCGTGACCTCATCGCCGAAGTCCTCGGCTAACCGGCGCATACTCCGCACGCCAAGCCTGCTCCCCCGGCATCCGTTGGGCCCGGCACGTTGCGGCCGCTGGCCTATGGAGGAATGACCATCCCGATCACCGCTCCGGTCAGCAGCGTGGCGATGGTGCCCGCCACCATGGCCTTCAGCCCCAGCGAGGTGATCAATTTGCGCTGCTGCGGACTCAGCGCCGACAGCGTCCCCACGATAATCCCCACGCTGCTGAAATTCGCGAACCCGCACAGCGCGTAGATCGTGATCAGTCGGCTATGCTCCGACAGCAGCCCCGCGTCCTGCCGCGCCAAAGCCAGATAGGCCACAAATTCGTTAAAGACGGTCTTGAGGCTCATCAACTCCCCCGCCACCTTTGCCTCTGCCCAGGGTACCCCCACCAGCCACATCACCGGCGCCATCACCCACCCAAAAATTTGCTCGAGCGACACTGCCGGCTCCAGCGGCAGCAGACGCAGCGCCGAGTTCACCAGCGATACCGCCGCCGTAATGGCAATCAGCATGATGGCCACATTCACCAGCACCTTCGCGCCGTCGTTCGCCCCCGCCAGCAACGCGTCCACCACCCCGTGCGTTTCCGCCTTCATCACCGGCGTCTCGTGGTCCACTTCCTCCGGCGTGGCCGGCACCATCAACCGCGCCACCATCACCGCCGCTGGCGCGCTGATCAGCGACGCCACCACCAGATGTCCCAGCACGATCCCCGGCATCACCGGTTCCAGCATTGAAGCGTACACCACCATCAGCGTCCCTGAAATCGTCGCCATCCCCGCGGTCATCACCATGAACAGCCCCGCCCGACCCAGCTTGTCCACATAGGGCTTGATGATCAGCGGCGCGTCGCTCTGCCCCATGAAAATATTGGCTGTCACCGCCACTCCCTCCGCCCCGCCCAGCCCCATCGTCCGGTTCAACACCTTGGCAAACACCCCCACCACCCACTGCAAGATCCCGAAATGGAACAGCACCGCCCCCAGCGCCCCCACCACAATCAGCATCATCAACGGACCAAAGAAAAACAGTTGCGGCGCCGCCGTCATTCCCTCGCGCAGCACAAACGGCGACTCCCCCCCCGTCAAATAGCCGAACACAAACGAGCTCCCCTCATGGCTGGCCCGTTCGATCACCCCCACCATGCGGTTCAGCGCCAGCAGCACCTTGCGGAACAGCGGCACATGCAGCAGCAGAACTGCCATGCCAAACTGCAGCCCCAGCCCCCACCCCACCACCCGCCACTCGACCTTGCGGCGGTTCTCGCTCAGCACCCATGCCGCCGCCACCAAAACCGCAATTCCCAGCAATCCGCGCGCTATCCACATGCTTCAACTCCTTCGCTTGCGGGCGAATATACAGATTGCCGCCCCCCGAAACAGCCCAAAACTGCCCCCGTTATCCCTCCAACCTGAATTATACACGCGACAAGTCCGGCCCGGATGCGAGGCGTGCGGGGAGAAGCCGTATGGACATCCTGCGAACCCCGCAGAACAAAGCAGACGGGTTGGAATCATCGCGCCCGCTCCCTTGCTTCCTTGCTTCCATGCTGCGGCCCGGCCGCATCCATGTTGATGAATAATCCAGGCCAACGGCCCACCTCTGAAAAAACGGAGCGCCCGGAAATCTCCGTGCGCTCCGCGCGGTGGAAGGTTGGCCGCTCCAGAGCATTTGAAGAAATAATGTGGCCGGGAGGTCGTAGCGAATTGGGCTGGGCCAAGGAAGGCGAAGCAGGAATAGCATCGCTATGTCGATGCAGCCTGACGACGGCCAAGCCCAATGCAGTAGACAAAACGGCTACAGAATTGATGAAAATGCTCCAACCCGAATACTTCAGGCTACCCGCTCACTTCGATCTTGCGGGCCTTCACCTCCTCCTTCTTCGGAATCCTGACCGACAGGACTCCCTGTTTCACCCGCGCCTGGATGCCGTTGACGTCCACCGATTCCGGCAGCGTAAAGTCCCGGCGGTAGCGTCCGCAGCCGAACTCCTGGCCGAGCGGCTCATAGCCCTCAGGCTTCTCCGGGCAGGTCCATCCTTCGATGGTCAGCACCCGGTTCTGCACCGTGGCCTCGACGGTCTTCTCATTCACCCCGGGCATGTCCGCCACCACCTCGAAATGCTCCGTGGTTTCGCGGATGTCCGCGCGGGGAATATAGACCACATCCCTCTCCGGCCGCTGCGCGACCGCGTCTTGCTCTTCTCGACGATCTTCACTCATGGTTCCACCTCCTCTTCCCGGCGCTTTACGCCGGCTCAATGGCAATCTTGCGCGCCTTTTCGTCCTCCGACTTCGGCACCTGAATCCTCAGAATCCCGTTCTTGAAAGTGGCCTTCACCGCGCGGGTGTTCGCCCGGAACGGCAGCCGCAGCCTGCGCTGGAACTCGCCCGAAGGCCGCTCGCGGCGCAGCACCGCTTCGCCCTCCGCCGGATCCCGGACATTGATCTTGCCGCGCAGCGACAGCTCGTCGCCATCCACCGATATCTCGACATCGGCCGGATCCACGCCCGGCAATTCCGCGTCCAAAACCAGCCCTTCATCCGATGACCACGCGTTCAGCGGGGGATACGTCGCCCCGGCGCGACGCCGCGCGCGACTCTCCGGAGCCGCCAGCAAACGGTTCATGTCCGCTTGCAGCGACTCGAGTTCGTCAAAAAAGGTCCACGGGTTCGGCGGACCAACGGTTAGGAATTTAAACATGCTTCTGCACTCCTTTCTCTATCATTGTGCTCTCCGCACCTAATTATACGCATCTTTCATGCCAACTTCCACTTTTTCCAGCAAGAAATCAGTTTTATGAAGTTTTATCATCCTCATACACAATGAATTGAAAATATTTACAAAACTTGCATTTTAACCCCATTTTTTTTAAAAAATATCCATTTTGAGTCGTTTTGTCGCTATTTTTAGACAAATCATGCGTCTTTTTGACCCTTTCCCGTCCAAAACTCGAAAAAATACCCCAGTTTTCCCAAAATCCCCTCCTCCCTGCCCCATTTCATTCTCACATATTACTATTAGGGCAGGTGTCCGGTACACCTGAAAAGGGGAGACAGAGTGGGTGTTGGCTTCCTTT
>LSQX01183273.1_pt1 | contig 18203 bp, 17 predicted proteins | sample 654561 | NCBI WGS metagenome assembly LSQX01 (sample SAMN04489861, study PRJNA283612) | anaerobic digester metagenome | isolation source: 4 biogas reactors fed with cattle manure at either 37C or 55C with and... | place: Denmark: Kongens Lyngby | collected 2014
CCGCATAACAAGATCGGCCGGGCCAACACCATTGACTTCTTCCTCTGATAAATTACTCGGGATGACCACGAAATCCAATCCAATACCGTGCAAAAGCTGAGAACGCCTTGGGGAAGCGGATGCCAGAATCAACCTGCTCACGACAACAAATTTCCTCCATGCCCCACAAGAGCGATGCCAAACGGCACCGCCCAAAGGGCCTCTCTTTGCCTTTATTAAGTCTACCATTTGAATTCCACGTTTACAAGAATGTCGCATCGATCAAGACCTGGAATACAGAGAGCGGGCTCCCAGGGGTGGAAGCCCGTCTGCACGATTCTTGGCACGGCCCGAGCCTCTGGACCTCAATGACGGCCTGCCGCTGCGCCATTGCCGGCCGACCCTATACAGCCGCCTTCTCCTCACTGCTTGGTGCTGCTACTCCAGAGACAGAGAAGTCAACAATGCATTTCTGAGGGCACTTTTCGATGCAAAGGCCACATCGCGTGCACTTGGACTGGTCTATGACAGCAAGATTGTCAACCATGTCTATGGCCTTCTCAGGGCAGTTCCTGGCACATATTCCACATCCAATACACCCCACCGAACATGCCTTTCGCACCTCAGGGCCCCGCGCATGCGACTTGCATACCACATTAACCGATTCAGATGCCGTGCGAAGCTCAATCAGTTGCCTCGGGCAGGCCGCCACGCACTTCCCGCATCCTGTGCAGAGCGCATCGTCAACTACAGGAAGCCCTTCATCGCCCATTGACATGGCGCCGAATTGGCACGCGGCCACACACGATCCAAGACCAAGGCAACCATAGGTGCAAACCTTGGCGCCTCCCCCTGTAAGCTGGGCAGATCGGCAATCCTGAAGCCCCCTGTATTCATAGAGCTCCGCGGCGTGCTCACGGCTTCCTCGACACAGAACCCTGGCAAACCTGGGCTCAGCCGCAGCGCACTCCACTCCCATTATTCTGGCAATCTTCTCCGCCACCGCACTTTTCCCAACAGGGCAGCCGGTTACGGGCGCATCGCCTGAGACTATCGCGCCTGCGAGGGCAGAGCAACCTGCAAATCCGCAACCCCCACAATTGGCGCCTGGCAACACTGCCATGATTTGGTCGATCCTCGGATCCTGGTCAACCGCTAGCCTCTTCGACGCGGCCCCAAGCGAAAGCCCAAAGATCAGCCCCATAGCCCCCATGCTCAACAACGCATTAAGACTGCTCATCTATGTCGTCACCCCTATCTACAAGCAAACCCATGAGTCGAAACACCCTATTCGCTATAGTCCAACAAACCTGGCCACATCAAACCCCGAAAACCCCAGAAACGCCATGGCCAACAGCCCGGTTGTTACAAGGGCTATGGGAAATCCCTGCATGGCCCTGGGAACAGGCGCAAGCCTTTGCCTTTCCCTGATGGCCGCAAAGAGTATGATCGCAAGGGCCCATCCGAGGCCCCCTGCGGCTCCGCTCACTGCCGACTCCAACAGGGTGTAGTTGGCCTGGTAGTTGATTATCGCCACACCCAACACCGCGCAGTTAGTGGTGATGAGCGGAAGGTATATTCCAAGAGCCCGGTACAGAGACGGGCTTGATTTCCTTATGACCATCTCTATCAGCTGGACAAGGGCCGCAATTACCAGTATGAATGAGACTGTTTGGAGATAAACCATGTTCAGCGGGTTCAGTATGAAGTTCTGAACCAGCCACGTAATGGCTGACGCCACAGTCATGACGAATACAACAGCAAGGCTCATGCCAGTCGCAGTCTCCACCTGTTGGGATACGCCAATGAACGGACAAGTTCCAAGTATCCTCGATAGCATGAAGTTGTTGACTAGAGCCTGGCTAAACAGAATTACCAACAGTTGACGCACTCACGAACACCCCCTAGCAGCCATGCTTGTCGTTCTTCTTCATCGTGATCAGATTGACCAGGCCAAGCAAGAGGCCGAAAATGATAAAGCCTCCAACTGGCTGAGTAACCACAGACGCCGCGTACTCGGCGGGAAACAGCCTTATGCCGTCAAACCCCAGGTCAGGCGCTGCGAATATGACCCCTGTACCCAGAGGCTCTCTGATGATCGAGATTGCTGCCAGCGCCAGCGTGAAACCGAGGCCCATGCCGAGCCCATCCATGATTGACGCGCCAGGCCCATTCTTGGACGCAAAGGCTTCAGCCCGCGCCAGGATGATGCAGTTGACAACGATCAGTGGCACAAAAACGCCAAGAACCTGATGGAGTTGGGGCAAGTAAGCCTCCATCGTCAGGTCGACTATCGTCACGAAAGTTGCGATCACCACGATGAAGCAGGGTATTCGTATCTCGGAGGGTATGAGCTTCCTGAGAAGCGATATTATCAGGTTCGACCCCACAAGCACGAACGTTGCCGCAAGACCCATCCCTATTCCATTCGATACCGCAAGCGACACCGCTATCGTAGGACAGAGCCCCAGAACAAGCCTGAATATTGGGTTCTCCTTGTATATCCCGTTGGTGAAGGCCGTAAGCGGACTCATCTGCCAACACCTCCAGCTATGCCGAGGGCACTGACTAGATCGCGGACGAGATTAACGCCGGTCACCATGCCTCTCGACGAAATAGTTGCTCCAGATATGCTGGAAATCTCCCCGCCGTCCTTGTCGACAGCGAGCGAACGAGCGCCGCCCTTGCCGACAAACTGCGAGGTGAACTCCGGCTTGGCAATGTTCGCTCCAAGCCCGGGGGTTTCGCTGTGTCCGAGGACTTGAAGCCCTGTGACAATGAGCTCTGAATCCATTCCAACGAGCAAGCTGATCTTTCCGCCATATCCAGGTGCCTGCACCTTGGCCACTACTCCAACGACCGAGCCGTCCGCTACGCCTTCGAACACTTCGTCGACGCCAGCAAGTTTCGGGTCAGCTTTGATCGAAGCAAGCTCCTCATCGTCCAGCCTCTCAAAGCTTTCAGCTGACGGCAACACGACGCGCATTGCTTCTGCAACTTCCTGCGCCTTGCGCTCATCAATGATTTCGCTGGTCACACCGTGTACGTAAGCAAGAAGCCCTCCCGAAATCGCGCATATGACCATCAGAACTAGTCCTAGTTTGAGCACGTCACGCACGGCCGGTCACCTCCCCAAATCTCTTCGGGCGCGTGAGCCTGTCAATAAGCGGCACTGCGGAGTTCATGATCAATATGGAGTAGCAAACACCCTCAGGATATCCGCCGAACAGCCTTATCAGTGCCGTCAGAATCCCACATCCAATCCCGAAGATAACCTGGCCTTTAGGATTGATCGGAGATGTCACATAGTCAGTAGCCATGAAGAAAGCCCCAAGAATCAACCCGCCCGAAAGAACGTGGAAGAGGGGGTCTTGACCATACAACCCCGTTATTACAGCCACCGTCACAATATAGGTGACAGGTATTCTCAGAGATATGTGTTCTCTCCAGAGAAGATAGAACGCGCCTATGAGCAATGCCAATGCAGATGTCTCACCCAGCGACCCGGCTATGTTCCCCATAAAGAGCGAGCTGTAGAGCTTAGTCATCGCAGCTCCGCCTATATCTCCCATCTTCCATAGAGTGAGGGGCGTCGCGGTGCTCATGGCATCGAACCCCCTCGCAGCCCAAAGGGCCCCCTCTGCAGATGCCGGCCAGATGTAACCGGCCGTAGCCAGGCCGGGCCATGCAGCGGTCGCAAAAGCACGCCCTGCCAGAGCAGGGTTGAACACGTTATGGCCAAGCCCCCCGAAAAGCAGCTTGACCACGCCTATGGCGAAGACCCCCGATATGACAGGTATCCATACAGGCACATGCGGCGGAAGAACCATAGCAATCAAGAGGCCTGTTACTGCGGCACTCCAGTCGCCTATGGTCGCCGGCTTGTTTGCAATCTTCTCAAAGATGTATTCGGCGCCTACCGTTGCAGCTACGCTGCAGACAATCGAAACCGCCGCCCGAAGGCCGAAGAAGTACACACCCGATATCGCTGCCGGCATCAAGGCAATGACAACATCTCGCATGATAACAGGCGTGCTAGCTCCGGATCTTATGTGCGGTGCCGGTGCTACTTGCAGTTTAGTGTTTGCCATCACTTACCCCCCCGTTCCCTGGCGGCACGGCGCCTGGCGGATATCTCGAACTTGGCGCGCTTAATCGCCTGGACCAAATTGCGCCGGGATGGGCATACATAGGTGCACACACCGCATTCAATACAATCCATGGCGTGGTAAGCCTCAGCCTCGTCCCATAGGCCTGCCTCACTCCATTGATGGAGAAACGCCGGTTCCAGCCGCATGGGGCACGCATCAACACACTGGCCACACTTGATGCATGGCATTTCCTCGAAGACCGCCGACTCCTCCCGACTCATAACGAGAATGCCGGATGTGCCTCTGCCCGTGGGCACATCGGCCGAGGGCACTGCCATGCCCATCATCGGGCCTCCAAAGATTATCTTGCCAGGTTCGCCCACAAAGCCTCCGCACGCTTCTATCAGTTCACTCGCTGGAGTCCCTATCTTGGCGATCAGGTTCGCAGGGCTAGCCACAGCCGACCCGGTCACTGTGACGATTCTCTCGATCAGAGGCAGCCCTCGGTCGAAGCGGTCAGCAACCGCTGCAGCAGTGCCGACATTGCTGACGACGACTCCTACAGAGAAGGGCAGGCATCCCGGGGGAACCTCACGTCCTAACACCGACTTGATGAGGTGCTTCTCAGACCCTTGAGGATACCTGGTCTTCACAGGCACAACCTCTATTCCTGCAGCACTCACCGCAGCATCCCTCATGGCATGAATCGCATCTGGCTTGTTATCTTCGATGCCTATGCGCGTGCGCATGACACCGATCGCCCTCATGAGAATCTGCGCCCCACGGATAATATCGCGGGGACGCTCTACCATGAGCCGGTGATCGGCTGTAAGGTATGGCTCGCACTCCGCTCCGTTAAGGAGAAGCGTGTCGACTTCCACCTTGGGCGGCAGTGAGAGCTTTATATGCGTTGGAAACTCCGCGCCTCCCATGCCGACTATGCCCGCCTCTCGAATCATCGCAATAAGCTCTTCAGGCGGCCGAGAAAAGACATTGTCCACAGGCACGCACGACTCGTCCAAAACATCTTCCTCGTCAGGCACAATGAATATGGCCTGGTCTTGGGCGCCAGAGGCAGTTCGCACCAGGCCTATGGAGTCAATCTTGCCGGAGACGGGAGAATGAGCAGGCACTCCCCACTTTTCCTCAGTATCGGCAACCTTTTGCCCCATTCGAACATGGTCTCCTTTGGCGACCGTAGGCGTTAGAGGGCAGTTAGAGCCTTGATGAAGCAGTACTGCAACCTTAGACGGCCGCTGGGCGACGACAGTTCGCAATGTGGCTGTTCTCTCTTTGTTCTCCGGAGGATGAATTCCCCCTCGGAACAATCCCTTGGGCATGCACCTCACTCCTTTTGCTTCTACAAACCTGCCTGTGGAGCCTGAACATGAGATAACCTAAAGCCGCGTGCGAGGCATAAAATAATAAAGCCCGCCCCGTGAACAGACCAGCTTTACGCACCCAGGCAGCACTTTGGCCCAAATGCCTAAATCCGGTCTAATTGTACACCACGGGACAGGCCAGTGCAAGAATACTGAGCTTATCGGGATTTCTTTGCAGTATAGTGCGTATGAAGCAGCTCGTGTGAACGCTCCGAGAGGGGTCGCCCCAGAAACTCTTCATACAGCCTTAGTACCGCCGGGTTGGTATGAGATGCCCTGAGGGGCATGTCCCTGTCCACCTCATAAAGAGCCTCCCCACGGTCAGCACGGCTTGACATGACAGTTCCTATCGGCTGCCCGCCTCCGCCGACACATCCACCGGGGCAACACATTATCTCCACAAAATGCCACGGGGCGTCGCCCGCGCTGATCTTGTCCATTATCTTTCTCGCATTCGACAACCCGTGGGCCACTGCAGCCTTGACGGTGACCCCGTCAATCTCTACCGCAACCTCTTTGATGCCCTCAAGGCCCCTCACATCATGAAACTCCATCGCATCCTCGGGCAGCTCGGTTCCGGTTACCACTGCATACACAGTGCGAAGAGCAGCCTCCATTACCCCACCTGTAGCGCCAAATATGGCCGCAGCTCCCGTAGAAATCCCAAGCGGATCATCGTAGTCCTCTTCAGGCAAGCTGGAAAAATCAATGCCTGCCTGCCGGATCATTCGAGCCAGTTCCCTGGTAGTCAAAACATAATCCACATCTTGATAACCACTATCATTCATCTCGGGACGCTGGCACTCATACTTCTTAGCGGTGCAGGGCATGATGGAAATACTGACCACATTACCGGGATCAATGCCGGCTTTTTCAGCGTAGTAAGTCTTGGCCAAAGCTCCAAACATCTGCTGAGGCGACTTGCACGTCGACACATGCGGAAGCAGATCGGGGTAGAAACGCTCTATGAAGTTGATCCAGCCCGGACTGCAAGAAGTCAAGAGAGGCAGTGGAGCGTTGCCCTTCTCTATTCGCTCGAGAAGTTCATGTCCTTCTTCCATTATCGTAAGGTCAGCAGTGAAATCGGTATCGAAGACTCGGTCAAACCCCAGCCTCCGGAGTGCAGCCACCAGCTTGCCGGTGACTACGGTGCCAGCAGGAAGCCCCAGTTCTTCGCCGAGGGATGCTCTTATGGCCGGGGCGGTTTGGACTACCACATGCATTTCGGGATCGGCTAGCGCATCCCATACTCTTCTCGTGTCGTCGCGCTCGGTTATGGCCCCTGTCGGGCATGCCAACGTGCACTGCCCGCAGAACACGCAAACGACCGAATCGAGATCATCGCCGAAAGCGGGAAGCACAACCGACTCAAATCCTCGGTTGGCGGTGGACAACACGGCCACCCCCTGAACATCCTCACAAGCCTCAATGCATCGCCTGCAGTTTATGCACTTGTCGGCGTCGCGGACAATCGACGGAGTTGACTCATCCTTGGGCAGCTCCCTCAACACCCGTTCGAACCTGATCTCTCTTATTCCAAAATCGGCCGCAAGCTGCTGCAATTCGCATTTGAGATTGCGCTGGCAAGAAAGGCAGTCATCGGGATGGTGAGCGAGCAGCAATTCAACCGCCATGCGCCTTGCCTTTCTCACCTTAGGGGTATTGGTGCGCACCACCATGCCCTGGCTTACAGGATAAGAGCAGGCCGGCTGCAAAGTGTTCTGGCCCTCTATTTCGACTACACATACCCTGCAGACCGACGGCTGGCCCAGGTCTTCATGCCAGCAGAGGGTAGGGATCTTGATTCCCACAGTGCGCGCTGCCTCAAGGATGGTCATCCCAGGCGATGCGCACACAGACTTGCCATCGATAGTCAGAGCAACATCAGACATTATTCGCCCGCCTCCTCTCACTTGATCCCGCCGCCCGCATGCGACGTTACGTAAGCCTCTTCATCTACGCCTGTAGGGAGTCTCCTGCATACCCCGGCGGGGCAACGCCCTTCAAGGTGGGCTTTGATCTCATCTGCATAATGGTCCAAAATGGTGAAAAGCGGAACCGCAACGGATTGGCCCAGAGCACACAGGGAAGAAGACTGCATAACCTCTGCTAGCTCCCTTGCAAGCTTCAGGTGGTCCTCGGTTGCAGTCAGTTCGCCGACCTTGCGGAAGATATCGCATAACCGCCGCGTTCCCTCTCTGCAAGGCGTGCACTGCCCGCAGGATTCATGTTCGAAGAAATGCAGAAGGATACAGGCCGTGTCGACTATGCAGTGGCTGTCATCGATTATCAGGAGCGCTCCAGAACCAAGCGCAGATCCCGCTTCCTGGAGGTTCTCGTAATCCATCGGAATGTCGAGATGCGCTTCTGACAGACAGCCGCCTGCGGTTCCGCCCGTCTGGGCCATCTTAAAGCGTCGCCCTCCGGGAATACCGCCTCCGACACCATAGATAACCTCACGAAGAGTAATCCCCATGGGGACTTCTATCAGTCCCTTGTTGTTCACATCTCCGGTGAGGGTGTATACCTTCGTTCCAGGGCTAGTGGGCGTCCCAAACTGCCTGAACCAGTCAGCTCCATTGCGGATTATCGGTGGAACGTTCGCAATAGTCTCCACATTGTTCACGACAGTCGGCTTGCCCCATAGGCCGCACGTTCCCGGATAAGGAGGCTTCTGCCTGGGCTCACCTCGCTTGCCCTCCATCGATTCGATCAGCGCAGTCTCCTCACCGCATACATAGGCCCCGGCGCCCTTCTTGACTTCGATATCGAAGTCGAAGCCGGAGCCGAATATGTCAGCCCCCAGGAGACCATACTTGCGCGCCTCTTCAATTGCGCGCTCTATGCGCTCTATTGAGAGATAGTACTCTCCTCGGATATACACATATCCCATAGAAGCGCCTACCGAGTAGCCCAGGATGATCATCCCTTCGATCACCTTGTGCGGATCCCCTTCGAGTATGAGACGGTCTTTGAATGTTCCCGGCTCGCCCTCATCGGCGTTGCATATGATGTACTTCTGATCATCCTCCGCCCGGGCTGTAAACCCAAGTTTCACCCCGGTCGGAAAAGCGGCTCCCCCACGGCCCCGGAGGCCCGAAGACTTGATGGTTTCGATAACCTCATCCGGCGACATGGATGTGAGAGCTACACCTGCCGCATGATATCCATCGCGACCGATGTACTCTTCAATGCTGTCAGGATCGATAAGCCCGACATTCTCAAGTACTATCCTCTCCTGAATCTCGAAGTAGTCAGTCCTCTTGTCGTCGGCCAAAGATACAGAAGGAAGATGCCCTGTATACTCCAGGCGCTTGACAGCGCGCCCTTTGAGCAGATGTTCATCTACGATCTCACGCGCGTCACTCACTGTGACGCGGGCATATACAGTCCCTTCTGGGTACACAACAACGATCGGCCCAAGATCGCATGGACCCAGACACCCTGTCTCGACAACGCGGACTTCGCGTTCGAGCCCATGCTCCCTAACCGATCGTTCGATTGCGTCACGCACCGCCCGGCAACCGGCGGCAACACATGGGAATCCGCCACACACCAGGACATGCGCTCGGTAGAAAGCCATGTAGATCCCTCCCAAGCATCATTCGGAAAACCAGGACCTAACGGTAGCGACGTAGAATCTCCGGCAAATCCTCTGCGCAAAGATTGCCATAGACTACATCATCGATCATGATGGCTGGCGCGACACCACACACGCCCAGACAAGATGATGTTTCCACGGTGAACAGCTTGTCCGATGTCGTGCCTCCCATCTCCACTCCGAGCTCGTCCAAGAGCGAGTCGATGATTTCAGCAGCCCCGGCTACATGGCACGGAGCCGACTCGCAAATCCTGATGATATGGCGTCCCCTGGGACGTGTTGAGAACATTGAATAAAACGTAGCTACTCCATGAACTCGGCTTTCGGGTACGTCAAGGGTGCGTGCCACTACACGCAAAGCCTCGCGCGGAAGGTAATTCCGGAGCGATTGGACATCATGAAGAGCTTGCACCAAGTCTTCCGGTCGTCCTCGGTACATAGATGCAACCTTCTCCACTTCGTTCAAGAAGACATCGTCGCACTCACACTCACAAACAACACTGGGCCCTCCTGGACCAGCAGGAACGCGCATTTCCGACATGCTCGGACCCTCCTCCTCTATCCGGCCCGCCGCCGGGCTTGTCGAGATTGTGCTGTTTTTCACAAAGCTCCGCAACAAAATAGTACGTGAGGCTCCCCCCCTTGGCCCTGCCCATTACTGAGCCGGTTGCCTACTTGGAGGATATTACGAGGTCGCCTACAACCTGTCCATTAACAACGTGACTCGCAATTATCTGGCGAGCCTTCTCCGGGGTAACACGCCCGTAGGTCACCTTGGGCTCCCCATGCCTGGTTACTGACATAATTGGCTCGTATTCGCACAGCCCAATGCAGCCTGTTTGCGTCACTGCGATATGCCGAAGGTTGCGCGTGTTGACCTCATCCATAACCGCTGCGAGCGTGTCGCGCGCTCCAGCCGCAATTCCGCAGGTGCCCATTCCAACAACCATCCTTGTCTCCTCTGTGCCCTCACGCAACTCAGTCATTGCCTGGGCACGTTCTTTGATCTTCTTAAGATCATCCAACGACTTCATACGCAAGCACTCCCCTTCAAGTGTTGAGTGACCACAACAAAAGTATACAGCATGAACCGCCACAGAACAATCCTTTAAATCCATATTCATCTTCCCATGGCATAACCTGCATGTGTAATCAACCGTGCCGTTTCCGGCACGGTTGATTACAGAGGCTGTCTTGCGCTACCAGCAGAATCTTGGTAGGAATGCCGCCAAAACGATTATGGCAAGCAGGATTAGGAGCATGCCCCATGATCCGAATCCGAGCCCAATCCCCCCGCATCCTGGATCCGGAGCAGCCTTAATGACATCACCGATTGTCATGTGCGTATCCTCCTTTTAACTCGTAACTCAGATCACCAAGGGAACCAGAAGACTGCGATCACTATTATGCCTAGAAGAATCAACGCCAGGTTCCAGGCGAAGAACCCCCTGAAACCCCCGCCGAAAACTGCGCTCTCCACCGCAATCGCTCCTCCCATGAAAGTTTTCCATCTGCGGGCTCTACCCGCAAGCTGATATATAGTATGACAGAAGGCCTTTTTGTGTCGCTAAAGCACTAAATTGCGCAGCCATTTGCAGGTCGCATGCGTTTGGCACGAGCATGCTCCCCTGATGCGACTCGCATCTCGCACGTTGGCTTTGCCACAATCCTACTTCCCCGTGGACGGATCAGAGTCTCCCGGGGCCTGAACGGCACCAGCCTATCCATAAGCCCGCAGCGTGACGAATTGTAAGCGTCAAATGGTCCCCGCTTGATATCCAGGTGGGCGCTATTGGACGCTCACGGAACGTGGATTGGGGGATGAAGTCCGAGTACCTGACCAGATGGCCCACCAGCGGGTCGATATTTTCAGAATCGGCCCATGGGCGGGTCGCTTTTCCCGGAATTGACGCGCCAGTGGGTCACCTCGTCCAACAGGAATCAAGTTGGAAGCGATGCTGCAGCATCGCTGCTCGTATTCCCAGCTACAGCGGTTGCCATTCCCTGGCACCATTGGGGCCGGAGTGGAAATGGGGGCTCGGCCGCCTGACTGGCCCACCAGTGGGTCGATATTTTGAAAAATGGCTCAAGGGTGGGTCGCCTGCTCCGAAATTGACCCACCAGCAGGTCGCCTGGGTCTGGGCATGTGGAGAGGAAAGCGATGCGGCAGAATCGCTACTTAGGTTCCCAGCTATATGCGCCGGTGTTATCTGGAAGCACCTGCATCCACCCGGAGTGGGGGGTTCGGTGGCCCGATTGGCCCACCAGCGGGTCGATATTCTGAGAAATGGCCCGTGGGCGGGGCACTTGCCCCCAAAACTGGCCCGCCAGTGGGTCACCCCGCCCCGCCGAAATGAAGGAGGAATACTCCTGCCGCGCACGCCCTGATCTCATTTGCTGTGCTTTACAGTAAATTACATCATGGTGAAATCCACATGCGGAGAACCAGCTGAAACTGAAAGCGTCGGGGAACCTGGCTTCAGGAACGCCCACCTGTGGCCTTCGGATTCTCTGGCAGGGTCATAGCGAGCACGATAGTGATCGCTATGGCTGTGAGTGAGGCCGCGTCGACCAGCAACCTGCACTTCTGAGCGCAAGCAAATCCCCTGAGCGAGGTATTCACTCCCATGTTGCTTGAGCATAGAATATCTGCCAGTCCAAAGAACAGGGTTTAGACGCCGAATTGCTCTGGCGGACAGGGAATGATATGCGTATATGAGCGGCGCGCCCCTGGAGGCACATCCAGGGGCGCGCTGCAATCCATCACCTTAGTTCAGCTGGATTCCTTCGCAAGAACGCCATGTCCAGCCATAGGCTATCGCGGATGAACCATCATGAGAGGCTCAGCCCGCAACCATGAAGCGTCTAGAAGAGGCCCACTATTGTACCGTCTTCGTCTATGTCGACCCCTTCCGCAGCCGGCCTCTTCGGCAACCCGGGCATCGTCATGATGTCTCCTGTGAGAATCACGAGGAAGCCTGCACCTGCCGACACGCGAACGTCTCTGACAGTCAAAGTCCAGTCCGTAGGGGCGCCCTTGATGTCAGGGTCATCCGTCAGCGAATGCTGCGTCTTGGCTACGCATACAGGCATCTTGTCGAAGCCCAGTTTGGTCAGGCGAGCGATCTCCTTGTCAGCTGAAGGTGTGTACACCACTCCGTTTGCGCCATAGATCTCTCTCGCCAGTATTTCGATCTTCTCCCGTATGGGCATCTCAGGATCGTAGATGGGCCTAAAGGTATTCTTGTCCTTGTCCAATGCTTCGAGAACCTCGTTGGCCAGCTCGATTCCGCCTTCCCCGCCCCGTGCCACAACATCTGAAAGTGCGCTGCGGACGCCAAGGGCGTCGCAATGCTTCTTCACAAGTTCCAGCTCTTCAGGGGTATCTGTGGGGAATCTGTTGATGGCCACGACTATCGGAAGCCCGAACTTCTTGAGATTCTCAATATGCTTGTCCAGGTTGGCGCAGCCCTTCTCGAGGGCATCGAGATTCGTCTCTGCAACCTTGCCCTTTGGAACGCCTCCGTGCATATTGAGAGCGCGAACAGAAGCTACAAGAACCGCCACATCCGGCGTAAGCCCAGTAAACCTGTGCACTATGTCGAAGAACTTCTCAGCGCCCAGGTCGGCGGCGAATCCGCCCTCCGTCACTACATAGTCGGACAGTCGAAGCGCCATCTGCGTGGAGATCACCGAGTTGTTGCCGTGTGCGATGTTTGCGAACGGCCCTCCGTGCACAAATGCTGGCTGGCCTTCAACAGTTTGGACCAGGTTAGGCTTGATCGCGTCCTTGAGAAGAACGGCCATTGCTCCCACTGCCTTGAGATCTCCAGCTGTCACAGGCTGTCCGTCTCGCGTGTAAGCCACAACCAACCGCCCCAGGCGAGCCTTGAGATCCTGCATGTCAGAGGCCAGGCACAATACCGCCATAATCTCGGAAGCAACCGAGATGTCAAACCCCGACTCCCTCGGAGTGCCGTTTGCCCTGCCCCCCAACCCGCAAACGATATTCCGCAGCTGCCTCTCGTTCATGTCCATGACCCGTCGCCAGACAACCCTGTGGATGTTGATATTCAGTTCATTGCCCTGGTGAATGTGGTTGTCAAGCATGGCAGCAAGCAGGTTATGAGCCGTGCTTACAGCGTGAATGTCGCCTGTGAAATGCAGGTTGATGTCATCCATGGGAAGAACCTGTGAGTAGCCTCCGCCCGCCGCTCCGCCTTTGATGCCGAACGTGGGTCCCAGGGAAGGCTCACGTATGCAGACTACAGTGTTCTTGCCCAGTTTCCCCAGGGCCTGGGTCAAGCCCACAGCTGTACACGTCTTCCCTTCGCCCGCCGGCGTTGCTGTTATTGCAGTAGTGTAAATTAGCTTTCCTTTAGGACGGTTCTTGAGGCGATCAAATACTTCAAGGGAAACTTTGGCCTTGTACTTACCGTAATGTTCGATCTCGTCTTCTGCTAAACCCAACTCTCTTGCAACATCACTTATTGGTCTGAGTTTAGTGGATTGCGCTATCTCGATGTCGCTCAACACTTCTAAGCTACACCTCCAGCATTATGACTTGGACCGAAGCCACTTGTCGATGCCCCTGGCGGCACGCTTCCCAGCCCCCATCGCAGATATGACCGTTGCTGCGCCTGTGACTATGTCGCCGCCTGCCCACACGCCAGGGATGCTCGTCGCTCCGTATTCGTCATGCACCTCAATGTTCCCTCTACGGTTGAGCTCCAAATCCCCAGTACGTTGGGTCAGCAGCGGGTTAGGCCCTTGGCCCACAGCCACAATAACCGTATCCACATCCACAAAGAACTCCGATCCTTCTACTGGCACTGGGCGCCTCCTGCCGCTCGCATCTGGCTCTCCCAGTTCCATGCGAATACACTCCATGCCCCCGACTCCGCCATGGCCGTCCGAGACGATGCGCACAGGGTTCGTAAGCAACATCATCTCCACGCCTTCCTCCTCGGCATTTTCGATCTCCTCGAGCCTGGCCGGCATCTCGGCGCGGGAACGGCGATACACTATCTTCACTTCCTCCGCACCCAGGCGGAGAGAAGTGCGGGCCGAATCCATAGCAACGTTGCCCGCCCCGACAACGGCAACCTTCGAGCCTATGTTGACGGGAGTATCATATTCCGGGAACATGTAAGCTTTCATCAGATTGACTCTGGTAAGAAACTCGTTAGCAGAGTAGACTCCATTCAAGTTCTCTCCCGGTACGCCAAGGAAGTAAGGAAGACCTGCGCCTGTAGCAATGAACAGAGCCTGATAATCGCCTGAGTCAAGCATCTCGCCCACATCGAGGGTGAGCCCTACAACCACATTGGTGAAGATCCGTACGCCCAGACTGCGTACGTATTCGACTTCCTCATCAACAATGGACTTTGGAAGCCTGAATTCGGGAATGCCGTACCGCAAGACCCCTCCTGTATCGTGCAGCGACTCAAACATGTCGACCTTGTATCCCTTGAGAGCCAGGTCTGCAGCACAAGTAAGCCCGGCAGGGCCTGAACCTATGACGCCAACTCGAGCTCCCGGAAGTCCGGCGTCGCTGTCAGGCGCACATCCGCGGGAGTCCAGGTCACATGCCTTCGATGCGCATTCGCACTCAGCTGACAAGTGGGGGTCACCTGCACAAGCGCAGGTTTCGCCACACGCCCGGCCCACCTCGGCCGCGCGATTGCTCGCCCAGTCTGCGGCGAAACGTTCCAGCGCTCCGATGGCTACGGGCTCGAATTTCTTGCCCAGCGTACACAGGCTCTCGCACTGGCTCTCCTGGGGGCAGACCCTGCCGCATATCGCCGGCAGGCTGTTCTTCTCCTTTATCTTCGCGGCAGCCTCGTCGAATTTCCCTTCCGCGATGAGTGCAATGAACTCAGGTATGTCAACTTCCACAGGGCATCCAGTTGTGCAGGGCCTTGTTTTGCACTGGATGCATCTTCTGGCTTCACGCATAGCCGACTCGGGATCCAGCCCCAGCGCCACTTCACTGAAGTTGGTTCTTCTCGCCTCGGGCGCTTGCTTCGGCATCTCAGTTCTTTCAGCTATTTTGCGTGACACTTGCACCCACCCCTATCTTCCTCAAAGCGCTCTCTAGCAATCTGCTCTTTTTCACGGAAGAAGCCTTGCCTTGATACGAGCTCATCAAAATCCACTTTGTGTCCGTCAAACTCCGGGCCATCAACACACGAAAACTTCACTTCACCGTCGACTGTGACTCTGCAGCATCCACACATCCCGGTTCCGTCCACCATGATTGCGTTGAGGCTCACAGTAGTCGGTATGTTGTGTTCTCGAGTCACATTGGCAACAGCCTGCATCATCCTGACAGGCCCAATTGCGATCACTTCATCGATCTTCTGCCCCGACCCAATCAGTTCTTCAAGTGCTCCGCTTACAAAGCCATGGTAGCCAAGGCTCCCGTCGTCAGTTGCCCATATCACTTCGTGGCTTGCTTCCTCGACTTCGTCTGTGAGAACCAGAAGATCTCTAGTGCGGGCGCCAACGATGGAGATGACATGATTGCCAATTGATTTGTGCGCCCTTATCTGCGGCAGTACTGGCGCGACCCCTATCCCTCCAGCCACAGCAACCACAGTTCCAACCTTCTCGATTCGAGTTGCCTGGCCAAGGGGGCCCGCCACGTCCCGGAAAGAGTCTCCCGGTTCGAGCATCCCCATTTCTATGGTGCTCTTGCCAACTTCCTGAACTACAAGTGTGATTGTGCCCGCTTCTCGATCGTGACCTGCAATCGTGAGGGGAATCCTTTCCCCTGTCTCACTGGTTCTAACAACAACGAAATTCCCAGGCCGTGCACTATTGGCAACAAGCGGTGCCTCAACTTGGTAACGGTGCACGCCCGGTGCGAGAGTGCACTTTTCAACAATTCTGAACATCCGTTCACCCCCACGTAAAACAAGAAGGCTGACTCTCATGCCACTACGTCCAGTGGCAACACAACGCTAGCTTCTGCCTCGCTCCGACAATTATCATATCGTTGCCTGCATGCACGGTCAACCAATTGCAGTCTGTAGATTAATCTCCAAAGAGCCTCGCCATCCCTGCAGTATCCGGGCATCCCGTGGACTTCGAGAGGGATTCGCGAGCCGGCACAAACCCCGGGTGCCATCTGCAGCGGAAGTCGACTACCACGGTGACCTGGCTGCAGCCTCAGCTAACGGGAGATCCGCAGGAGAAAGATCGTACGATGTCAACTGATCGGGCCGAACCCAGACCCCGTTGGCATGTTCCCGCAGCTCTATGTAGTTCCCGTCTGCTCGGGCCGACAGCCCGAAAAGACGTACTGCGAAATCCCCATATTGATAAACAGAAGCAGCAAGGGGTTTGATATCCGCAATTGCCAGGTTCAACTCCTCCCTGATCTCCCTGGCCAGGCAGGCTTCAAGCGTCTCTCCGGCCTCAACCTTGCCGCCTGGAAACTCCCATTTGCCGGCAAGAGCGCCATGTCCTCGCTGGGTAAGCAAGACCTTTCCGTCTGCATCATGGATGACCCCGGCTGTAATCGTAAGGAGTTCTCCTCTGTCAATTGAACGCTCAAGCAACGCTATTTTTCGAGCTAAGGCTGCGTCACGTTTCCTTCCGTCGGAGCTACGGTGAATCCTGCTATGGCATTCAGGGCAGCATGCAGCGAGGAAATGGACTGGATCCACCCCTGAATCATACGGCCTGAGCATATAGTGAACTTCAAGGCAGGGTCCGCCCCCGAGATCCACGAAGGGAGCAGGCCTGCCGCAAAGCTCACAGAAACCGCAGGCCCGCTCATGCACATAACCCTGAACACGCAGGCTCCTCGCCGACCAATCACCAGCAGAGCCTGGATAGCCGCGGCGAGCCCTCTCGGCCCTCGCTCCAATGGCATCACGGCGACTTGCGAGAAACGCCAACGGATGGAGGCCAATAATGGGAGGAAAGTCAGAGCAGGGGAGTTGACTGGAACGGTACGGATCACCCAGGAGCACAGGCTGCCGGGAGCTCCATGAGGATAAGGGTGCAAGTCGGAAGATTATCGCCGCCTTCCCCGATTGCGATGGAGCACAGTAATGACCTGCGCATTCCATCGGTCCGACGAATCGCCAGGCCCGTTCCTTCATGCTGCGTCCCCCAGGGCTGGCCTCCTCGAAAAGAAGGAGAAGCTTCCCATCACGAGCGTGGTCACGCACCGCCCGGTTTCCGCGCACAAAGTGCATCTGCCGTTCGCCCCGGAAATGGTAGAAGCCATCAGCGTTCCAACCATCCTCAGTATCCAGAACAGCAGAGGTTCCATTGGCGGCCGCCCCATCACAACACCCAGACGGTTCGCCGAGCGAGGCACAACCGTGATCGCAGCTTCGGTCCTTCAGACAGTCACAGCCTGAACCGCGATGTTGCTCATTGACACGATACTCCCGTCTGGAAAAGAGCAGAACAAGCGGCATCGCCCTGGGAGTCCTGATCCTGGTGCCTCGCTGGCCGCCAAACAGGCGGCAGATCTCCTCTCCGGCGTACGTGGATCCAATCATCAGCTCTTGACTCAACTCCACGCTCTAACCACCACCATAGACAAGTTCGAGTAAAGCCGGATTTCTAAGTGACTACACTTGCTACCACTTATGACACATAGTGCACATGTCGTAGTCTTCTATGGCGTCGTAATGGCACATGTAGCACTGGTCATGGCCTATCTGCAAAGGTTCTTCGCCTGGTTTGAGCACTTGCGGGCCGTGGCAATCGGTGCACGACAACCCGAAGCTTGTGTGCAGGTCGTGCGGGATGATAATCTCGTCGGTCTCATGGATCTCGTCGACCTTATGACACTTCTCGCACGTATCCGGGTTGGCAATGAAGTCATCATGACACGACACGCACATGTCGTGGCTCATCTCTAGAGGCTTCTCTCCCAGTTTCAATGCCTGGGAGCCATGGCACTCGCCGCATGACAAGCCCATCTCCATATGTACTGGATGGGGCATCTTGATCTCGGCGGTCCCGGAAACATCTACCGTCTTGTGACACGTCATGCATTGCTTCGGGTCGGATATCTCGTCCCTGTGGCAAGAGATGCACAAGTCGTGAGAGCTTTCAAAAGGTTCTTCCATACCTGCTCCGGCCGAGACTACCTGTGGGCCATGGCACTCGCCGCATGACAAG
>LSQX01184653.1_pt1 | contig 18203 bp, 15 predicted proteins | sample 654561 | NCBI WGS metagenome assembly LSQX01 (sample SAMN04489861, study PRJNA283612) | anaerobic digester metagenome | isolation source: 4 biogas reactors fed with cattle manure at either 37C or 55C with and... | place: Denmark: Kongens Lyngby | collected 2014
GTGAAGCCAGTGGTGCTCGTGGACGGGGTAACTTGCCGCCCGGAGATCGTGCTCAGTCGCTGTGCAGCCTGTGCATCCGGGCGTCGCTGTTGCTCTCCGGCATGGCGTCCCGGTCCCTGACGAACATCGAACTGCGCAACCGTCAGCTCCTGATCGGCCAACGCGTCGCGGACCTGCTGCTCAACAGAGCGGATGGCGGTCACCGTCTCCGGGCGCTCTGCCACGATCAGCGTCTCCACCCGCCCCTCCTGCAGCGACAGCTCAAGCTCGCATCGCCCCAGCTCCGGGCGATCCACCGCCATCACCAGCCGCTGCGGCTGCTCGGGTGCGACGCTCTCGGGCGGGGTCGGAGTGGCGGACTGAGCCGGGGCCTTCGGATCGCCCTGTCGAACCTGCGCAGGAGCAGGCGGCAGGACGTTCGGCGCAGACGCCTCTCCCGAGGCGATCTGCGTGGCCCTCGGCTGCGGCAGGACCTCGGCATCGGCCCCCTGTGGCCGCGGGGCAGGCGAGCGGCTGCTCTGATCGTGATGCATAGCTGGCTCCTCGGGACTGGCCTCACCGGTCACGATGATTGCGGCGGATCGCGAGGCCTGAGGATCATCGGCGGCCACTTTGACCGGAGCGGGCGCCTCGGCGGCGGCCTCAGCATCCTGCGCCCGCATCTGAGGGATCCGAACGTCCTGTCGCGAGACCGCGATCTGCGCCCGGGCGGCCGCCTCAGGCGGCCCCGCAGCGAGTGTGTGCGGATCCGTGGTCGGCGCGGTCGCGGGAGGAGGCGCCGGCGCCGGGGATACCGGGATGTATTGTTCGGTCGGGGAGGCGGGTAGCTTTCCCTCCCCGACTGCCCCCGGCGCCGGTGCGACATCTCTGTTCGAACTGCGCTGCGGCACCTGCGCGTCAACCGCAGGCGCTGCATGGTCAACAACCGCAGGAGCATCGGTCGGCAGCGTGCCGGCCGTCGTCTGCCGCGAGGCGGACTGCACCGGCAAGTCTCCGCGCTCACTCGAGCGAAGCGGCGTGGGATCGAAGCGCTCAGCCGCTTGAGGCGCCTCAACTACCTTCCCGCGCACCGGCCGGGTCATCTGCGGAGTGACAGTGACAGCAGCCCGGTCTGCCGTGGCCTGGGTGAATTGCTCCGGGCCTGCCGGGGTCGCAACTGAACCCGGTGCCTGCTGAACGTGGCATTGAAGCGTGACAGGCTCAGTCACCGGGGACTCGGCCGGGGCAGTCTGTCGCACGCTCACGCTTGCCTCTTCAGGCACAGCGGCCATGGCAAGCGGCACAGGCTGCGATGCCGGAGCCCCGGGGATGGCCGCCGCTACCGGCGCGTCATGCGAGGCAGGTGCCGCCACGCGCCGCTCGATCGGAGGCACTCTCGCAGGCCGCTGGGCGGGAGAGACAGAGGGCAGTTGCGCGGCGACTCGCGGAGCAGGCCTCCTGATAGCCATCCGCGCCGGCAGTTGGGCGCCCGGGTCACGCGGATCCGGCGGCATCTGTGCAGGGGGCGCAGCGGCGGGAGGAGTAACCTCAATCTGCGGCGTCAGGTCAGAGCCCGCCTCTGTCGCTGCGGCGCCAACCGCGGGCTGCGTGACGGGAATCGGTGGCGCCACCGTGCAGGCGCTGAGGAGAGCCGCGAAGATCGCCTGCATCGGGTCATCGCCAATCTGATGCTCCCGAGCTACCGCCGTCGCTGGCTGCCCGGGGAGAAGTGCCGCGAGTGCATTCATCTGATCGCGCCGCCCCTCTCCTGCAGGTACCCCATGACGCGGCGGACGTAAGTCTGCGTCTCCTGGTAGGGCGGCACGCCACCATGCCGCTGCACCGCTCCGGGTCCGGCGTTATACGCGGCGAGCGCAAGCCGGATGTCCCCGAAGTGATCGAGTTGCTGGCGCAGATAGCGCGCGCCACCGAGGACGTTCTGCTCGGGGTCCCACGGATCGCTGACGCCGAGGCCCCTCGCGGTGCCAGGCATCAGTTGCATCAGCCCCATCGCACCGGCGGAAGAGCGGCAGCTCGGGTTGTAATCTGACTCGGCCCGCACCACCGCGTGCACAAGGTCGGCGCTGATCCCGCTGGCTGCCGCCGCGCGCTGGATGATGCCATCGAAGGAGGTAGACGTGCTGCTGGGCGCCGGACGAGCACCATGCGCTGTCGCATCCGTCAACGCGGTCGCGAAGTCATCGTGCGGCGGCCGGATCGGGTCGTGCGCGCGAACCTGCTCGAGTCGCGCCTCAATCGTCGCGATCCGCTCCAGCATCTGCGGCAGTCGGCTCAGCATCGCCTGCATCCTCCCTCCGATCGGTTGGGATCACGCAGCGTCTTTGTGCGCCGCGGCAGTGGGCGTGACAAGCTTGGGTGCCTCGTCGGCCATCAGGTAGCGCATGATCGCCGCCTCGTTCAACTCACGCTGCTCCTGCTGCTGCAGGAGGCGCCGGTGCTCGCTCGCACCGCGCTCGGCCAGTCGCTCCAGGGCGCGGCGGGCGCGTGCGGCCTCGATCAGCTCCTCCCGGCATCGCTCGCACTGCTGCTCGGCAGCCGCGAGGCGCCCTCGCTGGCGCTCCATCCGCAGGCGGAGGTCGGCGACAACACGATGTGCGTGCTCGATCTCACTCAGCACCACCCTCGCTCCGGTGCTGCTGCCGCGCATCGCGCGCAGGATCGCCTGATGACGCTCGCGGCTGCGCTCGAGGTCATCCCGGCGCTCCGCGACCTGCTTGTGTGCCGCGGCCAGCCGAAGCCGGGCCTGCTCCTCGGCGTGGCGCTTGAGGTCGAGCGCGGTCTGCAGTGGGAACACAAAGCCGGACACGCCGCTTCACCATCGCGTTGCGGTGGAGTAGTTGTTGCGTCGAGCACCTGTCTATCGGCGGTTCACTCGGGACCTTGAGTCACGGGGGCGGAATCTGCGCGAGTTTCATGAGCGGCCCCGGCCTTCGCGGCGGCCTGGAAGCTGGCGAGCGCGTGGGGGAGACTCGCGCGCCTTCGAGGAGGCTCAGTTGGAAGTTCGGTCGGCGGGACAGGCCTCTCCGCCGGCGGCTGCACGGCGTCGGCCAGCGCCCGGCGGGTTGCGTCGAAGTCCGGGCAGTCGCCCGTCTCCTGCCGGAGGAAGGCCAGCGCCTGCGGGCGGAGCGCGATGGCCCGGTCAACATCAGGATTGCTTCCGCTCTGATAGGCGCCGAGGTCAATCAGGTCCTCGTGGTCGCGGTAGACGGCGAGCGCCTCGCACAGCCGCCGCGCATCGCGCCGGTGATCCTCGGAGATCAGGCCGTCCATCAGCCTGCTGACGCTCTGCAGAAGGTCGATCGCGGGGTAGTGCCCCTGGTGCGCGAGGTCGCGGGAGAGGACGATGTGCCCGTCGAGGATGCTGCGGGCGGCGTCGGCGACCGGTTCTGTCATGTCGTCACCATCAACCAGCACCGTGTAAAGCGCGGTGATGCTGCCACGGGCGGACATCCCCGTGCGCTCCAGCAGCCGCGGAAGCTCCGCAAAGACCGACGGAGTGTAGCCGTTGCGCGTGGGTGGCTCACCGGCCGCTAGTCCGACCTCGCGCTGCGCCCATGCCACGCGCGTGATCGAGTCCATCATCAGCAGCACGTCGGCGCCGCGGTCGCGGAAGAACTCGGCGATGGTGGTGGCGACCTGCGCGCCCCGCAGGCGCACCAGCGGCGGCTGGTCGCTGGTGGCGGCGATGATGACGGACCGCGCCAGCCCCTCCTCGCCCAGCGTCTCCTCGACGAACTCGCGCACCTCCCGCCCCCGCTCGCCGATCAGCGCGATCACGTTGACGTCCGCCGCGGCATTGCGCGCGATCATCCCGAGCAGCGTGCTCTTGCCGACACCGGACCCGGCGAAGATGCCGATGCGCTGGCCGCGCCCGCAGGTGAGCGCGCCGTCAATCGCCCGCACGCCCATCGGCAGTGGTTGCGTGATGCGCGCCCGCTCCATCGCCGGTGGAGGCGGGGCCTCCGCGGGCAGCATCGCGCTCGCCGGAGGCTCGGGGCGCCCATCAAGCGGCTCACACAGGCCGTCGAAGATCCGACCGAGCATCGCCTCCCCCGCGGGCACCATCATCGGCCGTCCCGACGCGGTCACGATGCTGCCGGCCGCGATCCGCCGCGTCTCGCCCAGCGGCATCAGCAGCAGGCGCTCGTCGCGGAAGCCGATCACCTCCGCGCAGATCGTGCCATCGCCCGTGCTGATCTCGCAGCGCTCCCCCACCTGCGCCGGGGGGCCGTCAGACTCAATGACGATCCCGACCGCCTTGGTCACTCGTCCCGAGCGCCGGATGGTGGGTGCTGCGCCGATGCGCTGGGCAAGGCCGCTGAATATCCCCGTGTCGGCCGCAGCCACCCGGCTCAACTCCCGAGGGCGCTGCGCAGTTCGGCGTCGAGCAACTCGATCTGCGTCTCCACGCGCGCATCGAAGCGCCCGCGTTCAGTCTCAACGACGCAACCGCCCTCGGTGATGGAGGGGTCGGCGGCGATCTCCAGCCGCTCCGGTCCCTCGGCGGCCTGCAGCAGTTCGGCCATCGCCGCCCGCACAAGTTCCTCCTCCGGCGCGGCTACATGAACGGTCATCCGCCGCGCGCCAGCGGCCCCCTCGATGGTCGCGCGCACGACCTCGAGCACCACGCCGTCGTCGCTTGCGATCGTGTGGCGGACGACCTTCTCCGCCATCGCCGCCAGCAGGCCCGCAAGCTCCCGCTCAAGCGCCTCCATGCGCTCCTGCGCCGCAGAGCCGATCTGCGCAAGCAGCGCTGCGCGGGCCGCTTCGAAGGCCTCAATCTGCTCGCGCCGCGTCTCCTGTAGCGCTTCATCGGCCATCCGACGCGCCTCCGCCAGCCCCTCCTCGCGTGCCTGCGAGCGAATCCGGTCCGCCTGCTCCTGTGCCTCCCCCTGCGCCTGCCGCACGATCCGCTGGGCCTCCTGCCGTCCCTCGCCGATCAGACGCTCGACCTCCGCCGAGGCCTCAGGCGCAGTCGCGCGGTGCCGGTCCCCGTCTTCGGCCACCGGCCCATCGAGCCTCGGCCATTGCCACGGCGCAGGAGCGGACCCCGTCCTCAATCCGATTCATCTCCGGAATTGTCTCGCGCAGTCGCGGCATTGATCCAGCCGCGCAGATGCCGTGCGAACTCCTCGGGTGCCCGGCTGCCGAGCTCCGCCAGCGATTCAACTACCACTTCCTCAACCGGCGGCGGGGTGTCAGTCATGGTCCGTTCGGCAAGTTGGGCAACATCCATCGGCGCAAACTCCAGGGTGTCCGGTGAGAGCGGCTCCTCTCGCCCGTCCGTCTCCTGAGCCACGTCGTCCTCCGCACTCGTGCTCGGCTCGTCCCGCTGCTCCGGCTGTTCCGTCGGTCCGAGTCTGCGTGTCACCATCAGCATCGCCCCCGCGATCATTGCCGCCATCAGAATCATCCCGCCGTAGCGGAAGGCCCGGTGCATACTCTCCGCTCTTGCGCGCGAGGCCTCCGCGGCCTCCGCCAGCTTCGTCTCCTCCTCCGCCACCTTCACCGCGTCGATCGCCATCGACTCGACGGTGATGCTGTCCCCCCGCTGCTGGTCAATCCCTGCCGCGGCTGTCACCACCTGCCGTACCTGCCTCGCGGCATCGCCGCTGAGGCTCTGATCGATCACCACCGCAACCGTCAGGCGCCGCACCTGCCCCGGAGGGCTGGACACCTGCTCCTGCACTCGGGAGTAGTCGTACTCCCGGCTCTCCTTGCGGTGCTCGTAGCTGCCGCCATCACCCCGCGCCTGCGTCTGCATCGCCACCAGCCCGGCCGGACCACCAACTTCCCCGCCGGCGCTGCCGGTGTATTGCTCGTGCACGGTCTCCTCCCGCCGGACGACGCCCTCGCCATCGGGCGGGTCGAGCGTTTCACGCGTGAGTTGCAGGCTCTGAAAGTCCAGCTCGGCCTGCACACGCACCACCGAGCGCGTGGCGCCCACCACCGAGTCGAGCATTGACTGCAGGTGTGCCCTCAGGTTCTCCTCATACGCACGGGTGGCCTCAAACTGCGCCATCGTCTGCAGGCCGCCGGAGCCCTCGGGGCCGCCGGAGAGCATCCGCCCGGCGGTGTCCACCACTGTGATCGCGGTCGGTGCCAGCCCCGGCACCGCGCTCGCGACCAGTTGCGTGATCGCCCCCACCTGCGCCGAAGTTGGCCTCGAGCTGCCGAGGCTCACCACCACCGAGGCGCTTGGCTGCTCCTGCACGTCGCTGAATAGCCGCTCCTCAGGCAGCGCCAGGTGCACGCGCGCCGAAGAGATCTCATCAAGCGTGCAGATACTCCGCTCAAGCTCCCCCTGCAGCGCGCGCTGCAGATTCACGTTGTTCTGCAGGTCGCTCGTGGAGAAGCTGGCGCGATCGAAGAGCTCGAAGCCGACGCTTGACGATGATGGCAGGCCCTCTCCGGCAAGCGCCAGGCGCAGTTCATACAGCCGCTCCTGCGGCACCTCGATGGCCGAGCCGCCTGCCGCCAGGCGATGCGGAACCCCCTGCTCGCGCAGGCGCTCAACCACCGCCTGCGCATCCTCCGGGGCAAGCCGCGCGTACAACACTGCCCACGTTGGCCGCATTGACCACGTCCCCACCGCCACGAGGCCACCGATGATCATCACCGCCAGCGCGACCAGCGCTATCCGCTGGCGCTGCTCAAGTCCGTCCCATGTCTCTCTCAGTTGCTCGAGCATCATTCACTCACTCGCGTCCGTGCCGGCCGGTTGTTGGCTGCGACGGCTCCCGTCAAAGCTGCATGCGCGCGATCTCCTGATACGCCGACACCGCGCGCTGTGTCACCTGTGCCGTCAGCCGCAGCGTCAGGTCCGCCTTCTCCAGCGCGATGATCGCATCATGCAGGTCATCCGCCTCGCCGGTCGCCACCTGCCGGACGCTGACATCCGCCTCCCGCTGCGTCTCGTTGACCCGCTGGAGCGCCTCCCGCAACAGGGTGCCGAAGCTCACCTCATGACCTTCCGCCCCGCCGAACGCGGGCGATGTCCCGACGCCGGTCGGCTCGACTGCCGCCGTCGTCGGGGGTTGCATCACGATCGGGATCATGCCGCTGTCAATGCGCATCATTCACACACTCCTCAGGCTAGGATGCTCAGCGCCGCCTGCCTCATCTCGCGGCCTGAGCGCAGCACCGCCGCGTTGGCCTCGTAGGCACGTGCGGCCAGCACCATGTCCGCCATCTCCGTCGGTAGATCAACGTTGGGCATCGTGACGTATCCCTCGGCATCCGCATCCGGATGACCGGGGATGTATGCGCGTGGCAGGGACGATGGATCGGCCTCAACGGCCGCCACCCGCACGCCGACGCAGGAGGGCCCTCCCGGCCCATCCTCGATCTGCCTGCTGCGTAGCACCACCTGCTGGCGCCGGTAGGGGCCGCCCCCGGAGCTGCGCGTTGCCTCCGCATTCGCCACGTTCTCCGCGATCACATCAAGGCGCACGCGCTGCGCCCGCAGCGCCGATCCCGTCACTCGCAAGGCATCGAACACGCCCATCAGCCGCTCCTCCCGTCGCCTATCGCCGTCCCGATCATCTGCAGCCGCCGGTCCAGCAGCCGCGTCAGCGCCTGATAGCGCCCGATCGCCTCGCCCGCCGACAGCATCTCAGCCTCGATGCTCACGTTGTTCCCGCTCGGACCGGGCGGGTCTCCGGTAGCACGAAGCTCGGGCCTCACCCGCTCCACGGACCCCTCGCCGCCTCCAGCCTCAGCACGGACGGCATCCCGAAGCCGCGCCTCGAAGCTCACGGCCCGGGCCCGATAGCCCGGTGTCTCCAGGTTGGCGAGATTCTGCGCCGCAACTCGATGCTGGACGCTTGCGCAGTCCATCGCCTTGTGCAGTACGCGGCTTGTCAGATCAAAGATCGCATCGGGCATGGCATTTGCCTCCCGCGTGACATCGCTCCGCCCACCATCGCCTGCAAGATCTGTGCCACCGGCCCTCAGGCGGCAAGATAGCTGCGCCGGCGGTCCGCCGAAGATGGAATACCAAGCGCTCGCCTGTACTTGTTCACCGTCCGCCTCGCTACCTCGAAGCCCTCCGTCGCCAGCGCCTCCTGCAGATCGTCATCCGTCAGCGGGCTCTCGGCCGGCTCTGCCGCCACGATCCCGCGCAGCACCGTCTTTGCCGGGAGCGCGTCATCGAAGAACACACCGAAGGAGACGCTCTCACCCGACGGCATCCGCACCAGCTTCCCCGCCGTGGCGCGCGAAACCGTCGACTCGTGCAGGCCCGTCAGCTCCGCGATGCGCTTGTGCGTCAGCGGGCGGTGCTCCAGCGGGCCGTGCAGGATGAAGTCGCGCTGCTGCCGGACAATCGCCTGTGCGATCCGGTAGAGGCTACGCTCGCGCTGCTCGAGCGACCAGATCAGGCGCTGCGCCGAGCGCACCTGCTCGCGCGCGCGTGTCATCGCATCGTCCTCCGAGCGCGCCCCAAGCTGCCGCATCTGCTCATCAAGTCGGCGATACGCGCCGGCAACGCGAAGATCCAGCGCCCTCGCGGTCGTAAGCTCCACCTCTACGGCGTCTCCGCCCAGGCTCAGCAGGACGTCCGGGCAGGTCGCGTGGGGGTTGCCCGGCAGCAGGTGGTGCCAGTCGGGCCGGAATTGCTCGCCCGGATAGGGCGTCAGGTGCGCGCGGATGAACGCCAGCCCCTCGCGCAGTTCGGCTGAGGTCAGCCCCAGCCCCTCGCCCAGAGCATTCAAACCCTCGCCAGTCATCAGCCCCTGGCAGTGTTCGGCCACCAATCGGGCCTGCTCGGGGACATCCGCGAGCGCGTCCATCTGTAGCAGCAGGCACTCGCGCAGATTCCGCGCGCCGACACCCGCGGGCGCCACCCGCTGCAGGACCCGCAGCGCTGCCTCCACCTCCGCAAGCTCCACGCCGAGATCAAGCGCCGCCTCCAGCAGTGTCGTCGCAAGATAGCCGCGCTCGTCTATGCACTCGATGAGCCAGCAGGCGATCTCACGCTGCGCGCCGGCGCTCACCCAGCCGATGCGCCGGTGAAGCTCATCACGAAGCTCGTGCTGCGAGGGTGCGACGCTGGTGGGGTCGAAGCCTGGATCCGCGGGTCTTCGGCGCGCGGAGTGCGAGACCGGCACCGTCGGAAGCTCCTCCAGCGGGAGTCGGCACTCCAGCTCAAGCGCCGGGTTCTCCTCGGCCTCCTGCTGGATTCGGCTGATGAGGTCGAGGCAGGAGAGTTCGAGCAGTTCGCTGCGTACAATGATCTGACAATTGACCGTGGGGAGTTGACCGGCAGTGGTGACAAAGTCGTTCCTCAGCTCAAGCACGGCTATGCGCACCCCCTCGTGCGGTGGAAAATGCCCTCAAGCGAGGGTACTTCGGCAGCACGAGGCGAAACTTGAGTCGATTCGCCGAAGAATCCGCTCAACCCGTCACGCTGGAGCGCGACGGGGGGGCTTCAGCCGAAGAGTCGCAGGGGCCAAGCAACTGCGCGGCCAGGCGGCTGCTGGAGATGCCGGTGCGCGCGAGGAACTTCGGCCGGCCATGCACGGTGACGACCATCGGCTCGGCCACGGGTTTGCCAAGCTCGATCACATCACCGGGTCGCCATGCCGCCGCCTCGCTCAGCATTATCTTCTTGCGATGGAGAATCACACTCACCGGCACGGAAATATGATCGCTGCTTTGCTTGAGGCGCATCAGGTCGGGGTCCCTGCCATCCTCGGCCTGCTCTCGCTCGCCCAGCAGCCTGTGTGCAACGGGGACCGGGATCACGATGGCCATTGTGCCGGATGTCCCGGCAATCTCTGCCGCGATCTCCAGCAGCACCGTCTCGCCGTCGCGGATCTTTCCTCGCAGTTGCGCCGACTCCGTCAGCACCTCCACAACGAGGGGCTGCCGGCGGGCCAGTCGCTCCCACGCGGTGGCCCACACATCAACCGCCTCCTGAAGGAAGCGCCGCAGTAGTGCCGCCTCCAGCGTCGTAGCCGGTCGTTCGATCGGCTCCGGCGGGCCGCCCAGCATCCTGCTCACGATCGGGCCGATCAGTGCCTGTTCCACCTGCCAGAAGAGCGCGGGCGTGGCCGCGGAGAGCTGGATCAGCCCGAGCGCTCCGTGCCGCGGCAGGCCGGTGGTCAGCTCCTCGAAGCTCCTTCCGACAGCGCCTGTCACCTCGAAGCGCGCGGGGCTTTCCAGATACGCGCTCAGCACCCTCCCGAGGGCGGCCGCAAGTCGGTCTCCCATCGCTCGAAGCTGAGATAGCGCCTCCCGCGACAGCTCGCTCCCGGTGCGAAAGTCATAGCCACGCCCGGATGCGCCGGTGGGTAGGCCCTTGTGAAGATCTCGCGCCGCTTGCGCCATCGTACACCCCACGCTTTCACTCTACGTACTGCGCGTCCTCGGTCGTCAGCACGAGTTCGCCTGCCTGCTCCAGCTCCAGCGCCAGGGTGACGAACTCGCGCTGCGCCGCCTCCACGTCGCGCACCAGCACCGGGCCGAGGAACTCCATTTCCTGGCCGAGGATCTCTCTGGCGCGTTCGGATACATTGTTGAAGATCCGCTCGCGCACCGACTCATCCACGCCCTTGAGGGCCCGCGCAATAGTCGCGTGCCCGAGGCCACGCAGCAGCACCTGCAGGTCCTGGTCGCTCAGTTGCACCACGTTCTCGAAGGTGAAGAGGTGGCCCTCCACCTCGTCGGCCAGCTCCGCGTCCCGCTCGCGCAGTTCGTCGAGAAGTCGTTTACTCGCGCCGCGGTCCATGTCCTCGAGCAGGTGGACTACGAACTGCAGGCCGCGATCGGCGCTGCTGTCCGAGTCGGTGTGGTAGGCTCGGCGGCCGATCGCCTCACCGATCGCCTCCATCGCTCCCGGCGCGAGCCGTTCCATCTTCGCTACGCGTAGCGCGAGGTCCGACCGCATCTCAACCGGCCACTGGCCCAGCACTCGCGCCGCCTGCGCCGGTAGCAGTTGGCTCAGCACTGCCGCGACCATCTGCGGCGTCTCCTCCGACAGCAGCCGCCGAATCGCGGCCGGATCCACCTGGTTCAGTGCGCGCAGCCGCTGCAGCGCCACCCGGCGCCGCTCATCCTGCTCCGACAGCGACTGGTGCCCCAGCACGGCGGCCATCAGTTGCTCGGCGTGCTCTGCGGCCCTCAGCCGCGCCGGGCGCGATACGTGCTCCTGGAACTCGCACAGCGCCTCCGTCTGCTCGTCAGGATCCACCGGCCCGAGTTGCCCCATGACGGTGATAAGCTGTTCGGCGTCCAGCTCGGGAAGATGACGGCAGATGCTCACCGCAGTCTCCACGTCGAGGCTGGCGAGGACAATCGCGGCTTTGCGGACATCCGGCGCGCTCATACGAGGTGTGTGCCTCCATCGGCGGGAGGTAGTTGGGCCGGGGCAGTGGATGCAATTTGCGTGCCGCACAGTCATCGTACATGGGAGCAGGGCCCTCACTAAAGCGAGGGCCCTGCTTTGCGGCACTTACCGTCCAGTCACCTCAGAACGCGAGGGTAGTGCGGAACTGCAGGAGGTTTGTGCTGCTGTCAGTCGTCGGGTCCACCGGCGTCTGGTGAGCCCAGGTCAGTGAGGTCTCCACGCCGTGAGCCACTTCGTGTCGCAGGCGGACGCCGTAGAGCTCGTCGTAGAAGAGGCCATCAACCGGCGAGGCCTCCCACCAGTCACTGTTTGTCCCGACGGTGTAGTAGAAGAAGTCCAGCGGCCATTCTGCCTCGGCGATGTACCATGTGCCGTAGCCGCCCATCAGCTCAAGATTCGGGATGGTGAGCGGGCGTCGCAACCACCGCTCATACGCGAAGGCGCGACCGGTGGGCGGCGCGCAGAGCAACTCGTAGTAGGGATGCAGGGTCGAGTAGACGATGTCATACTCGGCCTCCACGTCGCTGATGACGCCGGTCAGACTGAAGTCGGGGGTTGAGATCACCTCGACGATGAGTTGATACGCCTCCGGGCTGGTGTTGCCGCCGCGGTTGAAGACGTCGCGATTCGAATGCCTCGTAAGATGCGCGTACTCAAACCACAGGTCGAGATCGCCGATGAAGTTCCACCACACGTCCACGCCCCATGCCGACTCGTAGAAATCCCGCCCGCCCTCGCGGGTCATGCCGTAGCCGCGGATGAGCCACGGCGCGCCAATCGACCATCTCGGCCGTGTGTACTCAAGGTAGGCCGAATGATACTGGTTGGCGTTGTCCGTCCACGGGCCGGCGTAGTGGCTGTAGTTCGAGCCGCCGGTGAAGAACTGCAGGCTCAGGTCGTCAATGAAGAGCGGATCCACAAGGCAGTGGACGCCCTGCTGCGAGAGACGCTCGTTATTGACCACCAGCCCCAGCCCGTAGGCCTGGAACTGGCGGCCGATGGTCCACGTCGCATCGAACGGCCAGTTGCCCTTGAAGCGCACCCACGCCTCATCAAGGTAGATGTTGTTGCCAAGATAGCCAAGGTCAGGGTCGGGACTGTCGCCGATAGGTGCGTAGGGACGTTGCACCTCGCCGATCTCCACGCCGAGGGCGGCGAGAGGATGCCGGCCGTCAGCCATCTTCAGCGCGATGCGGCCGAAGATATCATCTTCGATGTAACCCTCAAGACCCATGCGGACGGTCAGAGCATCGAATGAATGATCGAGGTCAATGGGGCCACAGACACTGCCAATGCGGTAGTCCACGAAACCGAAGGGGGTGATGGACTGCGGCCGCATCTCAAGCTCGCTCAGGCGGGAGTCAACATCATCAGCCTTGTCCTTCACAACGGCGATCTGGTCGCGGATGACCTTCAGTTCATCCGAGAACTCTCGCGTAAGGCCGACCACGATCTCACTCACGTCAGGTGTCAGCCCGGGCGGCCCGGGCGGTCCGGGAGGTCCCGGCGGCCCAGGTGGGCCAGGGGGCCCCTGTGGGCCGCGCGGACCGGCCAGGCCGGCGGCGCCTGTCGCACCTGCAGCGCCCGGATCTCCCACCTCCTGCTCCAGTGTCGCCAGCAGGCGCGAGATCGCCATCGCGAACTCATACCGCGTCATTGGCCGATCGCCATGGAAGCCCGTCTTCGGGTAGCCGATCATGATGCCCTGCTCAAGCAGTAGCTGCACGGCATCATACGCCCAGTGGTCGAACGGAACGAGGCCCAGCGCCTCCTCGATGTCTTCCTCCTCAACCACCGTCGGGGGAACCGGACCGGGCCGTACATAGGTCTTCCCGCTGGCGATCATGTACTCCGGTGAGGGGGAGGGTACAGCATAAGACCCCAGGGCGGGAAGATCCGGCGCCATGATGCTCCCCTGGCTCCAGACGGGCCCTGCGGCAGACACTACGAGACCAATCACTGCTGCGATGACGGCTGCGATTCGCACTGCTTACACCCCTTAGGCTGTGATGCACGGGTTGTGTAAGGGGCCAAATTGTTGGGGTTATGCTATAGTTTTGCGGACCAAATGTCAACCGCAGCAATAATTGAACCTGACGAGGAGGCGCCTCTGGAGGGTTCCCGCGGCAGATGGCGAAGCCCTCCATGCCGGCTTTCACCTCGAGGAGGTCAAGACCATGCCCGTCCGCTGGGCCATCATCGGCTGTGGTGATATCGCCAACAAAGCGGTCGCCCCGGCCATCAACGGCCAGCCCGATTCAGAGCTTGTCGCGTTCTTCTCCAACACCCCGCAGCGCGCTGAACAGATGCGCGACGAGCATGGCGCAGAGCGCGCGTTGAGCGACCTTGACGAGCTTCTGGCGGCTGATGACATAGACGCGGTCTACGTGGCATCGCCGGTCAACAGGCATGCTCCGGAGACCATCGCGGCGCTGCAGGCGGGCAAGCATGTGCTTTGCGAGAAGCCGATGGCGCTGTCGGTGGCGGACGCGGAGCGCATGATCGCGATGGCCGAGGAGGCGGGACTGCGCCTCGGCGTCGCCTACTACCGTCGCTTCTTCCCGGTGTCGCGTAAGATACGCGAACTGTTGGACGCGCAGGCGATAGGAAAGCCGATCGTCTGCGAGATCAGCATCTGTAGCCGCCCGATGATTACCGCCGACAATCCCAAGTACTGGCGCCTCTTTCCCGAGCAGGCCGGCGGCGGAGCGCTGATGGACGTGGGTAGCCACCGCCTCGACCTTGCCTGCTACTTCCTCGGCGAGCCTGCCACAGTCACCGGCCTGACCGACCGGCTCGACCGCGATGACATGGCGGTGCCGGACATCGAGAGCCTCCTGTGCCGGATGCAGTGCGGCACGCACCTGCATTGCACCGCCTCGTGGGCCATCTCCGCACGCGCGGACGAACTGATGATCCGCGGCACTGAGGGGGCGATTGAGGCGCGCAACTACGACCGCGGCCCGCTGGTGCTGCGCCGCGGTGAGAGCGTCGAGAGCTTCGACCTCCCGCCGGGTGAGAACTGGCACGCTCCGCTCATAGACGACTTCGCCCGCGCGCTGGTGGAGGGCCGTGAGCCACAGATCACCGGCCGAGACGGCATCCTCGCCACGCGCATCATCGAAGGCTGCTACCGCTCCAGCGAGACCGGCAAGACGATGGAGGTATAGAATGTTTGTCATTGCTCTACTTGCCACTCTGATATGCGCGGCACCATCTCTCCAGGCACAGACCATCCCACTGCAGGTCGAGCCTCACGTCCTTCAGCCGGGCGAGGAGGTAAGCTACCAATGGCCCGCCGGCGACCTCGGCGAGCAGCACGTGCTGCTTGACTTCGAGGCGCGGATGGATAGTGAAGAACTGGGCGGCTCGATGTTCTACCTCGATCTCACGGTTAACGGGGAGACGGTGGCGGCTGCCGTGGATGCTCTCACCGACCGCCTCCTCAACAAGCCCGTCTCGGTGCCGTGGCGCGAGGGGACGATGCTGAGCTGGTATTCCGCCGGCAGTGGATGGCGGATCGTCTATGCGCCGGATTTCACATCCTTCGGCGACGCACAGGGACATGGGCCGGAGCCCTACCGCTTCCTCGTCGATGTCACGGAACTGATCGAGCCCGGCGCGACCAACACCATCACCTTCCACCGCAGGGTAGGCGTGACGCCGCGGCCGATGGTAATCCGCAACGTCAGCATCCAGCTCGCGGATGAGGGTGCGCCCCTCACCGCCTCGGAGCACGAGCTACCGGGCGTCACCGGCTGGAACGCGCAGCTTCGCGAGGATGGAGCCATCGTCATCGAGGCGGGCGGAACCGATTTCGTCTGCACCTCGCGATTCTCCGAACCACGAGTCGGCTACCATGCGCTTGGCAGCGATGGCGCAGATGATGACTTCAGTGTGGCCGTCAGCCAGCCGCAGGAGCGGAGATGGCTGGCCGAAGCGCAGTGCAGCGCGTGGAGCCTGCTTCGGACCGTCGAAGCGACCGATGATCGCGTCACCGTGAGCGATCGTCTCACGAATCTCGGCGATCGGCCAGTAGGAGTAATGCACCGGATGGACCTGTCGCTTGGGGAGCATCCTGTGCCCGTGGCATGGCTGCAGGGGGCGAGCGATCCGGCGCGTCTGCAGGTGGCGGAGATTCGCGGCAATCCCACCATCTTCGTCCCCTTCGGCTCGCAGTTCGGCATCGGTCTCGCCATCGAGGACGACGTCACGCGCAATCACGCCAGCCTGCACTTCGAGCCACGCAGCCCGCTGGTGGGCTTTGCCGATGAGCGGCTTGCCATCGCGCCGGGGGAGAGCTACGAAATTCGCTGGTCGCTCTACCCGTCTCTGCATGGCGACTACTGGCGGTTCATCAACCAGGTGCGTGCCGACTGGCAGGTCAATGACATCACGGTGAACGGACCGTGGGGCTTTATCCAGCCGGAGAAGTTCGCCGGGCCCAACACCGATTCCGAGGCGCTGCGCGAGCAATTGGCCCGCGGCGGACAACACGGCATCCTCACCGGTGGCGGCTGGAACTACGCCAAAGGCGAACCGCCGAAGTGGATCGGCTTCGGCGTCGGCGTTCTCAACGAGCCCTTCGACGACTACCGGCAGTCACTGAAGCAGTGTATCGCCAACTTCAAAGCCGCCGATCCGGAGGTCGAGTTCCTCGTCTACCAGCACTGCTTCTATAACAGCCCGCAGACTGAGGAACAGAAGCAGCGTTTCGCCGATAGCTGGGTTACGGACGAGGCTGGAGAGCAACTGATTCATGGATGGTCCAGCGCCTACAAGTCCTCGCCGATGGTCTACCCGACCCTCACCAACACCTTCGGCAGCGAATTCATGGACCTGATCGATCTGCTCATGGACGAGTTCGGCGCCGACGGGATCTATCAGGACGAATCGAACAACCCGGCCGTCAGCTACACCTACAATGAGTGGGAAGGACACTCCGCGGTCATCGACCCCGAGACCTTCGAGATCACCTCGCTCATCGGCAACATCACGCTGCTCAGCAGCCCGTTCCGGCAGGCGATGCACGAGCACATCATCGGTCGCGGCGGAATGCACGTCGCCAACGGTGCGCCGAATGTTATGGCGGAGAACCAGCAACCCTTCCCGCGCTTCGTTGAGGCGCAGAACTACGCCCTGCGTGCGGGAGAGACGCATCTCTACACCCCGCTGGTGTGGGATTTCGGCAACTACGATGCCGCGCGTCTGCGGCGCAACCTCAGCATGGGCACCATCCCGGTCCGGCTCAATGTGTCCGTGGACGGCGGCCCGGTCGCGCACTTCTATCCGCTGACCACGCTTGAGCTTCATGAGGGCTGGATCCTCGCGCGCGAGCGGATCATCATCTCCGAAAGCGGTGAGTACTGCTGGCCCGGTGAGAGCGTTGCCGCGCGGCTGCTCGCCTGGGATGCGGACCTCGTGGAGCAGCCATCGCGCGAGGTGATGGTCGATGGTCCGACTCGTGTGGATGTGCCACCGGGCGGCATCGCCGTGATCGAGCGCGTCGCGCCGAGGTAGAGGCAAAACGGCCCGCGAAGGCAGGTCCCTCGGCGCGCCATGCCGAACCTGTCCATCCGGCACACCGACGGAGGAGGCATACCTCTCATGCAACTGCGACAGATCGGCACTTCGGAGATACACGCCACGCCCATCGTCTTCGGGGCATGGGCCATCGGTGGCTGGCTGTGGGGCGGCACCGACGATGAGGCTGCCATTGAGGGCATCCACGCCGGCCTTGACGCCGGCATCAACGCGATAGACACCGCGCCCGCCTACGGCTTCGGGCACTCCGAGCGTATCGTCGGCGAGGCAGTAGCACAACGCCAGGACGACGTGCTGATCTTCACGAAGTGCGGCCTGCGCTGGGACTCTGACAGGGGTCAGCATCACTACGATACGGTTGACAACGAGGGGAAGCCGGTGCAGCTATACCGCAACCTCCGCCGCGACAGCATCCTGCGCGAATGTGAGCTGTCGCTGGAGCGCCTTGGCGTTGAATGTATCGACCTCTACCAGTGCCACTGGCCCGACGCAACCACGCCGATCAAGGAGACCATGGGCGCGCTGACGGAGCTGCTCGATCAGAAGATGATCCGCGCCATCGGCCTGAGCAACTTCACGCCCGGGATGATCGAGGAGTGCCTGCAGTACGGCCCGGTGCACTGCTCGCAGCCGAAGTTCAGCCTGCTCAGCCGCGACAACTACGACGGCGTCATCACCTGGTGCCATGAACACGACATAGCCACCATCGTCTACAGTCCGCTCGAACAGGGCCTGCTGACAGGCAAGGTAACGGTTGATCGGACCTTCAACGAGGGCGATCAGCGCAATGACAAGCCGTGGTTCACCGAGGAAAACATTCGGCGCGTGAACGGCGTCATAGACGCGGTCCTCGCCCCCATCGCGGAGGTTCACAAGGCGACCATCGCACAGGTCGTGCTGGCGTGGACGATCGCCGCAGCGCCCATCACATGCGCGCTGGCCGGGGCACGCAATGCCGGACAGGCCTCCGAGAACGCGGGGGCGATGTACGTGGATCTCAGCGAAGAGCAGTTCGACGCGATCCGAGAGGCGTTTTGGCGCATCGAGGGCCCGTAGGTCCGTCGAACACGATCTATGCGCTGCGCGCGATGGATCCCCGGATCAAGCGCGAGTTTGACCTTGTCTTGTGCCCGTCTGTATGCTACAATACGAATCCAGTTGGCCCGTGGAGAGGTGGCCGAGTGGCTGAAGGCAGTCGCCTGCTAAGCGATTAAGGGGGTACAACCTCCTTCGCGGGTTCGAATCCCGCCCTCTCCGCCAGACGGCAGCAACGAAAGCAACAAAAGCAACGACAGCAACGACAGCAACG
>LSQX01308381.1_pt1 | contig 18203 bp, 12 predicted proteins | sample 654561 | NCBI WGS metagenome assembly LSQX01 (sample SAMN04489861, study PRJNA283612) | anaerobic digester metagenome | isolation source: 4 biogas reactors fed with cattle manure at either 37C or 55C with and... | place: Denmark: Kongens Lyngby | collected 2014
CTTCGCCACCGAGCGGGCACATGCTGGACTTGCCGATGAGGTAGGCAAACTTGAGGCCGCCGCGCTTCTTCCGGATGAGCTCGAGCTCGCGCATGAACGTTGCAAGCTGGCTGATGGTCCGGACAGCGACGAGCACTTTACGACCCCGGCGTTCTGCAAGGAACGCGGAGACCACGCTCGACTTGCCGCTCCCGGTCGGTGCATCGATCATGGCGATGCCGCCGTCACGCGCGACGGTTGCGGCAACTTCAAGCATCTCCCGCTGATGTGGCCGGTACTCCCGGTAGGGGAACCAGTCGTCGAGGGTATCCATTGCATACATGGTCGACGGCTGGCATCAATGTAGTTTGGGTGCCCGGGGTGAAAGTGAAGCACGGATCTGCCCGGCATAACTCTGCTGTCTCCCGGGGGATCGTGGGGATATCGCTACTGGGGGTGGGGCCAACGGGGTCTCCCTCACCCGCGCCGGGACGATCGCTCGCGATAGCCGGGAGAGAGCCGTGCATGGCTCCCATCTCCGGGTCTCAATGGCCCATGGGAGCCTGCCCGGGAACACCCAACGGTGCGCATATCATCGCTGGTTCCTTCCACAGGCGATTAAAACCTGCCTGATTGCCGGGTAAGCCCCGGAGAGAGGCCGGCGGCGAAAGTATTATACTATTTACCGCACACTTCCCGAGTGAGGAAAGTATATGTCCTTCAAGACTGAAGTCATCGAAAAGATAGCAGCCCTTGTCACGGCTGCATTCGGCCTGGTCGCCGCTCTTGCGTGGAACGGCGCCATTCAGGAGCTCTTCAAGCTCATCTTCGGGGATCAGAGCACGCTTGCTGCAATGTTTGTGTATGCCGTTGTCGTGACGATCATCGCGGTGCTCGCGGTTGTCATGATCGGCCGCGCCGCAGCAAAAGCAAAAGGAGAGGATGAAGCGGCAAAGACGTAGATCCCGATCATCCTCTTTTTCAGGTACAAGACCATGAACCCGGGTTTACCGATCCGATGAACGGACATAACGGTCCAATGGAGCAGAACCGGACGGCGGATGGGCGGGATGCCGATCCGGGAGCACTCATATACACCGGGGGCTCCTCCACACAGCCGGTCACCATCACGGTCGTCGACTACGATGAGTCACACCTCGATGAGCGAACCTGCACCAGGCCGGAGGATCTCCGGACACTCATCCTCCGTCCGACAATCACCTGGATCAACGTCGACGGCATCCACGACGCCGGGATCATCGAGGCCGTCGGAGATGTTGCCGGGATACATCCGCTGACGGTCGAAGACATTGCAAACATCAGCCAGCGCCCGAAGATCGAGGATTACGGCGACTACCTCTACGTTGCGGTACGGGCATATTCTCCCGACAGCGACGGATTCGAGAGCGAACAGGTGAGCCTTATCCTCGGCAGAGGCTATGTCATATCATTCCTGGAACGGCCGGACGATCCCTTTCTCCGCATCCGTGAGCGCCTCCGCACAGGCTCCGGACGGCTCCGGGCCTCTGGGGCGGATCATCTCTTCTACTCCCTGCTGGATGCCATCGTCGATGGATATTTCGCGGTGATCGAGGATTTCGGGGATCGTATCGAGGAGGTTGAAGAGGTGGTGGTGGTAGAACCCGACCGCGATACCCTGCAGTCGATCTACGCCCTGAAACGATCACTGGTTCTGCTCCGGCGATCGGCCTGGCCGCTCCGCGATGTGATGGTGGAGCTCGAACGAGGCGACTCGCCCCTGATCCATGACACGACACACGCCTACCTCCGGGATGTCTACGACCACGTCATCCAGGTTGCCGAGGCGGTGGAGATCTACCGTGAGGCGATCACCGGAACCCTCGACGTCTATCTCTCAAGCCAGAGCAATCAGATGAACGAGATCATGAAGATCCTCANNCTCACCATCATCGCCACCATCTTCATCCCGCTCACCTTCATCGCCGGTCTTTACAGTATGAACTTCGTGTATATGCCCGAATTCGGGCATCCCTGGGGGCATCCGGGGGCGTTCATCTTGATGGCGATCATCGCGGTAGCGATGTTCCTCTACTTCCGGAGGAAGGGGTGGATATGACGATACCCCTCGCCGCCTTTTTGGGGTGCATCCAAGTTCGCTCCATCATCAGGCGGATGAAAAACCGGTAGTGCCCTACGAAACAACCGGTCATCTGAGATCCTATCCAGGTGTTCCTGCTTGCATGCGATCAAGGCACGGCTTTTCACCCGGTATCGCCATGACTGCCCTCGCCCCGCAGGAAGGGGGAGGAGCGCTGAAAGCGCGGGTGGGGTTGGGGGCTACACAGCTTGCTACGGGAGGGATCTTCATCGCTACCGGGGCTGAGGATTAAGGATGTGATAGACGACAATATGATGATACATTAGTAGTATGACGTCATGTTTCGGTTATATTGTCATGCGCTCCTGCACCGCCTTACCCCGAGGATGCGCTGGAATCCTCGTCATCTCATGTGGAAGTGCGCAAAAATAAAATTTGAGTGGTAATTAACGGTTTTCACGGCTTCGCACCTCACGAAACGACATTGCGTGAAGATTTCACTGCAATGACCCGCTGCCCAAAAACAGACTTGCCGGCAGAGGGGGTGCGTAATTACGAGAGAAGAATCCGCACCCGGGATGTGCCCGGGTGCGAAAACTGCAATATCGGGTAGAATGAGGTGAAGGGTATTCCTCAACCATCACCCCGGGCAGGGGGAAAATACTGCCAGCAGGGCGATATCCTCTCTCTCAGCAACGACAGCATGGTGGACACCGGGCGGCGTGGTGAAGGAATCACCAGGGCCAAAGGGGATCTCCTTCCCATCGAGGAGCATCGTTCCGTGGCCGGCAAGGATGATGTTCCACTCCCATTGGCTCTCATGGAGATGGTCTGGAACCTCATGGCCTCTCCCCACTCTGACAAGGTGGGAAGAGAACACTTCCTTTGTATCCGCCCCCGATGCAAGGTCTGCCAGGAGGACGCCGGACCACTCGGGGTTTGAGTGCCACACCGAGAGGCTGCGCGCTCCATGTACGAGGGAGAAGATGTTACCATCTTCTATGTACCTGACGATATTCCGGTCTTCCATCGTTTTCCCGCTGAAAGTGGGGGATGTCCCGGGTGAACCCGGTTCAGTCCCTGACGGCAGGGATAACCTCTTTGAAGATATCTATGCCGGTGTTCACATCCGGGCTGGAGTTTCCAAGGCAGAAGTGGTTGATGCCCGCCTCTTTGAACCGCTCGATCTCCTTGATCATCTCTTCGGCATTCGTGGCGCACATGTAGTTCTCCTTGATGGTATCGCAGTGGACGAGGTTCGCGTGGAGCTGAACTTCCTTCGGGTCGTAAACCTTGTACTTGAACATCGAGGGAACAAGACATCCTGCCCAGAACCGGTTGCCCTCAACCGCTTTCTCGTAGTCGGGGTCGACCGAGTACCAGATGAGCATGGCGTGCTCCATCTTGCTCGGATCTTTTCCGGCTTCCCTCGCACCTTCCTCAAACTTCGGGATGGTGACGTTCTTGAGGACCGATGGGGCGGCTGCGACGGTCATGAGGTGGTCGCCGTACATGCCGGCGAGTTTCGCACCCTTGGGCCCGAGGCCGCTGAAGTAGAGCGGAACCTCGTCGTCGGGTTTGGTGTACATGAACGCCTTATCGAGGGTGAAGTACTTACCCTTGAATGTGACGGGCTCATCGCTCTCCCAGAGTTTCCGCATCACCTCGATAGCTTCAACGGTCATGTCCTGCCGCTCGGCAACACTTGGCCATACACCGGTCACGGGCACCTCGTTCATCGCCTCACCGGCACCCACGGCAACACCGACCCGTCCGGGGTACATCTGCCGGAGGGTGGCAAACGTCTGCGCGACGATTGCAGGGTTGTAGCGTATGATCGGGCAGGTGATGCAGGTCGAGATGAATACCCTCTTGGTTGCCTGGAGCGCTGCACCCATCCAGGCCCAGGCCTGCGCCGACTGTGCGTTCTCGTGATACCAGGGATGGAAGTGGTCATCCGCCCAGACCGAGTCGAAACCGACCTTTTCTGCTCTGATTGTCTGTTCGAGCGCATCCATAGGGCGATATTGCTCTAAAGATGCAAAATAACCGATTTTTGTTTTCATGACACTGGCCTCCTGACGATCAGCAGAGTCACCTACCCGGGGCAGATCCACCCAAATCTTGATACGGTCTCGGTCTCTATGAGTACACTGGTATGGTAGCTGAGGCCCACCCACCCAATCTCACTTAGTTGTGGCGGACCCGGCCATCCTACCCCGTTTAAGGTTCTCTTCTGGATATGTCAAGTGTGGACTGATCGTCCACAAAAGAAATAATGGCCGCAGCCATAAATATAGATATTGTTTATTGGTTAACAATGAACCCGGTGGTTGCATTAAATATCGGGCAATGTTGCATTCACTCTCGGATGAAAATCATGGTAACACTCCCGGTTATTGAATAAACTGCGAAATAGAGTGTTTTTCGCAGCAGGCGTTCCTGGGTGTGCGTATGGCCTGACTGGTGCCGGGACGTTGCAATGCTGATCAATGATAGATATGTTTTTATATTGCAATAATTGGATAACCCAATTCAGTTGTTCTCGTTAACTACCCCGTCCAGAAGGACGGGGCCTGTAGCTCTAGAGTATCATCATGCCACATCCAGCCAAACCTGATTCCCGGAGCGGTCCAGCACCAAAGTGCTGGCTGGCATCAGTGGATGACCCCGGCCCTGCTCTGATTGGAGGGCATACGCCTTACATCCCGGACTGGTATCTCCCCAGTGCCTGCTGGAGCATTACCTCCACCCTGTAGACACCTGTTCTCGTGCAACTTCAGCCATTTACTCAGGGTTTGAGTGTCCATCCCCGTTTGAGGTATGCGGAGATCTGCCTGCACAGGTAGTGATTTCAGATCGGAGGAGTAGTGGAGGGGCAATTTGAAGGATGGGGGTTCTTTACCCGGGCACGATGAATGAATACGACCAGATGAGGGGATCAGGGAAGGCTCGCATATGCCGTTCCAGGGCAGTAATCCATACATACCTGCCCCCTCAAGCACTGGCAGTCAGTATTGCGCGTGCGGCCCCGGACGCCCGGTGGGATCAACTGTCATGAAATGCCCGGGCTGACTGCTTCCTGTGCACGTCGCATGTCTGGGGCGGGGTTTCGGCATCCTCCCGGACGGCATCTGATACATCGATCATGAAGGATGCGATCTCCCCGGAGGGCAACTTGAATATGTAATGCCAGACCCAGGGAGAGTCTATCCCTTTCCTGTACTGGAGGGGCAGCAGAAATTCGGGTTTCTCGGTCTTCAGAACGCGGATGAGGGCGTCGCGAACGTCGGGGTCGGGGAGATCGGGGAAGACCTCGAAGAGTTTTCTCCCGACCAGATCCTGCTTTTCCATCTGGAGAATCTTCTCGGTTGCATGGTTAACGTCTTTAAAGATATATTCGTCTCCATTGTCGATCGGTTCGTAGATCAGGACACCGTTGCAGGTATTCTCGAAGAACGACCGGTAACGGGTCTCCTTAAAAACAAGTTCCTTGCAGGCCAACCGTTCCGTTGTGATATCTTTAAAGAGTATGGCAAATTCGCTGGGGGCGCCACCGCCGTCCTGGGCGATCGGGGTGAAGACAACATCAAAGTAGGCGATACCCATCCGGTTGACCGGGATCTGCTGTTCACGCCTTATTCGGTCGAAGTCGCAGACAAGCTCCGTTTCGGCGACCATCCCCTGCTGGATCAATTGAAGGACGGTACCTTTGTAGCAGGAGATATCGAATATGTTTCCACTCATCAGTTCCTTGAAGGTCTTCAGGCCGAGGAGTTGCAGAGATGCGCGGTTTGCATTGAGGATGGTGCCGTCGGCCGTAAAGAGGATTATGCCGCTCGGGACCGTCCTGAAGATCGTCCGGATCTTCTTTTCAGAGTTCTTCAGCGCTGTTTCGGCATTTTTCCACGCCGTGATGTCTCGTAAGCTGATCATGATCCCCGGTTTTCCTACATGGGAGACGGTCGGAGCGAACTCAATGAGGTAGATATGGTTCGTGCTATCCTCAATGTGCTGCATCTCGGTAAGGTATGTGCCGGGTTGCCGGATCCTCTCGATGTTTCGCCTGATAGCGGGATCCTGGAATATACGGAGGTTTAAGTCAAAGAGAGGAGCGCCGATGATATTTCTCTCCCCGTGAATACCAAGAGTCCTGATGAAACTTGTGTTTACCATGAGGATATGGAGATCTGCATCCAGGATGACGATCGCGTTTGAGAGGCGGTCAAAGAGCTCCGAGAGCGGGACCCGCTGTGTTGGAGTATAAAGCTTTGATCTTCCAAAACGCCGCATACTCACATCCCCACTTGATTGAAGCACATCGAGGTACTTGGAGATGGAAGCACGGTTCATCCCGAGTTCGCGAGCGATCGCAGAGATGGAGAGACCCTGTGGCGATCGTTCCTCAAGAAGATCGATGATCCTGCTGAATTTATCCAGATAATCGGTCATGGATAGTATCTTCCAGATCCCCGGTTCTCTTGAGCACACCCGACAGGGGATCTATACTGGTAATTGGATCGGATCGGTAATTTTACCTTTCGGGATCCGAAAGCATCCCGTCACCATAAACCCGTCTCTATGCAAGTGGCCCCGGGTTCCTGTTCATTCGGTATGCCTGTACCATCGCAGGAATCATGTGGTTTTTTACACGGGAGCACCAATCGTATTCCACTATGGCAATCCATCCCATCGACTACCGGTACGGCACACCGGAGATGCGCGCCGTCTGGGGCGAGGAGAACCGGTTCCGGGCTATTGTCACGGCAGAAGTGGCTCTTGCCCGGGCTGAAGCGGCGCACGGGATGATCCCGCGCGAGGATGCGGAGACGATCGCGGCGTGTGCGCTGAACGCGAGCCTCGATCGGGCAAAAGAGATCGAGGCCGAGATCAACCACGACATGATGGCGATCGTCAAGGCCGTCGCTGAGGTCTGCGGCGACGCGGGGCGGTGGATCCACTACGGGGCGACCTCGAACGATATCCTGGACACGGCGACCGCTCTACAGGTCCGCGAGAGCCTTGCGCTCATCGAGGAGAAACTCGCAAGACTCCTCGGCGTGCTTCTTGCCCGGAGCGCCGAGACGAAGACCCTCGTCTGTGCTGGCCGCACCCACGGGCAGATCGGCGTCCCGACCACCTACGGCCTCCGGTTTGCTATCTGGGCAAGCGAGATCTCCCGCCACATCGAGCGGCTCCGCCAGCTGCGCCCACGTGTCGTCGTCGGGCAGCTCACCGGTGCTGTCGGCACCCAGGCGGCCCTCGGGGATGCCGGCATCGATACCCAGGCGACGATGATGGAGTTCCTCGGTATCGGGACTGTGGACGTCTCGAACCAGCTCATCGCCCGCGACCGCTACGCGGAGTACTTCATGCTCCTTGCAAACGTCGCGACGACGCTCGACAAGATCGGCCTTGAGGTCCGGCTGATGCAGCGCTCCGAGATCGGGGAACTCGCGGAAGCGTTTGGGAAGAAGCAGGTGGGCTCGAGCACGATGCCCCACAAGAGAAACCCGATCAAGAGCGAACAGGTCTGCGGTCTTGCGCGGATCGTCCGATCTGCGGTCGAACCGGCTCTTGCAAACAACGCCCTCTGGGACGAGCGTGACCTCACAAACTCCTCTCCCGAGCGGGTGCTCTTCCCCGAGGCGTCGGTGCTCGCCGACCACATCCTGAACGTGATGATCGGCGTGATGGACGGCCTTGAGTTCAACAAGAAGAACATCCGGAAGAACCTGATGATGCTCCGGGGCGTGAACCTCGCCGAGTCGGTGATGATCGAGTTGACGAAGCGGGGCATGAGCCGGCAGGATGCCCATGAAGCGATGCGGACGGCGAGCATGCAGGCCCTTGCCGAGGATCGCGACCTTGCCCGGGTGCTCGGCGAACGGCCGGAGGTCACGGCGTTTGTCTCCCGTGCCGAACTCGACGCTCTCCTCGACCCCGACGCCTACATCGGGACGGCCGTCCTGCAGGTGGAGCGGTTGATCGAGAAGCTCAGGCCGCTCTGTCCGTGAAGGGATGGGGCGGATATGCCGCACCCCCCCTCTCCTTGAGGTCTCAGAACTTTTCCACGATACTGTAGCCAGACGCCACGGTCGGTGTCGAGGAGGATCTCGCCTTTTTTGGGTAGTGCTCCAGCATATAACTGATAAGTGATTTCAGAGGATCCGACTGAATTGCGTTGAGCAACAGCCTGTATTCATGACGAGACAATCATGCAGTGAGTGTGCTTCCACTGTCAGTTGTTTCATAGAGCACTACCACATTTTGAAGCGGCCGAAACCCGGGCAAATCGTCCGGCTGGTGAAACACCAGGTTGAGAAATACCTGTTATTTTGCGGGTGAAACGAGCTGGCAACCGCTCAGACCGGGTGTACCGCCGCATCTCGTTCGGCCGTCGTGATCTCCTGCAGGAGGCCAGCAGAGAGATCGGCAATCGGGTAGTACCCGCCGCCGGCGTGTTCCGCGACGACTCTGCAGTAGCCCAGCCGGAACTCCAGAAAAGAGCTCCCCGCCTCCTCTGTATCGATGACCACCATCCGGATGCCGTGCGATCGGATATCATCTGCTACGCTGAGAATCTCGTTGCGTACATCTCCTGATATAGGAACGTTCGCCCGCCCGTCTGAGATGACGACCATCATCGGGATCACCTCACCGTTCTTCTGCCGCTCCTGCAGGAGAACCTCCATACCTTTCATCAGCCCGGCGCAAAACGGTGTCTTCCCGCCGGTGGGGAGGTCTTCCAGTTGCTTCTGCGCGAGATCGACACTTGAACAGAGCGGGAGGAGTATCTCGGCGCCACTTCCCCGAAAAGCCACAAGGCCGATACGGTCACGGTGTCGGTAAGAGTCCAGCAGCATCGAGAGGACCGCGCCTTTGGCCGATTCCATTCTCTTTGCAGCCCCCATCGAACCGCTGGCGTCGACCACGAAGACGCACGCAACTGAGACCTTTCCCACCCGGACCCGCTCGCGGAGATCTTCGTTGCGGACGGCGACCGCCATACCCTTCCGGTCACGCACCGACTGATGCGGAGCGGCGGCCCGAAGCGTGGCATCGAGTGCGATGTCGGCGGTTCCAGTGGGATACCGTGCAGAAACATATCTTCCAACGTTATCCGCTGAGAACGTCTCGAGTCGCCTGCCGGATGATCTCAGCCGTTCAAGAGTATCCCGTCGCTCCAGCAGGCTCATTTTTTCGACATCAACCGGATTTCCGACCTGGAAAACGGTTTCATGCGCGGCGCTCCCGCCGGAGGGGGGTGGTGTTCCGTCGTGTCCGTCGGAGCGCTGATCGCTGGTCGTGCCACCCTCATCGTCCTGTCGGGGGTGGTCATGCTCGCTCCCGGCGCCTTTCAGTGCTTCATCGAGCTGTTCTGGATCGATCTTCGGTTCTTCGAACGGTTTCCGACGCATCCGGTGCGGGAGTGCGAGTTCCATGGCTTCACGAATGTCGTCGTGCGTGACTGCAGTCCTTCCACCGAAAGCAGCGATCGTCTTTGCCGTGCGGATGACGGCGATGTCGGCGCGATGTGTCCGGATCCCAAGCCGAATACAGGTCTTTGCCACCGAGTTCAGGAGGGCGTCGTCGACCGTGACAGAGGGGAGCAGAGCCCGTGCATCTACGATCTTCCTGCGCAGTTTCTCCTGTCTCGCCCTATGTTCCTGCCTGTAACCTTCCGGATTGCATTCAAATGCCTCTGCGGTCCTGACGACCGCCACACGCTGGGCAGGGTCATCGATCCCCTCCACGGTCACCTGCAGCCCGAACCGGTCGAGCAATTGCGGCCGCAGTTCTCCCTCTTCCGGGTTCATGGTGCCGATCAGGATGAACCGGGCCGGGTGGGAGAACGATATCCCCTCCCGTTCGACCACGTTGACACCCATCGCAGCGGCATCCAGGAGCACGTCGGCAACATGGTCGTCGAGCAGGTTGACCTCGTCGATGTAGAGGATACCATGGTTGACCGCGGCGAGGATGCCCGGATCGATGGTTACCTTCCCCTCCCGGATCGCCCGCTCCACGTCGACGGTGCCCACCACCCGATCTTCGGTCACTCCGAGCGGAAGATCGATGACGCGGACACGGCGCCGTTCTATGTCCAGGTCATTGCCGGTGGCCTTTTTCCCAGTACAGGCGCTGCACATCTCGCCGTTGGGATCACAGTTATATGGACAGTCTCGGACCACGTCGATCTCGGGGAGCACGTCGGCGAGCGCCCTCACCGCGGTGGACTTAGCAGTTCCTTTTTCGCCGCGGATGAGGACACCGCCTATACCCGGGTTGATGGCATTGAGAACGAGTGCACGTTTCATCGTCTCCTGGCCGACAATGGCGGTGAACGGGAGGACATTCTTCCGTGCCGAATATGACATATTTAAGAATATGGCGTAATTAGTGTTAAAGAATTTCGGTTTGATAACAAAATATGAGCACACCGGGGCGAGGGCGGCCCTGCCCCCGCCCGGATTCATGTGGTCTCAGAACTCTTCCGCGATGCCGTAGCCGTATGACCGTAGTATCTGGCTCCCTCTCTGTTCCGGGTATGCGGCAAGCACAAGCCCACGCGACTCCAGAAACTCCTCGGCAGCGATGAGAGAGATGGCCTGGATCTGCTCGTCTTCGCCGGACTCCATCGACCAGGTGTGGATGTAGTAGATGTCCGGCAACCCCTCCTCTTCATGCAGATAGAGATCCTTTCCGCGCCCGAACGCCCCGCCTGCGTCACCGCCCCGCGGCGCGAGGTAGAGCCAGGCGTCACGGTCGGTGTCGAGGAGGATCTCACCTTTTTCAGATTGAATGCTTTTCTTCATGGTCAGTCACCTCTGCCCCGCCGGTCGTGCAGGGCAGTTCGGCAGGCGATGACGATACAGACCGGGAGCCTGGTGAGGTAGCCATGGCTTTTCGGCGATCCTGCCGTCACCCGCCGGAGAGAGATAGAACGACGAGTATTATATATTTTATCATTCTTAAGATCAAGTAGTATTATATTATAAATAAGTAGCATTAATTCGCCCAACGACGTCACCGTCCCTGTCTTTCACCGTCCGACCGAACCCTTCATGCCGGATAGCGCCCCGAGAACCGACTGATACACGGAAAAACGGATTTATCGAACTCTTTCTCTGCCTGCTCTCGGAGATGGCAATTCCCGGGCGCAACAGTCCACCGGGTTTCGCCATGCCAGCCCCGCAGGGTGGGGGTAGTGAGAGGGGCAGAGTATTGTGCGCTAGAGGGGGGCATCAAACCGGAGATGTGCACAATTTGACGATCTTAGAGAATAACCTCGATGGACAAACGTTAAGCAAGATCAAAATAATCATAGGGATCGTTAATAATACACGATTAAGTGTTACGAAATTTCAAGTGACATGATATCCCCTTTGCATAAAAACGCCTCTTTCCAGACAAAATCATTTTCCCAACAGTTGAGCCTTCTTCTCATCTCACCCGATCGATTTTTTGCAGAACATTTGACCAGGCACATCGACCTGAAGATTCCGTCCCTGATCGTTTACGCCGTATTCCTGGTTGAGATCACCGGTAATTACGATACAATCACCACGTACACCAGAACGCTGGAGCTCACCGACCCGTCCGCGCACCCAATCGTATACGTGGGGCCTGTTTGCAACGGCTCTCTCACCGTTCCTGGTATGGGTATCTTACTCGGCAGTCTTCCACGGGGTATCATACCTGTACAAAGGCCGGGGCATGTTTCTCCGGACGCTGACCAATGTAGGATACGGGTGCGTGCCCCTGATCATCGGGGGCCTCCTCCATCTGGCCCTCTTCCAGATCATCTCCCTGCCGGTGCAGGACCATTTCATTCCGGCTCGTGTGGCGGCATATGCAACCGCCGTAGCACTGGTCAATGCAGGAGTTGCGATTGTTGTTCTCCTCTGGTGCGGGTTCCTCTGGACCTCAGGCATGCGGCACGCACGAAGCCTTTCTGCTCATCAGGCGCTGGTGACGGTCTTCGTTCCCGTGGGGCTGACGATCGGTGCGAAGATCGTCTTGCTCCTGTAGAAACTGATGTCAGTATCCAAATCATATGGAGTATTGTGAATATGACAAGATCCGGTATGACCCCTAAGACGATATGCATCGTCCTGCTGCTGATCGCGTGCATTCCTCCGGCAGCAGCCGTATCCGTTGTTCAACTGACAAACGATTCGGCATTCAATGCGTATCCCTTCTGGTCGCCGGACGGTGCCGGGATCGCCTACGTCTCATCCGACGGAGTCCATGCCGATATCCGGGTGATGGAGCGTGACGGCCAGAACCAGATACCGGTGACGGACGACCGTTCGTGGAATCTCTTCACCGAGTTCGATCCCTGGTCGCCGGACGGGAAGAAACTCCTCTTCCTGTCCGGCGACGAAGGAGGTCTCAACCTCTGGACGATGAACCCGGACGGGACCGGGAAGGTGCGCCTGACCGAAGGCAGCCGTATCCTCCCCTTTCCGGGGCTTTCCGGCTACGGGGCGGACTGGAGCGCCGACGGGAAGCGGATCGTCTATACCACCTGCCTCTTCGACAATTCGGCGATATGGGAGGCCTTCGTGACCACCGCCGCGAACGGGTCGCCTGCGGTGAACCTCTCGGATATCCGGAAAGATGCCGACATCTGGATCATGGATGCAGACGGCAGGAACAAGAAGCAGCTGACGACCAATGGAGATGCGCTTCTACCCCTGTGGCAGCCGCACGGGGGCAGGATCGCATACCTCTCGGATACCTCCGGGAAGAGCGAGATCTGGATCATGCAGAGCGACGGTGCGGGCAAGAGACAGATGACGTTCAGCGAAGGGAATGTATCGTGGTATTCCTGGTCCCCGGACGGGGATAGGATCGCCTACGTCGTCGCGGCACCACCTGGAAGACAGCCGGAGTTCTCTCTCTGGGTTATCAAGAGCGACGGATCGGGCTCGGGACAATTGACGACCGGAAACTGGGACACATCCCCAGTCTGGTCGCCGGACGGGGGCCGGATTGCCTTTCGGTCGGAGTCGAGAGACCAGAAACTCTGGGTGATTGAGAGCGACGGCTCCGGCCTCGCACCCCTCGATCCTGACAATCCGACGTATATGATGCAGCAGTGGTCTCCCGACGGCAGGACGATCCTCGTGAGCGATGGAAACAACCTGCATGTAATCCCGCTCGAAGACCCAGAGGTACCCGCATCGCCGGGATTTGCGGTAGTTTCTGCAGTGGGTGCGCTGTTCCTCACGGCATGTCTGCTCAGGCTGAAAAAGCAGGAATGAGGGGAAAACGGGATGGGGCGCATGATGGAGCGCAATGGGGTAGCGGGGATCGCCTTCACGTCGCTCACTCCTTCTTCCGTGCTTCCCGTAGCGCCTCCATGGTCACCACGCGGACGGCGCCGCCCTGGACGCCGCCGCCGGCATCGTCCATCCCATCCTCGATCCAGCCCTCGATCTCCAGGTAGGCTGCCCGCAGCCCCTCGAGGACGTCCGGGTCGGCGTCCCAGAGGCCGCGCCCGTGCGCTTCAAGCAGCCGCCTCCCGATCTCCTCCAGCGCCCAGGGGTTCTCGTCCTCAAAGAACTGCCGCATCCGGGCATCCAGGACGAACGTGCGGGCGATGTCATCGAAGATCCGGTCATCCACCTCCTGCGTCGTCGCTTCCCATCCATAGACGGTTCCCACCTGCCGCGAGATGTCCCCGGCACCTTTGTAGCCGTGCCGCTTCATCCCCTCGATCCACTTCGGGTTGAGGAGCTTCGCCCTGACGACCCGCCGGACCTCCTCGGCAAGTGTCCGGATCTCGACGCGCCCCTGGTCGCGCGTATCGCCGTAGTAGGCGGGCACCTCATGCTTCGAGAGCGCCCGCACCGCCCCGGTCAGCCCGCCGTGCACCCCGAAGTAGCAGCAGCACCCGAGAAGGTCGTACTCGTCGGTCACTGTCTTGTTGAAGGTGAGGTCGACTGCGGCAAGCTGCGCGGAGAAGGTCTCGGGGGACTCGTCGCCGAAGTTACCCCGTCCATAGGCATAGCCGTTCCACCCGACAAAGACATCCGCAAGGTCCGCCTCCTCCTTCCAGGCCGAGGCATAGACCGCCAGACTGACGCCGTTGCCGTAGGTGCCCGGCCGGCTCCCGAAGATCCGGGCTGTTCCGCTCCCCGCGAGGGCGTGCTTCCGCACGAAGTTCATCCCGGGAGGCTCATCCAGATCTGCGATCTCCCGGATAGCGTCGTCCAGGAGTTCGATGCAGGTGTAGAAGCAGTCCCGGAGGATCCCGCTCATCCTGACGGTGACGTCGATCCTCGGACGTCCAAGTTCTTCGAGTGGGAGTATGCGGTATGACCTGACCCTGCCATCCGTCCAGATCGGCTCGACCCCGATGAGGGAGAAGATCTGGGCAAGTTGCTCGCCGTCGGCCCACATGATGTCGGACGCCATCCAGTACATGCCGACATTCTCCGGGATTCGCCCGTGTTCGTCGGCGTATTTCTGGATGACGCTCTCCGCAAGCCGCGTTCCGATCCGCCACGCGGCGCGGGTGGGTGCCCGGAAGGGGTCGAGCGAGTAGAAGTTCCGCCCGGTGGGGAGCACCTCGGGCTTGCCCCGGGTGATGAGGCCTGAAGGGCCCGGCGGGATGTAGCCCCCGGCGAAGCCCGAGAGCAAACTCCTGATCTCGTCGGAGTCGTCTATCCGCGCTGCGAGATCGAGGACGTCGGCCCGGATCTTCTCGAGCGCCTCCGGGTCGGGGTGCGGGAGGGCGTCCGGGGGATCGCCCGCGAGGAACGCGGCGATCAACCGCTTTGCTGCGGTTTCGGCGTCCCGCAGCAGCGCACCGTCCGTGGTAAGAACGTCATGCCCCATCATCCGGAGCATCGCGGATTGCAGTTCCCCATCGTAGCGCAGGACGGCATGGATGAACTCCGTCCGGCGTTCGCCCTCCGGCACCTCCCCGAAGATGTGCATCCCGTCAGGGATCCGGGTCTCGGCGATCCGGGTGACGGCGGTATGGGCGGCGGCGACCACCTCCTCGAAGGGAGCTCCCCGCTCGGAGAGGGCGCGAAGCCCGATCTCGTCGCCGATGCCGGTCTCTTCGAGGAGGTCGGCGATCGTGTGTTCGAGTGCGTGCGCCCGCGCCCGGTCGACGCCTTTTGCCCGGTTGTAGTCCGCGATCTGGTCTTCGAGGTCCTTTAAGCCTGCGTAGAGGTCGCTAGAGGTCATCACCGTCTGCATATGGTCAACCAGGACCGCGTAACTCCGCCGCCTGGCGATCGTCCCCTCCGGGGGGTTGTCGGCGTTGTAGATGTAGAGGTGGGGGACGGTCCCGACGGCGATGTCGGGGAAGCAGGCGTCGGAGAGGGCGACCGATTTCCCCGGGAGGAACTCTAAGTTTCCGTGCGTGCCGACGTGGACGATCACGTCCGCGCCGAACGTCTCTTCGATGTAGCGGTAGGTCGCGAGATACTGGTGCGTCGGCGGAACGCCCGGGTCGTGGAGGATCCGACAGACCTGGCCGTCGCACCGCGGACCGGCGCACCCGCGTTTGGGCTGGACGCAGACGAGGGCGTTTCCGTAGCGCACCCCGGTGACGACGATCCTCCCCTCGTGGACCATCGCCGGCGGGACACCGTCCATCTCCTCGCCGGGCGGTCGGCCCCACGCCTCACAGACGCGGGCCCGGACACCGGGGGGAAGGGTCTCGAACCAGGCGGCGTAATCCTCCGGCTCCACCAGCGCAAGGGCGCCGCCTTTTCGGACGATCTCCGCGACCGATGTCCAGCGGAAGTCGCTGATTGCTTTTCTCTCCATGATGGTCTCGATCAGGTCTTTTCCGCTCTCCGGGTACTCGACCGCATATCCCCGGGCATGCATCGCTTTGAGGATCCTCACGACACTCTCCAGTGTATCGAGGTGTGCCCCGGCCCCGACCGATGCCTCGACCGAGGCGCAGGGTTTGTTGTGGAGGATAAAGACCACCCGCCTCTCCGCGGCGGGTTTTGCAGCAAGGTCGATCCACCGCCTCGCCCGCCCCACGAACCTCTCCACCCGTTCGTCGATGGGGACGTGCCGCTCACCGGCCTCCTCCTGGTCGCGGGTCTCTGCCGCACCGATCGGCACCATCTCGATCGCGCCGAAGAACTCGGGCATCGCGACGTACCAGGAGACGTCGCTCCCTCGCATCCCGTCCAGGTCGGCCCTCCACTCCGCTTCGGTCTTGTGGTAGAGGAACAGGGAGCGGAGCACCGGCATGCCGAACTCTTCAAGCACCTCGACGAGGGCGTCGGCATCGCGGGGCGGCGTGAACGTTCTTGCATCGACAAGCGCGTCGATCCGGCCTGCAAAGAAGGTCGCGAGCACTTCCCGGTCGGATCGTGCCCCGATAGCCTCGTCCGCGATACCGAAGCAGAAGACGGGAAGGAGGTCGTAGTGCTTCTCAAGCTCCCGGATCAGGGCGTTCTCGACGGCCAGATCCCCATTCACCCAGTGTGTCCGGGAGAAGAGGAGCCCGACGCGGATGGGATACCGGGACGGGTACCAGGCAAGATAGTCGTCGGGGTCGTCGAAGATGCGTCCGGCGTCCGGGTGGTAGATCCCCTCCCAGCAGGTCTCCCGTGGGGGGTCGTAGGCGACGTCCATCCTGGTTACTTCGGCCTGGACGTAGCGGATCAGGTTCTTGATGTTCTCGGGCCCGCCGTAGAGGAAGTAGGTGCTCACCGTGGAGACGACACTGAGCGGGACGGTCGAGGCCGACCAGGAGGCGTCCGTGTAGCCGAACGATATCACCGGAACGCCTTCCCGGAGATTGCCCAGGATCTCGTCCCAGACCGGGTCCTGCGACGGATGGATCAGAACGAGATTGGACTCATGCAACGATGCGATACACCGCTCCCGCTTCTCCGCGTCGTCCGTCAGTTCATGCACCTGCCACGCGGCAAGGTCGATCCCCGCCTCCCGCGCAGCGCCGGAAAACTGCAGCAGTTCGCTGCCCCAGGCCACTATCGCTATCTTCATGCTACCTCCCCGTCGTCCGACGGTCGGAGGGGGACCACGTACGGAACCCCCATCTCGTCTTTTACCGCCGCCTCGATCCCGTAGGCGGCGCGCATCATCTCCCCGGTCAGGATGGAGGACGGTGCACCCTCTCCGATCACCCGCCCCTCTTTCAGCATCATGATCTTGTGACAAAAGCGGGCGGCAAGGTTCAGGTCATGGATCGCCGCGACCACCGCAATCCCGTGTTCTTCCGCGAGCCGGGCGAGGAGGGCCATCACCTCGATCTGGTTGCGCATATCGAGCGCACTCGTCGGTTCGTCGAGGAGAAGGACCTGCGCATCCTGTGCGAACGCCCTTGCGATCAGCACCCGCTGCCGCTCACCTCCCGAGAGCCGGTCGACCCTGCGGGATGCAAAGTCGCCGATGTCGAGGAGGGAGAGCGCCTCCGAGACCTTCCGTTTGTCCTCCTCGGAGACGCTCCAGCGCAGGTGTGGCCGCCTGCCCATCAGGACGGTCTCAAAGACCGTTGCAGAGCCCGGGACGCCGTTGCTCTGCGGAACGTAAGCGATAGTCCGTGCGATCTCCGTCCGGCTCACCGCGGAGAGGTCGCGCCCGTCGAGGAGGAGATCTCCTTCCGGGTCGAGGATCCGGTCCAGGCACCGGAGCAGCGTCGTCTTGCCAGACCCATTCGGCCCGACGAGGCCGAGAACCTCCCCCTTCTTGAGGGTGAACGAGACGTCCGCAAGCACCTGCCGGTCGCGGTAGGAGAACGAGAGTCTGCGTGCACAGAGCAGGGGCGGCATCAGGCGTCCCTCCTGCGCATGAAGAGGTAGATGAAGAACGGGATGCCGAGGAACGCCGTCATGATCCCGACGGGGAGGATCGTCCCGGGGACTACCGTGCGCGCGAGGCAGTCGGCGCCGAGGAGGAGGACGGCGCCCACAAGCCCGGATGCAGGTATGAGGGTGCGGTAGTCGGCGCCGATCGCCATCCGGGTGATGTGGGGCGCAACCAGGCCGATGAACCCGATGGTGCCGGTGAAGCAGATGATCACCGCCGTGACGAGGGATGCGGCGAGCATGAACCCGGCCATGGACCGCTCCACCGGCACGCCGAGGCTTTTGGCTACCTCGTCACCTTCGGCGAGCGCGTTGAGGTCCCA
>LSQX01088563.1_pt2 | contig 18198 bp, 17 predicted proteins | sample 654561 | NCBI WGS metagenome assembly LSQX01 (sample SAMN04489861, study PRJNA283612) | anaerobic digester metagenome | isolation source: 4 biogas reactors fed with cattle manure at either 37C or 55C with and... | place: Denmark: Kongens Lyngby | collected 2014
GATCCGGCCACCAAGCTGGCGACGTTCAAGGTCAACCACTTCTCTCTCTATGTTGTAGGCACAGCGGATCTCAGTACTTGGGCCAATCCCTTCGGCGACGTCAAGCAAAGTGACTGGTTCTATGGCGCCGTCCGCTATGCTTCGGCAAACGGCCTGATGCAGGGAACGAAAGGCACGGCCTTCAGCCCCGATACGTACATGACCCGGGGCATGCTCGTCACCATCCTGTGGCGCATGGAGAATGAACCTGCCGCAACGGCAGCCGCCGATTTTACAGACATTGCTGCCGGCAAATGGTACACCCAAGCTGTGACCTGGGCTGCAAAGAATGAGATCGTGACGGGCCATGCCGGGAAATTCAATCCCGACGACGCGATCACAAGGGAACAACTGGCAGCGATTCTCCATCGCTACGCCACGTATAAAAATTATGCGATAAGCACAGGCGCCAACCTCGACGCCTATCCGGACAATCCCTCCGATTGGGCCCTTTCCGGTGTAAGCTGGGCGGTGGCCGAGGGCCTGCTCCAAGGCAGCGGCGGTCGCCTTGCCCCGGAAGCCGGCGCCACCCGCGCCCAAGCGGCCACTGTTTTACAACGGTTTATCGAAAACATTGCAAATTAAGCAAGGTCGTTATAAAAAAAGCAGAGGGCGGTCCATGACTGCCCTCTGCTTTTTGCGTTGATTCCTTGGACTGCGACCTGTCTAATAGTCCTCTTTTCGAATCCCGAATTCGGCCGACTCGACCCACTCTTCCGAATGCCTGACCATCGTCACCAGTTCATCAAACAGCGCAAAATGACTTTTTTCCTGTTCAATGAGATACGTAAACAGCTTCTGTTCTTCCGAATCTGTTGCCTTTTCCAGGAAATCGGTATAGAGGTCAATACTCTGCTTTTCTTTTTCCAGAGCGACCTTGTAAAACTCCAATTGTGTGGGCGTTTCGTTGATCTCGCTTGTAAAGTTCTCCATATCCTTGAACAGATTCTTGATTTTTGCATAGGAATCGCTGCCCGGCAGTTCATAAACGCGCTTATCCGCCTTATTTTTAAGGATCTGCGCATGGATCCTCTCTTCCTTCGCTAAAATAAGACAGACTTCCTTTACGGCATTATTCTTGTTCAGCTGCGCTTGTTCTGTATAGTACTTCTCTCCTTCTCGTTCCATGTCGATCGCATAATCCAGAGCGTTCATAATTTCCCTCCTCCTGTAAGAATCCTCCTGTTGCATGCATATGTTTAATATAACACGGAGACCTATTTACGTAAAGTTGTTGGATCAATATAGGCCATCGGCCGTGTGAGCTTTATTGATGTTCTTCGTGAAAAATGGGTCGCATATCGGACCGCAAGCGTGTAAAATGAACGTAGTTACAAGAAGCAACAAACGGCAGCGCCGTATTTTTAAAGGAGGGTACTTATGTCACAATATCCGGATTTGACAAACAAGAGAGTCGTTATTACCGGCGGAGCCAGCGGGATCGGCATGGCCACGGCAAAGCGGTTCATAGACGAAGGGGCAAAGGTCGTCGTGTTCGACATCAACGAAGCCGCCTTCCCCGCAGCGAAAGAGGCCCTGCCCGGCCTGGCCGGGATCGTCGCCGTGGATGTCAGCAGCGAAGACAGCGTAAGAAACGGATTTCTGGAAGTCGACCGCATCCTGGGCGGCATCGATGTTCTGATTTCCAATGCGGGCATCAGCATCCGCAATAAATTTGTGGATACGGACTTTGCCCAGTGGAAAAAAGTCTTGGGGATCAATCTGGACGGCATGTACCTCTGCTGCAAGGAAGCTGTGGACCGCATGATGCCGCAAAAGTCGGGTGTCATTCTGATGACGGCCTCCAACAACGGCATGAATGCCCATCCGTTCTACACCGACTACAATGTGTCAAAAGCCGGTGTGATCCTGCTGGGCAGGACCATCGCCCTGGAATGCGCGCCTTATATCCGCGCCAACTCCGTGTGCCCGGGCTATGTCCTTACACCCATGCAGCGGGCAGAGTACACCGATGAAATGCTAGCCGTGGTCAACGAAGGGATCCCCATGAAACGGCATGCGCAGCCCGAAGAAGTCGCAGCGCTCTATGCGTTCCTGGCCTCGGACCAGGCGCAGTATATCACGGGACAGCACATCCCCATCGACGGCGGAGAAACGGCGTGATCCGATGAGACAGATCTACATCAACGGCAACGTGATCACCATCGACAAAGATCACCCCCGGGCAGAAGCGTTTATTGTGGAAAACGGAATATTTACGGCAGTGGGAAACTCCCAAGAAATGCTCTCGTTGCAGGACGAAGATACAACGGTGATCGACCTTCAAAATGCAACGGTCCTCCCCGGATTCAACGACAGTCACCTGCACCTGCTGAACTACGCCTACGGCAAGTCCAAAGTGGATCTTTCTCAGCTGAAAAGCACCGAAGAAGTGATCCGCGCAGGTCGGCAATACATTGCAGATCGAAAGATCCCAAAAGGGAAATGGGTCGTGGGCACCGGATGGAACGAATACTTTTATCCGGACAAGCACATCCTCACCCGGGAAGACCTGGATGCCATTTCAACGGAGCACCCCATCGTTTTTACCCGCAACTGCGTCCATACCGTCGTGGTCAATTCCCTTGCACTGGAACGGATGGGTATCGACAAGGACACGCCCGATCCGCCGGGCGGGATCATTCGGCGGGATCCTTTGGGCAGACCCACGGGCCTTTTAAACGAAAATGTCCGCTATCTGGCCTATGACAAACTGCCCGACGCCACCAAGGAAGAAATCAAGGATATGCTGGATATGGCCATGCGAGAGCTTGCGTCCTACGGACTCACCTCTCTGCAGACCGACGACTTCGAGACGTTCTCGAGCAAGAACTACGATACCATCCTCAGCGCGTATCAGGAGCTCATCGAAGAAAACCGAATGTCCGCACGGACCTACGAGCAGTGCCTGCTGCCCTCCTTGGAGCGCCTGGACGGCTTTCTGAGAAAAGGCTACACCACGGGATACGGGAACGCACTGTTTCAAATCGGGCCGCTCAAACTTCTGGTCGACGGCTCCGTAGGACCGCATACCGCCTTTCTCTCCCGGGAATACAGCGACGATCCCGGCAACTTCGGCGTCTGTCAGTTTACGCAGGAGGAACTGGACGCACTCGTGCTCAAAGCACAGAAAAACGGCATGCACGTCCTCTGTCACGGCATCGGCGACGCTGCCATGGAGCGCATCCTGAATAGCTACGAAAAGGCCCAAAATACAACAAAGACCCCGAATGCGAGAAACGGGATCGTTCACGTTCAGATCTCGACTTTTGATATTTTAAAGCGAATGAAGGCGCTCAACGTCGTTTCCTATGCGGAACCCGTATGCATCGACGGGGATATGCATTGCGTAGAAGACCGGGTGGGCCATGACCGTCTGACAGAATCCTATGCCTACCGGACGATGCTGGATCTGGGACTGCGATGCGGCTACTCTTCGGACTGCCCCGTGGATTCGGTGAACCCTATCGTATCGATCTACATCGCCGTCAACCGGAAAGACCACACGGGATGGCCGGAAGAAGGCTGGTATCCTGCGCAAAAGCTGACTGTCCAAGAGGTCCTGGAAGGCTTTACGATGGGTTCGGCGTACTGCTCCTTCGAGGAAAACGTCAAGGGCAGCATTTCCCCGGGGAAATACGCAGATTTCGTGCTGCTGTCCGAAAACATCCTGGAAACACCGCCGGAAGATCTGCTGAGAGTACGTGTTCAAAAAACATATTTGGGCGGAAAGCAGACCTTTCCGCCCGAGGGTTGAATCCGGAAATTCGGTGGATTCAGTCCGTAAAATTGTCAAAATAGCCCTGCACCAATACGACCGGCGTTCCCTTGTCCCCGCTGCCGCTGGTCAGGTCGCAAAGAGAAGCCAGAAGATCTGTGATCTGGCGCGGTGTGGTCCCTTCGGACCCCATGGCGCCCACCAGGTCTTTTTGCTTGGTCCGAATGGATTCGGACACCGCTTTTTTCAGATCCTCGCCGGTCAGATCTCTATACTCGTTGTCGGCAAGGTACTTGAGCTTCAACTCGTTCGGCGTCCCCACAAGACCGTCTGTAAACGCCGGGGCAGACACGGGATCGGCAAACTCCCAGATCTTTGCTTTGGGATCTTTGAATGCGCCGTCTCCGTAGATCATCACTTCCACGTGTTTTCCGGTCTCCTTTAGAATGCGGGCCTGGATATCCAGTACCACGCGCTCGCAATCCCTTGGAAAGAGTTTGACGATGTCTTCCGTCGACTTGTTGGAACCGAGCAGTCCGAACCGCTCGTTGTATCCGCTGCCGTTCACCGGCGAAGTAAGGATGTCATCCAGACCGCACACGATTTTTGCCCCCGCTTCTTTCAAGAGACGCTTGGATCGGGCACGTGTATGGATGTCGCAGGTGAGCACGGAATCGGTATATTCAAGGATCGTTTTGGCCTGGTTGGAAAAAATGATCTCTATTTCGGTACCGCAATCCTGCACCAATTCCGTGTAATACTGCACATAATCCACACCGGTATACTCGTGCTTATAAACGCCGAACAGTTCCCGGTACTTTTCAAGCGAAAGCACATCGCTGTACGGATTAACGCCGGCCGCTTCCACCATCTCCTGGGTGATCAGCGCATTCCCCACCTCGTCGGTGGGGTAGCTGAGCATCAAAACGATTTTTCGGCAGCCTTTCGCAATTCCGCGAAGAGGGATCGCAAAGCGATTCCGGGATAAAATCGGAAAGATCAGGCCGATGGTTCCTCCGCCCAGCTTGTTGCGCACATCTTCCGCAATCGTATCGATGCCGGCATAATTGCCCTGGGCCCGGGCCAGAACCGATTCGGTAACAGCGATCACATCCCGGTCCCGAAGGTGAAAGCCTTCACCGGATGCCGCTTCCAGGACGCTGTCGGCAACGATGGCAACAAGATCATCGTCCTGCCGGATAATGGGGCATCGAATCCCCCTGGAAACCGTACCTACCCGTCTGATATTCTGCTCCATGATGTATTTCCTTTCTCCTGAAAAGCGCCGGCCGGATCTGATCCGGCAAGCGCGGTGATATCGCCTGTTTGCTTCGATTATACGGCTCCGGTTTCTCAGATGTCAAATGGAACCACATGGACTTGCACACCGGACTCCTGATATGGCTTGTAGAGGATTTCGGGCGTTCCGCTGTCCGTAATCAAATGCTTCAGGCGAAACGCCGGACAGATGTTGTACCGGGAAACCACGCCAAACTTGCTGTGGTCCGCAATACCGATCACACAATCGACTTTATTGATAAACAGGCGCAGCAGTGCGGACTCTTCCATGCGATAGTCTGTAAGACCCCGGTCCGGAGAAATCCCCCCGATGCTCATGATCAGTTTATCGGCGTTAAAAATGTCCAGGTTGTCTGCAGCCATGACCCCCGAGGCCGAATAGTCGTCTCCCCGGATATGGCCGCCCAGACAGAAGACGTTGATTCCGGGAGAATTCGCCAGTTCCATGGCCACCGGCAGTGAATTGGTGATGATCGTCACGTTGCTTTTGTCGTGCAGGAATGTGGCAACTTCCAACGTTGTTGTGCCCGGCGCGATCAGTACGGTATCTCCGTCGGAAATCATCGCTGCGGCCGCTTTGGCAATGGCATGTTTTTCCGGTGCGTGGTCCTGTTGTCTCAACTGGTAGGCCGATTCGTTGACAGTACGGCGAACGCTGATGGCACCGCCGTGGACACGCTGCGCATCCCCTTCTTGCTCCATCTTTTCAAGGTCTCGCCGTATCGTTTCCGAAGAGACCCGAAACTTCGCCACCAGTTCCTGTGCAATGACATAACCATCGTTGTTCAAGAGTTCCCGGATGGTTTCCCGTCTTGTATGCCTCATGTCCGCTCCTTTTCTGTTGGATTCCTTGCAATTCACCTCTATTGTAGTGCAAGAAAGCCGAAAAATCCAGTCAAGAATCGAAGATCAACCGTTCGACTTGCGATTCGCAAAATATTCACACATTTTCGCAGATTTTTAATTGACAACCGCCTTTTTTCCCGTTATGATACATTTGTAGACGCAATCACGAAACCGTACCTGCGGCGAAAGCGCCGAGAAAGAGGAGTATACGATGAAATCCTACCTGTTCAGCCCCGGACCGGTGATGGTCGAAGAGCCTGTTCGCGCAGCATTGAATCATTATGATATCTGCCACAGAAGCCCCGAGTTCGAAGCGCTGTATGCAGACATTCAACAAAAAGTCCTTCGTTTGTTTGAGGCGGATGAAACCTATTGTTCCGTCGTCATTTCCGGGTCCGGCACAGCAGCCAATGAAGCTTGTTTGTCTTCTGTCTTCGAGCAGGAGGAGGAAGCGTTGCTGTTGAGCAACGGAGAATTCGGCGAGCGCTTGTACGAGATCCTCGGCAAATATCAGATCCCAACCACAAATCTCACCTTTGGCTGGGGCGTCCTTCCCGACCTTGATCGTGTGGAGAAAGCCCTCAAAGACAATCCGAAGATCACGTATATATGCATGGTTTTCCACGAGACCAGCACCGGTATGATCAATCCGGTGGGCGAAGTGGGACAGTTGGCGAAAAAATACGGCAAGCGCTTCTTTGTCGACTGCGTCAGCGCGGCAGCCGGTGAGCACGTGGATGTGTTGAAAAACAACATCGACCTGTGCACTTCTGTGGGCGGAAAATGTCTCGGTGCATACCCCGGTGCCGCTTATGTCTGCGGCAGAGAGTCGCTGATTTCCGCATTGACCCCGGAGCTGGGCAGAAACGTTTATCTGAATCTCGCCAAGCACTACCGGATCGCTAAAAAGTGCAACCAGACGCCCAACACACCGAATGTGACGCTGTTCTGGGCCCTGGACGCTGCGCTGGACTGGACGTTGGATCGGGAAACTCTGGACGGACGTATTCAGCGCTACCGGGAGTGTTCCGGCATCCTTCGCAACGGGATGAAGGAAATGGGACTTCGCTTCCTGCTCCCCGAAGAGCAGATGTCCAGCACCGTAACCAGCGTCTTTCTGCCCGACGGGAAAAATGTTGCAGATTTCGTCGCTGGTCTTGCTCAGGATGGGTATACCGTGTATCCGGGAAAGGGAAAATATCTGGAAATGAACATGTTCCAGGTGGCAACCATGGGGGCCATTTATCCTGACGATTGCAGAAAATTCCTGGAAGTTCTACAAAAACACATATAGTCGTTTTTCTCCGGAAGAAGCCCCTCTCGCCTCAGGCGGGAGGGGCTTCTTCTTTCCTGTTGCACCGAACCGGTGCTGTCAACGAATGATGTCGCTCTCTTCCATCAATGTCAATAGGGTTCCGACCCCGGCTTTCCTTGCCTTCTCCAGAACCATCTGCCCCACGGCAACGTCGGACAGCGCCACTCCATGAGAGGACGCAATGACAAATTCGCTTTCGTCTGCCCGTCCGGGAGACTTTCCGTTGATGATATCGCCCAGTGTATGGTATTCTTCGGGCAGGCCGTCGGTGTACTTTCCGTCTTTTAAGTAAGTTTGCACCAAATTCCAGTCGTCGCAGACGAAGCGGTCCGCAAAACGGGTATACGTCTTCCCTTCCCATGCGGTGCTCTCCAAGGGAATGCCAAGCATTCCCTTGTGGAGCATCTCGCAATAAATGAGTGGCTTGTCACCGCGCTGAGTAGCGGTAAGCAAGATTTGGGAATGGTCGATCGCTTTCTGCCGGTCTTCGTTGGAAAAGAACGGAAGAAATTCCACATCCGGCATCAAGGGTCGCATTTTCGTCAGATAGCCCTGAATGACCTCTTCATTGATATCTCCGATGTAGATACGCCGGAGTTCGGGAATGACCAGTTTCAGCAGCCGTGCATTCCATCGCCCCTGTTCTCCGGCACCGATGATCGTCATGGAATGGGTATTTTGAACTTTGCAGTATTTTGCGGTCACTGCAGCAACCGCCGCAGTACGGATTGCCGTGATCCACCGGGCATCCATGATCGCCTCCACCGCACCGGTCTCGCTGTTGTTCATGACCATGATCCCCCAGGTCACAGGCAATCCCTTTCCGCGATTTTCGGGATATCCCGCAACCCATTTCAATCCGGTAATATCGTGTTCGCCGCCCACGTAGGCGGGCATGGCGTTGATATAGGTTTGGGGGCGGGTATTGACGTGGATTTTCACCGGCAGTTGACAACTGCCTTTTCCAAATTCGGACATCACTTTTTCTGTCGCATCGATGACGTCTTCATAGGGAATATTCAAAGAGATGATATCCTCTTGAGAGAGGTAACGAAATTCGGCTTTCTGCATCATGCATTACTCCTGACTTTGGGGATGACGGTTTTGCTGTTATTGGGATATCTGGTATTACAGTGCAATTTTTGCACCCAGAACTAAATTGGGAAGCCACGTGGAGAGCTCCGGAATAAAAGTTGTAAGCAGCAAGGTGGGGACGTAGGCAAACACGATGATCAAGATTACGGGTTTCATCACTTTTGCGGCATTGACGCCTGCCATGCCGGACGCCATATATAGGAACGGTGCAGTGGGAGGCGTGACATTGCCCATACCGATGTTCGTGACCAGGATCGCACACATCTGGTAAGGGTTGACGCCGAGGGCCACACCGATGGGAATCAGCAATGGCGCAGTCAGCATCGTGGCACAGGTATCGTCCATGATCATTCCGATCAGAATCAGAAACACATTGATTGTTAAAAGGATGACCAATTTATTGCCGGAGATCGCGATGAGCGCATCCAGCAGTTTCATCGGCATGTTTTCCATGGTGAGAATTTGTCCCAGTGCCATGGTCATAACGACCATAACCATAATGATGCCCGTGGTTTTCGCGCTGTCCATCAAAACGGTTTTCATGCCACTGCACGTTGTGCCTCTGTAGATGAAGATGGCTACGGGAATCGTATAGATGGAAGCGACCGCCGCAGCTTCCGTGGGCGTAATAAATCCGCCGTAAATTCCGCCTAAGATAATGACAGGCATGATCAGTGCGGGGATCGCATACTTCGTGCGGGGCCAGATCACGTCTCGTAGTGCAACGCCTTCATCATAGCCGGACCCGGCATCCACATCTTTATTTCGCATCATGATGTAGGATACGAGGGAAATCAGCGTAGTCAGTATGATCCCGGGGATCAACGTGGACAAAAAACAAGCGGTGACAGACAAGTTCGCCGCCCAGGCCACTACGATACAGAGGCTGCTGGGTGGGATCAACATGCCGATGGGTGCTGCGCAACAGGAAACCGCCGCCGCAATTTCCATCGGATAGCGCTTGGCTGCCATTTTCGGCATCATGATCGATCCGATGCAGGAAAGCGTCGCCATGCCGGATCCGCAGATAGCCCCGAATACAGCGCAGGCTACTGTCGTGATGATCGTCAGGCTGCCTTTGATCTTTCCGACAAACAACTCGACAAAACCCACCAGCGCATCGCCGATCCTGCCGTGCTCCATGATTTTCCCGGCTAGGATAAACAGCGGAATAGACAATAGCACAACGGAAGACAGTTTGCCGTAAATCGTAGGGAACATGCCTGTCGCCGTATAGCCGAGAGTATAGGAAGCATACAGCAAGGATGCGCCAAAACAGTACATGACCGGGACACCGGCAATCAGTAAAACGACAAGGATCACAAAAGATATTCCAAGCTCCATCATTCTTCCATTCCTCCTGCCGCGATATTTTGCATTTCATTCTCCCTGTGTGCAGCAGTCGAAATTTTTCCATGCCTCAGGTTGTCTATTGAGATAAACAGATGATAAACATTGTAGATGACGGGGAGTGTATACCCGACGACCAGTGCCAGCCGGGAGGTCATCATCGGCAGCTTAAGGATCAACGTCTTTCCCCCAAGCATCATGGCTAATTGCAGGTATTGTATTGCCCACAGGGCAAGCAATACGGAAACTGCCAGCGATATGGCCTTCACTGCGACATCCGCGATCCGTCGGCCAACATCGCCCTTCACGATCATGGTCAACACGTCTGCCTTGATGTGCGAGTCTTCATAGCTTCCGTAGACGCCTCCCACAAAATAAAGCCATAGCGCTAAAATCGTAAGCAGTTCATCGCTGGCTGTAAAATTCACATTCAGGAAATACCTGCTGATCACGACATAGCCGATCGTGACGATTACCGCAATGCTGCAGAAAATCATCACAAATCGTTCCATGCTCAGAAGCCATTTCCAAAGAAAGAAGTTTTCGATTTTTTGTCTCATTTTCATTCTCCCGAAGCAAGCGTAAGGGAGTGCCTTTCCAGGCGCTCCCCCATGCCTGTTTTTTCGAATCATGTTCCGCAGCGACTCGAAAAGATCAGTTCAGTGTCACACCATAGATTTCGCAGATGTCATCGATCACTTCCTGTCCGAGAGAAGATGCCAACTGGGGCCATACTTCTCCGCGAATGCGGTCACGCAGAGCAGAAAGTTCTTCTGCCGTAGGCAGGATGGTCTTGATCCCGTACGCTTCCATATCTGTGATGGCTTTGGCTTCCTGCTCCTGACGCTCATTGTTTACGCGAATCTGCATTTGATTGAACACATCCACAACGATGCTCTGGTAGTCTGCGGGCAGACTGTTGAATGCTTCGGCGTTCATCAGGACCGGAATGGATTCGTTGATCACATTGCAGTCGACAAAATACTGGATCGCATCGCGGAAGCTGTCATAGTTCACCAAACCGGAACCCCCGAGCCAACCGTCGCACAGGTTGGACTGCAGTGCGGAATACAGGTCGGAATAAGGAATCGTCGTGGTATTATATCCCATGGCTTTCATCGTGAGATTGTAGGAATCCGCAGCAGGTGAACGCATCAGAACGGTCTTCGGCGTCGTTCCGGTCAGGAATGCAAAATCTTCCTGCTCGACCTTCTTGGCACCCAAACCCATGAAACCCGCGTTAAAGAAGCCCAGGAGCTTCACGCCGTTGCCGGCCGTAATCTCTTCAAACAGCTTCCACATATAAGAATCTTTATCCATGTAATACGTTTCGAATTCTTCGAATGTCGAAGACAGGAACGGCATGTTCATGACATCGACACGGGCATCGTACTGAGACGAGATCGGGTTGGCGCACATCTCGATATCGCCGGTCATCACCTGCCCGTAAACGACCGTGTAGTCACCAAGGGCCATGTTCGGATAGACCGTGATCTTGATGTGTCCGTCCGTTTGTTCCTCGATCATGGCAGCCGCATCGACCAGAGCTTGGGTCTGATGGTTCTCGGCAGAATATTCACAAGAAAGAGCCCATTCGTAAACGGTTTCTTCGTCGATCGGTTCGCTGCCTCCTCCCCCGCAGCCGACCAAAGAAATGGTCATCAGCAAGGCCAGCGTCAGTGCTAAAATCTTTTTCATATCAATTCTCCTTCTCCTTTTGCTAATCATCAATTTCGATATCCGTTCTATTTCAACAGCTTAGCTGTAAAATAGCAAATTGGTATACGAGCTGTTATTGAGCCCAGCCGAGGCTGCGATTTGCCGCATCGAGCCATCGGGCCATGCGCTCTTCCCGTTCATCTGAAGACATATGGGGTTCGTAAACGCATTTCAGCTTGACGTATTGCTTTACGCTTTCAATGGAAGCCAACGATCCCAGCGTGACGCCGGCCAGACAGGCCGCACCGTAGGCTGCTGTCTCTTTCTCTTCGGGCACCTCCAACGGGATGCCCAGCATATCGGATTGGAATTGCATCACAAATCGATTCTCCACCATGCCGCCGTCGACGCGCATCACGGAGCTGTCTCGTCCCAGTTCCGCTCTCATGGCGCGATAACAGTTTGTCACTTGATAAGCAAGCGATTCCAGGACGGCTCGGACCATGTGTTCTTTGGTCACACCGGCAGTCAATCCGATAAACAAACCCCGGGCGTATTGGTCCCAAAAGGGTGTTGCCAACCCGGAAAAAGCCGGCACAAAATAGACGTCACGCGTATCGGACACCGACAGGGCCATCTGCTCTGTCATTCGAACATCACTTACGATCCCCAATCCGCTCTTGAGCCATTCCACCGCCGCTCCTGCCACATAGGATGCCCCTCTCAAGCGATAAAACGGCTTTCCGTCGATCCGCCACAGGCAGTCAGAAAACAAGCCTTTTTCCGAAAGGATCACTCTACTGCCTGTTTGGAGACTCATGAAACTACCTGTCCCATAGGATGTCTTCAGGATCCCTTCCCCCACACAGCCGCCTCCGACGATACTGGCCGGGGTATCTGCTGCGCTGCCGGCGATAGGGATTCTGGCGCCGAGAAAGCATTCCGGCTTGGTATGTCCGTAAATCGTATTGGTATCACAAATTTCCGGCATAAATGTTTCGGGAATCCCGATCAAATCCAAGAGGGACGAACTCCACTCCGTCTTACGCAGATCCATCAGCATCATGCATGCGGCGCTGCTGGGATCCGTCCGGTAACACTCTCCTCCACTCATCTTCCAAAACAACCAGGTATTGAGGGTCCCAATCAACAGCTCTCCCTTTTCAGCTCTGGTTCTGGCCCCTTCCACATGGTCCAGAATCCAATTCAATTTTGTGGCACTGAAATAGGCATCCGGCATGAGTCCGGATATTTCCCTTATTTCGCCTCCCTTGGTTTTCCTGAGTCGATCTGCGGCGTCCGAAGTGCGTCGATCCTGCCAGACGATGGCATTGTAGATGGGAATACCGGTCTCTTTGTCCCAGATCATGCAGGTTTCACCCTGATGGTCCAGTCCGACAGCCAGTAGCGTCTGCGCTGTCGCGCCGGGTACTTGCTGTAGCACTTCCGCCGCCACAGCGAGACAATTTTCATAGATTTCAACCGGATCATGCTCGACCCAGCCTGGATTCGGGTAATACTGCTTATGGGATTTAGAGGCTTTTGCTACGGTGTGCCAGTTTTCGTCCACCAAAACAGCAGTCGTTAAAGTGGTCCCTTGATCGATTCCCAAATAATATCCAGGCATTGCAGACTCCTTTTTCAACCTTCCGTCGTTGCTGATCTATATTCGAATCATAAACACTACCGATGGGAATGTCAACATTTTGATCTATTCTTTTTTGCATTTTGGTCATTTCCAAAGAAATAAAGGCAGTTAACGCAGAATAACTTTGAAGATTATCATATGTTATGATAATCTTTTGTATTTTTCTTGAAATATTGCCGAAGGTTGAGATATAATGACAACATCTTTAAAATGTTGTTACTACATTGCAAAAATATTGCTACCGGTTTACCTGTGAGGTGGAGTGAGAAATGAAAAGAATACGCCAAAAGGAACTGATTGATATGCTGGAGAAAGAAAAAGTCATCAACACCATTCAGGTGGCATCCCATTTTGGGGTTTCCGTGGAAACCATCCGTCGGGATCTGGACCAGCTGGAAGGGCAAGGAATTCTAAAAAAAATTTACGGGGGAGCGGAATTGCGTCCCAAAACAAAGGTCCTGCCGTCCCCACTCGATAAGCGAAGAATCCTCCAGCATGGCGCAAAGACAGCCATTGCCAGGCGAGCCGCCGAATACATCTCAGATCGTTCCACGGTAGCTCTGGATGCGGGAAGCACCATTTTTGAGCTCTGTAAATGCCTGCACGATAAAAAAGATCTCATTATTATCAGCGGCGATATCCACTCCGCCGGCGAACTACTTGCTTCCGGCCATCGAAAAGTCTTTATGATGGGCGGATTTCTGACTCCGGACGGTACTTCCAACGGAACTTTTGCCAAAGACTTTTTCAACAGCATCAGCAGCATCGATTTCTTCGTCACCAGCACGGACGGTGCGACACCGGAAGACGGGCTTTCCACCGATGAGGAAGGAATCAACAATCTCAAAAAGCGTTATCTGAAAAAAGCCACTACAAGCATTGCCATGATCGATCACACAAAGTTCATGAAAAAGGGATTTTATAAACTGTGCGATTTTTCCGAGATCGATATTGTGATCACCGACTCTCTTACCCCCTCGGATATCCTGGATAAAATCCGGGAAAGCGGACCTTCTGTGGACATCGTTTCCGTCAGCAGTGAGATTTAGCAGCATCCTGCTCCTCAAAGGATTGCGCCGATGCTTTGCCGTACAGCATATACGATTTGCCGTTGCGCTTTCTGATTTCCGCCGGATCAATACTCAGTTCACGTGCCAGAATATCAATCACAAGAGAGCTGCAAAAACCGCCCTGGCACCGGCCCATGCCCGCCCGCACGCGACGTTTTACTGCGTCCACCGTACGTGCTCCCACCGGACGATGAATGGCCTGGACGATTTCACTTTCCGTGATCTGCTCGCAGCGGCAAATGATCCGACCATAGAGAGAATCCCCCATGATGAGGGTGTTTTTTTCTTCATCCGTCTTGTCTGCGAAAGAAACGATCCCCTTTCTCCTGCCGCAAAAATCACTCTTCCTTCGGAGAGGAAGCCCTGCCTGTTCCATCATTCTGATGGTGTATTTGGCGATTCCCAGGCTGCTGGTCAAGCCGGTGGAGCGAATACCGGAAATCTCCACATATCCCTCTACCCGGTCCGATAAGCGAATATGATATCCGTCCGGTTCTCTCGCAGGACGCAGTCCTGCAAACTGTGTGATCGTATCTTCAAAACACAATTCCGGCACCAGTCTGTGCGCACATTCTTTCACGTATTCCAGGCCGCTGCGCGTCGTCTTGTGATCGCTTTTATCTTCCAAATCTTCTGCCGTCGGTCCAACAAGAAGATTTCCGTCTACTGTCGGACTGATCAGAATGCCGTGACCTGATTCTCCGGGGATAGACTTGATGATGTGTTCGACTTTCACGCTGGTGTCTTTTCCGATTACGTAAAACTGCCCTTTCCGAGGATGCATTGAAAAGTCACAGTCTCCCGCCATCTTTGCAATCTCATCACAATACAGGCCGGCAGCATTGATCACCCACGTAGCGCAAATCGTACCCTTCGGCGTTGTGACAGACTGTATTCTGCCTTCGCAGACTTCCATCCCCGTTACCGGGCAATCCAACAGGAATTCCACTCCGTTTTCTGCTGCATTTTCCGCCTGTGCGACGACCATTAGAAATTGGTTGATCTGGGCATCCCGGGGCGCATAAATTCCACCGAGAACAGCCGGTGTGATATTGGGTTCCATGCGCAGTATCTCTTCTCGCGTCAGGACTTCGTTGTCCCATACTCCGTTTGCAAACGCGCGATCCAGTACCGAAGGAATCTCCGACATTTGTTCCGGACTCACAGCAACGGTCAGGCTGCCGCAGCGGTGGATCGGAATATCCAGATCTTCACAAAGCTGCAGTACCATGGGATGGGAACTTAGTCTCAACTGTTGTTCAAGGGTATTGGGTGTTAATGTGGCCTGCGTAGCAACGCAGCTGCTGCAGGATTTCGACGCATCTCCGCCAACGTCGTCGTTCTTATCGCAAACCAGGACTTTCAATTGATATTTGGATAATTCCCTGGCGATCGCCGTCCCCACAGCGCCCGCTCCGATAATCAATACATCTGTGCGAATCATTGCATCCCCTCTCTTTCCACGGTCATGCATGACACCACATCGGTACCGGTGTTTACAATATCAGAGAGGATCACTTGGTGGAAGTCAACAGGGGCCTCGAGAGTAATTTTCTTTAATGCTTTCATAGCGGCCATCAGCTGATCTTTGGGGATCGGCGCTGTTGTTCTCACCGGGAGCATATGTCGATTCCCCCACTGCACACGAACGGAAGCGGTCAATATCCTTTTAGGCGCAGCACACTCTTCGGCAGCATAGGTTTTTCCTCTTTCACAGCTGTGCCCGGCATAATATACTCCCTGACTTCCGCAATCCTTTACCGTTATGGCACATCCTTTGGGACAGACCGTGCAAACAACGATTTTTTTCATTTTTCTGCCTCCCGTTGAACCGCAAGAACCATCAGAAATTCCTTCAAATCACCGACACGATCTTTGCGTACAGTCAATTGTTCTATCGTACCGGGATTGGAGCAGGCCACCTTGCGGTAAGCCAGTTCCCGTCCGGCGCTGACTGCAGAAAACCGCACATCGTTTCCGGGTGCGGCGGGTCGGAAAAACAACGCTACATCTTCTGTTTCCCGTACGACGAGTCTCTGTGGGCAACTGTAGAGAATGCCATTGCCGGAATGAACGGGGACTTCTCTTCCTGTCGGCAGCATCCCCATGGCATAAAGCGCAGCACTCTTTCCTGCTTTGGCGCCTTCCAGGCTGACGTTATCCACCAGATCGTTTACATGAACCACATTGCCACAGGCAAAAATACTAGGCCGGCTCGTCTGCATGTATTGATTGACTTCCACTCCTTTTGTTGCTCCGGAAAGAGAAATTTCAGCTGTTTTGCTGAGCTCATTTTCCGGGATCAGCCCGACAGAAAGCAAAAGTGTATCACAGAGGATCTCTTCGCTCTTCTCCGGAATCGGGGCTCGGCAGGCATCCACAGGTGCAATCGTTACACTTGTAATGCGATCGCATCCGTTCATGTCAACAATCGTGTGAGACAAACGCAACGGTATTCCGTAATCATCCAGACATTGGACTTTGTTGCGCACCAGACCCGCCAGATAGGGCAGATACTCCACCACAGCTTTTACCCGAGCTCCTTCCAGCGTAAGGCGGCGGGCCATAATCATGCCAATATCGCCGCTTCCCAGAATCACGATTTCTCTCCCGACCGAATAGCCTTTGATATTCATGAGTTTTTGTGCTGTCCCCGCAGTAAAGATTCCGGAAGGTCTGCTGCCGGGGATGGTCAGGTTTCCACGTGTCCTTTCCCTGCAACCCATGGCCAGAACCAGTGCATCGAATCGAATATAAATCAAGCCCCGACTGTTGGCACAGACGAGGAGGTGCTCTCGAATCTCAAGAGCGGTCGTATGGATCATCCACTCTACGCCTGCTTCCGAAGCTTTTTTGTATGCAATCTCAGCGTACTCTGGACCTGTCAATTCCTTTCCGAATATTTTCAGACCAAATCCGCTGTGAATGCATTGCTGAAGAATGCCGCCGCTGCTCACATCCCGTTCAACAATCAAAACACCGGCAGCACCGGCCTCTTTTGCGGCTGTGGCCGCGGCAAGGCCTGCGGGACCAGACCCGACGACAACAACATTATACGAATATTCGATCATACTTGTCTTTTCGGAAAATACCGAAAGTTCCTCCTATCCAACAGGTACCCTCACCGTACCATATCTATTGAATATTGTCAATATATTGACCACTTTCGCACATACTTCTAGTAGCATTATATTAATTGACAAAGTTTTAAATCCGTTTCTTTCGCTTTTCTTCTCTATTTGTTGCAATCTACTTTATTTTATGTCTATACTGAAACATGAATTTGACGGAGAGGAGTTGGATTTCAATGCGAAGTTTTCGGCAGAAACAGATTCGAGAAACACTGGAGCGGAGCAGCGTGATCAAAACGGTAGACATCGCCGGCGAACTCGGGGTGACAGTGGAGACGATCCGTCGTGATTTTGATCAATTGGAAAAGCAGGGTGTCCTTCGAAAAATATACGGAGGAGCCGAAAGAATCACCGAGCCCTTGAACCTCCTTCCCGCTTTGGAGGTTCGACGCAGTGAGGACCGGCGAGCGAAAGAGGCTATGGCCAACTGGGCAGCCCGGTACATTTCCGACAATTCCATCATTGCCCTCGACGCCGGTTCAACAATGTTTGAACTGTGCCGACATCTCCGACAACCAAGAAATCTTGTGATACTGTGCAATGATCTCCATACAGCCACAGAGTTGTTGTCGAAATCAGATGCAAAAGTCTATCTGATGGGCGGATTTCTGACAAAAGACGGCACGAGTTCAGGTACATATGCAAGAGAATTCCTTAACAGCATTGCAAATATTGACTTGTTTTTCTGCAGTACTGACGGCGCGAATCCCGAAGACGGTCTCACTTCCGACGAAGAAGGCATCAATACACTGAAAAAGTTGTATTTAAAAAAAGCCAAAACCAGTATTGCCTTGATCGGACACAGTAAATTTCATAAGAAGGGCTTCTACAAACTCTGTGACTTTTCCGACTTGGACAAAGTCATAACCGATGGAGAAACTCCGAGGGATATGATCGAACATCTTCGCAGTCGGGGCGCCAGAATTGAAATCGCAGACAGGTAGCCTCTCCCGACTCGAGCACGGTAGCGCCAAGGAGAAACAATCGCTGTTTTCGATGAAATGAAGTCAGAAAGGAGCAAGGACATG
>LSQX01280456.1_pt1 | contig 18194 bp, 18 predicted proteins | sample 654561 | NCBI WGS metagenome assembly LSQX01 (sample SAMN04489861, study PRJNA283612) | anaerobic digester metagenome | isolation source: 4 biogas reactors fed with cattle manure at either 37C or 55C with and... | place: Denmark: Kongens Lyngby | collected 2014
TGAAGAAGACCCAGCGGACGCTGAACTGCCACAGTTAGAGTTAGTAATAAACGCATACATTGACAGGTTTAGGGCACTAAGTGCTAAAGCGTATGTTAAATATGTTTCAATTTTTCGCAACTTTGGTGTAGAAGCAGGTGCTTCATTGGGGCATACACATAGCCAAATCATCGCAATCCCAATGATTCCCAAAATAATCCAAGAAGAAATGCAAGCAACTAAAACCTACCACAAAGAACATAAAAGATGCATCTTTTGTGATATAGTTGAACGTGAATCCGTTACCCAGCGGTGCATACATCAAAACAACGACTTCATAGTTATTGCTCCCTACGCAAGCATTAACCCGATGGAATTCTGGATTATTCCAAAAAAGCATGCCCCAAACATAGCAAACCTTTCCCATGCAGAAGTCAAGGCGCTTGCAGCGGCACTAAAAACCAGCCTAAAAGCCCTCAAAGACGTTGTTAATGATCCGCCCTACAACTATGGCATCCACCAGACAACCGACGAAGGTTACCATTGGCATATAGAAGTATACCCGAAACTAGTAACATGGGCAGGGTTTGAGAAAAACACAGGTGTATACATCAATACGGTCTTGCCAGAATCAGCTGCCAAAGCACTCAAAAAAGCAATAAAACACAGTTTAAGCATTGATAAGAAGTAAACCAAACTACAGCAGATTCTATAATAAGCAATCTTATCAAGGTTAACACTAATAGTCGCATATCGTAAAGAAACTTGTTTTTAAAACAATCAACTTACCAATTAACTATAGCTTAAGCAACCATTATTGTTATGATTAAATTAGTTGCTCAAATTTTGGTTTAACCTGCAGTATATCTTCTATGTAAGCTCTAAGGGGTTCAGCTACACTCCATGCCTGCGAGATGCAACCACGCGGAGTGTTTGGTGGATCACAATCGTAGATTTCACTGATAGTTCCTAAGCCACCCTGGTGTATACCGACACTAAATAATGGTAGAATGAGGCTGTTTAGCACCTTTCTTCTTGCCTGTATGCTGTAGTCGTTTACTTTAAGGTATGCTGTTATGTATGGACCAAGCAACCACGGCCAGATAGTTCCGTTATGGTATGCTTTATCCCTGCTATACTTATTGCCTGTACATCGTCCGACAAAATTAGGGTCATCTCTCGAGAGTGTCCGCAACCCAAAGGATGTTACGAGTTCACGGTCTACGACTTCGACTATTCTACGACTTGTTTGTTTACTAAGCATAGTATAATCCAGCGAGACAGCAAATATCTGGTTGGGGCGAAGTGTTAGATCAAACGTGTTGTGTTCCAATACGTCGTAGAGGTAACCGAGTTTGGGATTCCAGTATTTCTGGTTAAAACTCAAACGTGTCTTCTCTGCTAACTCCTTGTAAGTTTGCGCTGACTCGGTTTCACCTAGTTTTAATGCCAGCAGCTCCATGGTTTTAACCGCGTTGTACCATAATGCTTGGATTTCTACAGCTTTACCAGCACGTGGTGTAACCATGTCACCACCAACTGCTGCATCCATCCATGTCAAGCGGGGACCATGCAACAACAAACCATCAGTATCTAGGCGTATGCCAAACATAGTGCCATGCTGGTGGTGCTCTATTATTGACTTAAGGTTCGCCCATAGGTCAGTTTTAATAAAAGCGTAGTCACTAGTGTATTTTATGTACTGTAAAACTGCATTGACATACCAGAGCGTTCCATCAACTGTGTTATAGATTGGAACACCTGTCTTGTCTGCAACAAAGTTGGGAATCATTCCACCTTTGAGGTAACGTATAAAGTTTCGCAGAATATTCTTTGCAACATTAAATTTTCCGGTTACAAGCGTGAGTCCTGGGAGCGAAATAAATGTGTCTCTGCCCCAAGGTTCAAACCAGAAATAGCCTGCGATGATCGATTTTTGTCCTTCATTACTTTGAACCAGAAAAGAATCAGCTGCAAGCAGAATCCAGTTTAACCAGTCGCTTATAGGAACAGCAGGATGAGTCTGATAGAAACCCTCCAGAAGTGTTTCTTTATAGCCTAATTCAGTTGTAAATGTTGTATCGATATCAAAAATTGTTGTACCTATTGAGTTTAAGATTTGGAGAGCTTCTTGAGGGTGTTTTCCCACAGAACATGATACTGCAAACTCTTTTTCGGAACCTTCAGGAACGTTAATCTCAAAGTAGCCAGGTTGGAAAAGATCATCAAAATCTGCTTCCCCTCGACCAGCCTCGACTCTATAATGCAACCGCTCGACCCAATTAATACTCTCGACAAAATGCGCCCCAGTCATTCTACAGATAACTACTGCTTCAGGGTGTATGAAGTTTGTTTGAAAACCGTTTTGGTTACTCTCTTGTGTGAAGTTTAATCTAGTATGCCTACGGTCGACAACGGTGTGATAGTAACGGCATGTTAAGAGTGGATAAAGCCGTACTTTAGCAGATTCAGAAGCATTTCGGTTCGCTATCTTATAGAGGACGACTAAAGCGTTTTTTTGCTGAGGTAAAAAAATTATTTTTCTAACTTCAATGTTGCCCACAACATATGTGTAAGTTGGGTTAGGATTAAGCTTAAATTCACTAATAAATCGACTCCCATCCGGAAAGATGCCGTCGCCGAACTCGTTGGAACCCAAACGAAAGATTTCACCTTCGACAAATAGATCCTCATCAAGCTTAGAGACACAGATAGTACGGTCTCCCGGTGGATTTAGCGCAGCCATCAGTAACCCATGGTATTTACGAGTGTTAATTCCAGCCAGAGTAGATGACGAATAGCCACCTAAACCATTGGTTAAAATCCATTCCCGCTCAATAACCTCATCAAAGCGAGAAAAAGATTCTTTTGGATAAATTAGAGCAGGCAATTTCATAGTCAAGTCATCAGTTTAGCCACATTTTTATCCCGTGGAACACAGAAATAGTTTGCTACTGGAGTACACTTTGTTCTAAACATTAGAAAATGAGGCTTTGTTAGTTTATACTCCGTTAAAGTTTCTGCATGACCCATCCCTTTAGCAAAAACAAGTTCTGCCTCGTCGTATACTTTGAGAAATTCTGCTGAAACCTCTTTCTTCTGCAATCCAACCGCATCGGTGCCAGTTGTTATAACGTCATCGACGAGTTTATCCATGTTAGAAACTTCAGCATCCTCCATTGTCGCATCATTAATTACCGGAGCCCCCTTAACAACGTAGGTGACTTTTAACCCCATATTCTTGAGTTGCTCAACCAATAAAGTATCAAACACTATTTCACCGGCGTTATCAGCTAAGTACAGTACACTTTGCGCTTTCTTTGCTAATTCGTATGCAGCATTGATATCGTCAATAACTAAATCTTTGTGAGCATCACGCATAACTTTAGCCAAAGTATTAAGCGAATACTTGTGACCAGGAATATCAAACTCCATAACGTTTCCAACGATAGCACAAAGGACTGCCTTCTTGAATCGTTCCTGTTGGGTAAGACCTGATGTAACCGTTTTTTTTACATGCGGTAACATCTTGAGGGCTTTCTGATTAGCCAATTTCTTGTTATACTTATAAGGATCAGCACATCCAGTTAGTTTTCTTATAATACGATCGCGTTTAGTACCGATTTCAGCAGGGTTAGAAGTTGGTTTAAACTCTCTATTAAGCAACTTTACTACTTCTGCTAAACATCGGAAACGCAAAGCTGGGTTTGTTGTTGCTTGGTATGTTTGAACTTGTGCCCGTGAAAGCAGGCAAGATTCACATTCAGGTTCAACCTTCAAGATAAAATCACTATTTTGTTGCTCCAGCAAATGCACATAACACACTATATGGGTCTTTCGCCTTTACGATTCCACTTGCGACAAGTACACCTTGTGTTCCTAATTGGAGTGCAATAGAGACATCGTCAGCTGTACTAATACCTGCCCCGCAAAGGATATTCATTTCCGAATTAACTCTCTTAACAAGCGCTACGGTGTCGGTTACAATTTCAGGTTTTGCTTTGGATACTGAGATACCTGTACCGATAAGTTCAGGAGGTTCAACTGAGGTGATGTCGGGTCTCATGGCGGCAACTGCGGCGCTGACTGAAGGATTGTTTGCGCAAACACAAGAAATCAAACCTTTCTCACGGCACAAAGATATAGTAGCGTCAATGTCTATTAGTCGTAGTTGCCTCTCAGAATGATTAATTAATGTACCAACAGCACCGGCTTCTTTTATAGCCTCGACTAAGATATGCCCAGTGCTGTTACCCGGTTTAATAGGATCGACATGCTGGGCAAAAACTGGAATCTCAACTTCCTTAGCGATTTTTGCTAAGTCAACAGTTTGAGGTACAACAACTATAGATATACCTGTTTCCTTTGCAGCCCTCTCTGCATGTTTTGCAAGATTGAGAGCATTCTTACCAGTAGATTCAAAGTAAGTTTTGAAATTAACTATGATCATAGATGATTGAAGGTTCAATTCCTTGTCCTCCATTTAACTTAGCTCTGTCTTGCTAAATAATTCTTTGCATCAAAAAAGAAAATAAAATATTGGCTGTATTGTTACACAGCAGGTGCTTCTATTTGAAGCGCTGCTTTTTTAGGGGGTTCTTCGGTTAACATACCGATTAATTGACCGTTTTTTACCACTGCAGCACGTTTAAAGCCCTTCTGCGACATGATTTTTATAGCGGTTACCATCGATTCATCATCTTTAAGAATGATTAACTGCGTAAACTTGAGGTCTTTAGTTAAAGTTGTAGCTAGATCTTTTTGTTCCTCAACAATTTCGTACAAAATATCCCTGTCATTAATAACACCTACGGGTTTATTGTTCTCCATCACTAATACCGCGTTTACATTATTTCGTAACATCTTTTCCACGGTTCGCGCCGCAGTTTCGGACGTTTCAACTTCAATCGTGGGTAATTTGGTGCCTGCTTGATCACTAATTTCAACGATGTCTATACCCCGTTTCCAGATGTCAGCTAACATTTCACTGACACGCTCAATTTGCCCGGGATCAGTTGAGTAAAAAGTATCCGACAGATAGAAGGCAGACTCAGCGCTGAGTCCATTAACGGGCGGGTTTTTAAACATAAAGAGATGCTTGTTATCAACCAGCATCATAGTCATGTAACTAATTGGCACATGTTTAATCTCATAATTTTTAGCTAGTTTCTGAGCGGGTTCTAAGTTATCAAGGTCGATAGACGCCATCAAACGTACCTGTAAACCCTTCTTGAAGAAATTAATCAGCGGATCATCCTCTGCTAAACGATTGATACTCTGTGATGAAGTAATAACTATAACATCTTGTTTGGCAGATTCTAGTACTTTAATAACCTTATGCCATGCTTCCTCTGCATCTTTGATAACCAAAGTCTCGCCAAGCGGTATACCGCTTTTCAATTCGTCAACACGTCGACTAGCATCGATACCGCTTTGCCACATTTGAACAAAAAAAGCCTTGAGTACTGATATGAACATTTTATCGTTAATCCATAACCCTTCGTCTTCGAGGTTAAGAACTGAAGCTTCATTACCAAACGGTGCATAGAGTATTGCTTCTTCTTCATCTTTTATTAGGAAACGTGGGAAAAACTTGGAATTCATGTTGACGTGGCGGATTTTAATATTAAGTTTGTCTTCGGTTATGTTTCGGTCTGTACGTTCTACTACTTTTAGGTTTTCCATCGAGATGTCTGTGATAATTTGGACTTGTACATTGCGTTCTTGTGAGGGATTTATTGCGGCGTCAAAAATACCGGCGACGTCTTCTTGTATCATGCCTAGTGCAGTGGTTAGCACGATTACTTCTGATTTGGATTCTTCAATCATAGTTAGCATTTTTGAATGAATCTTTTTCTTTCCAGTAATTATTGAGAATTTAGCGACAGGATACTCAGACTCGGGAGCGCTTATTGAGTGCCAAGCATTAAGTAGGTTTTGTTTCTGGTCGTTTAAATTAACGACTTCATTCTTTTTTGCAGTGATGTAATTATCGACTAACGCAGAGAAAGGAACAATAGTAAAGCGAGTTGGCCGTTCAAGTGTTGCTTCAATAAATCCTTTTTCTTGAAGTTTCTTAAACGTGCGGTATGCTTGTACGCGTTCCATCTTTAGGCGCTTAGCGACAAAACTCGTCGATTGCACGCCACTTTTAGCCAAGAACATGTATACTTGGATTTCACGTTTAGATAATCCTAGGATTTGTAGAAATCTTGTTACATCTTTTTCACTCAATTAATTTACCGCCTAAAACCCGAAGTCTCATACATTCAAAAATATGTTAAAGATATTAATAAATTGTATCTCTTTTGACACTACAGATTACAATAATGACAATTGATTATCTTAGAGTTCTCTGCATTGTTCCATATTCCGCTTTTACTCTTCTTGCAGGCGCCCAAGATTTTCTAACACAACTTGGATAATTACCGTTATTCTCTGTTAGCAATCGCTTAAGAAAACATAGGGTTTTATCATCAGATAAGTAGCCACTGCCGCAATCGCCATACTTTGCTTTTATGTTTCCAAGTTCATGATCACGTTCAACTTTAGCTACGACTGATGCAGCTGAAACCACAGAAAAAGTCCTATCGGCTTTATGCCGTGAAATTATCGCTGTCTTAATTGTAAGGCACTTTTGTATGTGTTGACCAAATCGATCCTGCGAGACATCTGCAGCATCGACATAAGCTTCGTCTGGTTTTAATTCTTCGATCACTTTCGCCATTGTTTGAGCCTCAAGCCAGTTAAGCTTGTAGAGTGTCTTAGTGCTTCGGACGGCTTTATCGATTAAGTAGGGTAACACCTTTATTGTATGACAATGCTGAACTAGTTTTAAGATTTCAGGGTAGAGTTCTTCACGTTTTTTCGGAGTTAATTGCTTAGAATCTTTTACACCCAACGCATTAAGTGCAGGTAAGTTCTCTGATTTAACTGCTATACCAGCTACAATAAGTGGACCTATTACACATCCACGTCCTGCTTCGTCAACACCGGCAATTAACACGCAAATTTTTCTCCTAAATATAAAAGGGGTTGGGTTTCTAGGCTATAATGGTTTCCAAATTGTTGAAATCACAAAAATCAGGTAAATAGAGGTAAAATTAAATAACAGAACAGACAAGCCTCTAACATTTCATAAGACATTATCATTTTTATCCTTCAGCAACTTCTTAAACTTAAACTTGACACTAACAATTTTGTAAAATTTTATAAACTAAACATACATAAACCTATTAACGTAAAAAAGATCCGCATACGCCAGAAGGCCAAGCTGGATGAAAACAAGTTTTTTTAACAATTCTATTAGTTGGACGTTTATTTTGTTCAGTTATAAATTTAGCAGTTCCAGCGAAAATAATGTCCTACTTGTAGAGAAATCAAATTAATTGTATAAACTGCGATGGTACAGGCATCATTGATGAAGAAGAAACGTTAGAATGTGAGAATTGTATTGAAACTGGAAATAACACCTGATCTTTCTAAAGAACTATGTATGCAGAATCGGCAGCTTTAACGAACAGATGTAACAGTTGTTTACGTTAACAATGAAGTGGACATTAATGCAACAGTAACTGCAAATATAGAAGGTCACAGTGTTAGCTCAGAAGAGATTGCTTTTTCAGTTGGTCAACAAGTTACTGTAGAACTATCCATTCGCTACAAAACATACTACACATGCACAACGTTACTTACAAAAATTGAGTTGTTAGTAAACACTGAAGAAATTAACTGTCCGAAATGCGTTGGGCAAGGAACAATCACACAGCGAACAAATTGTAGCAAATGTGATGGTACTAGAATATTATAATGAATTGATTGCGGCGGGTTATAGCTAAACTGAGGATGCAATAATCGATGGGTCCGAAAAAGACAGTGTTGACGTTGATATCACCTTGATTGGTTGGGTCGGGGGTGCTACTATAGCTTTTGTTATAGTTGGTTTAAGCGGATTCTTGTTAGTTAAAAAACGTCGTATAAACGAAAGCAGTCTACGAAGACTCTCGAACAGTGAATTTCAGCAGTGGGTGTTCAAACGCATAGATAGCAAACCAGCTACAGCAAAAGACATCGCCATAGGTATCGATGGTTTTCAAGGCTCAATCAACCTATAACGATTAAACAATCTAATTCAGTGGATATGAATCAATTGACCTTTTCGCTGTATAATTAGCAAAGAACCGCTTAGCAGGCAGCATCATGGTTGCTTTGGGCTTTGGCGGCAACGCTATTAGGGGAAAAGTAAGGGATAGGATGAATTGTCGATTGGATATTCAGATGATGGCAATTAAAGAAGTTACCGAGGGCAGAACTGTACCGTACTAGGTTAAACGGGGAAGTGCATTTCACCCACAGAGTAATGGACGATTTCACCCCGTCTGTTAGTAACGGCTAATATGAGTTCCTTTTTTTGGCTTTGACACTTAGACAATGCATCGGCCAAATCGTTAATGGACAATGGTTTGCCTTCCTGAATTACTAAAATCAGATAGGGTGCAGTGTCTTTACCATATGCTCCACGCTCGTAGATACGAAAGTCTATGCCCAAACCGAAGCCTTCACGAACAACGTATCCGCGGCTGCGGAAGTCACGGTAAACTAGATAATTGACCCATGCATTCTCGTTTTCTTCTTCATAGCAATGAAGTAGGCTCTGGAAATCCAAAGTGTTTCCTTCTTGGTTTTTTGCTTCAAGCATACCCTTGTCTTGTAAATAGAGTGCTTCAAAGAAAGCTAAAGTGAAAGTTTTTCCTTCGAGTGCGCCATATCCTCGACTGGAAAGTTGGTCAATACTGCTCTGTTCACTGATGAGTATACCTTTTTCGGTGAGGGTACCGCAGGTCTTGAATTCGACAGGTGTCTTTTTTGGAGCTTCACTCATTTATGGTCAGCTTTTACTGGTTTTGACGCTTAAACTTTAACATTATGCTGTTCTATGAAGCTTTAAAACTTGAATTTTGGGCTAAACTTACTAAACTGCTTCTTATTGTAGACCCCATCTTCGGTTATTATACCGGCAACGTATTTGAGTGGGGTGGCATCAAACGCAGGATTGTAAACTGAGACCCCATCGGGGGCTGTTTGCTGGCAACCCACATGTGTTACCTCCTCAGGCTTGCGTTCTTCAATTTCAACATCTGCAGCGCTACGATTTAAGTCAAAAGATGATTTCGGCGCGGCAACATAAAAAGGCACTCTATACTCATGTGCTAGAATCGCGACGCCGAGGGTGCCAATTTTGTTGAAAACAGCATCTTGAACAATACGGTCCGCGCCAACAATGACTTTATCTACCAACCCTTTGCTCATGACATAGGCAGCCATGTTATCAGTAATCAAAGTAACAGGTATACCGTCTCGTTTTAACTCATAAACCGTTAAACGTGCACCCTGAAGAAGGGGACGAGTTTCGTCAGCGATTACCTTTATTTTTTTTCCCTGTTCCCAAGCTGCCCTAATAACGCCTAAGGCAGTACCATATTCAACGGTTGCCAATTCACCTGCATTGCAATGGGTAAGAATTGTGTCCCCATCTTCAATCAAAACAGACCCGTGTTTACCTATAACATGATTCTGTGCTGCATCTTCATCAGCAATTTTTTGTGCTTCTTCTATAACTATGGCTTTAAGTTGGTTTACTGTGCCGTTTGATTCTTTTGTTTTTGTTAAGACGCGATCGACGCCCCAAAATAGGTTAACTGCTGTAGGTCTTTGGCGTTTGATGAGTGTTCCTGCTGCTTCAATTTCAACGTAAAATTGGGCGGGAGTTTTGGCGCTACTATTATATGCGGCTATGGCGACACCAAAGCCTGCGGCGGCGCCTAAAAGGGGGGCACCTCTAATGCGCAATGTTTTTATTGCCTCTGCCATTTGTTCAACCGTTTTTATTTCTAACGTGACTTCTTGGAGAGGAAGTTTAGTTTGGTCTGGGGTTATGACTACGCCGTTTTGCCACTTAATCATCCGCATGCTGGTTACCTCTGTGATGTTGATTGGTAAATTAATTAATAGTTAGTTAAAGTTTTTCTATATCTCTACTGCTTAGGTGACTCAATTAGTCGATGGTATTAATCCTCAAAGAACGAAGAATAATGTTATCAACGCTGAACTTTTTGGTATATCAATTTGATTCTTATTTCGTTGCCCAAACTACGAGTAGCCTTCGCCTTTGTGATTTACTACTTCTTGTTAATAAAAGAATGAAAAAATGGTGTTAATCCTTCTTCGAGTCTAAACTGATTTTTAGTCTATGAGGAATTGTCAAATGGAGATTTTAAGTGTGTTACAACTTCTACAGGGGAATCTTCACCTGGCTTTAGCCGTTTCTTCCATTGTTCTCCTACAGCGATAAGTGAGAAGATACCTGAAACTTCAGCTTTGCTTTTCTTTACAAGGTTAACGAGGGCTTCTTGGGTTTCCCCACTCTTAATCATGTCATCTACAATTAATACGCTATCACGTTTTTTGATTGATTCCTTTGGAATATAGAGTGTAATTGTTACCCCTGAGTCGCGACCTAGAATATATGTTTCTTCAAGGAATGCTTTTACGCCAACTTCTTTGTTTCGTTTAGCTACTATAAGGTTAACGCCTAATGCGTTAGCAACCATGGTTGCTATGGGTATACCGTCTGTTGCCGCGGTTAAAATTTTTGTAACACGTTTACCAGCAAAGTTTGCCAATGCGTGATTTGCAGCTTGCTGTAAAATGTTATGATCCCCAACAATTTCGGTATTGTCGAAATAACCTATAGAGTCAAATTTTATTCTACTTCGTAATTCTGTTTCAAGACCTACAAGTTTTGTTAAAACTTTCCAGAGTTGCTTAGCACGGGTTGTGTTTGGGAGTACATGTCCTTTTGCATAGCGGCTTAGGACTGTGACGGGTAAGCCTGTTTTTGTTGCTAATTCTCGATAGGTAATATTTCGTTTGTATTTTGCCGTTCGAAGTAACTCGATGGTCATTAGTCTTAATTTTAGATCTTCCGCATGAGTGCTCAATTAAATTTTCTCCCAATTTACATTTATGAGTAAATACTATAATGCTCCCTAATATGGGATGTTGGAGATTTATAACTTTCCATTACAACTTTAAACGTTGTATTGCAAAAAAAAGCATGTTTAGTGTATATTAGTACTTTGTGTGAAGTAAACGACATCGTCTTTTTTAAATCCACAAAGAAGCTCACAATGACGCAAAACTGCAAACTCGCGCTCGAGTGCTTGGGGTGTTAATCCCAAATTCTCTTGTATATCTTCGACGAATTGTACCATGCTTTATCATAAGGTTAGATTTTCTTTTGTAACTCGCTTAAACCTCCAGTGCCGGTTTGCCCGTGTTCTTTGCGGACATTTAGTGTTGATGAAACTGCTGTGGGGTCACATGCCTGAGGCGGATTCATCAAGTCAAAGCAGCAGTGTCACATAGCAGCTTACCTTTATAGTTTACCTCTTCGTTTTCTTTTTATATCAACTTGGCAATTTTCACATTTCAAACTAAAGACCATGCTTAATTATATCCTCTTGACAATTAATGCCTATTTTGACAAGAAACCTTAAATGACTAGGTTTTTAAAAGCGAACAATGACTCCTATAGTTTAAAGGGGAAAATAGGGACGCAAAGTCTTCAACGAATCTTCATAATCGCATTATTCGGCGCCATTATATTTGTTGCAAACATATTCTTGCCGCCGCCGCTTAATTACCTCATGATGGTTGTCCAAGCTGTATTACTTGCTTTGGCATCGTTATTCATCCACAAAGTGGGTGCTATGTATGTTGGTGCAGTCGGCGGTCTCTTAACAGCGTTAGCCAGTCCATCTTTGGGTGTTTTTACTTTCCTGTTTACATTCCTCTATGGTATATTTGTAGATGTCTTTATGGTAGTCTTTAGAATAAAAGGTACAAAACAAGGCGTCAATAGAAACAGAATGATGGCAGCAATGGCTCTAAGCACTATGCTTATTGCTGTTTCTAGTTACTCGGCATTCGCTGTCTTCCCAGATTTATTCAACACCCAAGGGTTGTCCTACTTTAGTCTATTTCTTCAAAGAAACCTCGTGCTTGATATTTTAGTATTGTTTATGGGTCCAGCGACGGGTGTTACTGCTGGTTATGCTGCAGCTTATCTCTGGAATAAGTATCTCCGTCACATTAGTTTATAGTCACTGCTTGTATGTACTTTTAATTTTTTGATCCACAAGCTGTGCAATTAGCAAATTAGAAATAAAAATATATTTTACGCCTAATAGTTCAGCTAGTTCCGCGGGTTTTTGGTCCTGGGTAATAAGCATTAAATTATTTTTTTTAGCATAATCAACAACATCCCGATCTTTGGCAGATTTTAACCCTGCTTCTTGAACAGTAATAACAGAATATCCGAGAGTTTCGAAGTATTCTTTTAAGCCAGCATACATTTCGTCGAGTAAAAGCTTCATAATATTAGTCTTAATGAGTTACAGTATATTTAGGGTTTACCGAAAAAAAGATTTATTCGATTAACAGCAACCCAAACGATTCTGCGCTGCTAGTGAAGGGGAATTGAAAGGCTATTCCTGCATTAGCTGCTGTTTTCTTAACATTAACACCAATAGCATCTTCAGATATTCGCATGATTTCTGGGTGCCGACAAATTTTGGTGTCAGTATTGCATTTATCGCACAGTTGGCAATGACCAGAAACAAACGCCATCGCTAATGAGTACCCTTGTTTCATAGCAGCTTTTTCAAGACCGACTATTGACTGTAGAATTTTGTATTTACTTTCTTTCCAGTCTTGCCAGAATTTTGCAGCTTTATCTTTGATTTCTTTAGAGAGACTGTCGTTAGTTAGGTAGGTCATCAGATGAGGATAAACTTCTGAGTCAACAGAGGCAGTTGTGGAGAATTTCATGAACATTGCATAGCTGTATTCCAATACTATTTTACGGAATTGTTCAGCAGATGGTGTATATGGTGGGCAAGCCAATGTTTCGCCGTAATGTTTACAACTTTTACATTTAAGCACAACTCGATCTTCTACAATGACTTGGTTGGCTGGAATTATTTTGGCGTCTGCTGCACCGGATTCGAGGGCTAATTTGACGAGAAAATGGTATTTTTCTGGGTCCTTTTGTGACATAGTATCCACTGTTTGGCTGTTGAAGTTTTTTTATTTAATGCTTATGGCTGTTTTTATAAAAAAAGACGGTGTTATTGTAATATACTTTGAATCTTGAAAATAAATTTTTTTAAGAAGAAATACTCAAATCAATTATAGGTTAAAAGCCTGTAAATAAAGAAATGTTACGAGAAAAGAGAAAATAGAGGGTTAGTTTGTGTCTGTTTCACATTTCTGAAGTAGTTTAGCCCAACGTTCATCAGTACTGCGTTGAATTTCATCAATAATATGTGCATTCTGTGGCGTGAAAAGGTGACGGAACCGACCTTGTCCTTCAAGATAAACATTGACTGGTTTTTTCTTCTGTGGTGCCAAAGAAATAATTTTGCTAGGTATTGATAACTGACGTTTACCATCAACTGCTTCCCATAATGGAAAAATACAGCTTTCAACTGCAAGTTTGGAGTAATCCATAGTTTTGGATGGCTCGCTTCTCCAGCCTCTTGGGCAGGGTGAAAAGACATGCAAGAATGCCGGGCCTTCGGCTTCTAAGCCTTTGCGTACTTTTATGAGCAGGTCTTTCCAGTAGTATGGTGTAGCTGTAGCAACGTATTCAAGCTCATGTGCTAGTATGATTTCAGTGATTGGCTTCTTCTTTTCTAGTTTACCAGGTATAACTGAACCTGCGGGACTTGTAGTTGTGGATGCACCGACGGGTGTACCGCTGCTTCTTTGGATGCCTGTGTTCATGTATCCTTCGTTGTCGTAGAGAACAAAGAGGAAGTCATGGCCACGTTCAACTGCTCCTGAGAGTGCCTGTAAACCGATGTCATAGGTACCGCCGTCGCCAGCGATAGCAATAATGTCTATATGTTCATCTTTGACTTTGCCTTTCCGGCGCATTGCCTTTAGTGCTGATTCGATACCTGCAGCGTTGGCAGCGGCGTTTTCAAATGCGGTATGAAGCCAGGGTATTTTCCAAGATGTATAGGGATAGATTGAACCGACGATTTCCATGCAACCGGTTGCTTGTGTGATGATTGTTGGTCCACGGGTAGCTTTAGTGATTAACCGGAGTACTGTTGCTGGACCACAACCTGCACATGCACGGTGGCCAGACATGAATAGGTCTGGCTTTGTTGCGATGTCTCTTGCGGTAAATTTCCATTCTTGAGTTGTCATTTTCTTTTTCTCCTATTCCCTCAGACCTAGATAGTTGATTTGTTTCTCCATCTTGCCTGTTCGGGCGATACGCATGAGACCCTCAAAAATCCGTCTTAGTTCACGTGGGCTGTAATCTCTGCCACCTAAACCATAGATGTAATTAACGATAACTGGGCGTTGCTTTAAGTCGTATAGTGCGTTTCGGACTTCGTTATAGACTGCCGCACCTAATGATCCTGGGCTTATGCTCTTATCCATTACAGCAACTGACTTTGTATTCTTGAGTGCCTCACGGATATCCTCAGCTGGAAATGGTCTAAAAGATCGAATTCTCAAGACACCTGCCTTTATGCCTTCTTCACGAAGTTGATCTACAATCTCTTTCAATGTACCAGCAGTTGAACCAATAACTACGACTGCTATTTCTGCATCAAGTAGTTTGTAAGCATCAATGAGCCCATTGCCATAGCTTCTGCCGCTAATTTTCGCGTAATTGGCGTTGGTTTCTTGGATTTTTTTGTATGCAACTTTGATACCTTCTTCTTGCTGTCGCTTGAACTCAAAGTAGTAGTTCTGCAAAGCGTTAGGTCCCATAGTCATGGGGGTTTCTGGGTCAAGTTTGAATGGCACCGTTTTTCCTTCATGAGTTAGCACCAAGGGAAGTTCTCGTTCACCAACATATTCTTTAACGAGGTCATCGGAGAGGGTGTCAACGCGTTCTAATGTATGACTTATGGTAAATCCATCTATACCAACTAAAACTGGTAAGTTAACGGTAGGATCTTCAGCAATTTTAAAAGCTTGAAGGATTGAGTCGTAAGCTTCTTGTGCATTTTCAGCGTAGAGTTGTATCCAGCCACTATCTCGCTCTGCCATAGTATCTGATTGGTCGCCATGAATGTTTAGGGGCGCAGACAACGCACGGTTAGCTACTGCCATGACAACTGGTACTCTTGAACCGGAAGCTACAAAAAGCATTTCGTGCATTAATGCTAAACCGGCTGAAGCGCTTGCTGTAAATGTTCGTGCACCTGTTGCGGCTGCCGCAATGCAAGCGGTCATTGCACTATGTTCTGATTCAGTACAAACGTATGATGTCTTGACCTCACCATTCGCAACATATTCACTGAATTTTTCAACGATAATGGTTTGAGGTGTGATGGGGTAAGCTGCAACGACGTCGACATCACATTGCTTAACTGCATATGCGACTGCTTCATCCCCGTTTAAAGCTAAAGTTTCTTGCTTAGATTTTTGTTCAAGCATTTTTATTCCTCAGGCATTTTCATCGTGATTGCTTTAGTTGGACATTCATTGGCACAAATTCCACAACCCTTACAAAAACCGAAGTCAAACTCGATTTTCCCAGTTTCAGGTCGGAATCTGATCGCTCCTTCAGGGCAAAGTAGTACACAGGTTAAACAAGTAGTGCATTTTTCAAGTTCGTGTATTGGCATGTATGTTTTCCAATCACCAGTTAGGAAGCCTTCGCTAGATTTTGGAGGGACCGCTGCGATTGAGACTTCTTTCCAAGTCTTTTCTTTACTACTCATTCAACTTTTGCCTCCTTGTATGCTTCTTGGACTACAGCGTAGTTTTTCTCTGCCAGATCACGTCTGAATCGTACGTTAAGGGTTTTTTGAATACCCTCTAATGTAACGATGTTTGTAGCTTTTGCAACGACACCTAACAGCGCAGTATTAGTTATCGGAGCACCCAAAATTTTCAGAGCTATTTCAGTTGCTGGTACAGTCCAAACTTTACCTTGTGATATACTCAGTGTTTGTTTTAATACAGCAGGTTCCTCGCTTGAATTTATTATTATAGCGTCTTCGTCACGGTTTAATCCAGCAGTAACAGGTACAGTTTTAAGTAAAGTGTTATCGAGCACTATCACTACATCTGGATCATAGATTGCACAGTGTAATCGTATTGGTTCTGTGCTGATTCTGGTAAAGGCAGTAACTGGGGCACCCATTCGTTCAGGTCCAAACTCTGGGAAAGATTGAATGTATTTGCCTTCGTCAAGCGCGGTTCTTGCCAAAAGTTCGCTGGCTGTCCATGCGCCTTGGCCGCCTCTACCGTGCCATCTAAATTCTACCATAGGTTTCAAAGTGCAGTCCCTTCCCTAAGATACAATAACTCAGTAAAATTGAGTTGTGCCCTTGATATACATTTTTCTAGTGAAGTACAAAAAGCTTCCTAAATTATGTAAAAAAAGGGTTTCTTGCTTGCCATTTATTCTAATACAGCAAACATTTGAGCACTCGTTTTTTGCTGGTTTGAATCAATAATTAAAATTGAGTTCATCAACCGAGCAATACGTTTATTTCTTGCTTCTGAATGACTAGAATTTTACTCCAAAACTAACATTTTGAGGAAAGCGTATGGAGAAAAAAAATGGCGCTGAAATAATTTTAACAGCCGATAGGACACTTATGAGTAATTACCATCAAAACGAGTTCTTAGGCTTTGGGACCTGTGCACCACCCAATTTCATTCCAGAATGGATCTATAGTTACCTATTTTTTCCACCGCTTAAAACTAAAAGGGGGCAAATAGGGATTGCACCCTATGGACTAAGAAAAACAGAAGCGCAACTTCTCAAAGAAGGGTTCAAAGTTAACGTAGTATACCCTAAGAGTTTAAAGAGGCAGCTTAAGAACGCTAAAGTCATAGGCATACATACGATGGATCCATTTGGGTTAGGTCCCGCTTCTAGTACACTATCAGCTTTATTCAAGAAGGAACCTTATTTGGCTAAGCACTTTCAAAGCTTGTTGAAAAGTCCGGAAATCCAGAATGCGAAACGAAATGGAGTCAAAGTAGTCGTTGGAGGACCAGGTGCCTGGCAATTTCGGTATCGCGAAGGTTCTTTGAATGAGTTAAGTATAGATTGCGTAGTAGAGGGGGAAGGGGAGAATGTTGTGGGAAAACTCTTCAGAGCAGCCATCGAAGGGAAAGAATTACCTCGTATATATGAAGTAGGTCAGGACGAAGTGCCAAGTATAGAAGAAATCCCTGAGATTGAGAAGCCTTCGATAAATGGATTAATTGAAATTGGTCGAGGGTGCTGTAGGGGTTGTCAATTTTGCAATGTTACGTTAAGGCCACTTAGATGGTATCCAATCGAAAAAATTAAGCGTGAATTGAGCGTTAACTTAGATTCCGGTAAAGTCAAGTCCACGTGTCTTCATGCAGAGGACGTAATGCTGTATGGTTCAAACAATACGACTCCAAACAATGAAAAACTTTTGAGTCTGCATGAATTAGTGGTTAAGCAATGTAACGATATTAGCTGGAGTCATTGTTCTCTTGCTGCGATTGCATCAGCACCGAAACTTTTTCATGAAATATCAGAAATTATTCTGCAAAAACAAAGTTGGTGGGGCGTAGAAATTGGGATAGAAACTGGTTCGCCAGAAATCGCCAAAAAAATTATGCCTGCGAAAGCTCATCCCTTTAGCGCTGACAAATGGTATGATGTCGTGGTTGAGGGCATGGGATTAGCACATGACAATAATCTAGTGCCTGCATGTACTCTAATCGTAGGGTTACCAGACGAAAAAGAGGAAGACATCATAAGAACAATGGATTTAGTAGATGATTTAAAGGATATGCGGAGTCTCATTGTGCCGTTGTTTTTTGTACCTTTAGGCAATTTGACGAGTAAAAACTGGTTTAAGAAGACTAACCTTAGTGAACGTCATAAAGAACTTTTAATTCAATGCGCGGAACATGATTTTTACTGGGTAGATAACCTGGTGGATTGGTCGATTAAGGGTAAATGGTACTCACCCATCATGAAGGAATTCTACAAGGGCTTTTCAGGCATTGCAAAGCGAAAAGTTAGGGAAATAGAGGCATGATAGGGGCATGAATTGGAGTCTCTTGCATATCAATCCAGCCATTCATTTCTTTTTTCAAGATTTAGTTAAAACATAACCTTCAAG
>LSQX01332647.1_pt1 | contig 18193 bp, 20 predicted proteins | sample 654561 | NCBI WGS metagenome assembly LSQX01 (sample SAMN04489861, study PRJNA283612) | anaerobic digester metagenome | isolation source: 4 biogas reactors fed with cattle manure at either 37C or 55C with and... | place: Denmark: Kongens Lyngby | collected 2014
AGAAAAGGGAGTGCGCCTCTGTCAGATAGCATCGCCTCAAGAAGACAGGTCGAGGAGCTGGAAGGGTGTTTGACACTCTGAAGAAACATATGCTAGACTGAGGCTGTCAATTGAATATGTTAAGTTAGGGAAGATTGTGCAAATCAATCACAGCCCCCGCTACTGTAAGTGTCTTGCAGCGCAATATACCACTGGATATCCGGGAAGGTGCGACTGCTTACAAACACGAGTCAGGAAACCTACTTTTACGGTCATCTTTCGGTGGGAAAGAACGGAATATGTCCCCACTTATGTGGGTTTTTTATTTTCTAAGACTCCCGCCGATGAGGAACTATCGGTCATGAAACATCACAAGAACAATCTATGGATCTTACTGTCTCTGTTCATCCTATGCATCGTATTTTTTATGCTGAGTATCATGATGGGTGCGGTGGATATCACATTCACAGAAGCCCTTGAGGCTTTTCTTAAAGGCGAGAATACGCCGCATTTACGCATTTTATTACATATTCGCCTGCCCCGCACACTGGTGGCGATGTTGGTGGGAAGCGCTCTGGCGCTTGCCGGCGCCATCTTGCAGGGAGTGATGCGAAATCCTTTGGCGACCCCCAACATCATCGGTGTTTCAAGCGGAGCCGGTCTGTCGGCACTGACGATTATGATCTTGTTTCCTTCTTTCTTTTATCTGGTGCCCATAGGAGCCTTTGTGGGGGCTCTTCTGACCACCGCTATGATCTACACCCTCGCGTGGAAAAGGGGCATCGTTCCTACGAGATTGATTCTTGCAGGGGTAGCGGTCAACACCGTTTTGGGGGCGGGAAACAATATTCTCCTATCGACGTATCCACAGCGCGTAGGCGGTGTGATTCACTTTCTGGTCGGTGGGCTTTCGGGTGTGGGATGGAAGGACGTCAGGATGATTACGCCTTACATTCTGGTGTCACTTTTTATCACCCTCTTCTTTTCTCAGAAGATGAATATTCTCATGCTCGGAGACGAACTGGCGACAGGTCTTGGCTTACAGGTCGAGCGGGTTCGAAGGACACTGATCGTGCTCTCGTCGCTTCTTGCAGGAAGCGCCGTCAGCGCCGTGGGGCTTTTGGGATTTGTCGGGCTGATCGTGCCGCACATGGCGCGTCTGTTTGTGGGAAACGATCATCGCTGGCTGTTTCCGACTTCAATCTTTCTGGGAAGCCTGACCCTGATGGCCTGCGACCTAATTGCCCGGATGATCTTTGCTCCGGTGGAGGTTCCAGTGGGTGTCATCATGAGTATCCTGGGAGGCCCATTTTTCCTATTCATTTTACGAAGACAATATAGAGGACATGGCCATGATCGTTCTTGAAGGAAGAAATCTGACGCTCTCTTATACAACGCGACCCGTCATCGAGCGGGCCTCTCTGGCTGTTCGTCAGGGAGAGATCCTCTCTCTGATCGGGCCCAACGGCTCCGGGAAATCGACGCTATTAAAAGCACTCTGTCGACTGATGAAGCCTGAGAGTGGAGAGGTGCGTCTGTTTGGAGAAGATATCTGGAAGATTCCGACAAAGGAAGTCGCCGGAAAAGTCGCTATCGTGCCTCAGGTGAAGCATGTTCCCGCCGAGGTGACGGTGCGAGATCTGGTCGGCTTCGGAAGATTTCCACACATGAAATTCGCGCACTCCATGAGCAGAGAAGATGAGATGCGGGTGGAGGAAGCTATCGCAACGACGAAGCTTGAAAAACAGGCGGATCGATTGGTTGCGACACTATCTGGCGGTGAGAGACAGCGCGCCTGGATTGCCATGGCTCTGGCGCAGACTCCGCAGATCTTGATTTTGGATGAGCCGACAACATTTCTTGACATCTCTCATCAGCTCGAGATCATGGAGACGATCTGTAAGCTCAATCGAGAAAGCCATATGACGATCATCATGGTGCTCCATGACATCAATCAGGCCGTCCGCTTTTCAGACACGATCTGCGCGATAAAAAGCGGGGAGATCGTGGCGGTGGAAAAAGCGAAGGAGCTGATGACAAAAGAGCGAATTCAAGCGCTCTTTGGAGTGGAAGGTGCCGTCTTTGAGGATCCGGAGCACGCATGTCCCTTCTTCATCCCTCATCGTTCGATCGACAAAATATCCAAGATGACAAATCGGAGGCAACTATGAAACAAACGAAGCTATTTCTGATCCTGTTGGTCTTAAGTCTGATTTTCGTAGGCTGCACGAAAGAGCCAGAGGTCCCGCAGACATCTACCCCTGTGGAACCGGTTCAGCAGCAAGAGCAAGTGCAGGAGCAAGAGCAAGAGCAGGAGCAAAACATGTCCGTCTCTCGTGACGGCGTCGACTATTACGATAAGTTTGGAGTCGTACAGAGTGAAGACACCGTGACGGTGGTGGACTCTCTAGACCATGAGGTCACGATCCCCAAGCAGCCGAAAAAAGTCGCCATACTCTACAACTCGTACTTGTCCCTGTGGGATCTGATGGGCGGAGACGTAGTGGCAGTGGTAGAGCAGGCGGATGAAAAGCCTGTAGAAGGGCTCGATCACGCCGAAGTGATTGGAAAGCCCACGGATCCGAACATAGAAAAAATCCTCGAGATTGAGCCGGACTTTTGCGTGCTCACCCCCGTATCTGCCAATAAAGAATTGGCCGCAAGGCTTAACGAGATGGGCATTCCCACCATCTATATGGAGGGAAGGAAAAAAGACGACTACTACAAAGTCGTACGCCTCTTCTCCGCTCTACTAGAAGATGAGAGCATGTTCGAAAAGTATGCGCTGGATATCGAGGAGGAGATTCAACAGATTCTTGCCAAAGTGCCTGAAGCAGAACCGCAAAAGATTCTTCTGATGATGTCGACGGCCAAAGGGGTCACTGTGCGAAACAACCAGAGCCTAAATGGAGAGATGCTCGCGGATCTTCACACAGTAAACATTGCCGATAACGCCGTCTCCGGCGACCGATCTGAAGTGTTTAGTATGGAGCAGATTGTGCAGGAGGATCCCGATGTGATCTTCGTGACGGAGATGGGCTCAGACCTTGAAGCCATCGCGCAAAAGCGACAGGAAATGCTCGAAAATGATCCGGTGTGGGGTGAGCTCTCCGCCGTGAAAAACGGTCGCTATCATATCCTCCCGAAAGATCTATTCACCTATCGACCCAATCAATATTATCCGGAAGCCTACTCCATCTTGGCAAAACATCTCTATCCGGACATCTTCGGAGAATAAACAGACGTACTGACAGGGGAAGTCAGGTGAGAATCCTGCGCGGGTGCGCCACCGTGAATGCAAGCCGGGTTACCTGTCAACATATGTTGGAAGACACTTTGATCGCAGCGACAACCTGCGAGAGATGGGAGCGAATCGCTCCGGAGGTCAATATGTCTAGAACACACAAATTTTTACTCTCCCTTTCCATTGCCTGCGCCTGTATTTTCGGGTTTACTCAGCAGGCGGCTGCCATGCACATTATGGAGGGCTATCTTCCTCTCGTGCATGCCATTGGATGGGGAGCGCTGGCTCTTCCTTTTGTCGTCGTCGGCTACTTCAAGATGAACAAGGTACTTAAAAAAGACAGAAGAGCGTTACTCCTTCTTGCGATGGTGGGCGCCTATGCGTTCGTTCTTTCCGCCCTGAAAATTCCCAGTGTGACGGGGAGCTCGTCGCATCCGACGGGTACGGGGCTTGGCGCCATTCTCTTTGGGGCCACACCTATGGCGCTGATCAGCTTGCTGGTTCTTTTGTTTCAGGCACTTCTTCTTGCCCATGGTGGGCTGACGACGCTTGGCGCCAATGTCTTTAGCATGGGAATCGTCGGTCCCTTTGTGACGGTAGGCGTCTACTCACTGGTGAAAAAGATCAGCGGCAATACGAAGGTCGCCGTGTTTTTCGCTGCGGCGCTGGGAAATCTGATGACCTATGTGGTGACGTCGTCGCAACTGGCTCTGGCTCATCCCGATGCAGCCGGCGGAATCCTAGGAGCCTTTACTAAATTTGCAGCGATCTTTGCCCTCACACAGATTCCGCTTGCGGTGGTGGAAGGGATCTTGACGGTGGTGGTCGTGATCGGTCTTGAGAGTTTTGCGGCACCCGAACTTCGCTCGCTCGGCTATGAAGGAGGCAGACAATGAAGCGCACCACATTAGTGCTGTTCTTACTGCTCTTGGCGGTGGTGATCAGCGTGATACCGCTCCTTCTCATAAGAGATTCTGAGTTTGAAGGAGCTGACGGACAAGCAGAAGAGATGATATCGGAAATTAACCCGGAGTATGAGCCGTGGGCAGAGAGTCTCATCGAGCCTCCGGGAGGTGAGACGGAGAGCCTACTCTTTGCACTCCAAGCAGCTCTTGGGACGCTGGTGATCGGCTTTGGCTTTGGCTATCTCTTTGCCAGAAAACGCTTTCTATCAGAAGAGAGTCTCAGTTGAAAAAAGGCGTGATTCTGCTGTGGCGCACCCTCGTATACAGTGCATTCTTTCAGCTTCTCTTTGATTTCCCCGGCGCAGTGTATTCTCTTGTGCCGGGGGCCGTAACGGCTCTTGTGCTCTCTACGACAAAAGTGTCGGATCTGATGCTGATCGATTACACGGCGTATCGCAGTCCGCTTCGAAGGATTGAGGGTCTCTACAAGCTGATCTTTTTTCTCTTCTGTCTATTGCTGTCGATATCACGTGTCTCCGGTCGATTTTCCCTTTCGCTGTTTCTTTTCCAGGCGATACTGATGATCGGACCGGGCAAGGTCCCATTGAAGAGATATCTCCGCTTTCTTGAAGCGCCGGTGATGTTTCTTCTGATGGGAGCCATAGGGATTGCGCTTGAGCTCGACGTGTTCCCTCTGACTGTGAGTGTCTCTCAAGCCTCGTTCTTTCGGGCGCAGGAAGTGACACGCACAGCACTTTGTGCGATCAGCTGTCTCTATTCTCTGAGTCTTTCGACCCCTTTGAATCAGCTGATGCAGACACTCAGAAAAATCAAAATGCCTGAGAGGATGATTGAGTTGATGATCGTCCTCTACCGCTACATCTTTGTGCTGTTCACCATGTACTATCCGATGAAGCGAGCGCTGATCATGCGCGGGGGAAACAACTTGCGAGGTCATGGGATGCTGTGGAGTTCTCTTTTTAAAAGAAGCTATGAAAGAGCGGATCATTCGATGCGCTCCATGCTCTCACGCGGGTACGACGGCAGCGTGCAATTTTTGAGTGTCCCGGTGGCCACAGCGCGAGGGCTCCTTCCCATGCTCGTGGGCATGGCTCTCGTCTTGGCAGGGGCGTGGCTGTTATGACGGAGAAAAGATGTGTGTTAGAGGCAAAAGATCTCGTGTTTTCTTACGAGACGACCCCGAACGTCATCAGGGGTATCTCCATGAAAGCCTTTCCAGGAGAGAGAATCATCTTTCTAGGAGGAAACGGCGAGGGAAAGAGCACGCTTCTCTACCTTTTAGCCGGTCTCTTCCCGCCCGAGTCAGGTGCCATCGAGATTGACGGAGAACGGGTCGACCCGGGAAAGGACGTACCGCCCCATCTGAGAAAAAAGACAGGTTTTCTCTTTCAGGAGTCAGAGGATCAGATTTTAGGCGCTACGGTCTATGAAGACATTTCCTTTGGCCCTATGAATATGAAGCTTGAGGAAGAAGATATCCGCTCCGGCGTAGAGAAAGCCATTGAGATGACGGGACTTGAGGGGCTTGAAGAAAGGCCTACGCATTATCTTTCTGGAGGGGAGAAGAAGCGCCTTTGCCTGGCATCGACTTTTGTGATGGAACCGAAGATTCTCTTTTGCGACGAGCCGTTTAATTCTCTGGATAGCTCCATGAAAGAAAAGGTGGAAAACTATCTTTGGGACTACAGCTTGAAGGGAAACACGCTTCTTCTTGCCACTCACGACGTGGATTTCGCCTGGCGTTTTGCCACGCGCATCCTCCTTATTCACGGAGGACAGATTCTTTTGGATCAGGCGCCGGAGGATTTCTTTCAACATAAACCATTACTGGAACAAGTCAATCTGCCGATGCCGCTGCTTCTTTCTCTTGCAGAGACGATGGGGTGCAAAGGCAGGCCAAAAACACTGGAGGAGTTCATTGAAGAACAGGAAAAAAACAGGCATCGTACTGGTGCACTTCGGGACCACGTATGATGAAGCCAGAGCCAACACGATGGATGTGTTAGAGGCCGAGGTAAGAGAACAATTTCCCGAGGCCGAGGTGCTCACGGCTTTTACGAGCAATATCGTCAGAAAGAGGCTAAAAAACAGAGGGATCGACTATCCGGATTTGCCCGAGGCACTAAGTGCGTTGAAAAAACAGGGAATGGAAACGGTTATCCTTCTTCTGAGCCTTCTTCTTGAAGGACAGGAGTACGAAAAAGTGCTCTCGCAGGCAAAGGAGTTTGAAGAGGCATTTTCTATGAGCATCAATCCGCCTCTTTTAAGGGAAGAATCCCTGGAAGACGTGGCAGAGCTTCTACAAGAGATCTATCCTCTCAAAGAAGGGGAGCAGATTGTTTTCATGGGCCATGGGAGCCGCTACCCAAGTGATGCTCTCTATCGAGCGCTAGAAGAAGTCCTTCAAAAGAAGGGATACACGGCGTATATTGCGACGCTTGAGGGAAAAGAAGGCATCGATGACCTTCTCCCGGCACTGACACAACATCAAAACTCCCGGTTTCTGTTGGCTCCTTTTTTGTATGTAGCGGGAGATCATGCTCACCATGACATGGTGGAAAATGACGACAGTTGGAAGAAGATCCTGGAGGATAAAGGCTATCAGGTGGAAGCCAAGTGCATCGGACTGGGAGAGTTTCAAGAGGTCCGGGCATGGTACCGCAGAAAACTCTCGGAGCTCTTGTCATGAGCGGCCGTTTTTACGGAGTGGGAGTGGGCCCGGGGGATCCACAGCTACTGACCCTCCAAGCGTTAAAAGTCTTACAAGAATCCCAGGTGATTGCCGCTCCCAGGACCAAGGGAGAAAACACAATGGCTCTCGATATTGTCTCGCAAGTGGTAGATCTCCGTGACAAAGAGATTGTCTGGCTGGATTTTGCTATGAAACGCGATCCGAAAGCGCGCGCTTCCTCTCAGAAAAACAATACGGAATTGCTCCTTGCGCCGCTTCGACAGGGAAAGTCCGTGGCGATGCTCTCGATAGGAGATGCGTCCACGTTTTCAAATGTCTCGTATTTTATTGACGCGGTGAAGGAAGACGGCCACGAAGTGGTGATCGTGGCGGGGATTACCGCTTTTAGTGCGGCAGCGGCCAAATGGCAGGTGAGCCTGACGGCGCGCGATGAACCTCTCACCATCATTCCCGCTGGGGCGACCGACTTGGACGAGGTGCTTGCCCTTAAGGGAAGTAAGATTTTGATGAAGCCGACGATGCCGGTGGAGAAACTCATCGCCTCCCTTGAAAGAGCGGGGGTGCTTGAGGAGACAAGGCTTGCTGAGCGCATCACATGGCCGGAAGAGAGAACTCTTGACTCGATGAAAGGTGTCACCGAAGAGCTTGGGTATTTTACGACGCTTTTTGTCCCTGCGAAAGAAAAAGAGATCTAGATGGATACTTTCCGGTGGGTGGAGGGAAAGTTCCTTCGGCGAGGGTTCACGACCGGCACCTGTGCTGCTGCGGCCGCCAAAGCGGCGGTGTGGATGCTCCTCCATCAGGAAAACATCTCCTCAATCACTGTGACAACGCCGCACAAAGATGAGCTCACTCTCGCGATTGACGAGGCTTCATATGAGCGTGACATGGCCATCTGTGCGGTAAAAAAAGATGCCGGCGACGATCCGGATGTCACCCACGGACTTTTGATCTTCTGTGAAGCAAAAAAGATCGAGGAAGGAATCACCCTAACAGGTGGTCCAGGCGTTGGAAGAGTGACAAAGCCCGGGCTCGATCAGCCTCCGGGAGAAGCCGCCATCAACTCCGTTCCCCGAAACATGATCATGAGCGAGGTCCGGGAAGTCTGCCAGGAGGCGGGCTATGAAGGAGGCATTCACCTCGAGATCCGCGTGCCTGGTGGTGAAGAGGTGGCAAAAAAGACATTCAATCCTCGACTGGGCATCGAAGGGGGTATTTCCATTATCGGCACCAGCGGCATCGTAGAGCCGATGAGCCATCAGGCGATTGTGGAGACGGTGAAGCTCGAGCTGTCTCAACTTGCTCGGAGTGGTTCTACGCGAGTGCTTCTGACGCCCGGAAACTATGGAGAAACCTTTTCAAAAGAAACTCTTGCGTTGTCCATGAACGAACACGTATCCTGCTCGAACTACGTGGGAGATGCGATTGACATGGCGGTGGAGAAAGGTTTTTCAAAGATCTTATTAGTGGGGCATATCGGAAAACTCATCAAGCTCGCTTTAGGGCTGCGAAACACTCATTCGAGCATGGGAGATGGAAGGATGGAAGCCTTGGTCGCCTGCGCGCTTGAAGCAGGAGCGGATGCACATCTTCTAAGGCAGGTCCTCTCCAGCGTGACGACCGATGCCGCCCTCAAGTGGATAGAGGATGTGGGTCTTTTAGAAGAGACCATGAGGCAGGTGAAACGGCGAGTGGAAGAGACTCTTCAGCGCTGGGTGGATGAAGAGATTCGACTCGGATGCATCTGCTTTACAAAGGATCCGGCGAGGATTCTCTTTATGACAGAAAAGACAGAAGAACTGATTACAGAGTGGAGGATGCCATGATTTACTTTGTCGGGGCAGGAAGCGGTGCAGCGGATCTGATCACCGTGCGCGGAGCGAGACTTCTTCGAGAAGCCGACGCCATCATCTATGCGGGCTCACTGGTCTCAGAAGAGCTGCTGCATGAGAGAAGAGAAGGAGCGCTTGTCTACAACAGCGCCTATATGACCCTCGATGAAGTGATCGAGGTGATGGTGGAGATGGAAAAGCAGCAGAAGATGACGGTGCGGCTGCATACGGGAGACCCGAGTCTCTACGGAGCCATCCGTGAGCAGATGGATCGCCTGGACGAGCTGGGATTTGCCTATGACATCTGCCCCGGCGTCTCGAGCTTTAGCGCAGCGGCGGCCGCTCTGAAAGCGGAGTACACCCTCCCCTCTGTCTCGCAAAGCGTCATTATCACTAGAATGGCCGGAAGAACACCGGTCCCCGAATTAGAGAGCATACGGCGTTTTGCGGCGCATCAATGCACGATGGTGATCTTCCTGAGCGCCTCTTTAACGGAAAAACTTCAAGAAGAATTGCTGGAGGGAGGCTATCAGGAGAACACACCTGTTGCCATTGTTTATCGCGCGTCTTGGCCGGATGAAAAGATCATTCGCTGCACGGTAGGAACCCTTCATGAAAGCGCTCTTCATCATGAGATCACTCGTCACGCGCTCATCGTCGTCGGAGATTTTCTGGGGGATGAGTATGAGACGAGCCTTCTCTATGACCCGGCATTTTCGACAGGTTACCGGGAGGCAAAGAAGTGACCCTAGCGGTACTGTCGTTTTCCTCTCGAGGAGAGGCACTGGGGCAGAAGATAAAAAAAGCCCTCATGGACGAAGGCGCCTTCGTCACCGTGACACGCTGCGGCAGCGGAGAACTTCTTGAGTGGACGCGCCAACACTTTTATGAAACAGATGCCCTCGTCTTCATCGGCTCCTGCGGGATTGCCGTGCGGGCGATCGCTCCTTTTATTCAAAACAAGACGGTCGACCCCGCCGTCATTGTGATCGACGACATGGGAACGTTTTCGATCTCTCTACTCAGCGGACACCTGGGAGAGGCCAACAAGCTAAGCACTAAGCTGGCGGACATCCTGGGCGCGGTTCCTGTCATCACGACAGCGACGGATCTCCATGGAGTATTTGCCGTCGATAGCTGGGCAAAAGAACAGGGAATGCAACTGATTCGCCCGGAGAGAATCAAAGAGATCTCTTCGCTCCTACTTGAAGGGAAGAAGGTATCGTTTCGATGCGATGTTCCTATGAAAGGACCCTTGCCTGAAAATGTGTATCTAAGCGAAAAAGAAGAGGATTTCGTGATCTCTTATAAGAGGAAAGAAAGAGACATCCTTCAATTGATTCCGCCGGTGATCAGTTTGGGGGTGGGATGCAGAAGAGGCACCTCACAAGAGACGATCGAAAGAGCTTTCCAACGTCTTCTTGAGAAGACAGATCTGCATGAACGGTCGGTCTATCAGGTCGCTAGCATCGATCTCAAAAAAGATGAGGCGGGGCTTCTTGCCTTTTGTCAGGCGCGGCATTTTCCCGTGACGTTCTACTCTGCGCAGGAACTTCAAAAGGTTCATGCAGAGATTTCATCTTCTGCATTTGTTGAGTCGGTCACAGGTGTCGACAATGTCTGTGAGAGAAGCGCGCTTTTGGGGGCGGGAGAGGGAGCGGAGTTGATCCACAAAAAAGAGGTGTTTGATGGAGTCACCATGGCTCTTGCCCGCAGACCGTTTACTGTGCGATTTGAGGAGAAAATATGAAAAAAGTGAGTGTCGTGGGAATCGGACCGGGGCATGCCAAGGGCATGACCTATGAAGCAAGAGAAGTGCTTGAGCGCGCCGATGTCCATGTGGGCTATACAAAATATCTCGAACTGATCTCCGACTTGTATCCGGAAAAAGAGACCTATTCCACACCGATGCGAGGAGAGAAAAAAAGATGTGAAGAGGCGCTTCGGCTGGCATCAGAAGGCAAGCACGTCGCCATCGTCTGTAGCGGCGATGCGGGTGTGTACGGGATGGCGAGCCTTGTGTATCAGTTAAGCCTAGCGTTTGAAGGGGTGGAGATTGAGGTGATTGCCGGGGTGAGCGCCGCCATGTCAGGCGCTGCGCTTCTTGGAGCCCCCCTCTCGCACGACTTTGCCGTGATCAGTCTGTCGGATCTGCTGACGCCTTGGGAAACCATTGAAAAGCGAGTGGAGGCAGCGGCCGCCGGAGACTTTTGCATTAGCTTATACAATCCGATGAGTAAGCGCCGCGTCGATCAGCTCAAAAAAGCCTGTGAAATCATGATGAAGCATAAGTCCCCCGAGACTCTCTGCGGAATCACTGTAAATATCGGAAGAGAAAGCGAGACGGTAAGATTGTTGACGCTAAAAGAACTCGCAGATACGAAGGTCGACATGTTTACTACGATCTTCATCGGCAATCGTCACACGCAAGATATTCGAGGAAAGATGGTGACACCTAGAGGCTATGAAATTGGCTGAGGTTTTTTTGTTTGCCGGCACAAGTGAAGGGCGAGCCATCGCAAGGCGATTAAAAGAAAAGAAGATCCCCTCGATTGTCTTTGTTGCCACTGACTATGGCAAGGAGCTCATTGAGGCGTCCGAGACCCTTCAGGTGCATGCAAAACGGCTTGATAAAGCGTCGATGAAAGAGTGGATGACGCGACATCATCCGAGGATCGTACTGGATGCGACGCATCCGTATGCCTTGGAAGTGAGTCGGGAAATTGTCGCTGCGTGTGAGGAGTGCTCCATCGACTATCTCCGAGTGGAAAGAGAGTCATCTGAAGAAGGTGAGCGGATCTTTCACTCGATGGAAGACATGGTGCATTGGCTTGGAACGCATGATGAGATTGTTTTCTCTACTTTAGGGGCGAAATCTCTTGCCGCTTTGTCTGAGGTAAAGAACTACAAGGAGCGCATCTGGGTGCGCATCTTACCGATGATGGAGAGTTTGGAGCTTAGCCAACAGGCCGGTTTTCCTTCCGCACATCTCATCTGTATGCAGGGTCCATTTTCAAAAGAAGTGAATCTTGCGCTATTTCGAGCCTGCGGAGCGAGTGTCTTATTGACAAAGGACTCCGGGAAATCAGGCGGATGGAGAGAAAAAATCGATGCGGCAAAAGAGTGCGGTATGACGATTGCCGTGCTTTCTCGGCCGAAGAAACAGCCGGGCATCACACTCGAAGAACTTTGGGAGAGGATGGCGTCATGGTAAAACGTGTGGCCTTGATCGGTATCGGCATGGCGGAGGAGACGCTTACGCTCGAAGGACGCCGTGCTCTTGAACAGGCGGAGTGCGTCTTTGGCGCGCCTCGGATGCTGACGTTATCAGGGGCAAAGGACAAACTCGCAGAACCCATCTATGAAGCGCAGAATATCAGAGACAGAATCCGCGCATCAAATAAGAAGGCGTTTGCCGTACTCCTTTCAGGAGATCCCGGATTCTACAGTGCAGCGGAGGCGCTCGAAAGGGAGCTCCGAGAGTTTTGCGTGAGCATCTATCCGGGCATCTCGAGCGTAGCGTACTTCTTTTCAAAGCTGAAACGGCCCTGGCAACATGCCCGATTGATCAGCGCGCACGGAAGAGAGGCAAACATCGTCGACACCGTCAGAAGGCATCGTGAGGTTTTTGTGCTGACCGGCAAGAATGTGGCGGATATCGCAAAGGAACTGTTGAGCGCGGGATTTGAAGAGCTCACTGTGCATCTGGGGGAAAACCTGGGAGGACAGGAAGAAAACATTCAAACGCTCACCGTCAGAGAACTCGAGCATGTGAACGCTTCTTCTCTTAGCGTCCTTTTGATCGATCATCCATCAGCGGATGCGCGGGTGCGCACAGGCATCCCGGATGAACAGTTTATCCGGGGAGAGGTCCCGATGAGCAAGGCTCCCGTTCGAGCGCAAGTGATGAGTCGACTGGCGATTTCGCCTGCTGATATATGTTTTGATATCGGCGCAGGCACAGGAAGCGTCAGTGTGGAAATGGCGCTGGCGGCATACGAAGGCCGCGTATACGCGATCGACAGGGAATCAAAAGCCCTGGATCTCGTCCGAGAAAACGCCCGAAAGTTTCATTTGGGAAATATTGTCAGCATTCACGGCAGCGCCCCGGAAGTCCTTAAAGATCTCCCGGCGCCGGATGTCGTGTTCATTGGAGGAAGTTCTCAAAAGATGCTAGAAACCATCCAGGTATGTCTGCGAAAGAATCCGAGCGTTCGCCTAGTGCTCAGCGCCGTTGCGATAGAGTCGATCGCAGAAGCTTGGGAGGCGTTTGAATCCCTCGGGATCGTGCCGGAGGTTCTACAGCTTCAGAGTGCGCGCTCTCGTGCAGCGGGAAGCATGCATCTGATGATGGCGGACAATCCGGTGTTTATTTTCAGCGCAGGAGGAAGAGATGGCTAGCCGCATTTTGATAGCGGGAACACACTCCGGGAGCGGAAAGACAACGCTGACGCTGGCGCTTCTGAGCGCGCTCAAAAAGCAGGGCGTGCATCTGTCATCTTTTAAATGCGGACCGGATTACATTGATCCCAAGTTCCACCGAGAAGTGATAGGGATTCCGGGAAGAAATCTAGATCCCTTTTTCCTATCTTCCTCACAGCTGCGAGCCACTCTCTCGGAAGCGCACGGCGATCTCTCTATTATCGAAGGAGTGATGGGCTATTACGACGGCGTAGGGATAGAAGGCAGACATAGCACACATGAAGTGGCGCATACAACTAATACACCGGTGATCCTTGTGATTTCAGCAAAAGGGATGTATACATCTGCCGGCGCTGTCCTTCAGGGATTTCTCACGTATCGCAAAGAGCATCAGATCCAGGGTGTGATTTTTAACAACACTTCCGAAACGGTCTATACGGGACTCAAACAGATTGCTCAGGATCTGGGGGTGAGACCTCTTGGATATCTCCCCTATAAAGAGGAATGCCGCATCGGGAGCAGACATCTGGGTCTTTTGCCGAGTAGCGAGGTGGAGCATCTTAAGGAAAAATTATCTCTCCTTGGCGACCTCGCCGCACAGACGATCGATTTAGAAGGCGTGATGGAGCTAGCTAAGGCGGCGCCGCCGCTGGTGGAAAAGTCTTCCACTCTTTCCTTTGTCGGTCACTCCCGTATAGCGGTGGCAAGCGACGAAGCCTTTTGTTTCTTGTATCCTGAAAACCTGGAGCTTCTGAGACAGACGGGAGCGGAAATCATCTACTTCTCCCCGCTTCGTGATGAAGAGCTCCCTGAGGATATCGATGCTCTCTATCTTCCGGGAGGGTATCCGGAACTCTACCTTGCCCCCCTTTCACAAAACCGATCTATGCTCTCAAGTATCAAAAAGCATATCGGAGAGGGACTTATCACCCTAGCTGAAGGTGGAGGTTTTGCCTATCTTCACGCATCCTTTGAAGGGAAGGATTTGGTAGGCGCCATCCCGGGTCATGTGCAGATGGGAAAGGGGCTTCAGCACTTCGGATACCATACGCTAAGGGCGCTTCGGGACAATCTCCTGTGTAAAAAAGGAGAGAGTTTCCCTGTCCACGAGTATCATTATTATGTGAGTGACTGCCTAGGAAGTGACTTTACCGCATGCAAACTCGACGGAAGATCCTGGGAGACGGCGCATGCAGGGCCTTCGCTTTTTGCAAGCTTTGTCGGACTGTATTTTCCTGCAAGAACGGAATTGGCGGCAGCCTTTTCACAAGCCGCTTGTCGTAGAAGGGAAGAAAGGAAGCATCGACCATGAAGATAGAACAGCTGTTGCCCGAGCAAATTGAAAAGAGAAGCTTTGAGATGATCTCAGAAGAGTTGAATCGAGATCTCGATCCTCTCTTAAAGCCGATCATCTACCGCGTGATTCATACGACGGCGGATTTTGACTATGCCGATACGATGTACTTCAGCGAAGGAGTGGTAGAACATGCGCTGGAGGCGCTCAAAAAGGGAGCCACGATTGTGACGGACACAAATATGGCTCTTTCAGGAATCAATAAAAAAGCGTTAGAAGCGCTCGGTTGTCGCGCCTTGTGTTATATAGCGGATCCGGAGGTGGCAAAAGAGGCGAAGAAACACGCAACCACCCGGGCGCATGCAGCTGTCGACAAAGCAGCAAAGATCTCCGGACCTCTGATTTTTGTTGTTGGCAATGCCCCTACTGCGCTCCTTCGCCTTCGAGAATTGATCGATGAGAAGGAGTTTAAACCGGAGCTGATTATCGGTGTGCCGGTGGGATTTGTCAATGTGGAAGTAGCCAAAGAGCGCATCATTGAAACCGACGTGCCTGTCATTGTCTCAAGAGGGAGAAAAGGCGGCAGCAATGTCGCCGCAGCGATCGTCAATGCCCTGATGTATCAGCTGACAAGAGATTCATGACAAAAGGTGATAACACCCTAAAATAGACATAGCCAAGCTGCACTAAGTGAATCAGGAAAGGAGCTCCATGAGCACCATCTATTGCATCATCGACGGGATGACAGATCCTTCTTTTCGGACAGAAGACTATCCGACCTTATCTTCCATGCGCCTTGACAAGTATCTCGAAACGACGCCTGAAGGGTATGAGCCGGAGAGTTTGACCTGCATTCTTCGTCTTCTTGGTGTGCGAGACATTCCTAAAAAGATGCGCGGATATGTAGAGGCATTGGGCGCTAATATTCCTGTTCATCCCGATGACTTGATCCTTCGTGGGAGCTGGTTTTCGCTTGATGGTGCCGGGCGCTGTGTCGCTCCGGTCAAAGCGCCTAAAAAGTGGGAATTGCCTGCCGGTGTGTTCTACTACCGGCTGGAGGACTATAAGAGTCTTTTGGTACTAAGGCAACACGCAGATGAGATCGATCAATTAGTGACGACGCCGCCCTACGCCAGCACCGGTCAGCCGGCAGAGCGCTTTCGTCCGTCAGGAAGTTCGACACTAGAAGAGTTGTATGAGATGGCACTTCACAAAAAGAAATGCATGATCCTTTGGGGAGAGTCTGTCCCCTCAAGGATAGCGCCGTTTCCTGAGAGGGCTGCGGTCATCTGCGGGACGAATATCGTGCGAGGCATTGCAAAGCTCCTACAGATGGATCTGCTCCATGTAAAAGGAGCAACCGGTGATGTCGACACCGATCTTTATACCAAGACGCAAGAAACTTTGATGGCAGCAAAGAGATATCCTTTTGTTCTTCTGCACATCAACGGAGCCGACGAGGCGGCGCATCGAAGGGACGAAAAGGAAAAGAAAGCCTTTCTTCAAAAGATTGATGCCGAGGTACTTCCTGCACTGTTACAGAGCGGACACAGGATCTTACTTGCCTCGGATCATTCGAGTAACCCCATTAACGGACAACATGAAAGAGATAGGCAGCCGCTGTTTATCGGCGGGTGTGAGAGAGGGTCTGATGAGTCAATCAACGGATAAAAAAGCATATTATTTCAGTCACACGGAGTGTGAATACTTCCCCTGTCATGAAACGCAAAACCCCGAGGAGTTCAACTGCCTGTTTTGTTTTTGCCCATTGTATATTTTAGGAGATCAATGCGGCGGGAATTTCACCTACACAGAAAAAGGGATCAAGAACTGTGTCAATTGTCTCCTTCCACATCGTAAAAAGGGATATTTCTACGTCATCTCAAAGTTGCAGGAGACGCTGTTTCGATCTCCTCTCGCGCCTTCGTCAGAAAAAAGAGGGGACATCGACAAATAGCTTTGCTTTTTCGAGTTTTTCTTTTTAGGAAGAAGCAGATCAAATCGTACCAGAACTATAGATGTCGACAGCTGTAATGATTTGATTCGACGGTTTTATTCTCTTGCGCTTGAGTTAGGGGTGAAGGCTTATTATTTGGGCTTGGGTTTGACACGCAACCGGGACTTCATGACCCGAATATGACCTTTAACCATGATGCGATAAAGATCGGCGTACAAGTGCGATATAATTCAGTGACAAAAAGAAAAAAAAGATATCGCTTGGGCTCAAAATATGTATTAATAGAAGAAAGGATACGCATGATAGCGTATCGTTCCTACTTTCCATGAATAGATTCCTTTATAAGGGGGATTGCCATTATCATGCGGCGGGAAGAGTCGGAAAAGAAGACTTTCACAACACAACGAATCTATGGATAGATGAACAAGTCTCCAAGAAAGAAACCTAAGTGCTACGCTTCCTTTGATAAGGGCAGAAAAGACATTTAAAATGAGAAGAACGGACAACGAAATGGACCATTATATTCGCTTCAACCAAGATAGATGGAATCGGGTTTCTCGAAAAAGAGGAAATCCATATACCATTCCTATTAGTCACGAAGAATTACAATTGGCAAAAGATAAGCCATTAGAGGTCGCCTTAACAGTGGGAAAGAATGTCCCGACAGAGTGGTTTGAAAAAGCAAAAGGGAACAGAATTCTAGGACTTGCATGTGGCGGAGGCCAACAGGGTCCCATCTTTGCCATAAAAGGCTTTGATACGACTATCATGGATTACTCAGAGGCTCAGCTTGCATCTGATCAATTGGTGGCTTTGCGAGAAGGGCTTACCATCCATACCGTCCTAGCAGATATGACAAAGAGATTTCCGTTTGAAGACGAAAGTTTCGATATCATCTTCTGTCCCGTATCAAATGTGTATATTGAAAATCTAGAGAATATGTGGAAAGAATCCTACCGCGTCTTACAGCGTGGAGGGCTTTTAATGGTAGGATACATGAATCCCTGGGTCTATATGTATGATTCCGATATTGTCTGGGACCAACCGGACAAAGAGCCACATCTAGAGTTTCGCTTACCTTTTAATTCGAGACTACTAGAAGAAGAAGGAAGAATTGAGATAGATCCGGAGTATGGTTATGAATTTAGTCATACGCTGGAGGATCAAATAAGAGGTCAAATGAAGGCTGGTTTTGCCATGATCGATTTTTACGAATCGAAAGACCCAAGCAATAGACTGACAGAATATGGGAGCGACTATTTAGCGAATCTCTGCGTGAAATTATGATGACGAGAACGGAGATTGCTCTTCATCTATTCGCGTTAGCGACATATAATGCTAGATTTATCCTAAGCGGAATCGGAAATAGAAACACTTTAAAATACAAAGGATGAGAAAGGTCTAAAACATCCATATGTCACCGCGTGTCATTTGACACGTTGTGACATCAGTCGGGCAGTAGGAGGTGACATGGTGCATTCAACTATCTATAAAGGGAAATTCTCTGACATTGAATATATTCTGGCCGGTTCTGGTGAAGAAGTCATTGTCTTTATCCATGGGGCAGGGGCAAATCTCCATCAATTCGACAAGCAAATAGAAGATTTTTCAAAAGATTTTCAAGTGATTTCTCTGTCTATGATGGGTCATGGCAAGTCAAAACCCAATAGGAAGGTAAATCAAGAAGATCTATCCTTTGAAAATATAGCCTCAGAACTCATAGAGCTGTTGGACTTTCTAGATATCGAAACATTTCATATTGTAGGTAATTCAGCAGGGGGAATCGTCGGTTTGCAAGTATTGAGAATTTTTCCCATCCGACTCAAAACAATAACGATTTTTGGCTC
>LSQX01234499.1_pt1 | contig 18191 bp, 14 predicted proteins | sample 654561 | NCBI WGS metagenome assembly LSQX01 (sample SAMN04489861, study PRJNA283612) | anaerobic digester metagenome | isolation source: 4 biogas reactors fed with cattle manure at either 37C or 55C with and... | place: Denmark: Kongens Lyngby | collected 2014
CGCGCGAGCGGGCTTTGTCCACCCGGTAAAAGCGGTCAAACAGCTCCGGCAGCTCATCCTGCGGAATGCCCACCCCGGTATCGGTCACCGCTACTTTTACCTGTCTATCTTCGGGCCAAGCGCTCACCACGATCTCACCGCCGGCCGGCGTATACTTGATGGCGTTGTCGATCAGGTTCAGTAGCACCTGCTGAATTTGGTCCGGATCGCACAAGACCGGCGGTAGCCATGGTGGTAGCTCATAGCTAAGCCTTACCTCCCCGGCGGCAGCGCGCGGTAACAGCTGTTCCACCACCTGAACAATAAGGCCGCTAAGGTCCAGCACTCTAAGATCCATAGTAATCTCGCGGGCATCTATTTTCGACAAATCCAGAACATCGTTCACCAGCCGGGACAAGCGATCCGTCTCCTGCTCGATAATCTCTACGTACCGCCGGGCGGTGGAATCCGGCGGCAGCTCGTCCAGCAGCGTCACGGCAAACCCTTTGATGGAAGTGAGGGGAGTGCGCAGCTCATGGGATACATTGGCCAGAAACTCCAGCCGGCTCTCGGCTAACCGCTTCAGATCGGAAATATCCCGGAGCACAGCTACCGCCCCTTCTTGTCCTTGCAGAGACCGCCACGGTGTAACCTGAGCCCGGTAGATGGCGCTCTGGCCTGGTAAGGTCACCTCTACTCGGCGCACCAGGGATTCTTTACATACTACTCTCAGTACCCGAGCCAGTTCAGTGCTCTTTAAGACCGGGGGTAGCGGTTGGCCCATTAGGTCTGCTTCTGCTTTCCCCACCACAGTGGCAAAAGCCGGGTTTACCAACACCACTGTTCCGGTTTGATCCACAGCCAACAACAGGTCTTCCATACTGGACAGCACTGTGTACAGTTTGCGCTGCTCTTCTTCAATGGTCTTCATGGTGGCTGCCAACCGCTCCGTAAGATAGTTAAAAGCTACTGAAAGTTCCTTGACTTCCATGGGGGGACGAGGCACCAGCCGAGGCGAAAAGTCGCCTCGGGCCAACTGGCGGGAAACAGCGGTAACTTCGGCCAACGGCCTGGTAATACCGCTGGCGAGCAAGGCTCCCAGTACTAGCGCTAACACCAGGGCCAGGGCCGCTCCCAGTAAGATGAAATTCTTGGTAACGCGCAGGGCCGCATCTAAATCCGCTAGGGAAGACGTTAGATAAACCAAGCCTACCACTTGATTTTGGGCTGTAAGCGGGGCGGCCACATGCAAAGCCCGGCTGCCGTCCTCCCGGCTCACCTCACTGACCACTTCCCCTTTAAGGGCCTGTTCCACCAGCTCACCGCCGATGATCTCGCCTAAAGAACGCTCGTCCGGTGGACGGGAATCACCCACCACCACACCTTTTACATCAAGAATCTGGACTCTGGCAGCCACATCTTGGCCAAAACGCTGGGCTAAGGCATTGCCCAAAAACGAAAGTTCGGCATAATGGGAGAATACCCGGGCATGGGCTTTAAGCTGGGCCTGGGCTTCACCTATCTGGTAGCTATCTAAAGATTGGACGATAAACGTACCCAGTAAACTAACGGTTAAGACCACCAGGATCACATAGCTAACGGTCAACCGGCTGCGAATTGAGCTTAACATGGTCAGAACTCCCGAAATTTGTAACCGACGCCCCAGACAGTGAGAATATGAGTAGGCGAACTGGGGTCTTCTTCCACCTTTTCCCGCAGCCGCCGGATATGGACGTCGATGGTCTTAGAGTCGCCGAAGAAATCGTACCCCCACAGGCGCTCCAGCAATATTTCGCGTGAAAACACGCGGCCGGGGTTTTTTATCAGCAGTTCCAACAGTTCAAATTCTTTCGGGGTTAGATCCACCGCCTGGCCTCCCGCTGTAACCTGATGCCGGTCCAGATCCAGCTGGATGCGTCCGCGGGTGATAACCTCCGTGTCCAGTCGGTTGATTCGATCCATCCGGCGCAAAATTGCCTTGATACGAGCCACCAGTTCCCGGGGATTAAAAGGTTTGGTCAGGTAATCGTCCGCTCCCAGCTCGAGCCCCAAGATCTTGTCCACATCGTCATCTCGAGCTGTAAGCATAATAATAGGCACCGCCGTGGTACGCCTCAGCTCCCGGCAAACTTCGAAACCGTCTTTGCCCGGCAGCATCACATCAAGAACTACCAAATCCGGTTGCTCAGAAGCAGCCAGTCTCAACGCCGTCTCCCCGTCACCGGCGGTCAGAACTCTAAAACCTGCTTTTTCTAGATTTATGCGTACAAACTCAACAATGGTGGGTTCATCGTCCACCACTAGGATTTTGTCCGGCAATTTGTCACCCCCGTAAAATAGTCAGGCTTAATAAAAGTATAACGGCCGCCGGTGGCCGCTTCAAGGGAAGGTGTTACCATTTTAGCAAAAATAAAAGAGCGCGGATTGTCCGCGCTATCTGAGAGGGGGTTCAAAGGTTTTCGCTTGGGTTCATTTACATGATAACATAGGGCATTTACAAGGCAATTACCCTCTGTTTACAGGTACATTACATTTTACCCGTTACAGTTCAGAACTAATCGGAAGTAACTGAGCTGTTATGGAACGACACAGGGGTCGTTCCCAGCCACCGTCCTGGCCCCATGGTTAGAAACGGTTTAGTCTAAACACAAGCCCGCATTCATAAATGTAGAGATGGAAGGATAGTTCACGGGGGTGTAAGTATGCGGATTTTGTTTTTTCCGTTGCCGTCGAAGCGGCTCTGTCGACAAGCGCTAGTAGTGGCTTTTGTGCTGGTGCTAGGTCTATTGTTATTTTTATCAATTGAAGGGGTAAGGAAGTTAATGCCCACTACCGGCAGCAGCGGTAACCCGGTATTTCAGGTCAAAACCGACCAACCAGTGGCCAGTCTGGCGGTGAATGTTGCTTGGGGCGAAGACCATCTGCCTAATTTGCTGACAGTGCTGGCCGAAGAGGAAGCTACAGCTACCTTCTTTGTGGTGGGCGATTGGGTGGAGCAGTTTCCGGAACTTACCCAGGACATTGCTGCTGGCGGCCATGAATTGGGAAACCACAGTTGGTCCCATCCCTATCCGACCCAGATTGCCGCTGAAGATTTGGCTGCGGAAATCAAGAAAACAGAGAAGTTGCTGCAGGAGCTTACCGGCCAACAAAGCAGCTTATTTGCACCACCTTACGGTGAATGGGATAAGGAAGTGGTCCTCACCGCCGGTGAGCTCGGCTACCGGACGATCATGTGGACAGTTGACACCATTGACTGGCAACAACCGGGGGTAGAGGTGATAACCAAGCGGGTGTTGGAGAATCTGGCCCCAGGAAGCATTATTTTGATGCACCCTACTGAGCAAACAGTAAAGGCCCTGCCGCAGATTTTGGTCGGGGCCAAGGAAAAGGGGTTTAAGTTTGTGACGGTGGGCAAGCTGCTGGATGAGGCGGCGCCTTAGTCCCTACGTGGGTTGCCATCTGTCCTGTTACGGAACGACACAGGGGTCAGCTTGCGGCCGAAGGCCGTTCCCTTGTATGATGGAGTTACCAAAAGAGTGCACGTTACTCCTGAATCCTATAACGCATCAGCCGTGGGGACAGCCCCCAGGGTTGGCGCCCCTAGTCTCCCGGGCGCTGATAGAAGAAGGGCGCGATCGGTTTCAGGCCATAGCTTTGGGGCTGGAAAATCTGCTCGGTGGCTCCGGTAAAGAGGATGCCGCCGGGGCGCAGAGCAGAAGCAAAACGGCTGTACAGTTTCTCTTTGGCCTCTTCGGTAAAGTAAATAACCACATTGCGACACAAAATAAGGTCGAACCCGCTGTCATAGGGATCGCGCAGTAAGTCGTGGCGCTGAAAACGCACTCTGGATTTTAGCGCCGGCCGCACAGTATAATGGTCCCCTTCTGAGATGAAGTACCGTTCTTTCAGATCAGCCGGTGCGTTCTTCAAACGGCCAGCCGGGTAACGTCCGGCAGCGGCCTCGGCCAGGGCTTCTCGGTCCAGGTCCGTAGCTAAGACGGGCATGATTTGGCCAGGGACGTGTTCGGCCAGCAGTATTGCCAGGGAATAAGCCTCCTCGCCGGCAGCGCAGCCGGCGCTCCAGGTTGTTAGCTGCAGACGGCCGGTTAACAGCTTGGGCAGATAGCGTTCTTGCAGTTCCTGAAAGCGCTCGGGATTACGGAAAAACTCCGACACATTAATGGTCAGGCGCTCTATGAACTCCCGCAGACAATCAGGATCGCGCTGCAGCAGGCCCAAATAAGCCCCGAAGTCCTCGGCCCCGCGCAAGGACATTAGGGTGCTGATGCGCCTTAACATTTGACGTTCTTTATAGGCGTTGAGATCGATGCCGGTACGTTTTAATACGGCCGCCTTGAATTCCGGCCAACCCTCCATTCAGTTTCCCTCCATAAATCAAGGACGGGGTCAGGCGAGCCTGACCCCTGTTTAATCCGGTTGATCATTGGTGTTTAAAATACAGCAGCGGGTTCTTCTGCGATCCGCCTTCGCGCACTTCGAAGTGCAGGTGCGGTCCGCTGCTTTTGCCGGTGGATCCCACCAAGCCGACGGTCTGTCCCTTCTGCACTGTCTGACCGTGCTTCACCATGATCTGTGACAGGTGACCATACAAGGTGGAACTGCCGCCATGGCTGATGATCACACATTTACCATAGCCGCCGTTCCAGCCGGCATAAGTTACCACCCCGTTGTCCGAGGCCACCACCGGTGTACCCTGGGGGGCGCCGATATCGACTCCGGCATGGAAGCTGCCGCCGCGCTGACCGAACCGAGATGTGATCTGCCCGCCGCGGCTAACCGGCCAGGCATAGCGTCCTGTTGCCACTATCACCGGCTGTTTGGTCCCAACGGCCACCACTTGAGTAGTAGGTTCCTGCTCAATCTGCTCGACGATCACCGTTTGTTCGGTGATCTGTCCGTTTTCTCTGATAATATCATAGGTAACTTTCTTGCTGCCATACTTGCCAGCGGTGCGAACTTTGCGTTCGTAAGTATAGAGACTGTTGTCTTTGAGGGTGTCAATCTTAAAGGGAATAGCCTCCACCACTGTCTTTTCTTCCCGGCTGACTACATGGACATATGGTTTCGGTACAACCAAGCTTATCTTCTGGCCTATCTGCAGGTTTTCGGAAATGCCAGGGTTAGCGGCCTCAATGTCGGCCACATACATATCGTGTACCCGGGCGATAGACCACAGACTGTCACCGGCTTTAATCTCATATTCCCGTGTTTCCTTGGTACCTCGCACCAGATAGGCCACTGCTTCATCCACCGGGAGAAAAACAGTCGTTCTGGCGATACAGGGCAGTGACTCCACTGTTTCCGTAGTATAGACTTCTTTTAGTTCAGACCCGACTTCCGGTGGAAAGTAATTTAAAACTTCTGTCACCACCGCCTCGGCCTCTTCTTTGCTGGCCAGAGTAACCACAGCTTGTCCGTTAACTTCGATGGCCCAACCTTCCCGCAGCTTGAGCAGGGCACAAGTTAGTCTGGTCTGTAGCTCTTCGTATGTAGACAGCTCGACTTGGGCCCGTTTTACCCGGTTAAAGTCCAGGACTGCATTGCTTTCCTCCAGACTGCCGTCAGCTTCGAGAATGCTGTGGGCTAATTGCATCGCCCGGTCCCGATCCAGAGTGTAACCGACGGTCTCATTGTCTACGCTTACTTCCCAGGCAGATCGGTTGGAGAACAGGAACAGCACTACCACCAGTATAATTGCTGCTCCGGCCAGGGAATAACGCTGCCTAGAGATGAAGCGTTTGGTCAGTGCCAGGGCCCGATTAAGAACCGGCGCCGGTTGGTTTTCCGCTTTCGTTGGCCTCACCTCCGGTGGCAGCAAAAAGACCTTGCAGAGCTGCCAGGTTATGGAGTATATATTCGCCGCTTGGGCGGTTTTTCCTGCTAGAGATAACCAAAAAAGGCAGGGGCTACCCCAAAGCTCCGACATGTTGCCGAACCAGCAAGCACCGGGTCCACCACTATACACCCCATTTTCATGCTTCCACCAGTGTCACCTGTGAGGGTAACACCAGGGGCTACCACCAATCAGCTCCACAGCAGCAGAAGCTCCCGAACCAACAGCGCGGCTAAAGCAGCAGTCCGTTCGCTGGGGTCGAAAGGCGGACATACTTCCACGATATCAGCCCCGACGATGTTCAGACCCTGCAGCAGCTTCAGGGCCGCCAGCATAGCTGTCACTGTCTGGCCCCCTGGTTCCGGGGTGCCCACGCCAGGGGCGAAAGCCGGGTCAAAAACATCGATATCAATACTTACATACACCGGCCGGTCCCCCAAGGACGAGCGCACCGCAGCCACCGGCTCCAACACTTGGAAGGGGAAGAAGTGGGTGTGGCTGCGAGCATAAGACACTTCGGCGGCGGTGGCGGAGCGAATCCCAAATTGGTAGATGTTCCCCGGTGGCACCACTTCTGCCAGTTGACGCATAACCGTGGCATGGGACAGTACTTCGCCCTCATATTCGGCCCGCAGATCGGCATGGGCATCAAATTGCAGCACGGTAAGATCGGAACCGTGGACTGCGGTCAAGCCCTGGACCGCCGGCAACGTGAGCAGGTGTTCGCCACCGAGGATAAACGGTACCTGGCTGTTTTGGGCCAGGTCTCTGACGGCGGCCTGGATGGCGCTAAGAGAGCGTTTGACCCCTCCGGCCGGCAAAGCCAGGTCACCGAGATCGGAAAAATACACTTCTTTTAGATCCCGTTCTTGGTACAGGCTAAATTCCTCCAGCACCCAGGAGGCCAGCCGGATCGCTTCCGGGCCGCGACGGGTGCCGGGACGAAAACTCACCGTCACATCCAAAGGTACACCGAGCAAACAAAAGCAATCTTGTTTCGGCTTGGAAGCGGCGGCCAGAAAGGTGCTCGGCTGTATTTCGGTTCGCATAGAGGTCCCTCACGGTCTGTCCGCTTGGTGGAGAAGATCTTGGACAAACTGCGGCAGGGCGAAGGAGGCATGGTGCACCTGCGGGGTATAGTAGCGATAGCCCAAATCGCTGATGGTGGCCGGATCCACCTTGAGCGGATCATACTGCTTGGAACCTAAGGTAAAGCTCCACATACCACAGGGATAAGTGGGTATGTTGCACAGGTACATACGGGTGATGGGAAAGGCTGCTTTAATGCCGTGGTAAATCTCCGGCAGCATAATCTCAAAGTTGAGCCACGGTGATTCGGTTTGGGCTACAAACACACCGTCGTCCTTAAGGGCCCGGGCGGCATTGGCATAAAACTCGGCCCGAAACAGGCCCAGTGCCGGCCCGATAGGGTCGGATGAGTCGATGATAATCACATCGTATTCATCTTTACAGTGGGCAATGAATTTGATGCCGTCGGTGTGATGGATGGTAACCCGCGGATCGCTGAGACCACAGCTGATCTCCGGCAAATATTCTTTGGCTGCGGCCACCACTTCCGGGTCTATTTCCACCAAATGAACTTCTTTTACGCTCTGATGCTTTACCGTCTCACGCACCGTACCCCCGTCACCGCCCCCGATTATCAGCACCTTTTTTGGCTGCGGATGAGTAAACAACGGTACATGGGCAATCATTTCGTGATAAACATACTCATCGCCCACGGTAGTTTGAATCGCACCGTCTAAAATCAGCGTCCGACCGAAACGCTCGGTCTCCACTACCAGCAGTTCTTGATACTGGGTCTTTTTATGAGCCAAGACTTTCTTAATGTGATACTTCACGGCAAGATTCGAGTTTTCGGTTTCAGTGAACCAAAGGTTCAAGTCAATGCACCTCCAAACAGGTAGTAAACGGCTATTGGAACCGCCATGGTCAAGCATATTATACCAGAGGACCACAAAAAGGCCAGATCAAAATACAGCTCGGCCCAGGCTGAGACACTATTTAGCATCGGCGGAAAGAAAGAGGAACTTTTTACAAATAAGTGGTGGAAATTGGTTTTTTGGCAGGGAAAAACTACCTTATTGTAGAAATATTAGATTATGATAACTACATGTGTCGGTCTTGCAGGTATAGCGGTATTGCTCCTTTATGACCTAGTCACGCTTCGACACTGGAGAGGCCGCGGTGTTCTAGCCCTATTAGGCTATGGGTTGCATGGGGGTGCTATCTTGGCCGCAACCTTGGCCAGGGAAAGGTGCACCTTGCCGGTAGGAAGCGCGGGATTAGGTTGGCTCCTCTTTTTACCTGGTTTTAGCTGGCTGATCTATTCTCTGTTTTTGTTCGCCCCTATTGCCAACACCTACGTGGTCCGAGACGGACCGGTTCTTATCACCTCCGGCCCTTATGCTTGTTGTCGGCATCCGGGCCTGATTGGCCATGCCCTGACTATCGGCGGCTTAGTTCTCGTTTCGCGGTCAACCATGCTGGCCCGGGGCGGATTGATATGGATAGGAGCCAATTTGGTCTATGTCCTCTGGCAGGATCAATGGTTGTTTCCGCGTCTCTTCCCTGACTATAACGACTATAAAATGACCACGCCGATGTTGATCCCTAGTAGGTCAAGTATTAGGTATCTTTTGAATACCTGGAGACTTCAGTAGCGGAAAGGCGGTCATTGAATTGACAAATCTGGAAAGTCTTTTGCGTAATGGCCACAAGGATGCTGCCTGGTCTAAGTATTGTGGTTTTATCGATCTTTCCTTGGCCGATTTCATGCAAGTGCAAGAACGGCTGCTGGCTGAACAATGGCAGCTCCTGGCCAACTGTAGCTTAGGGAGAAAACTGTTGGGCGATTGCCGCCCCCAGTCGGTAAACGAGTTTCGTAAACACGTTCCGCTTACAACCTACGAGGATTACCTGCCCTATTTAGAGGAGAAACGAGAAGACGTGCTCCCGGCCCAGCCTTACTTATGGGTGTGTACATCGGGAAAAACCGGCGTCTACGATCGTAAGTGGGCTCCTTATCCGCACGCCTGGGTGGAGACTAACGCCAAGAACTTCTTGGCCGCCATTATCTTTTCGGTCTGTACTAAAAAAGGTGACTTCACTTTAAAGGAAGGGTTCAAGTTCTTGTATGCCATGGCTCCCCCGCCCTATCTTACCGGCATGGTGCCCTATGGCTTGAAAGATGAATTCCCGTTTGAATATCTGCCCCCCATTGATCAAGCCGAAAAAATGGGTTTTGAGGAACAAAATGATGAAGGCTTCCGCTTGGGTATGGCCAAAGGCATCGATCTTTTCTTCGGCCTGTCCAGTATTCTGGTCCGAATCGGCGAACGCTTCGCCCAAGGCGGGAGCAGCAAGCTCAATCTAGGCTCCATTGGAGTCCCGGGACTGGCGCGGCTGGCATCTGGGTACGCCAAAAGCTGGTGGCACAAACACCCCCTGTTGCCCCGGGATGTGTGGCATTTAAGGGGTATCATCTGTGCCGGTACCGACACCGTCTTTTACAAAGAGCGGATTGAGTACTACTGGGGAAGAAAACCGTTGGAGATCTACGGTGGAACTGAAGTGGGCATTGCGGCTACGCAAACCTGGGATTACGAGGGCATGGTGTTGTTCCCAGACGCTAACTTTTGGGAATTCATTCCGGAAGAAGAACACCGCAAGTGCAACCTTGATCCTTCCTATCAACCGGGCACTCTGCTTCTGCCCGAATTGGAGCCGGAACGACAGTATGAATTGGTGGTAACAAGTCTCCGCGGGGGTACCTTTGTACGCTACCGCGTAGGTGACCTGATCAGGGTCGTCAGTCGGCGAAATGCCCACCTGGGGATAGAGTTACCCCAGATTGTCTACGACGACCGGGTGGAAGACTTCATCGACTTAGCCAGCTTCACCAGAATCACCGAGCGAACCATCTGGGAAGCTTTACACCTGGCCGATATCAGGCCCGTCAATTGGCTGGCCCGTAAAGCGGCCGGTAACGACGGTCGGCCGGCGCTGGAACTGTTGTTGGAGCTGGCTGGCGGCGAAAGTGTGGAGGAACAGGAGAACTGCATTCACCATGCTTTGAGGAAAATAGATGCCGATTACCGGGATTTGGAAGACTTTATGGGGTATCAGCCCCTGAAACTGGTGCCGCTGCCGGCTGGAGCTTGTCAAAGGCTGACCCGGGAGATCATGGGGGCCCGACTCAATCCGCCGCCACAGCTTCTGGACCAGTTGCTGCCGGGACAGCCACTTGCCGAGACTCTGTATCAGTGTGGTCGCTAAGTGTAGTTGTTAGGAGCTGAGTCCAAGATGACAATCTCCATGATTGTGCCATTGATCGCCTTTTTTTCCTACTGTGCTCTGCTTCTGGTCACCTTTAGGAGCCCGCGCACGCGGGTAACTAAGGTTTTTGCCGTTTACTTGGTGGTGATGATGCTTTGGAGCCTCAGCTCGTTCATGATGCGAACCGGTCTCTACCCGGGGCCGAAGATTTGGAACCAGATCATGGTCTGGGGAATGATCGGGGTACCTTTTGTCTTTTATCATTTCAGTCGGGAAATATTAAGCTATCAAAGGCTGGCCTGGACTGAACAGTTGGGGTACGTTTTTTATCTAATTTTCGCCCTCACCAATCTGTTCGGATTGATAGTCACCGACGCTTACCTGACTGAATCGAATTTTGTCTACCAATTAGGCCCCGGAGCGGCGGCCTTTGCTGCCGTGGCCGCAGTGTACCAGTTGTCCTCGGTAACTTTGTTGCTACGGTCCGGAATCAAGGATCCTACTTCCTTTTGGACCAATCACCTGATATACCCTTCTATCGGCTCCATCCTGGTTCTAATCGGCAGCCTGCTCAATTTCTTTCCGCTGATCGGTCAATACCCGGTGGATATCGCCGCTAACCTGATCAACGCCTTCCTGTTGGCCTTTGCCATTTTTCGCTACCGCTTGCTCAATATTACCATTACTATTAGACGAGCAGTGGTCTATTCTATTTTGACCGTCATGATCAGCAGCAGTTATGTGTTGTTGGTCTTATCGGTGGATCGGGCCATGGGGATCAAGGCTCGTCATATTACCCTGGTACTGGCTATCCCCATGGCCGCACTGATCGCCTTTTATTTTGACCCGGCCAAGGAAACTCTCCGGGTATGGACAGACAAGGTCTTCTTGGGATCTCAATACGATTATAAGCAAACCCTGCGAGACTTTAGCCAACTCATGACCTCCATTTTAGACCTGGACGAGCTGGCCCAGTCCACGCTGCAGTTAGTGGGAAAAGCCCTGCAAACCAGCTCCGGCGTTCTGCTGTTACTGGATGTCAACGGTAATTATTATCCTCATTCCAGTTTTGGCTTGGACAGTTCGGCAGCCACTGCGGCTCGTATCGACAAGACCAGCCCTATCATCCGCTGGCTGGCCCAACAAGAAGAACCGCTTATTCTGCGCCAAGAAATGGATACCCGGCCCGAGTTTCGGGGACTGTGGCAGAAGGAGAAGCAGGACCTCCAGTTATTAAGCGCTGAAATATTGGTGGGGATCAAAATGCGCGAGGAATTGATCGGCCTGCTGATGTTGCCGAATAAATCCTCTGGGGATCCTTTGACCGATGATGACCGTGAGCTGATCTTAACCTTGGCTAACGAAGCGGCAGTAGCGATTCAGAACGCTCAGACTTATGCGCACGCTCGGACCCAAGCTGTCCGCGATGAGCTGACCAAGCTCTATAATTATCGTTTTTTTCATGACTGTTTAGACAAAGAAATTACCGTGCACGAACAGGCAAACAAAAACTTTGCCATTATCCTGATGGACCTGGACCTGTTTAAGGCCTATAACGATATTTACGGCCATTTGTTCGGGGATGAAGCCTTGGTTAAGGTGGCCCAGGCTATTACCGACTCTATTCGCGCCACTGACGTGGCGGCCCGCTATGGGGGTGATGAGTTCGCCGTTATTTTGCCGGCAACGAATCAGAACCAGGTTTGGAACATAGCCCAAAGAATCAAGGATACTATGCGGCACTACTTTCCCGGAGTCGGCGAACATGGACAGCTTCTCACCATGAGTCTGGGGGTGGCTGTTTATCCTGACCACGGTACTAGTAAGCAACGGCTGTTGGCCCATGCCGACCAAGCCTTGTACCAGTCTAAACGGGCCGGAAGAAACCGGGTTTCCGGCGTGCTGTCCGGCCAGGTGGCAGCCGATCAGAACGAAGTGGAGGCCACCGTGGAAGCAGAGCGTGACTTTCTGATGAAACAAGTAGAGGATGCCTATCTGGCCACTATTTATACCCTGGCCGCAGCCATCAACGCCCGCGACAACTATACCTACGAACACTCGGAGATGGTCACTCGTTATGCTTTAACCTTGGCAGAGGCCTTGGGACTGTCGGAGGAACAAAAGAAGATCATCCATCATGCCGCTATGCTGCACGATATCGGCAAGATCGGTGTTCCGGAGTATATTTTAAATAAACCGGGGCCATTGATTCCGGTTGAACGGGAGGCCATTGAAAACCATGTTAACATTGCCGATGCCATTATCAGCCAGATGCCCTACCTGCGCGGTTTGGCCCCGATTATTCGGCACCACCATGAAGCCTATGACGGCACCGGTTATCCCAGCCGGCTGCAAGGCGAGACTATTCCCTTGGAGGCCCGGATTCTGGCTATCGCCGACGCCTACCACGCCATGACCAGCGACCGTCCTTACCGCCGGGCCCTGAGCAAACACGAAGCCCAGCATCAGCTCATTTTCCTGGCAGGACAACAATTCGACCCCGCCTTGGTTCCACTGTTCGTGCGCACGTTGCAAATTAAGGAACAAGGCAATGTATAATCTACCCTGTTGTTCTCCCATACTTTTGTTGTCAGCAGTATTTCCCTAAGATATAATCTAGCCAGGTTGATATAAAGGAGGACAACCGGTGCAACAAATATACAGCGGCAAAACGAAGGATGTTTTCTTGCGGCCAGACGGTAATCTGCTCCTGGTGTTTAAAGATACCGTTACCGGAGCGGAGGGCCAAATTGACCCCGGTGCCAACGAAGTTGTCGGTGAAGTGGCCGGCAAAGGAAAGGCTTCCCTGGGCCTGACGATGCATTTTTTCCGGCTGCTGCAAGCAGCGGGCCTGCCCACTCATTTTATCGCGGCCGGGCCGGAGCCGAATACCATGGTGGTAAAAAGAGCCCGCTCCTTTGATTTGGAAGTAATCTGCCGAGAAAAAGCCTACGGCAGCTTTGTCCGCCGGTACGGCAAGTGGGTACAGACAGGCACTCCCCTGCCGTCGCTGGTGGAGTTCACGCTCAAGGACGATGAGCGCGGCGACCCTCTCATTACTGAAGATGCACTGGCAGCATTGGGTATTTTGCCTGCCGATGCCATCGCCGCCATCAAAAAAACAGCCCAGCAGGCCACCGCCATGGTTAAGGCCGACTTGGCCAAACGAGGGCTGGAGCTGCTGGACATAAAATATGAATTCGGGGAAGTAGATGACCGAATTGTAATCATCGACGAGGTCTCCGGTGACAGTATGAGAGTAATGAAAGACAGCCGCATCCTGCTGCCGGATGAAGTGTATCAAGCGATGCAGTAATGCCGGTCTGTACCGGACCGCCCCTGCCCAAATACCCTTGGTTCGCAACAGCCACAACAACATAGCCAGGGTATTTCCCACCGGGTGTTCTCTGGCGGGCGCCGCGGAGCATGAGGATGGGCTGCAACCACAGCAACCATTGGCTGCTGCGTACAAAGACAGCGGGCCACCACAGAGGGTCCATACCGCGCACTCACTCGTAGGAGACGGGTTCTGTCCCGGCCCGATCTCCTTATTTCACGATTAGCACTGTCTTTGTCTCCGGTAGCCAATCCACCTTGGCCCCAAAGGCTTCGCTGATAAAGCGGGTCGGAACCAGCGTGCGGCCGCGGATGACGGTGGCCGGTGAATCTAAGGTTACTGTTTTGGAGCCGATCATGGCTGTCTTGCTGTTTACTGTCAGGCGAATGACGGTGCCGCCCAGGGTAATAGTAATTCCTTTGGTATTAGCGTTATAGTCGGTCCGAGCCCCAAAAGCATCGCCGATGAAGCGCAGCGGCACCATGGTCCGGCTGGAAATAATCATGGGCGGCACATCCAGGGTCAGTTGGCGACTGTCCACCAGAGCCACCGGGTCGTCAATGCGGATGCGGACCACTTGCTCTTGCTTGATCAGATAAAGGCCTGATTGGCTGCTGATAGGATCTTTGGCTGTTGCTACCGACAAGGAATAATTGCTGGGAGTAGACGGATTTCTGAGGCCGGCGGCGGCACTGATATTAACAGTGACCGCTGCTTTGTTTTTTACCGATAGGCCTTTAGGCAAGGTTAAAATTAGGGAACGACCGGCCACTGTCACACCGCTCCGGTCCAAAGTCAACCCATTGATGGTGATATGGTTGGGCGCAATGGTAGACGGCAGATAGGTTCCATAGGGAAAAGTAACGGTGATGGTATCCTGGCCGCCGGTTAGAGCCCCGTTGGCCGAGGTGATAAAGCTTACGTTGTAGGCGGCTCCTTCTCCTTGGCGGTTAGGGGATACACTGGCCACAACATTTTGGACACTTCCGCCTAGGATGCTGTAGCGGTCCGAACTGCCGGCGGTGGTGTCTTTGGACGTGGCCACCTCCAGCCGGTAGTCGCCGGTGCTGTCCGGGTTGACAATGTCGGCTGCAGCAGCAAAGAATACAGTTACCTTACGGTTATTACCCACAGATACATCGCTGGGAACCCGGACGGTAACTTTGCGGCCGCTGATGGAAACGGAGCGGCTGTCCAGTGTCTCGCCATTTACAGTGATGTCACTGCGGGAAATAGAGTCTGGGACAGTGGTTCCGCGGGGGAAGGTAACGGTAATGGTGTCGCTGCCGCCTTCCAGTGAACCGCCGGCGCTGGTCTTAAAGCTTATCTCGTACTTCGCCGGCGCACCGATCACCGGCGGTTGCACCGAAACGGCGATGTCGCTGATAGTGCCGCCGGCAATGGAGTACTTTCTGGAATCTACGGCGTTCGGGTCGGCTGAGGTGTAGGCGCTAAGGGTATAGGTCCCGGGGCCGGGGTTCTTAATGCCGGCTGCCGGCTCGATAACTACGGTTACCGACCGGGAAGCGGAGATGTTAAGTCTGGACGGCACAGTAAAGGTAATGCTGTTACCGGAGCGGGTCACCGACCCGATGTTAACCGCATAGTTATTAACCTTAATGTACGAGGGGGATATTTGGCTGGGAATGGTTGTTCCCTTGGGAAAAACCACGCTAATAGTGTCGACACCGCCAACCAGTGCTCCCACGCTGCTGGTGGAAAAGCCAATGGTATATTTACCGTCGGCCCAGGCAAGGTCCGGATCCACTGTTACCGTGGGCTGACTGATGCTGCCGGTGATAACGGTGTACGAGTGGGAAGTAACCGGAGTGGGATCTGCAGTGGTATTGGCTTTGAGGGTATAAGATCCCGCTGTCGGGTTTTTGATCCCAGCCGATGACTCAATTACCACTGTAACCGGCTTCGAACCGCCCACGTTAACCTGGGACGGCAAGTAAAACGTAATGGCAGAGCCGGACTTACTCACCGTTCCAATATTCACCGTCGCCCCGTTTACTTTAATGCTGCCGGCAGGAATCGAAGCCGGCAGGTAGGTCCCACTGGGGAAAGTTAAGGTGATCTGATCTTGGCCTCCCTGTAAGCTGCCGCTGGGCCCGGTGGTAAAGGTTATGGTATAGCGAGCCGCCTGGCCGGCAACAGCCGGGCTGATGGTAACGCTGGGTTGACTTACGTTGCTGACCGGTTTGCCCAGCACGTTACAACGCAGCCATAACACAGGATCGTCCTTGGAGCCAGATGTGCGTACGCCGATGTCATACGTGCCGGCTATGTCCGGATTGCCGATCTTGGCTCCGATCAAGAAGATAATTGTTACCTTCTCCCCGCCGGCTAAATCCTGCGGTACCGACACTTCGATCTCGCCGTCGTTCTTGTCAACAGTAACTGCCTTGGCTTGCTCGCCGTTCACAAAGACGTGGCTAGTACTGATTGTGGTAGGCAACGTAAACCGGTTGTCAATTATGACTGTTATGCTATCTCCCTTTTGCTCCGACAGATTCTCTCCCGGTCCCAACTGAAAACTCACTGTCATATCTACCGCCGCTCCGACCTGGTTAGGACTGAGCACCACCGAACCTGGCGCAACCGCCCCGAAGGCACCGGTACCAAGCACCAGGACCAAAATAAGACTCAGGGACGCAGCTTGAAAGAACCTCTTCGTTGGCACCACAAACCCCTCCTTAAAAGTTAGGTTGGTTCAGACTGTAAACTACTTGTTCCAACTCTCTTACCCTAGCTCCCCAACCCCACTCACGGCCGGATTGCTGGAGGGCTTAGCCCTCCAGGTAACACCTGAAGAATCCGGCAACCTTGTCTAATGTATTAGACGCGGCAACTTCGCATTGGTTCCACAAGTTACTAACAAACATTGCTTCATCAATGCTATGTCTTCAGAGCTAGCCGACAACATCAACAAAATCGGCCTAGAGTATTTCTTTCTGTATATTTACCACGGCAAAGCGGCCGTCTTTCTCCAGGAAATCCAGAATATGGTCTAATTGCCGATCCACATGGTTGGTGGCATTGGCCACACAGGCGATCCCGAGAACGGCCCAGCGGTGGTCTTCCTGCCGCGCAACTTCCGCCACCGACACATTAAACCGCTGCCTGATCCGGTCCACCACACTCCGCACCACTTGTCTTTTCTCTTTTAACGAAAACACGGCGCCTAAATGAATCTCTACGGTAAGCGTCCCCACAATCATTTGCGTCTGTCCTCCTCGGCCTCGCTTCGCTGTTCCTGGCACAATTGGGATTAGCCTAACTACACCCAGCGGTCGCTGGTAAAACGAGTAAAAAGCCCCGCTCAAGGCGGGGAAGCCCCGTTAATGCGGGGAAGCAGTTGTCGTTTCTTTGTTAAGCAAACAAAATTAGCCCTATAAACACCAGATCCTCGGCAGCAGCGGTGTTAACTATACCGTGATACTCCCCGTCTCGGGTCAAAACCATGTCCCCGGCCTTTACTGCCACTTCGGTGCCATTGTCATTTACTATGCCCTGCCCGCTAAGTATATAATATGCCTCCGAATCCCCCACATGCTGATGGTAACCTACCGAAGCCCCGGGTGGAAGGGTTATTCTAGCAAACACCCGGCCTTTGTCATTGAACTCGTTCTGGCTGCTTTCCAGAATATGAGTCATTTCCACCTGCCCTTGGCCGCCGCGTAAATTCGTGCCTATTTCCGACCTCATGTCCTCAGCTCGTCTTAGCATCGGCCATCCCCCATTTCGTTTCTGATACTAATTGAATTCCACCTCGAGGGGCCAAAACCTTCCGCCCAACTAGAGGATTTGGCCGAAACTCAGTTCCTTTTCTCCGCTGATCAATAGCCCTTTGAATTGCAGCCGAGCGCATCTTAAGGCGAAGGATAGCCGAAAACCATCCGCTTAACTTAGGAAAAGGTCTGGAAACTGCTTAACAATGCCCGCGGTCATGGCATCGGCCATCATTAACGCTTGCTGCTCAATTTGGTCGTACAGGGCAATGTCGCGGGCATAATCCTGATTGAGCCTGGCCACGGCTTCCGCTTTGGTCAAGGCCAGGTGCTCATGGAGCATTGTTCTGAAGGCGTCCTCCGACCAGAACGGGTTAATTCGGGTAAGGATAGCAGCAATTTCATCGGCATTAGCATACCATCGACGTTCCGCATCCGCCGCTCCCTTAGCATCACCGGCTTTGGCTGCTTTGACCAGCTCCGCCGCTATTACCAGATGGTCGGTAAACAAGCGGGCAAACTCAGCCGCCTTCTCAGCTCCGTACAGCGGCCTTAGCAAGGCCTCAAAATCGCCGGGGTTGCGAAGGAGACGCTTGGTCACCAGTTCTTCATCCGCCAAATCGGCTGCTATGCTGATAATGGTCATTCTGGTCCAGGCTACATGCTGCTCCCAGAGCATCCGCACCTTATTCATTAAATCCACTTCTGCCTTACTTACTCCCCTAGAACCGGGAGGTTGTATAGAAGCTTCGGGGTGCAGAAGATGCTGCGGCGCTCCCGGCAGGCAAATAACCTGACCTATCGACAGGCGGTCGGGAACTACAGCCGGACTGTCAGCAACAATTGCGTCCACAGTAGTGCCATACCGTTGAGCTAGGAGCCACAAGGTATCACCTGGTTGGATTGTATAAGAAAATGTTCCTGGTGGACATTCAGGCATAAACTCACCCCCTGTTTTTAACAGGGTATGAGGAGGTAAATAGAA
>LSQX01027819.1_pt3 | contig 18189 bp, 15 predicted proteins | sample 654561 | NCBI WGS metagenome assembly LSQX01 (sample SAMN04489861, study PRJNA283612) | anaerobic digester metagenome | isolation source: 4 biogas reactors fed with cattle manure at either 37C or 55C with and... | place: Denmark: Kongens Lyngby | collected 2014
AGATGAACTTTGACGAAATTATTGACCGCAGGCATACGGGTTCCGGCAAGTGGGATGCCGCACCGGGGCCCATCGACCCCGACCGCCATATCATCCCCCTCTCCGTGGCCGATATGGAGTTTCGAAGTCCCCCGGCCATCAGGGACAGGCTGGTCCAGCTGGCCCAGGAGGGAGTCTGGGGCTATACGGGACCCCGGCCCCAGTACTATGAGGCCCTGGACCGCTGGTACCGGCTCCGCCACGACTTCCCCATCGAGCAGGACTGGGTCATCCCCACCACCGGCGTGGTCCAGGCTGTCTATGCCGCCGTCCGGGCCTTTTCCCAGGAGGGTGACGGAGTCCTGATCCAGACCCCGGTTTACCATCCCTTCTATTGGGCCATTGAAGGCAATGGCCGCAGGCTCCTGGAAAACCCCCTGGTCATCCGCCAGGGCCGTTATGAGATTGATTTTGAGGACCTGGAGGCCAAGATGCAAGAGGCCAGACTCTTCATCCTCTGCAACCCCCACAATCCGGTCGGCCGGGTCTGGGACCGGGAAGAACTGGACCGGATGGCCCAGCTGGCCGCCCAATATGATGTCTTTGTCATTTCAGATGAAATCCACTGCGACTTCACCTATGGAAAGAAGCACATTGTTTTCAGCCACCTGGCCCGGGACCGGGCCTGCCGGCATCTTCTGGCCTTTTCGGCCAGCAAGACCTTCTCCCTGGCCGGACTCAAGCTGGCCAGCATGGTCCTGGAAGATCCTGAGGACAGGGCCCATTACATCAAGCAGGTTCGAAGGGACGGGGTCATTACCCACAGCAGTTTTGGCTATGCCGCCGCTGAAGCTGCCTACACCCTTTGCGACGACTGGTACTTTGCCATGCTGGACTATATCCGGGCCAACTACCAGGCCCTGAAAGACTTTGCCGCCCAGCATATGCCCCTTCTCCATGTCTTCGACCTGGAGGGGACCTATCTGGCCTGGCTGGACTTTCGGGCAGTCTGCCGGGACCCTGAGGACCTTGAGACTCACCTGAATGAGGCCTACCTCTATTTCAATCAGGGGTCCATGTTTGGCCAGGAGGGCCAGGGCTTTGAGCGGATCAATCTGGCCTGTCCCCGAGCCCTTCTCATGACCTCCCTCCAGCGGCTGAAGACAGTCTACGATCAGCTCTTGTCCGGAGCGGACCGATGAGATTTCCCGGCAAGCGCGGTTTTTGGTGGTATCTGGTGCTTCTGGCCCTGGCGGCGGCCAGCATCTTTTCCCTCTGGGTGGCCATCCATGAACCCGGCTGGATCTCAGGGATCAGTGCAGGCTTCATGCTCCTGGCTCTGGCTTTCAGCCTGACCATTCAATTTCGCAACGACCTGACCCTGGAGGCGGACCATCTCCTCCTCCGCTTCGGCCCCCTGACCCGCCGGATCCCCTACCTGAACATCAAGTCCCTGACCCGGACCAAAAATCCCCTGGCGTCCACGGCCACCTCCCTGGACCGCCTGGCCCTTGAGCTTCGGGACGGGGGACTTTACTATGTGTCAGCCCAGGACAATGACCACCTGATGGACGAACTGGAAAGAAGGCGTCGACAGGCCTTAAAAGGAGAATGACATGACTTATACCATGCTGGAGCAGGCATCAGAACTTGTGACCCCCCTGGGAAGGGAAGCTGTCCAGGGCAAGGCCATGGGGGACCTTCAAATCATCCCCGACGGCGCCATCATCTGGAAGGAAGACCAGATTGTCTTTGTAGGGACCAGCCAGGATGCCAGGGACTGGGTCAACAGCCAGCTGTCGGCAGACGACCAGCTCAACCGGGCCGACGTATCCGGCAAGACCATCATGCCTGGATTTGTCGACCCCCACACCCACTTTGTCTTTGGGGGCTACCGGGATCATGAGTTCAACCAGCGTCTTCAGGGTGCCTCCTATATGGAGATCATGGAGGCAGGCGGCGGGATCGCGGCCAGCAACAAGGCCACGGCCGAGGCCAGCGAGGATGAGCTCTATGCCACAGGCCTGAAAAGGCTCAACCGGATGCTGGACCTGGGGATCACCACGGTAGAGGGCAAGACCGGCTATGGGGAATTCACCCTGGTCGAAGACAAGATGCTGAGGGTCATGGAACGCCTGGACAAGGACCATCCGGTCGATATCGTCAAGACCTATATGGGGGCCCATGCCCTGCCCGTCCGCTTCAAGGGCGACAGGGCAGCCTATATCGATTACCTGATCCAGGAGGGTCTGCCCATGGCCCGGGGCCGGGCAGACTTTTGCGATATCTTCACCGAGAAAAATGTCTTTGAACTGGAGGACTCCGAGCGCCTCCTCCTGGCCGCCAGGGATATGGGCTTCAAGCTCAAGATGCATGCCGACGAGATCGTCCCCCTGGGCGGGGCCGGTCTGGCCGCCAAGCTGGGCGCGACCAGCGCCGACCACCTGCTCAAGGCTTCAGATCAGGATCTCCTGGCCATGCGGGATGCCGGCGTCATCGCCACCCTCCTCCCCCTGACCGCCTTCAGCTTGAAAGAGCCCTATGCCCGGGGCCGGGACATGATTGACCTGGGATTGGCCGTGGCCTTAGGCACCGATCTTAACCCCGGCTCCTGTTACTCCCAGTCCATCCCCCTCATGCTGGCCCTGGCCACCATCTATATGGGACTGACCATTGAGGAGGCCCTGACGGCTGTGACCCTGAATGCAGCCGCCTCCATCGGGCGGGCCGACAGGGTGGGTTCCCTGGAAGTTGGCAAAAAAGCTGACATCCTGGTCCTGGATTGCCCCAATCACGGCCACCTTTCCTACCATTTCGCCATGAACCTGGTGGAGATCGTCATCAAGAAGGGTTTTGTTGTCCGCATGCGGGACTGAGGATCCGGATCAAAAAAAGAGATTCTAGAAGATTCCAAGGAGAATTCATATGACCAGCATCAAAGAGGGGCTCTTCCTGCAAGGTTTTCGCGTCAAGCGGTCAAGGGATTTACCCGAGCAAAAGGCCCGCCTGCATGAGATGTCCCACGAGAAAAGCGGGGCCCGCCTGATCTGGCTGGAGCGGCCGGAAGAGAACAAGACCTTCTCTGTCTCCTTCAAGACCATTCCCCAGGATGACAGCGGCGTCTTTCATATCCTGGAACACTGCGTCCTGGGTGGTTCAAAAAAATACAAGGTCAAAGAGCCCTTCGCTGAACTCTTGAAGAATTCGGTCAATACCTTCCTCAATGCCATGACTTTCAGCGACAAGACCATGTACCCGGTGGCCAGCCGTAATGAGACCGATTTTTTCAATCTCATGGAAGTCTATCTGGATGGGGTCTTCAATCCGGCGGTCCTGGACCATGAAAGGATCTTCCGCCAGGAGGGCTGGGCCTATGCCTTTGACCAGGCCGGCAATCCCTCCTACCAGGGAGTGGTCTACAACGAGATGAAGGGCGCTTCCTCCTCCTTGGACCGCCTGGCCCGGCAGGAGACCTTGCGCCTCCTTTTCCCTGACAGCAATTATCGTTTCAATTCCGGTGGAGACCCTCCGGCTATCCTGGATCTGACCTATGAGGATTTCAAGGCGGCCCACCGGGACTTCTATCACCCATCCAATGCCTATTTTTTCCTGGATGGTCAGCTGCCCATAGAGAAGGTCCTGGAAAAGCTGGACAAAGACTATCTGGATGCTTATGAGGCCCAGGCCCAGGCCAAGGACATCAGCCTGCAGGCGGTCCGTCCCGGCTTGTCCACCCACGACTATGAAATCAATGCCGATGAAGATCCCCAGGGAAAATGTCGCTTGACCCTGGCCCGACTGACCGCTTCCTGGGAGGAAGTGGAAAAGCAGGTGGCCCTGCAGATCCTCTGCGACGCCCTGGCCGGATCCAATGAGGCCCCCTTGAAAAAGGCCATCCTGGACCAGGGCCTGGCCCAGGATTTCAAGCTCTACCTGTCGACGGGCGGTGCCCAGGCCTGGCTCAATTATGAGGCCCATAACTGCCAGGAGTCTGATTTTGCTCCCATCTATAAGGCCATCAGCGACAAGGTCACTGCTCTCCTGGAAGAAGGCCTGAACAAGGAAGATCTCCTGGCCTCCCTTAACTCCCTCTATTACCAGGAACTGGATCCCGAGGAGCCCAGGGGCATCTATCTGGCCATCTCCTCTCTCTCTTCCTGGCTTCACGGGGGTGATCCTGCCCTCTACCTGACCAGGGGCCGGGCCTTCCAAAATCTGAAAGACAAGATTCAGGGTGACTATTTTCAAAAGCTGCTGACAGAATTCCTGCCTGACCAGGAGAGCTGGGTCCAGGTCCAGTCCCTGCCCTCCAGCCTCTTCGGCCAGGAAAGAGATGCCCGGGAGGCGGCCCGGCTGGCCCAAGAAGTGGCCGGCTGGACCCAGGCCCAAGAGGAGGATTTCAAGGCCCAGGCGGCCGCTCTGGAGGCCTGGCAGGCCAGCCCCGACAGCCAGGAGGCCCTGGCCAGCCTGCCCAGCCTCAGCCTCCAGGACCTGACCCAGGACCCTGTCTATCTGGATAGCATCCCCTCCTCCCTGGAGGGCATCACCGTCCTCAGCCATCCTTCCCCTGCCCAGGGTATCCTCTATCTGAAACTCTATTTTGACTGCTCGGACACCAGCATGGAAGAACTGGCCTCCCTCAACTTCATGGCCCAGGTTCTGGGCAAGCTGGCCACCCAGAAGCGTGACGCCCAGGCCCTCCTTCGAGCCATCAAAACCCATATCGGCCAGCTGGGCTTCTCCCTTGTCCCCATGGCCCATCCCGACCGGGCTGATCGGTGCAGGGTCTTTTTCACAGTCACTTGCAGTGTCCTGGACAGTGAAGTCGACCAGGCCCTGGCCCTGATCGGCGAAATCCTGACCCAGACCCGCTTTGATGACAAGGCGGCCATCCAGACCCTCATGCTCCAAAACAGGGAATACCTCCGTCAGGCCAGCAACCAGGCCGCCCACTACTTCGGCCTCCTGAGAGTCCGGGGCCAGGCCACGGCCAGAGATGCGGCAAGAGAAGGCTTGACCGGCCTGACCTTCCTCCTTTGGCTCAAATCTTTCCTGGCTGATTTTGAGACTAAGATCCCCGCCTACCAGGACTGGCTTATGGCCAAGCAAGGACAGATCTTCTCCAGGGACCGGCTGACACTGAGCCTGACCGGCCAGGCCGAGGAAGGGAAGCTGGAGGCCTTGATCAGGGACCTGCCCCTCTCTTCCGGCGCCCTCCCCGACTGGGGATACTACCAGGCCAGCTATCCCCGGCAGGAAGGGGTGGCCATCCCCTCGGCCGTCTCCTATGCCTGCCTGGGTTGCCTATTATCTTCTTTCGGCGGCCAATATTCCGGCCAGTGGCTGGCCCTGGAGCAAATCCTCTCCCTGGAATTCCTCTGGAATAAGATCCGGGTCCAGGGCGGGGCCTATGGGGCAGGCTTCTCCATCGACCGGTCCACCAGCTCCGGCTTCTTTTCCTATCGGGACCCCAGCCCTGGAAAGTCCCTTGATACCTTCCGGGAATCGGCTGCCTTTATCCAGGCCTTCAGCCAGGACAAGGACAGCATCGAGCGCTATATCATGGGCAAGATGGCCGCCTTGGATCCCGATCTCTCCTACAAGGCCCAGGCGGACCTGGCAGACAATTGGCATTTCACCGGCTACGGGCCTGACCAGGCCCTGGCCCTCCGCCGCCAACTCATGGAAACCAAACCCCAGGACCTCCTGCCCCTGGCCCGGATCCTGGACCAGGCCATTGGGCAGGGAGCTGTCTGCCTCCTGGGATCCCCTGACACCCTGGCCCAGCATAAGGACCTGTCCCTGATCGACATCAGCTGAAAATATTAAGGGCCAAGCGCAAAAGGGCTCCCGCGGGAGCCCTTTTACTTGACTGACGGGTAAGATCAGGCTTTCTCTTTTAAAATATGCTGGCGGATGGCTTCAACGGCCACCCGGATGCCCCGCATGGTGTCGTGGCTTTCGGTATCGTCCAGGCCCTGGGCCCGTCTTTCCTGGTTCCAGATGGTATTGAGGATACAGGCTGCCTTGGCACCCAGTGACTGACAGACGATGTAGAGGGCAGCGCTCTCCATCTCCGAGGCCATGGTACCGCCCCTGAGCCAGGCCTGCCACTTGTTTTCCAGCTCATAGCTGACAGGCATCCTCTCCGGTGAATGCTGGCCATAGAAGGAATCCTTGCACTGGACCACCCCGGTGTGATAGCGGTAGCCACCGGCCCTGGCCGCATCGACCAGGCAGCCCGTCAGTTCAAAGTCAGCCACTGCCGGAAATTCGATGGGCAGATACTCCCGGCTGGTCCCCTCCATACGGATGGCCCCGGTGGCGATGACCAGGTCGCCGCCCATGACCTCCAGGTTCATTCCCCCACAGGTACCCACCCGGACAAAATTCCTGACCCCGGTCATGTAGAGTTCCTCAACGCCAATGGCCGTTGAGGGGCCTCCCATGCCGGTCGACATGACCAGGACAGGTTCCCCTTCCAGGCTGCCCAGCCAGGTCGTGTATTCCCGGTTGATGCCTAAAAAGCGGGGCTGGTCCAAAAGGCCGGCAATCTTCTCCACCCGGCCCGGGTCGCCCGGCAAAATGGCATAGCGGGCGCCATGTGAATCATCTAATTGGATGTGATATAGCTTGTCCATTTCTCCTCCTAAGGTCGTCTCAGTTGATCTTTTTACCTGCATAAGCGACGGCGATACGGGCGGCCAGACGGGCATTATTGATGACCAGGGCGATGTTGGATTTGAGGCTGTCGCCTCCGGTCTTGCCCGCCACTTTTTCCAAAAGGAAGGGGGTGACATCCTTGCCTGCGATTCCCTGGCGGTCGGCCTCTTCCAGGGCCTCATCGATGGCACTTTGGATGAGGACCGGATCCATGGCTGACTCCTGGGGGATGGGGTTGGCGATGACCATGCCCCCCGGATAGCCCAGGGCCCGGGAAACCTTGAAAGCCTCAGCGATTGCCCCGGGATCATCCAGGCGGATGGCCAGCTTGAAGCCGCTCTCCCGGGTATAGAAGGCCGGCATTTGGTCGCTTTCATAACCGATAACGGGAACGCCCCCCGTCTCCAGATGTTCCAGGGTCAGGCCGATATCCAGGATGGATTTGGCCCCCGAACAGATGACAGCCACCGGGGTTCTTTGCAGTTCCATGAGGTCGGCCGAAATATCCATGGTCTCTTGCCCCCCCCGATGGACCCCCCCGATACCGCCTGTAGCAAAAAAGTGGATGCCGGCCAGATGGGCGGCGATCATGGTGCCGGCCACGGTGGTGGCCCCTGTGATTCTTTGTGACAAAACAAAGGGCAGGTCCCGTCTGGAGGTCTTGGTCACCGACAGGCCCTCCCGTCCCAGGCGGTCGATCTCTTCCGCCGTCAGACCCACCCGGATCTTGCCGTCCATAATGGCAACGGTGGCCGGCAGGGCCCCGCCCTCCCGGATGACCGCTTCAACCGCCAGAGCCGTCTCCACATTGTCAGGGTAGGGCATACCGTGGGAGATGATGGTCGACTCCAGGGCGACCACAGGCAGACCCCGGTCCAGGGCCTCTTTGACCTCTGGGGTTATATCCAGATATGCTTTCAAATCATTCATTCGATTACCTCTGCTTCGATCTTTGAAGCGCTTTCTTGCAATAATTCGACAGTTAAGGCCGGGTTGACCGCCTCAGTGGATTCCACGGCAATCCCCGAAGCCGCCACACTCAAGCGGGCGGTCTCCAGGAGGTCATAGCCCTGGACAGAGGCCCAGGCAAAGGCAGAGGCCATGGCGTCACCTGCCCCGGTCGTATTGGCCTCGTGGACGATCCGGACAGGCCGGGCCCATACTGATTGTCCGGCCCTGACAAAGACAGCCCCCTGGATATCCAGGGAAACACAGACCATATCAACGCCCCTGTCCATGATCCGGCGGGCCGCTTCCAGGGCCTTATGAGGATCATCCACCTGGACGCCGGACAGGTGCTGGGCCTCGATCCGGTTGACTTTGAAGCCGGTAAGATAGGGAAGAATGGGTGTCAGCCGGTCCATCTTGGCCACGGAGACGGCATCCGCAAAGAGGGGAACCTCCCAACGGGAGGCCAGGGAAAGCAGGACTTCCCCGGGCAGGTTGGGCTCCAGGAAGGCGGCCTGGCAGACCTGACTCTCCCCGACCCTGACCTGGCCCTGGGGGATCCAGTCCCTGACTTCATGGGCGGTCATCTGGTCAAAGAGACTCATGTCATTGATGGCCACCAGCATATCCCCGTCTTCCCCGTGAACGGCCAGGTAATGGGAGCTGGCATGGGCAGAACTGACCAGGGCAGAGGACATATCGATCCCCTTGTCCTGGGCTGCCTGAATGAGAAACTGGCCGGCCCGGTCCTGGCCGGAGGCGGTCAGAAAGCGGACATGCTGGCCTAAAAGCGCCAAATTACGGGCGATATTGAAACCGACTCCCCCCGGCCGCTCCTGGATCTTGCCGGGGTTGGAGTCATGGAGACGGAAGCTGCCGGAAGGCTTGGCCAGGATATCCAGGTTCAAGCCACCGGCCACAATCCAATAAGCTGTCATCGACCTGTCCTCAGGCCTGGCCCTTGAAGTAGGGCTGACCCAGGGCCTTGGGAGGCGTCGAGCGTTCCACAAAGATGACCAGGATCAGGAGGGTCAGGGCATAGGGCAGCATGGCCAGGATCTGCGTAGGCAACCAGGGGATGCCGGCCATGACCACGGTCAGGGCCTGGGCGAAACCAAAGAGCAGGCAGGCCAGGGTAGCCCCTATGGGTTTCCAGTTGCCGAAGATAACCGCGGCCAGGGCGATAAAGCCCTGTCCCGAGATAACCGTAGGCGTGAAGCGGTAGCTGATGGTCAGGGCAGTCACCGCCCCGCCCAGGCCGGCCATGACGCCGGACAGGATGGTGGCGACGTAACGGATCCGGGTCACATTGACCCCTAATGTATCGGCCGCCCCCGGGTGCTCGCCGCAGGCCCGGGTCCGAAGGCCTATCCGGGTCTTATAGAGGACAAACCAGATGAGGACGGCAAAGAGGAAGGCGAAGATGACGGTCAGGTCAATCTCCGAGGATTCCAGGAGCCGTGATTTGGATTTATCAATCCCCAAAAGTTCCAGGACCTTGGGCAGGGGTTCATTGATGGTGGAGTTGGACTGGGCCGCCCCGCTGAAGAAGAAGCGGGTCAGAAAGACGCCCACCCCCAGGCCGATGAAGTTGATGGCGATGCCGGAAATAAGCTGGTTGCCCTTGGCCGTCACGGCGATGAAGGCGTGTAGGACGGCTAGGCTGGCGCCAAAGGCGGCACCGACCAGAAGGCCGATCCAGGGACTGCCTGTGAAATGGCAGAGGATGGCGGCCCCGCAGGCACCAAAGGCCATCATGCCTTCCAGGCCGATGTTGTCGACACCCGCCCTTTGGGTGATAACCCCTCCCAGGGCCGTGAAGATCAGCGGCGCCGAATACATGAGGCTGATGGAAATGGTCAAGAGAAGGGTATTCAGTAATGCCATGGTCTACTCCTTTCCTTCCAGACGCTCGGCCAGTCGGGGCAGAGCGGGGGCAAAGGCGATACAAAGGACCAGGGCCCCGATCATGATGTTGATGATCTCAGTCGGTGCGCCCATCCTGGACTGAATCTCAGTCCCCCCCAACTTCATGCCTGAATAGAGGATGCCGGAGAAAAGACAGCCCAGGGGGTGGTTGCCGGCAATCAGGGCCACGGATATCCCATCCCAGCCATAGCCCTCGGTGGCCCCCAGCATGGTGATGAAGTAAGAGGTGGACATGACCAGCATGGCCCCGCCCAGGGCAGCCGTCCCGCCGGAGATGAACATAGACAGGAGGGCATTGCGTTTGACGGGCATGGCCGAGAACTCGGCCGCATAGTAGTTGTAGCCAACCGCCCGGAGCTCAAAGCCGATCCGGGTGTATTTGAGGATGACCCAGAGCAGGAGGGTGACGGCGATCATGACCAGGATGGCATAGCCGGCATCGGTCCGGACCACACTCTCCAGCCAGGGATGTTTGGCAATAAAGGCCTCCCCCTCGGCGGTGGTCCTGAATTCGCGGGTGAAAAAGGTAATCTTGGCAGAGTCCAGAATTTCCGGTGAATGCTGGGAACCGGGCACCTTGACACTCTTCATATTGACAATGAAATTCATGAAGTAGTAGGCGATCCAGTTGAGCATGATGGAAGAGATGACTTCATGGATGCCAAAGCGGTTCTTGAGGAAGGCGGCAAATGAACCGTAGATGCCACCGACCACGAAGGCACAAAGCATGATGAAGATGGGATGGAGGATGGGGGGCATGGGGACGTAATAGCCCAGGATGGCCCCGGTCACCTGGCCCATGATGAACTGGCCGTCCGCCCCGATATTGAACATGCCTGTCCGGACCGCAAAGGAGACGGCCAGACCGGTCATGATGATGGGGACAGCATTGACCAGGACCTGCATGACCCGCCGGCTGCTGGAAAATACACCCGTGAAAAGCAGGCTGAAACCACGGGCGGGATCATAGCCACCGATACCCAGGGTAATGGCACCGATGGCAAAGCCGACCACAATGGCGATCAAGACAGCCGTGAAGGGCTTTTTCAGGGCCTTGACGACAAACTTTCTCATGCGCTACCTCCTGCCATCAGGAGGCCGATGGCTGCTTCATCCGTCTCTTCGGGGTCCAGGTCGGCCACAATCTGGCCATCATAGATGACATTGATCCGGTCGGCCACATCCAGGACCTCATCCAGCTCATAGGAGATGAGGAGGACGGCCCTGCCCTGGTCCCGCTGGGCCACCAGAGCGTCCCGGACATACTCAATGGCCCCGACGTCCAGGCCCCGGGTAGGCTGGCAGGCCAGGAGAAGATCGGGCTCCTGCTCGACAGTCCGGGCCACGATGATCTTCTGCTGGTTGCCTCCCGACAGCTCCTTGGCTTTTTGCAGGGTACAGCCGGCAGGCCGGATATCAAACTTATCCACCTGCTCGTCGCCATATTTATTGATCTTCTTCCAGGAGAGGAGGCGGTTCTTTCCCTGGAAACGTTTTTGCTTGTAGGATTCCAGGATCAGGTTTTCACCCACCTGGAAATCCAGGACCAGGCCCCGCTTGTGCCGGTCCTCATGGATGGTCCGGATCCCTGCCCGGTGGGTATCGACGGGGAGTCCGTTTTCAATATGCTGGTCATTGACGATGATCTCGCCGGCCTCCACCTTGCGCAGGCCGGTGATGGCCTCGATAAGCTCGGTCTGACCATTGCCGTCCACCCCGGCGATGGCCAGGATCTCCCCCCGTCTGACATGCAGGGAAAGGTCCTTGACCTTTTCGATGCCCCGGTTGTCCTTGACGGTCAGATGATTGATCTCCATGACCTTTTCACCCGGCGTGGCTTTTTTCTTATTTGTGGTTAACATGACCTCCCGGCCCACCATCTTGGAGGCCAGGTCCTTCTCGGTGACCTGGTCGACACGGACGGTGTCGACCACCTTGCCCCGTCTGATGATGGTGCAATAGTCTGAGGAAGCCATGATTTCTTTCAATTTGTGGGTAATGATGATGACCGTCTTGCCGCTTTCCACCAGGCGGCGCATGGTCAGGATCAGATTGTCAATTTCCTGGGGGGTCAAAACGGCCGTCGGCTCGTCCAGGATCAGGATGTCNNCCGACCGAAAGCTGCCAGATTTTGGCAGTGGGATCGATGTGGATACCATATTGATCTGCCAGGTCACTTACTTCGTGGTCAAACTTTTTGAGATTAAGGGCAAAGCGAGGAGTGTCGAGCCCAATGAGGATATTCTCGGTTACGGTTTGATTTTCAACCAGCATGAAGTGCTGGTGGACCATGCCGATCCCGTGTTCAATGGCCTGTTTGGGGTTCTTGATGTCAAAACTTTCCCCCATGATCTTGATTTCGCCCGTGTCCTTGGTGTAGAGGCCATAGAGGATTTTCATCAAGGTTGACTTGCCTGCCCCGTTCTCTCCCAGAAGGGCGTGGATGGTCCCCTTTCGGACAGTCAGGTCAACATGGTCCAGTGCCTTTAAAGTGCCAAAGGATTTTGAGATGTCATACATCTCGACGGCGAATTCGGAAGGACTGGCCTGGTCGTCAAGCAGCCGCTTATCTTGCTCCATAGGTCGTCTCCATAATAGTCGCCCGGACATCCCGATCAGGATGTCCGGGCAAATTCTGCGCTTAGCGCCTATTCAAGTTCAGTGGTTTAGCCCAGCTTAGCCTTGAAGGCGTCGAATTCGGCTGAGGTGATGGGAACATCAATGGTTCCGTCAACGATCTGCTTTTCAATTTCAGCGGTCTTGTCCAGGATATCCTTGGGGACATGCTTGTCGGAGCTGGGTGCAATACCCACGCCGCCTTCTTTGAGGCCGAAGAAGAAGGTCTTGCCGCCTACCTCTTCACCCGCCAGAACCCGCTTGGACAGTTGGTAAACTGCCTGGTCAACATTCTTCAGGGCTGATGTCAGGACATTGTCGGGAGCCAGGGCGTTCTGGTCAAGGTCGACCCCGATGGCCCATTTGCCCATTTCCTTGGCAGCCGTGATGCAGCCTGAGCCTGCCTGGCCAGCTGCGTGATAGACGATGTCAGCGCCATCGCTGAACATCTTGGTCGCGGTGGCCTTGCCCTTGGCGGTGTCGCCGAAGGTGTCAATGGTCACTGCGTCAACCCGGATCTCTTTGCCCAGCTCATCAGCGGCATAGGCCACACCGGCCAGGTAGCCGTACTGGAAGCGGAACATGACGTCACCTTCCATGCCCAGGACAAAGCCCACGTGGTCTGTCTCGGTCATGTGGCCGGCGATGTAGCCGACCAGGAAGGAGGACTCTTCCGAATTAAACATGGCGCCTACCAGGTTGGGGTACTCCCCTTCGGGGAAGCCGGCGTCCACGATGGCAAACATCTGGTCCTTGTGCTCCTTGGAGGCGTTGATGATGGACTCCTCCATGAGGAAGCCAATGCCCCAGATCAGGTCGTTGCCTTCTTCTGTCTTGTTGGTGAAGTTGACCGCATAGTCAGCTTCTTTTTCTGATTCAACAAAAGAGATCTTGAAACCGTCGTCTTTCAACTGCTCCATGCCATTCCAGGCCGATTGGTTAAAAGACTCGTCATTGATGCCGCCCAGGTCCGTGATCAGCGCAACTGATTGACCTTCCGGCTCTCCTTCGCCTTCCTTGGGTCCGCAGCCGACGCCCAGCGTCACAAGCAGTGCCAGGACCAGAAAGAGGCTTAGCAATTTTTTCATAGTTTTCCTCCTGATGATGGATGACTTATACAGTCATTCTTCTTTATAATGAGCGACCCCTAAGGGTCGTTCCTCCCTAATCGTGCAGGTAGTCCAGATCCGAAGGACCAAAGGACTGGGGTAAAAGTGTATTTAAAGTGGTCTCCAGGTATTGGTCGGGACTTTTGGCAACCAGGACCAACATATCCTCCTCCTGGGGTAAAAACTCACGCAGGAACTGACGGCAGATGCCGCAGGGATAGGCATAGGCCATGTCCTCATGGCCAGCCCCTTCCTGGGAACCGACAACGGCAATGGCGACGAAGCTTCGGGCACCTGAAAAAGCAGCCTTTACAGCTGCTGTTCTCTCGGCACATATGGTGGCCCCATAGGAGGCATTCTCAATATTGGCACCCCTGAAGATCTGGCCGTCAGCTGTCATAAGGGCAGCGCCCACCTGAAATCGGGAATAAGGGGAATAGCTCCCTTGACGAGCTTCAAAGGCCTCTTTTACCAGCCTTGCCTTCATCTCCTCGGTCACAAACAATGCGCCATCCCCCCTACATGTGCTCAAGCCATACTTTGTTGAATTTCACTGATTATTCGCATACGATCTTACTTATTTTAGCATAGAGTCATGGAAAGCTAAAGGAGAAAGACCAGTCAGTCCCCCTTGCCGGACCCGCCTGTCGGGGGTCAAGGAAGGTAAAATCAGCCTGCCCTATTCCCTTGTGGCCAGGCGTCCGCTCATCCGGCTTAATTCCCGCATCCTGGCCGCCAGATCCAAGGTCAGGGACCCGGGCAGCATCCTCCACTGCCAATTCCCCTCTGCCTGACCAGGCCGGTTCATCCGGCTCTCATCCCCCAATTCCAGAAGATCCTGCATCTGGTAGATGACCCGGCGGCAGACAGAGGTTGCTGCCCCCCGCATCATGCCCCAGACCAGGCCCTCATCCTGGCAAAGGCCCAGGTAGCGCCTGGCAAAGGCGGTCTCAGCCGGATCGGCCAGGTCAAACCAGGCCTGGATGGTGTCATTGTCATGGGTACCGGTATAAAGGACGGCATTTTCCGGCAGATTGTGGGGCAGGTAATCGCTGGAGGCATCGGGATTGAAGGCGAACTGCAGGACCTTCATGCCGGGAAAACCGGTCCTTTCCCGAAAAGCATCCACCTCAAGGGTCATGTAGCCCAGATCCTCGGCAATGATGGGCAAGGGGCCCAGGGTCTCCTCCAGGGCCTCAAAGAGACTGTCCTCAGGTCCGGGCAGCCAGTGGCCCCGCCTGGCTGTCCTGTCCCCATAGGGGACCGCCCAATAGGATTCCAGGCCCCGGAAATGGTCAATGCGGATGCAGTCATAAAGGCGGAGCTGGAAGCCCAGGCGGTCGATCCACCAGGCATAGCCCTGGGCCTTGTGAGCCTCCCAATCGTAGAGGGGGTTGCCCCAAAGCTGGCCATCCTGGGAAAAATAATCGGGCGGACAGCCGGCCACGAAGGTGGGCGTCAGGCTGGAATCCAGCTGGAAGAGCTGGGGCTCCATCCAGACTTCCACCGAATCTTCGGCCACATAGATGGGCAGGTCGCCGATGATCTCGATCCCGGCCCTGGTCGCATAGGCCCGGACCCCCTCCCATTGGCGGAAGAAGAGAAATTGCATGAATGTCTCAAAGGCCAGATCATCTTCATGGTCCTGCTCGAAGGCCAAAAGGGCCAGAGGGTCCCTTCGCTTGTAGGCATCCGGCCAGTCCCGCCAGGGGGCCCCGCCATGGACCGATTTCAGGGTCATGAAAAGGGCAAAGTCCTGGAGCCAGTCAGCCCCTTCCTTGAGGGTAAAGACCGAATAGTCATGCTTCAAAGTATCCGGTGCCTTTGCCTTGAAGGTCTCCCAGGCCTGACGGAGGAGGAGGCGGCGATTGTCCCAAAGGAGGCCGAAGTCCACCTTTTCCGGATCCTGGCCAAAATCAAAGGCCAGAGGAGCCTGGGCCTCCAGGAGGCCGTCTCGAACCAGAAGATCCAGATCAATCAGATAGGGGTTGCCGGCCTTGGTCGAAAAAGACTGGTAGGGGGAGTCGCCAAAACCGGTCAGTCCCAGGGGCAGGATCTGCCAGGAGGACTGGCCTGCCAGGATCAAAAAGTCGATAAAGGCCAGGGCCTCCTCGCCCAGGCTGCCTATCCCGTAAGGGGAGGCCAGGCTGGAGATATGGCAGAGGATGCCACTCCTGCGTCCCTGTCTCAGCCGCTTGTAGTTGTAACGCGGATCAAGGCCGCTTCCTTCTATTGAATCCATGACTTTGCCTCGGGTCAGATTTTGACATGATTTTATCACATGACCGTAACGCCGCCCGCCCCTTATCGTGTATTATGTCCCTGTATATTTTCTACAGAGAAGGTGTATTTTATGCTTGAAGTTCTCGATATCATTAACAATAGTCAGGTCCGCCAGGACTGGGAGAAGCTCTTGACCGCCAGCGGCCTCAAGTATGATCCTCCCTACTCGGTCATCTACGGTATCTATGAAGAGGGCCAGCTTCTGGCCACGGGTGCCCGTGACCAGAACCGCTTGAAATGCATTGCCATTCACCCTGACCACCAGGGGGGCCCCCTCTTCAACCAGCTCCTGTCGGGCCTGATCTCCGACGCCTATGAGGCAGGCCAGGAGAGGCTCTTCCTTTATACCCAGCCCCAGGCTGTGGAGGCCTTCGGACACCTGGGCTTCCGCTCCCTGGCATCCACTTCTGAGGGCATCAGCTTCATGGAAAGGGGTCAGCCCGACTTTGACGACTACCTGGCCGTACTGGTCCAGCAGGTCCAGGCCTATGAAGCCCTCCACGGTCCCCCCCAAGGGCCGGTTGAGTCCATTGTCATGAATGCCAATCCCTTCACCCTGGGCCACCGGGCCCTGGTGGAGGATGCCCTGACCCGGGCCAAAAGGCTCCACCTCTTTGTCCTGAGTGAAGACAGCTCCCTGGTGCCTGCCGACATCCGCCTCCGCCTGGTCCAGGAGGGGACGGCCGACCTGGCCGGTATCCTCATCCACCCCAGCGACCACTACATCATTTCCCGGGCTTCCTTCCCCTCTTATTTTTTGAAAAAAATCACTGAGGCCACGGAGGTCCAGGCCAGCCTGGATGCCCTCCTTTTCCGGGACCGGATCGCCCCGGCCCTGGGCATCAGCCAGCGGACCGTCGGGGATGAACCCTTCGATCAGGTCACCTACCTCTATAACCGTTGTCTGAAAGAGATCTTCCATGGGAAACTGGGTCTGACCAGCCTGCCCCGCCTGGCCTCCCAAGACGGCATGGCCATCTCGGCCTCCCGGGTCCGTGGCCTGCTCATGGCAGGCGACCGCAAGCTGATCCGCTCCCTGGTACCCGAGACCACCTACCGTTTCTTCAAGTCGGCACAGGGCAAGCGCCTGGTCGATTCCTGGTTGGCTGACTAGTTGATCCGCTCAGTGGTCTCCGCATCAAAGAAGTGGAGGCCTTCAATATCCAGATGGAAATGGTGGTCCTCATCGGCCTCATAGTGGAAATAACCCGGCTCTGAGATGACACAGGGCTGGCCATTGGGGAAGTGGCAGTAGAGCAATTGCTCCTTGCCCAGCATCTCTATGACCTCTACCTTGACCTTGATCTGGTTCTTGTCTGCCTCACCGGCCCGGAAGCGCTCGGACCGGATGCCCATGGCCACCCGCTTGCCCTCATAGTCTTTCAGTTTTTCCCGGTCGGCCTCCCCTGCCTCCACTACAAAGAGATCGTCATCCGCCCTGAATAGTCCCTCTTGGATCTGGCCATGGAAGATGTTCATGGTGGGCGAGCCGATGAAGCCGGCCACAAAGAGGTTGGCCGGCCGCTCATAGAACTCGGAGGGCTTACCCACCTGCTGGACCTTGCCGTCGTCCAAGAGGACGATCTTGCTGGCCATGGTCATGGCCTCGGTCTGGTCGTGGGTGACATAGATGGAGGTGGTCTGCAGGGACTTATGGAGCCTGACCAGTTCCACCCGCATGTGTTCGCGGAGCTTGGCGTCCAGGTTGGACAGGGGTTCATCCAGGAGGAAGACCCCGGCCTTTCTCACCATGGCCCGGCCCAGGGCCACCCTCTGTCGCTGGCCCCCCGAGATTTCCGAGGGCTTGGAGTAGAGGTAGTCGGTGATCTGTAAAAGTTCGGCCGCTTCCAGAACCCGCTCGTGGATGACGGTCTTTCGCTCCTTACGCATCTTGAGGGAGAAGGCCATATTGTCATAGACGGTCATGTGGGGGTAGAGGGCATAGGACTGGAAGACCATGGCGATGTCCCGGTCCTTGGGCTCCACCTTGTTCATCCGTTTGCCGTCAAAGAGGAGGTCACCTTCCGTAATGGAGTTGAGGCCGGCGATCATGCGAAGGAGGGTACTCTTACCACAGCCTGAAGGTCCCAGGATGACACAGAAGTCCTTGTCCTCGATGACCAGGTCGATGTGGCGGATGGTGAAGTTTTCCCTTCCCTCGTACTTTTTACCGATATTGACTAATTCAACTTTCATGACAGCCTCCTAACCTTTGACAGCACCGCTGGCCAGGCCTGAGACCAGCTGTTTTTGCAGGGCGATAAAGAGAATAATGATGGGCACCGCCGTCAGGAGGCCACCGGCCGCAAAGACGGGTTGGTGCATGTTTCGGACATCGTTGATCAGGGTGTGGAGCCCCGTGGCCAGGGTATAGGCCTTGGGGTCATTCAAAAGGATGCTGGGCAGCATGAAGTCCAGGAAGGGTCCGATGAAGGACCAGAGGGCAATGACAGCCAACATGGGGCGGACAATGGGCATGATGATCAGGCGGTAGACCTGGAGGTTGCCGCAGCCGTCGATCCGGGCCGCATCATCCAGCTCCGAGGAGATGGAGTCGATGTAGCCTTTCAAAATAAAGGTATTGCTGGCGATACCGCCCCCCGCATAGATGAGGACCAAAAACATCGACCGGCTGAACCAGGGGGCGAAGGAGGCCAGGATG
>LSQX01153936.1_pt1 | contig 18189 bp, 16 predicted proteins | sample 654561 | NCBI WGS metagenome assembly LSQX01 (sample SAMN04489861, study PRJNA283612) | anaerobic digester metagenome | isolation source: 4 biogas reactors fed with cattle manure at either 37C or 55C with and... | place: Denmark: Kongens Lyngby | collected 2014
GAAGGATTGGTAATGGGAACCCGATCCGGTGATATAGACCCGGCAATCGTTTTTTATCTGATGGAAAAACTTGAAATGAAGTCATCTGAAGCCAACAGCTATTTCAATAAAAAAGCGGGTATGTTAGGTTTGTCCGGTGTTTCCAATGACTTGAGAGATATCCTGGAAGCAGCCAAAGCCGGTAACCAGAGAGCCAATATCGCCCTTGATGTTTATTATAACAAGGTCAAAGGATATATTGGCAATTATATGGCTAAACTCAATGGTTGTGACTGCCTGGTGTTTACCGCCGGAGTTGGTGAAAATGGCTACGATGTAAGAGAATGCATCTGTCAGGACCTGGATTACCTGGGTGTGAAAATGGATACAGAAAAGAACAAGGTAAGAGGCAAAGAAGTTGATGTGGCAACTGATGATTCAAAGGTCAGAATATTTGTTATTCCTACCAATGAAGAACTGGTTATCGCCCGGGATACCTTACGACTTTCAAAATAATCTGTTATTGGTAGAGGCGGGTAAGCCCGCCTCTTTTACTTTGTAAAAAAATTAATTAGAAGTGTAAAAAACTCCTTTATTGACAATAGTAAGTACAGCAGACTATAATAAATCTGGTGTTTTTATGAGGGTCATATATGAAAATAAATCTTAGGAAACTGAAACTTCGCCAGGAAGAGGCTGTAAATTTTCTTTTTACCGACAAACTTAATGACCAATTCCTAACTGACAGTGATGCCGCTTTAAGTGAACCGACAGAAATCAAGCTTGAAGTAAAACGGCAGAATGCAGTTTATTACGGGCAGGGTACGCTGAAAACTACCATCGAATATACCTGTTCCCGCTGTTTAAAGAAATTTACTCAGCCACTGGCATTGGATTTATCATTTATTATCACTGAAGCAGAGAATCAAACTGAATTCGATGAGGAAGTGATACTGCTTAGTAATGATGAGGCAGATCTTACATTTTATATTGAAGGAGTTATTTTTGCTCAGGTACCCTTAAACCCAATATGCAGTACGGATTGCAGAGGCCTTTGTCCCCTTTGCGGAAAGGACAAAAATGCAAATAACTGCAATTGTCATATAGATGACATAGATCCCCGATGGGAAAAACTGAAAAAGTATAAATAGGGAAGGAGGTTATGTTAAAATGGGAGTTCCCAAGAGAAGACAATCCCATTCCCGCACCAGTAGAAGACGTGCTGAGTGGAGAAAAATAGACAAACCAGGTCTGGTCGAATGTCCCCAATGCCATGAACTGAAAATGCCTCATAGAGCATGTCTGGGCTGTGGGTATTATAAAGGTAAAAATGTTCTGGAAGTTAAATAGTCTTATCAAAAAGTAAGTTGTAGCTAAAGTCGCTAACCTTACTTTTTGCCTTATTAGGAGGTTTTTTATTTGAGAATAGCAGTGGATGCAATGGGAGGAGACCATGCCCCGCAAGAGATCATTGCCGGTGCTGTAAGATGGTCAGATGAAACTTCATCAACTGTAATACTGGTGGGTAGAGAAGCAGACATTAAAAAGGAATTGAAACAGCTGGAATATGATCCTGCCAGGGTGGAAATTGTTCATGCAGCTGAGGTGATAGGCATGGAGGAATCACCGGCAGCAGCCTTGCGTAAGAAGAAAGATTCCTCCATTGTTGTTGCAACGAAATTAGTCAAGGAAAAACAAGCCGATGCATTGATATCATGTGGCAGCACAGGAGCACAGATGGCGGCTGCTATTTTTATTTTAGGAAGAATGGAAGGTATAGAAAGGCCGCCGGTTATTGCAGCGCTTCCGAACCTATCAGGATCTTTTACTTATTTAGTAGACTTGGGTGCCAATGTTGATTGTAAACCAAAACAGCTTCTGCAATTTGCAGTTTTAGGCAATGCCTATACCCAGTTATCAGCAGGCATGGCTAATCCCCGTATTGCACTCTTGAGTAACGGCAGTGAAGCAACTAAAGGCAACAGCACAACCATTGAAGTACATAATATTCTTAAAGAACAAAAGGGATTAAATTTTATCGGCAATATAGAAGGCCGGGATATTTTCAGCAATTCGGCTGATGTCATTGTGTGTGATGGATTTGTAGGAAATATTGTATTAAAAACTATAGAAGGTATGGCTTCTTTTCTGGCCAGGGCACTAAGTAAAGAAACAGGTCATGTGCCGGCACTTTTCAATAAACTGGATTATACTCAAGTAGGTGGAGCACCATTGTTAGGTATTGATGGGATAAGCATCGTATGTCATGGCAGTTCCAAAAAAGAAGCAGTATTTAACGGCATGGGTATCGCGAAAAAATCAGTTCATGATAAAATTATAGATGCGCAGAAAATAGCATTGAGTTCCATTACAGAAATATAGTTGAAAGTAAGTTTTTAGAGTAGGTATTTTTAAATTGTATGGAATATAATCATAATAAAACATTTTGGAGGGATGAATATGCAGGAATTTTTTGAGATAGCGCGAAAAATTTTGGCCGAGCAACTGGATATAGACCTGGAAGATATTTCTATGGAAACCACTTTTGAAGAAATTGATGCTGATTCAATTGATATCGTTGAAATGATAATGGCTTTGGAAGATATATATGATCTGGAGTTTCCGGAAGAGGATCTGGAAGATTATCCTTCTATGGGATTACTGATTAAAGCACTCTACACTTATTGGCAACAGATAAAAAATGACCAGTAAAATAACAGAATTCGCAGCAAAAAATAAAATCCATTTTAATAATGAAGCACTGCTTACTTTAGCCTTAACGCATCCATCCTACTATGACAAGGATAAGCAATCGTTTAACAATAATCAAAGGTTAGAGTTTTTGGGAGATGCAGTCTTAAATCTAATTATTGCCGAGAGGTTATTTGAGCGTTTCCCCCGGAAAGCAGAAGGTGAACTGACGAAAATAAGAGCAAAAATAGTCTGCGAGAAGGCTCTTATGCAAGTAGCGGTAAGAATAAATATTGGCAAGTATCTGCTCCTGGGTAAGGGAGAAGAGATGTCAGGGGGACGCACACGAAAATCAATATTGGCAGATGCAGTAGAAGCGTTGATTGGGGCTATTTATTTAGATAAAGGTTACCAAGCAGCAAAAGAATTCGTCATGGCATATTTTAAGCCAATTATGGAGAACACAGCCAACGGTGTTTACTATGATTATAAATCCAGACTACAGGAAATTGTACAGGCGAAAACCCAGAAAAGCGTAACCTATGCGATCATTGAAGAAAGCGGTCCAGCACATGCCAAGGTTTTTACTGTCGGAGTTTACTATCATGATGTTTTGCTGGCTAAAGGTACGGGAAAAAGCAAAAAAGAAGCAGAACAGAATGCTGCGGAAAAAATATTACAAGACGAGATCAGTCTTCTAAGATTATTATAAAAAGGATAAACTACATGTCACATTTTAATATACCCATTTTTATTCCCCATTTAGGTTGCCCATTTCAGTGTATATTTTGTAATCAGCAAAAGATCACTGCCGTAAAAGAAAGTGTTTCCGTGGGAGAGGTAAAGAAAATTATTGATACTGCTCTTCAAACGCTCCCTGAAGGTGCAATAACTGAAGTATCTTTCTTTGGCGGCAGTTTTACTGCTATTGATAAAAAACAGCAGGAGATGTACCTGTCTGTTGTAAAACCGTACCTGAAAAAGGGCTTGATCAGTGGGGTGAGGCTTTCAACCCGTCCGGATTTTATCGATCATTCCAAATTGGAATTTTTATCAGACTGGGGAGTCAAAACCATAGAACTGGGAGTACAATCCCTTGATGATAAAGTGCTAACAGCTTCAGGCCGGGGCTACAAAAGTGAAACCGTGTATAAAGCAGTCCAATTGATCAGGCAGCACCACTTTCAATTGGGCATTCAATTAATGGTGGGATTGCCGGGAGATGATTTATCAGCTGATCTCTATACCACCAAAGAGACGATCATTCTTAAACCTGACATGGTCAGAATTTATCCTACACTGGTCATTGATGGCACCCCATTAGCAGCAATGTACAGGGAGGGCAGGTATCAACCTTTAAGTCTGAAGGAAGCAATAATAATCTGCATGAAAATGTACCTGCATTTTCAAAAGGAACAAATCAAGGTGATCAGAATGGGACTGCACCCGGAAGAGGAATTGACCAAAGGGAATGCTTTACTGGCCGGACCGTTTCATCCTAGTTTTGGTGAATTGGTCATGCAGGCAGTTTTTAAAGAGCAGGCAGCTTTTTTAATTAAAAGATTACTGGGTAATAATAAAAATCTTAAGCAGTTGAGACTGTTTGTAAATAGTAAAGATTTATCCAAATTGATTGGTAACCATAAAAATAATATCCGCTATTTAAAGCAATTCTTTGATTTGGATGAAATACTGATCACTCAGGATCCATTAATGGCAAGAGACTCTGTAGGAGCAGACTGCAGGGAAGTATTATACCCCAGATACTGCTCATCCCGCAGTGATTTTATTGCAGCATATCTTTCTTAAGCTAAGTCAGAGAACTATGCCTCTTATCTGAGCTTTTTATTATGCTCGAAAAGGTAGGAATTTGGTATCTTATCAAGAAGTTATTAAGACAAACTGTTATTTTATTAGTACGATACTTAAGAAAAAATAGTTCGACATCTTAAAGAAGTTCTTACATTAAAGCGGAGGAATTAGCATTGTATCTGAAGAGACTTGAAATTAAAGGATTTAAGTCATTTGCTGATATGACTGAAATCAATTTAAAACCAGGCATTAACATTGTCGTGGGCCCCAATGGCTGCGGTAAAAGTAATATCGTCGATGCCATCCGCTGGGTTCTGGGCGAAACCAATGTACGGCATATTCGCGGTCAAAAGAATGAAGACATTATTTTTAATGGTACAGACAAGAAAAAGTCTCAAGGGATGGCTTATGCTGAGATCATTGTAGATAACTTCGACCATGTGCTGCCAGTTGAGTTTAATGAAGTTACAGTGGAAAGAAAATCATTCCGTTCCGGTGAAAGTGAATTTTACCTTAACAAAACTCGTGTGAGAATGAAAGATATTGTTGAATTATTTACAGGTACCGGCTTAGGTAAAAAGGGTTACTCCATCATCAACCAGGGCGAATTAGAACAGGTATTGAATGGACAACCCTTGGAACGCAGGCTGATTCTGGAAGAAGCATCAGGAATCATCAGGCATCGTCAAAAAAGGGATGAAGTAAAAAAGCGGCTGACAGAAACCAGTAATGATATTTTAAGGCTCGGTGATTTGTTAGGAGAACTGGAAGCAAGAAAAGAAGAAGTCAGGGAAAAAGCAGAAAAAGCCGCCGTATATATTGATGCAGCCAGTGAGCATGATGAACTGGAACGGCATGTGCTGACTCATGAATGGCTTAAGATTAATGAGGATATCAAGACCAGGAAGACTGATCTTACATCTCATCAGGTACAGCTTGAAGAAACCAAAGCCAAAATTACCATGTTGGAAAATGAATTACAACTAAACGATGTGGACATTAAGGATAATCAGTCACTTTTGGCCAGATTAAAAGAAGAGAGATATGCTTATGAATCAGCACTAAGCAGCATAGAGAGTGAAACTCGGTTAAGCCAGGAAAAAATCAAGAATGCCCGGGAGCGGATGGCCACTGCGGATCAGGATAGTGGAAAATATTTATCTATGCTGAATAGTTTGAGTCTGGATATTGAAGAAACATTAGTTGCCTTTGGGCAGGATCAGGAACAATTTGCTAAAAGACAGCAGGAGTATTTGCAAATGGAAAAAGAAGTACTCATGCTGGCTGAGAAAATAAAATTGCTGAAGATTCAGTTTGAAGAAAAGAAAACAGCAGTCTTTTCTGCAGTCAGGCAGGAAACTGAACTGGGTAATCATATTGTCAAAAATGAAGAGGAACTAAAACGGGCTGGCGAAAGAGCGGAAAGAATCAATATTCATGTGGAAGATATCACGAATAAAATAACTGCCAGCAAGGATACAGCAGCGGATTTACATGAGCAAATTACCCTCTGTGAAAAGCAGCATAACGATAATCTTAAGAGTCTGGAGAGATTTAAGCGGGAAAAAGAAATACTGCAAAAATCAGGGCAGGAATTGCTCCAACAATATGATGAACTAAAAAACCAAATACAAGCTATAACCAATAAATTAAGTGTCCACCAGGAAATGCAAAAAAATCTTGCCGGTTATTCTCAGGGAGTTAAAGCCATTGTCCGTAGGTTTACGGCAGGACGCGATAAAATATCCGGGTACATAGGCATTATAGGGGAATTAATCGATGTGAAGCCGGGATTGGAAACAGCTGTTGAAATTGCCTTGAACCGCGGTATGGAGAATATTGTAGTTGAATCCATCGATGATGCCCGCAGAGCAATTAATATTTTAAAAGATAATAATATGGGCAGAGTCACTTTTTTACCATTAGATGCCTTGAAAATTCAGCCTATAACAAAGTCTGTCTTGGATAATGTGAAAAAGACGGAAGGAGTTTTAGGATTAGGCTCTGAACTGGTGGATTATGATAAACACTTGAAAAAAGCCATCGAATATTTGCTGGGACGAGTCCTGGTGGTCAAGGATGCTGATATTGCTATAAAAATTTATAAAAATATGAATTTTCCCGGCAGAATAGTTACCCTAGAAGGAGAATTGATCAATACCAGCGGAGCTATAACCGGTGGAAGCAGAGCCCCATTACATATGGGGGTTATACAAAGAAAAGGGGAAGAAAAAAAACTTGCCCAATTACTGCAACAATTGAAAGATAAGGCAGCGCTGCTTTGGACGAAACTTGAGCAGCACCGGCAGCAAATAAAAGATATAGAACAGTCCATCAGCCAGGATAATAATCGTGTAATTGAGCAAAGTTTTAAATTACAAATGTTAATAAAACAGAAAGAGCAGACCCATGAAGAAGGGAAATCTTTAACACAGCAATATGATTCCTATCTTCAGGAGTTACAGCAAATCAATAAAGATTCAGCCAGATTAACGGATATAAATTCCAGGCTGCTAAAGGAAAAAGATGCCCTGCTGCAAAGGAATAGCACACTATCTGACGAACTGGAAATGATAAAGCAAAGTATCGAAATCGATACTCGCGATTTTGAAGTAAGCAGGGAAAGATTAAACTCCAATCAGGAACAGTTGGAAATGAAAACCAGGGAAATGGAAAATAACAGGAAAAACATTGCCCAGTTTGAACAGGTGAAGGAATCATACCAAGAGTCGTTAAAAACAGCAAATGAACTGAAAGAGCGAATGCAAAACACAATTATCAAAGAGAATGATTCTATGGAGCAAAAAAGGCAAATGATCGTCGAGCATCAGGAAAAACTGCAGGAAGTAGAAGAAAACATAGCCATTGCCGGGGAACGATCAAAGGACTTTCAGAATGCTGCTTATCAGCTGAATCAGCAATTAATACCGCTACGGCAAAAAGCTGCAGAAAATGAAAGCAGCAACAGGAATCTGGAGTTAACCATAGCCAGACTTGAAACAGAGCAGGATAACTTAATAAAAAAATGGCAGGAAAAATATAATGAGAATCTGCTTGGTATGGAGTTTGAGGCGAGCTTCAGCAATGCTGATATACGGAGATTTATCAGGCAAATTGCGGAATTGAAAACGCAGATCGATGATTTATGGCCCGTTGACCTGCAGTCAGTTAACGAATATGAAGAAATCTCAGCGCGTTATATATTTCAAAAGCAGCAATATGAAGATTTAGCAGAGGCCCGTGATTCTTTACATAGACTACTGGAGGAAACGGAAAAAATAATGATAAAAGATTTTTCTCACTTTCTTTTACTGGCTAACGAAAGTTTTAAAAAAACTTTCCGGGAAGTGTTTGGGGGAGGCGAGGCTTTACTGCGACTCACCCCAGCTCACAACGCAATGTTGGATGCAGGAGTGGAAATAGAGGTAAAAATGCCTGGAAAAAGAATGCAATCCCTTGATTTGCTGTCAGGTGGTGAGCGAGCTCTTACCTGTATTGCATTTATCTTTGCTCTGTTAGGGCTGAGGCCTGCACCCTTCTGTCTATTGGACGAAATCGATGCTTCACTGGACGAAACAAATCTAATAAGGTTTGCCAATTTTCTTAAAAAGATGTCTGATAATATGCAGTTTATTATTATTACTCACAGACAGACAACCATTGCAGCCGGTGAAAACATTTATGGAGTTACGATGCCGGAAAAAGGAGTTTCTTCAGTGCTTACCTTAAACATACAAGACGCTGAAAATCTGGCCGGATAAAAAATAAACTTAAGGAATGATATGAATGGCATGGTTTGACAAACTGAAAGGGAAAAAAAAGCAGGATGAAATAACGGAGGATCTCCATACTTCCCCGGAAGTATCAGGTGAGCCGTTATCCGGATATAAAGAAGAAGTAAATGCCGATAGCGAAGCCAGCCAAAACAAAGGCTGGTTTAACAGAATAAAATCCGGTTTGAGCAAGACACGAAAAAACCTTACTGACAAGGTTGAAGCATTGGTTAAGAGAACCGGTAGTCTGGACGAAGACTTCTGGGAGGAACTTGAGGAAATATTGATTCAGGCCGATGTGGGAATGAAAACATCAATAAACCTGGTGCAGAATGTCAGGAACAAAGCCCGCCAAGAAGGGATCAAGGACCCTCAGGAAGTGATCGGCCTGCTCCGGTCGGAAGTAGAAAAAGTGCTTTTAAATAATGAATCTGTCTGGGAAGATCCTGCCGGGAAGCCTCATATTATATTGGTGGTAGGTGTAAATGGAGCAGGTAAAACCACGTCCATTGCCAAACTTGCTTACAAATACAAAAGTGAAAAGCAAAAAGTTCTGTTAGCAGCAGGAGATACTTACCGTGCTGCTGCCATCGACCAATTACAAACCTGGGCTGACCGGGCTGGTGTAGAATTGATCAAACACCAGGAAGGTTCAGATCCGGGAGCAGTCGTCTTTGATTCCATTGCAGCTGCCAAAGCCAGAAAAAATGATGTCCTGATCATAGATACAGCCGGCAGGCTGCAAAATAAAGTTAATTTAATGAAAGAGATCAGCAAAGTAAAAAAAATTATTGAAAGAGAAGCACCGGATAGTGAAAGTGAAGTGCTCTTGGTTCTGGATGCAACAACCGGGCAGAATGCCATCAGCCAGGCCAGGATTTTTCAGGAAGCAACAGGTATTTCAGGTATCGTACTGACAAAATTAGACGGAACAGCCAAGGGCGGGATCGTATTAGCAATTGCTGATGAGTTGAAATTGCCGGTTAAATATGTAGGAATCGGGGAAGCCATAGATGATTTAAGGGAATTCTCAGCCACCGTGTTTGCAGAAGCCTTATTTGGTAATTAGGGAGGTTTTATTATGTTGGAAACTGCTATTATAGGTGGAACAGGAGTATATGATCCTGATCTGCTGAATGATACCCGAGAAACAATTGTAGAAACAGAGTACGGCCAGGTAAAAGTAGTCAGCGGTTCTTACCAAGAAACAGAAGTGGCTTTTATTCCTCGGCATGGGTCAACCCATAGTGTACCTCCTCACTTAGTGAATTATCGAGCTAATATTATGGCTTTGCACCAAATGGGGATAAAAAACATTATAGCAACAGCGGCAGTAGGTTCGCTGAACTTTGAATACAAACCTGGATTCTATGTTCTGGCAGACCAGTTTCTTGATTTTACAAAGATGCGTAAAAATACCTTTTTCGAAGGCGGAGAAAAAGGCGTAGTTCATTGTGATATGACAGTCCCTTATTGTCCGGAGGTCAGACAAGCATTGATGACTGCGGGCCGGGAAATGGGCCTTAAAATCGTAAACGGTGGTGTATATGTATGCACAGAAGGGCCTCGTTTCGAAACGGCTGCGGAAATAAACATGTTTAAAATGCTGGGCGGGCAACTTATAGGTATGACCAGTGTGCCGGAAGTATGCCTGGCCAGGGAACTGGGCATGTGCTACGCCAATATTTCTATCGTGACCAACTTTGCTGCTGGCATATCTACTTCAATCCTGACCCATAGTGAAGTGGTGGAAATGATGGGTAACAGTATTCATGAAGTTCGGCGCCTGATCATGTCTGGAATCAAAAATATTCCAGCTGCCAAAAATTGCTCTTGTGCAAATATTTTATCTGAAGCAGGGATTAATAAATGATTGCGCCCATAATTTACGCTGATAATGCAGTAAAAATACTGAATCAAAACCGCCTGCCCGATGAGGTGATTTATGAGGAATACCGGACAGCGGAAGAAATAGCTGTTGCGATCAAGGAGCTGAAAGTACGAGGAGCTCCATTAATAGGCATAGCAGCTGCCTATGGACTGGCTCTTGCGTTAAACTATTATACAGGACCCGAAACCTTATTAAAGGAACATTTCACAAAGGTAAAAAATTTGTTGGCTGCAACAAGGCCTACAGCTGTAAACCTTTTTTGGGCTTTAAATAAAATGGAAAGAATTTTTAATCATAATGAAAAGCTGGGTTTAAATCGATTAAAGATTATTCTGATCGCTGCAGCCAATCATATGCTGGCCGAAGATATTTCCATCAATCAAACCATTGGTAGTTATGGAGAAGAATTGCTGCAGGAAAACTGCCGGGTTTTGACGATTTGTAACGCAGGAGCATTGGCAACGGGAGGTTACGGAACTGCCCTGGGAGTGATCAGAGCTGCGCATGAAAAAGGGAAAATAAGTCAGGTATGGGCTTGCGAAACCAGGCCAGTCCTACAAGGAGCACGTTTAACGGTTTGGGAGCTGATGCAGGATCAGATTCCTGTCACACTGATTACAGATGGCATGGCTGGATATATTATGCAGTTAGGCTTGGTAGATGCGGTCATCGCCGGTGCCGACAGGATTGCTGCCAATGGAGACACGGCCAATAAAATCGGCACTTACTCCCTGGCGGTCCTGGCTAATTATCATAAGATCCCTTTTTACATTGCTGCTCCTCATTCAACCATTGACACCTGCATCTCCCGGGGGGCAGAAATACCCATTGAGGAGCGTTCTCACCAGGAGATAAGGCAATTCAGAGGCATAAACTTGACATTACCAGAGGTTAATGTTTTTAATCCTGCTTTTGATATCACACCTCATTATATGATTAAGGCTGTAATTACGGAAACAGGGATTATTGAACCTCCGTTTACGGAAAGTATTAAACATCATACTGTATTGATCAAATCAAGGGGGGGAGAACATGAAGATTTTGCTTAATGATATCAGTATTATACCTGTTGCAGGCGGCACTCAGATCATTGAAAAAGGTTATGTAGCAATCGAAGATAGCCTGATCACCGATATAGGAAACGGGCAAATCGGAACAGATGGTTATGACTTGGTCATAGACGGGAAGGACAAGGTGGTTATGCCGGGTCTTATTAATACTCATACCCATGCTGCCATGACCTTGCTTAGAAGTTACGCCGACGATCTGCCCTTAATGGAATGGCTGGAGACAAAAATCTGGCCCCTGGAAAGCCAACTGACCGCCGAAGATATTTACTGGGGAACCAAGCTGGCTATCGTGGAAATGATTAAATCAGGTACCACCACTTTTGCCGATATGTATTTTTATATGGATGAAGTGGCACGGGCAGTAGATGAATCAGGTGTGAGAGCATGTTTAGCCCGTGGCATGGTTGGTGTTGGGCCAGAGAGTGAAAAAGCTTTTGTAGAAAGCAAAGATCTGGTAAATAAGTGGCATAAGCAGGGGGATGGTAGAATTACTATAATGCTTGGGCCTCATGCACCTTATACCTGCCCGCCTGAATATTTGAAAAGAGTTGCTGCATTTGCCAAAGAACTTAAAACAGGAATACATATTCATGTTGCTGAAACCAGCGGAGAGGTTGCCAATACCATCAAAGAATACGGCAAAACCCCGGTGGAATTACTGAAGGATGCGGGGCTGTTTGAAAATCATGTTTTAGCTGCCCACTGTGTTCATTTAAGTGACAATGATATTGCCATACTTGCTGCAAGCGGGGCAGGTGTTGCTCACAATCCGGAAAGCAATATGAAACTTGCCAGCGGTATTGCTCCGGTCCCCAAATTACTTGCTGCAGGAATACCTGTTGCATTAGGTACGGATGGTGCTTCCAGCAACAATAACCTGGATATGATCCAGGAAATGAGAACCTGTGCCCTGCTGCATAAAGTGAACAGTATGGATCCAACTGTTCTGCCGGCCTATAAAGCCTTGGAAATGGCTACAGTAAATGGTGCTGAAACATTGGGCCTGGGCAAGGAGATCGGCAGGCTGCAAAAGGGCTATAAGGCTGATATGATCATTATCAATCTGGAAGAAGCACATCAGATACCCCGTTATGACATCGTTGCCAACTTGGTTTACGCTGGACAGGCCAGTGACGTTGATACAGTAATCATAAATGGAAAAATCGTCATGGAAAACCGCATAATAAGAACCTTAAATGAAGGGGAAATATTAAAAACGGCTAAGAAAATTGCAACCCGGTTAGTAAATTAAAAGAATACGAATATTATCTAAAAAAGAGGTAAAAATTTTTAACCTCTTTTTTTATTTCAATTCGTAAAAAATGCCTCATATAGAGAATTTAAAGGATTAAGAAATTATACCATCTATAAAGAAATATTATACTAGTAAAATTTAAGCAGGATGCAACCGCCCGACAGTGAATTAATAATGATGGGGGTGGCATTAATATTTTTATTAGCGCATTTTTTCACATATGTGCCATTATTTCGCTATACCCTCGTGCAGTATGAAATCATAAATTACCAATTATGATAATATTCGACGAAAAAGGAGGTGAAAAAATGGCTAATTACAAGGACCTCATTGCCAGCCAGCAAGGGAAAAAAGGCGGCATCATAGAAGCTTTCCACGCAATTCAAAGTGAGTATAACTACATACCTAAGGAAGCTTTAGAAGAAGCTGCTAAAGTTTTCGGGATGTCAGAAGCAAAAGCTTACGGAGTGGCTACATTCTATTCCTATTTGTCTACAGAAAAAAGAGGCAAATATATTATAAGAATGTGTGAAAGCGCTCCCTGTCATGTAGCAGGAGCAGATGCTGTTATTAAAGCAATCGAAAACTATTTGGGAATAGCCACGGGCCAAACGACTGCTGACGGCAAATTTACTTTGGAACTGACAGAGTGCATAGGACAGTGTCAGGCAACTCCGGTTATTACAGTAAATTCAGAACCGATTTTTAATGTTACCCCGGATATGATTCCCAGTATTTTGAGTGCCTATAAATAATAAGAGGGGGGTGAAGAACTTGGAAGAAATGCGTATATTATTGAAATATGCTGACCAGATTAATCCAGAGAGTGCGCAGGATTATATCAAAGTTGGCGGTTATAAAGGCCTGGAAAAAGCTCGCTTAATGGAAAAGAAAGCACTTATAGAAGAAGTGAAAAAATCGGGCTTAAGAGGCAGGGGCGGAGCAGGATTTAATGCAGGTATGAAGTGGAGTTTCGTACCACAGGATGCACCGGTAAAATATGTAGTATGTAATTTAGATGAAGGAGAACCAGGAACTTATAAAGATCGAATCATATGTGAAAAGAACGCTCATGCCCTTCTGGAAGGAATGGCAATTTGCGGTGCCGCAATTGGTTCCGATCAGGGTTACATATATTGCCGTGGAGAGTATCCTTTTATTGTAAAACTATTAAAGAACGCAGTTCAAAGTGCAAAACAAGCTGGGGCCCTTGGAAATTTCGATATAGAAGTAAGAATGGGTGCCGGCGCTTATGTATGTGGAGAAGAAACTGCATTAATTGAATCAATAGAAGGTCATCGGGGAGAACCTAGATTTAAACCTCCTTTCCCGGGTGTTGCAGGTTTATGGGGCGTACCTACAGTTGTGAATAATGTGGAAACCTTTGCTTGTCTGCCATACATTCTGACAAACGGCGCCCAATGGTTTGCTACAATAGGTGCTGCCAAATATCCCGGTACAAAAGTAGTGACATTGACAGGTGACATTGTCAATGCAACATATTTCGAAGTTCCTACCAATATGACCCTGCGTGATGTAATTTTCAAATTAGGCGGCGGAATAAAGAACGGCAAGAAGTTTAAAGCTGTTCAGGTTGGCGGGACTTCAGGAGCTTTTATACCGGAAGAGAACCTGGATACACCAATTGATTTTGACTCAATGGGAACGATAGGAGCAGCACTTGGCTCAGGTGCAGTACTGGTTTTAGATGAAACCAGGGATATCGTAGATACAGTAGCGCGTATTACCAAATTTTTTGAACATGAATCATGCGGCAAGTGCAATCCCTGTCGGGAAGGCACTTTCAGAATGCGCGAAATGGTGCAGAAGGTCAATGAAGGAAAAGGCACTGAGCGTGACCTGGAAAGTATTTTACTGCTGGCCAGAGTAATGAGGAGAGCTTCTTTGTGCGGCTTGGGACAGGCTGCGCCAATACCCGTTGAATCAACCATCAAACATTTCAAATATGAGTATATGAGAAAGCTCATATAATCTGAGAGGAAGGAGGTATTCCAGATGATAAGTCTTAAAATAGATGGCAAGGAAATACAAGTACCAAGAGGAACCATGCTGCTTGAAGCCTGCAGAAAAGCCGGAGCTGATCTCCCAACTTTGTGTTATGACGAAGATTTGCGACTGGCAGGCTCCTGCCGCATGTGTGTAGTAGAAGCCAAAGGAAGGCCGAATTTGTTAGCAGCCTGTGTCATGCCGGCAGAAAATGGCATGGATATACAGACCGAAAGTCCGGATGTGGTAGAAGCCCGCAAAGTAATTTTGGAACTTCTTACTGCCCGTCATAAATTTGACTGTCATGTATGTGAGAAAGATGGAGAATGCAAGCTGCAGGATTACTGCTACAGATACGGCGTAAAAGAATCCCGCTTCAGTGGTGAAGGACCGCATTTTTATAAAGAAGACCCGAATCCTTTCATTGAAAGAGATTATGACAAATGTATCATGTGTACCCGCTGTGTACGTGCCTGTGAGGAAATTACCGGAGCAGATGCCATAAATCTTGAAGACAGAGGCCATCATGCTAAAATATCCACTGCCTTCAATGGTATACTGGCAGATTCCACCTGTGTTTTCTGCGGACAATGCGTGATGGTATGCCCGGTAGGTGCTTTGACCAGTAAAGTGTCAGCAGGCAAAGGTAAAGCTGCGCAGAATAAGAAAGTGTTGACCACCTGCACTTATTGCGGTACAGGCTGCACTTTAGAGCTCAACGTCAATAACGACAAGGTCGTTGGTGTGACTTCCAATCGTGATCGGGAGTACAGCCCGGTCAACAAAGGCGCTTTATGTGTAAAAGGCAGATTCGGATGGGATTTCATTCATTCTCCTGAAAGACTGACCACACCATTGATCAGGGAAAACGGAGAACTTCGTCCTGCCAGTTGGGAGGAAGCACTGGATTATGCAGCAGGAAAGCTCTCTGGCATCAAAGAAAAATATGGTGCCGATACCTTGGCTATGTTTACTTCGGCTCGGGTTACCAATGAAGAAAACTATCTGGCGCAAAAATTTATGAGGGCGGCCATTGGCACCAATAATGTTGATCATTGTGCCCGTCTCTGACACTCCGTTACTGTCGCCGGTCTGGGGGCAGCATTCGGAAGTGGCGCCATGACTAATTCCATCAATGAACTGGAAAATGACGCCAAATGTGTCTTTTTAATTGGAACCAATACCACTGAAAACCATCCGGTTATCGGTTACAAAATCCGCAAGAATGTTAGACAAAATGGTGCGAAACTGATCGTAGCAGACCCGCGGAAAATTGAACTGGCAGAAATTGCAGATATTTATTTGCGATTCAGACCAGGTACAGATGTTGCTTTGATTAACGGAATGATGAATGTCATAATCAGTGAAGGCCTTTTAAATGAAGAATTCATTAAAAACCGTACAGAAGGATATGAAGAATTAGCAGAAACAGTTAAGAAATATACTCCCCAGGTTGCAGCAGAGATAACCGGTGTGCCTGCTGAGGATATCATTAAAGCAGCGCGCCTTTATGCTGAATCTGAGGCAGCAGCGATCTGTTATGCCATGGGCGTTACCCAGCATAGTACAGGTACTGAAAATGTCAAGTCCATGTGTAACCTGGCACTATTGACTGGTAACCTGGGCCGTCCCGGAACAGGAGTAAATCCGCTAAGAGGTCAGAATAATGTACAGGGAGCCTGCGATATGGGAGGACTGCCCAATGTTTATCCTGCTTATCAGCAAGTGAGCAATGAAGCCAACAAAGAGAAGTTTGAAAAAGCTTGGGGAGTTCAGCTATCAGGGAAAAATGGCTGGACTTTAACTGAAGCAATTGGTCATGCTCATCATGGAGAACTGAAAGCACTGTATGTATTGGGAGAAAATCCTATGATGAGTGATCCGGACCTGGATCATGTGGAAGAAGCATTAAAGAATCTGGAGTTCCTTTTAGTCCAGGATATATTCCTTACTGAAACTGCCCAGTTGGCTGATGTGGTCCTGCCCGGAGTGACTTTCGCCGAGAAAGAAGGAACCTTCAGTAACACTGAAAGACGTGTTCAAAGAGTCCGACAGGCGATAAAACCTTTAGGAGATGCCCGGCCTGACTGGCAGATAATTTGTGAATTATCAACTCGCTGCGGGTATAAAATGGATTATGATTCTGTGGAAGCTATCTTTGAAGAAATTAGAACTGTAACTCCATCATATGCCGGTATAACATACGAACGAATTGATACCACCGGTATTCCATGGCCGTGTCCGACATTAGAACACCCAGGCACACCTGTTTTGCATTCAACTCAATTCAGCCGTGGTTTAGGCTTGTTCCATGCTATAGAGTTTAAGGAGCCGGTTGAACTGCCCTGTACAGAATATCCATTGATACTTACCACTGGCAGGAACTTATTCCATTATCATACAGGGACCATGACCCGACGTGCTTCAGCCCTTGATGAGCACCGGCCCTATAATGAAGTGGAAATCAATCCAAAGACGGCAGCCAGTCTTGGCATTGCAGATGGAGAAATGGTCAGATTAAGCACCAGAAGAGGCAGTATCGAACTGAAAGCTAATGTAAGCGAAATTGTAAATGAGAATGTAGTATTTACTACTTTCCATTACAAGGAAGCAGCCGCCAATATGCTTACCAATGCTGACTCCTTGGATCCAACTGCTAAAATACCAGAATATAAGGTGTCGGCAGCCAAACTGGAAAAAATATAGCCTAAGTGATTAAAATAACCCCCTTTATAGGGGGTTATTTTTGTCGGTTTTTTCTGCTGTAAAAGTATCTACTCATGATTACTGTAGCCTTTTTCCTGGGCCAGCAAGTCTAAGTACACTGTTTCAATATTGGCGATGAAAAGGTCCGTAAGCTCTTTTTTTGGCCTCTCATCATAAGTTTTCAGATAACCCTGACATTTATCGCAGAGATAAACCTGATAGGCATCATCATTCTCCACACTGTAATAACTAATTGTCCTTGGATCGTCATTTCCGCAATGTACACACTGCAAAAAACGTGTTTCCCATTCACTGAAACAACGGTCGCAAAACATGAACCGGCGTCCGTCAGCAGACCTTAAACGGCTGAAATGGGATTTGCTGCCGCAAACCGGACATATATTGGGGAAAGGCCAGAAGGGTGAATCGTCATTAACCAGAGCTTCTTGGTATAATGCTGCAAAAACCCTCAAAAAGGGTCTGAAAGCATGATCAAAGACAAAAAGCAGCAAGTCAGGTGACACTTCAATTTCTGCAGCCTGTTCTGCTAAAAACCGTTCAGTGCCAGGACCAATCAGCTGGGCAATAATTTGCCTAAAGTCAAACTGATCCAGTTTAAGTTCCAGTTTTTCCATAGATGTTAAAGTATCAGGCCGGTTTTCTTTCATGAAAACGATAAAATCAAATAGAACAGCTTTAAAAATATCTGGATCCACCGTTATTCCTTTCAGCTCTATCAATGGCCTGTTACCACTGGCCAGGAGTTGTTTGATATCATAAGTATCAAACCTGCAAGACTTAGCCAGCTTGATTTGCTGTTTATTTTGCCAGTTCTCCAGATTAATGAAAAAGTCAACATAACCTTCAGGGAGTTCAACGGGGGTTTGTCTTTTCATAAAAAATCACCTTCTTATAAAATGATAACTAGCTGCCAGCATGCAAAACCGGATAAATCTGTAAAGAAATGGGGGGAACACATCCCCCCATTTTGCAAGTACTTAGAAT
>LSQX01215229.1_pt1 | contig 18189 bp, 14 predicted proteins | sample 654561 | NCBI WGS metagenome assembly LSQX01 (sample SAMN04489861, study PRJNA283612) | anaerobic digester metagenome | isolation source: 4 biogas reactors fed with cattle manure at either 37C or 55C with and... | place: Denmark: Kongens Lyngby | collected 2014
GCTCTACCAACTGAGCTACTCCCGCTTATTCAGGGGCAAAAATAAGAATTTTTTTTTATCTTCAAACAAAGCCTCGCTAATGTTAATTTTTGTTACTTTGAATTTTTATTATAAACAGATCGATAAATGAATTTGTTATATCTATACATAAAACAAACACGAACTTTTTTAATAAGAAATTTTACAATTAAGCATGAAAAAATATTTTTTAATAATGCCTGCTATCTTAGCACTGTTTATGGGATCCTGTAGCCGGGAGCCGGGACAATCAGAACTATCAATCCCTTTTGAGAAATATACACTTCCAAATGGGCTCACCGTAATTCTTACTGAAGACAGATCAGATCCAATTGTTTCTGTTGCTGTTTACTATCACGTGGGATCCAGTCGTGAGGAACCAGGGAAAACCGGATTTGCACATCTGTTTGAACACATGATGTTCCAGCGATCTGAAAATGTGGGAGAGGATGAACTCTTCAGGAATATTCAGGCTGCAGGAGGTTCATTGAACGGTAGTACCAGTCAGGACAGAACCAATTATTACCAGGTTGTTCCGAAGAATGCTTTGGAGATGGTCCTCTGGATGGAATCAGACAGAATGGGATACCTGGAGAATACAGTAACACAAACAGCTTTTATCAACCAGCAGAATGTTGTGATGAATGAAAAACGTCAGAGTTACGATAATGCCCCTTATGGTTTTACAAGTGAAGTGATATTGAAAAATCTGTTTCCTCAAGGTCATCCTTATAGCTGGACAGTGATAGGAGAGATGAAGGATCTTGTCAATGCTACTGTAGAAGATGTGAAAGCATTTCACAGAAAATTCTACATTCCATCCAATGCATATCTGGCTATCACAGGAGATATTGAAAAGGAAGAGGTGAAAACCCTGGTGGATAAGTATTTTGGTGAGATACCGGCAGGCGAACCTGTTGAAGAAAGAGAACCCATATCCGTATCACTGCCTTCCACTGTCAGACTCTTTCATGAAGATAATTTTGCCAGAGCTCCACAACTTAATATGGTTTTTCCAACTGTTGAACGCTATTCAAAAGACTCTTATGCTTTGTATTTCCTGGGAAATTTGCTTGCAAATACAAAGAAAGCCCCTCTTTACACTGTACTGGTAAAGGATAAAAAGCTTACTTCCCGTGTGCAGGCAGGGAATAGTGCTCAGGAACTTTCCGGTTATTTCGTGATCTCTTTAACAGCCAATCCCGGAACAAATCTTACTGAAGTTGAAAAAGCAATATTTGAAGGACTGGAAAAATTCGAAGCTGACGGATTTACGGAAGAAGATATCATCAGGATCAAAGCCGGATATGAAACAAGTTTTTACAACCGTCTGGCCAGTGTCCAGGGCAAAGCTTTTACCCTGGCTGAATATGCAATGTATACCGGAGATCCCGGATTCTATAAAAATGACCTTGCAAATATTAAGGCTGTAACTTCAGACGATATATGGGAGGTATATAACAAATATATAAAAGAAGGCAACTATGTTCAGACAAGCTTTGTGCCTAAGGGACAGACAGAGCTGGCTGTTGAAGGATCAGTTGATGCAGGGGTCGTTGAGGAAGATATTTCCAATGCAGCTGAAGTGCTGTTAACTGATGTGGTTGAAGAACCGATTGTTAAAACTCCTGCAAAATTTGACCGGAGCATCAAACCTCCTGTCGGCCCCGACCCGCAAGTGAAAATACCTCTTCCGTGGACTGATACCCTGTCAAACGGAATTAAATTGTGGGGTATAACCCAGAGTGAATTACCACTTGTCCAATATTCATTGATAATAAAAGGAGGTCATGTCCTGGATGATATGAATAAAGCCGGCCTTGCCAGTCTGGTCGCAACAATGCTTAATGAAGGTACCCGGAATAAAACACCGGAAGAGCTGGAAGATGCTATTGGCCTTTTGGGAGCATCAATAAGGTTTTCAGCTGATAATGAGGATATATCGGTGAACGTTAGTACCCTTTCAAGAAATTATGAAAAAACTGTTGAACTGGTCAGGGAGATGTTACTCGAACCAAGATGGGATGAAGAACAATTTGAACTGGCTAAAAGCCGGGTAATAAATACCCTGAAAAGGAATGAAGCTGATCCGGATTATCTGGCTGAACGGACAATCAACAAATTGATTTTCGGCGATAATATCCTCGCTGTTGATGTGTCTGGCACAGAGGAAACTGTCTCTTCGATAACAATAGACGACCTTAAGGATTACTATGAAAAATATTTCTCACCATCTGTTTCAAGATTCCTTATTGTGGGAGATGTTGATCAGAAAAGAGTTGAAACTTCACTTAAGGATCTGGCAGTGATGTGGCAACCAAAAGAGGTAGTCTTCCCTGAATTCAATCTTCCGGGACCACCTGAAAAACCTGAATTGTATTTTGTTGATGTTCCCGGAGCAAAACAATCGGTCATAGCTATCGGAACACCTTCTCTGTCACGGAAAAACCCGGATTTTTATCCGGCCTATGTAGCCAATTATAAACTGGGAGGCTCTTTTAATGGTATATTGAACCTTATCCTCCGGGAAGAAAAGGGATATACCTATGGTGCCAGATCAGGCATAACAGGTTCTGATTTCTATGGTTCATTTATAGCATCTTCCAGTGTCAGCACAAATGCTACTCTTGAATCGGTTAGTATTTTCAGGGATGAGATGGAAAAATACCGCAAAGATATGCCTCAGGAATATATTGATTTTACAAAATCGGCCCTTATCAAGAGTAATGCTCTTCGTTTTGAGACTTTGAACAATTTGCTCAGTATGTTAGGGACTATGACAGCCTATGATCTGCCTTATGATTATATTAAACAGGAAGAAGCCTATGTGAATGAACTGACTACAGAGAAACAACTTGAAATGGTTAGAAAATACATTGATCCTGAAAGGATGTATTATGTTGTTGCAGGTGATGCTGCCAGTCAGATGGGAAAACTGGAAAAAGCAGGATTGGGTAAGCCCGTGTTGGTAAAAAATTAATTATTTATGTAAATTTGCAGTCCCGTGCATGACCTGCAAGGGTCTCCACGAATCGCTGTAAGGGCGATGAGGCAGTTCTGTGAAAACGAAAGACATGCACTAATTAGCCCGGATGGTGGAATTGGTAGACACGCTGGACTTAAAATCCAGTGGGCAGTAATGCCTGTGCGGGTTCAAGTCCCGCTCCGGGTACTGAAAACAGAGCGAGAGTGAGAGTGAGAGCGGGTACGCTCGAACTCTCACTCTCGCTCTGTTTTCCTCACTCTCGCTCTGACACTCGCTCTAAAAAATTATATATATTTACTTCCTGTCTCGCAATTGTATTTTTTTTTATTATCAATTAACCATTAAATCCTCGTGCTATGTTTGATTTCTGTAAACTTGATGTCTATCAGAAAGCAAAAGTGTTTTGCATTCGGATGCACAAACTAATTACTGATGGAAAGTTTGACCGAACCACAAACGACCAGCTTCGAAGAGCCTCATTCAGCATTATGTTGAATATTGCTGAAGGAACCTCGCGATTCAGTAACAAAGACAGGAAAAATTTCTTTGTAATTGCCAGAGGCAGTGCCTTTGAATGTGCTGCTATTCTGGAATATCTTCAGGAAACAAAAGAAATAACTCAGCAGGTATTCCTGCAAAGTGAGCAGAGACTTGAAGAAATCTCAAAAATGCTGTTTGGATTAATAAAGAATCTGGATTAATAGACCAGAGGCACAAGAGGTCAAAACCGACCTCTTGTTTCTTTTCATGACCTTCTTAAACCCCTACTAATTCAAGGGATGAGATATACAATAATTTTCAGGAAGAGGGTTGCAACTTTTAAATTTTAAAAATCGTGTTTTTCGTAAGAGTTACAAACAAGGTGCAAAAAACGAAGAGCCTGACAATTTTGCGCCGGATTAGATTGACCATCTGACGCCGGAAGTAATCCTTTATTAAATAAACAAATACAAAAATGTTATAAGGACCGGCTTAATGTGGTCAAGGCTTCAGGCTAATGCAGTAGTCTCGTAAATTCTTCGTATTTATCTTATAACGTTTTTAAGAAATTACACCGATTTATAGCTTTTCCGGGCTTTTTTGGGTTTTTTTCTCAATGCAATAAGTTTTAACTATTAGATTGTCAATAGAATACCGAACTTATGAACATCCCTATACAATCTTTTAAATATTGCTCAGAAGTTATTCAAAAAAAACTATTTTTAAGAACATTTTAAATTATATAATATGAGAAGAAAACTGCTTTTTATATTCATCCTGTCTGTTCCCTCTCTTCTATATGTTACTGCCCAGCAGGCACATATTAACCTGGATTGGGATCCTCAGAAGAATAAGGAAAACCTTGTTCCCTTTTCTGCCAATGTAATTTCTCCTGAAGTTTTTGATGATAATACTGTCATTTTCAGATTGAAAGCACCAGATGTGTCAAAAGTACTTCTTACAGGAACAATGTTCGTGGGAGAGGAGGCAGGCAAACAGGTTCCGTTTACAAAAGAAAATGATGGTCTCTGGACACTGAAGATCGGCCCGCTTGTTCCTGACATATATCTGTATTATTTTATCATTGACGGGGTGAAAGTGGTAGATCCTAATAACAGCTTTGCAGGCTTTGCAGCTATGCCTCCGTTCAGCATGCTGTTTGTTCATGGTGACGGACCTGCATTCTATGATGTAAAAAATATTCCTCACGGGGCTATCACAACTCATTTTTATCATTCTGAGGTCACAAATGGTGAAAGGGAAATGCTTGTTTATACTCCTCCAGGATATGATAACACGAAGAAATATCCCACACTTTACTTGCTGGGAGGATCTGGCGACCTGGCTCAGACCTGGTATATGCACGGACAGGCTAATTTCATTATGGACAATCTGCTTGCTGAAGAGAAAGCAGTACCGATGATCATTGTAATGCCTAACAACCAGATGATCCACCGGTCGCATCCAAAGCATACTGATCTGACATTCAGTCTTATTGAGAGAGAATTCAAAGAGGAGATAATTCCTTTTGTTGAAAGTCATTACAGTGTAATCAGGAACAGGCACGGCCGGGCAATAAGCGGCTTATCAATGGGTGGGCGACATGCACAGTATGTGGGTTTGAACAACCTTGACCTTTTTGCATCAATAGGCATTCTCAGTGCAGCTATACCGGTCGACCAGACTCCGGCTCTGAAGGATCCCGAAATAAATTCCAAACTTGATTATCTTTTTGTTGGGGCCGGGACTTATGAAACAAGACCGGGAGCAAGACACGAGGTATTACATAATGACTTGGTCAGACTGAACGTGAAACATGAGTATTATATTGGCTCCAGAGGTGCTCATGATCTTATAACATGGAGACACCTTCTCTATTACCGTTTCTATCCGAATCTTTTCAGGAATCAGACAACGGAACGTTAAGAATAATTATTTGTATAGTGTAAAATATCAGTTTTACGGTCAGACTGCAAGAGCCATTGCCCCTGACCGCTTGGCGCCGGATTAGATTGACCATCTGACGTCGGAGTTAATCCTTTGATAAATAAATTAATATTAAATGTAGCATTTCCAGTTAGTTAAATTCACATGGAAATATATCTGACAATTATTAACTATCCTTTTAAAAAAATTCTATTATGGCAAAATTATTTATCATAAAGAAATCTGACATAACTAAGCATTACGTTTTGCTCATAAGTTTGATTTTATTCAGTTTTTTGTCTTCATGTTTAAACAAAAATTCAAATTCCGGTTCTAAGAATCGTATTTCAAGTCCGGGCGAATATTCGGGCTATAGTGATGCTATTTACGCTGATGATTATGAAATGAGTTCTCAGTATGTAGAGATGAGAGATGGCACTAAGCTCGCGATAGATATTTACCGTCCTAAGGATACAATAACAGGAGAAGTAATAAAAACACCGCTTCCTGTTATATGGATGCACACCCCGTATAACCGAAGGTATAACGACAATAGGAAAGGAGCACTGACAGTTGATAACTACGCAGGTACTGCGAGCAGACTGATTAAATATGGCTACGTGGCTGCCACTGTTGATTTCAGAGGGCTTTTCGCATCCTACGGACATAATGAAGGATATAACCGCGGTGAATGGATCAGCTCAGCCCGGAATGATGCCTACGATATCACTGAATGGCTTGCCAGACAGCCATGGAGTAATGGGAATATAGGTATGTGGGGTTGTTCGGCCACAGGAGGTAGTCAGATGCAGGCTGCCACAACAGCTCCTCCACATCTGAAAGCTATATTCCCGATGAGTTTTGAATTCGATGTTTATGATTTTCGTGTACCTGGCGGTATTGCCGGAGCCAGAGGGGGCGTTCGGCCAAGGAGACCGGGAGATCCATCACCACAGGAAATCCGGGATGCATTAGCAGCACCGGTAGATGCCGATACTGACAGCATGTTGCTTAAAAAAGCAATAGCTGAACATGCCGGAACGATTGAAAGCGAAGGTGATCTACCCTTCCGTGATAGTTATTCTGAGAACCTTACTGATGAAGATTCAAAACAATGGTGGATCAAAAGCAGCCCTTCAACATATTTAGATCAGATCAATGCTTCCGGTATAGCCATGTATATGGCCGTTAACTGGGATGAAGGATCAACCAAACCTGGTCCTTTTTTTGCCATTAATAACTTCACAATACCGGCTAAATTAATTATAGGCCCGGGAGTGCACTGTGATTGGGCCACCTCTGAAAAACTTACCGGATTTGACATTACTGTAGAGGAACGCCGATTTTTCGATTACTGGCTCAAGGGTATCGATAATGGTATAATGGACGAAGACCCCGTGTATTATTACACATATAACGCTCCGGAAGGATCTGAGTGGCGTTCGGCCAAAAAGTGGCCTCTGCAGGAAGAAAAAAGAGTCGAATATTATCTTGGTGACGGTTCTCTTAGTACTACAGAGCCGACAGGAATAAATAAAAAAGACCGGACTATTGTTACCTATGATGTCAGACCGGGTAATGTAACTGACGGAAAACTAGTGTATGAAACTGCTGCACTAAGCGAAGATGTCCAGGTCACCGGTCATCCAACAATCAACCTCTGGGTATCATCAACAGCCACTGATGGAGACTTCATTGCCTCGATCCAGGATGTAGCACCCGATAGTACTATTTCATCTTACAACGTTTATGGACAACTTAGGGCATCAATGAGAAAACTGGCCGAACCCCCTTATAACTATCTGGGATTACCATGGCATAGTTTTATGCAGGCAGACGTGATGCCATTGGTGCCAGGGGAACCGGTTGAACTTGTATTTCCTATTTTGCCGTTATCAATGATTTTTAAGGCAGGTCATAAAATACAACTTGTTATTAGTTTTTCAGGAAGGGGAACCCCCAGACTCGATCCGGCACCAGAAGTTACCATTTACCGTGATGCAAGTCATAAATCCTATTTAACATTGCCGATTATTGAATAGCAGTACAATTCTAATACCCTGAGAAAATTCTGTTTCCCCGCACTCGCACTCACACTGTTTCATTGCCACTGCAGGTATGGATAGCTCGTCCCTTCATCTATTGCCCATACCAAGGTGAAGTCCCATCCTTCAAATGTGGCCTTGCTGCATCATCTCCATAGTTGTTTTTATGGTGCCGTTTCTGGTATCATTCTGGCCGGTAACCTCACTGTCATAGTAGCTTGAGGTAACATCGGCATCCATATCAGCCCCTACCAGGCCACCGGTATTAATACCTGTCACTTTCTCTGCAGCATAACTACTGGTTAAATTGCTGTCGCTACCAGAAAATTAGCATATCAGGCATTCGAAAAACAGTTTTAATAGGTATATTAGCAATATCAGCATCTATCAAAATGAACAAAATGAATAAAAAGAATTATTACGGATTATCAAAAGGAAGAACCACATTAATACTCTTTTTGCTTATCTGTTCAGTAACAAAACAGCTGAATGGTCAGCAGAATAACGATTATGTAGATTCTATCATCGTTCATAAAACATTTCCTCTGATTTCTTACTTAAAACAGTCACCCGAAGTTTTAAAGACACTGCAAAAAACTTGCCATTGGTTTCGCCGGGCTCCTCCGATCGGCGGAGTCGGTTCCACGGAGTTCTGCTCCGGGGTTTATAATACCGTTTATTAATTATTTTCAAACTGGAAGTTTATAATTCTTAAAAAACATTAATTCATGAAGAATCATCTTAGTCAATTGTTGATTTTTTCCTTTCTCTTTAACATTTCTTTATCTGGTCAGGGCTCTGCCGGATCTGTAATTGTCATAACAAAGGAAGACATTGCAAAAGCAGGAACTTCAATACCTGTTACTGCTATCGGGGAGCCGGCAGGTTCGGTTAAACTTTATCCGGCCCGGTGGGTTGCCGCTTCAGGGGAGACACCGGCTTATGGAATTGTTGAAGGATCGATTTTCTCTGTTGATCCAAACGGCTGGCCCATCAATTTCAGGGTTCTTCTTCCTTCCCGGTGGTCACGCAGGGCCATGCAGCAGGGGGGAGGAGGTATGAACGGTACAATAACGGTAAGAGAAGGCAGAAATCCGGTGCTGAAGAGGAGTTTTGTATTATATGGCAGTGATTCCGGTCATCAGGGAGGAATGCCGGGCAGGCAGGGTTCAGATTTCCCCACCGGACCTGAAGGTGCTTCTGCAGATGAATGGGCCCTTAATGACGAAGCTGTTCGTAACCTGGGATATATGCAGATGAAAAAAACCCATGATGCCGCTATGGTGATTATTGAGAGGATTTACGGAGAAAGGCCGCAGTATAACTATTATGTGGGGGCATCTCAGGGTGGACGTGAGGGATTGATGGTTGCACAGCGTTATCCCGCAGATTATGACGGAATAATTTCGGATGTTCCTATCGTTAACTTTTCAACTCTGATGCTTGCTCCGGAGCTGATCAGGATACGGGAGATCCCATTGGAAAACTGGGTTACACCTTCAAAAATAAATGCTATAAGAGCAGAGTTCCTGAGACAGTGTGACGATCTCGACGGTCTGTCTGACGGTATCATAAACAACTATATGGCAGCACGAGCTATTTTTGATGTGACTGATGGTTCAGGACCTGAGGATCCATGGTCAGCTTTGCGGGCACCTGGCAACAAAGACCCTGATCCGGAGGATACTTCAGAATCGGCAAAACTGACAGAGGGGCAGATAGGAACCCTGGAATTCGTATATAGTCCTTATAAGTTCAAAAAACCCCTGGCTAATAATGTCAGATCATTCGGAATGTGGCTTCCTACGACAGCTCCGGATGATTTCGGGACTATTTCCGGCGAGAGGTTCAGAGGGCAGGAGGGTGCCGGTGAAAATGCCAGGATGCATGCATCCCTTGGTATCCTTGGTGTTAAGGGATTCCTGATGCAGGATCTTTCAGCCAATCCTCTTGATTATGTCGAAAATGAACAGATGATAAAGCGCAGAATTCAGATATCAGAATGGCTGGATGCCACTGATCCGGACCTTTCAGCATTCTACAGGCGGGGAGGGAAAATAATTGTTATGTCTGGTACGATGGATTTTATTGCTTCATCAGGAGCGCAGCTCGATTACTACCGGTCAGTGATCAGGAGAATGAAGCAAAAAAAGGTCGACAGGTTTGCCCGTTTCTATGTAATTCCACAAGCAGGTCATGGTCTGGGAGGCAGAAGCTACAAGGTTAACGGAAACGGGGAAACGGTTGAAATGAGGAACATACCATCGCCGAATCAGGATGATAAGATCGACCTCATAATATCGTGGGTTGAAAAAAATGAGGCTCCTCCCAAAACCCTTACAGTGAATGAAAAAGGGAGAATCGGAGTGAATAAACAGGGTAAAGGTTATATTATCTGTTCATACCCTGAGTATCCGGCATATAAGAGTGGCCCTGCCGATGATGTATCTTCTTATCACAGCACAAAACACTGAGATATTTTTTTCAAAAGTCCTCGGAGAAAAGTATTAGTTTACTGAATAGTGATCGGAAATAGTATAGATTTGATTATTTTAAAGAATTAAGGGAAATTAGTATTATTATTGTCTTTGAAGACAGGCTCTCGTTTCAATTTATGGCCTTCTTAAAACCTTACCAAATAGGGGAATGAGAATTACTGATTTTCAAAGGCTGCCAATTCCTCACTAATATTGAAGTTAAGCTTGACTGGTTCAGTGAAGACGGGCTTGTAACGTCTCCTTTCTCCAAAGATAAGAACAGGAATATTCTAATTTAACGACCGATAATTATTTGGTGTCTGCCCTGTTTCGTTTTTGAACATCCGGTTGAAATGCTGAGGGTGTTTAAAACCAAGTTCATAAGCTATCTGACTGATCGTTTTGCTGGTATCATATATTTTCTCTTTGGCAATATCTATCAACTTGAACTGTATGTGTTCCTGGGGTGATTTCCCTGTCTCTTTCTTAATTAAATCGCCAAGGTAATTTGCCGATAAATGAAGTTTGTCAGCGCAGTATTTTACTGTAGGTAATCCTAAGATATGGGGATTATCCGAGTTAAAATAATCATCAAGTAATTTTTCAAACCTTAACAGAATGTCTTTATTAGCGATACTGCGTGTAATAAACTGCCTGTCATAAAAACGCAGACAATAATTAAGAAGCAGTTCAATATTATCTGAAATTATTCTTTTGCTGTGCTTATCGACTGATTGATTTAACTCATATTCAATAGTTTTCAGGCAATCCATCACTGTTTGACGTTCTTTTTCCGACAGATGCAAGGCCTCATTTGATTCGTATGAGAAGAATGTATATTCCTTAATACTTTGTCCAAGTGAAGTTCCCCTGATCAGATCAGGATGAAAAATCAAGCCCCATCCCTTCGGTGCCGGGTTCCCGGGTTTGTTCCCTATTCCGACAACCTGTCCCGGAGCAATAAAAACGAGTGTCCCTTCCTGGTAATCGTAATATTTACATCCATATTTCAGGTCGCCGCAAACAGATTCTTTAAGGAAAATACAGTAAAAACCATATTGTGCTCTGGCTACGGGAATAAGCTTCATTTTTGAAAAATCAAAAACACTAACTAAAGGATGAAGAGTATCAATTCCTCGAAGGGTATTAAATTGAGTTATATTATTCAGTTTTAATATTTCGCCCATAGCTCTTCAGTTTATTTTGAAACAAATTTAATACATATTCCTTAACTTGTTCATTACAAAACAGCTTATCAGTAATTCAGGTACAAAAAACAGTAATCAGTATACAAGCGTATCCGGATTTTAGCCACATTTTTGTAAAGTGAGATTTTAGAAGAAATAAGATAAAAAGTTATTATCATTTAATGCAAGTTATTATGGATAAACCGGAAACGTCATTTCTGTTAAAATGTACATATAAAACAGGTTTCCGAAATATCATGTTATTATTAGCTATGGTTTCCGTCGCTGTACCTGCATTCACCCAAAGAACGGAAATACAAAAACCTATTCTGATTCAGGAACAGGGAAGCTTTGCCGTTGGAGGAACAGTTGTTGCCAATCCCGGCAAATTCGATCCGTTCAACCAGACCTCGAATGGACAAACCTTCCACGGAGATCATGCCTATATTTTTTACCAGATTCCGGTAAATGCCCGGAAATATCCACTGGTGATGTGGCACGGTATCGGACAATTTTCCAAGACCTGGGAAAGTACACCGGATGGGCGCGAAGGCTTTCAGAATATCTTTCTGCGTCGGCGCTTTAGTGTTTACCTGATTGATCAGCCAAGGAGAGGGAGTGCCGGACGGAGTACAGTTGAAGGTACCATCACGCCTACACCTGATGAACAGGGGTGGTTCGGTACTTTCCGTATCGGTATATGGCCTGACTATTTTGAGGGGGTTCAATTTGCCCGCGATCCGGAGACGCTGAACCAGTATTTCCGCCAGATGACACCCAATATAGGGCCAATAGATTATGATGTCAACGTTAAGGCCATATCGTCGCTTTTCGATAAAGCAGGCTCCGCAATTCTTGTAACACATTCTCATTCAGGAGGCATGGGTTGGCTCACTGCAATTAAAAATCAGAATGTTAAAGCCATTATCTCGTATGAACCGGGAAGTGGATTTGTTTTCCCGGAAGGGGAAGTTCCAATTCCTATTCCAAGTTCTGGTGGAACTCTCGAAGCTGTAGCAGTTCCTATGTCCGATTTTGTAAAACTTACAAAAATTCCAATTGTAATTTACTATGGCGATTACATCCCGGAAAAACCGAATCCTAATCCCGGACAGGATGGTTGGAGGGCACGTCTCGAAATGGCAAGGTTATGGAGAGATGCCGTCAACAGTTATGGCGGCGATGTAACAGTTGTGCATCTGCCGGAAATCGGTATTAAAGGTAATACACATTTCCCGTTTTCCGATTTGAATAATATTGAAATAGCCGACCTGATGTCGGAATGGTTAAAGGAAAAAGGACTGGATTAATTAGAAAATTAAACCCCCGAAGTTTGTAATTTATTAATGTTTAATTAATTATCATAATGAAGCCATCAATAATCAGTTTAGCTATCCTGGTGTTTATCTCATGCAGCGCTCAGAAACCAGCGGTCAGTTCCACCCCGGATGAGCCTGTTATCCAAACCGCCTCAGGTATGGTGCGCGGTGTGCAAGAAGGAGATGTGGACGTCTTCAGAGGTATTCCTTATGCCGCCCCTCCTGTGGGCGAATTACGCTGGAGACCTCCCCAGCCCGTTAATCCATGGGAAGGGGTGCGTGATGCAAGCGAGTTTGGTGCAACTTGTGCGGCAGCAGGATGGGGTGCCGCTCCGGGATCAATTCAACAGGGCTCATCGGAAGATTGTTTGTTCCTAAATATATGGCGGCCTGCCGGGGCAGCAAAGAATGCAAAGCTGCCTGTTATGGTGTGGATTCACGGTGGCTCATTTGTCGGAGGATCGGGCAATACTTCAGGAAATGGCTTTGCCACCAAGGGTGTCATCCTTGTCAGCTTTAATTACCGTCTTGGCCGCCTGGGTCATTTTGCCTTTCCGGCATTGACTGCCGAACATCCTGAGGAACCAAAAGGCAGCTATGCATTCATGGATCAGATTGCAGCCCTCACGTGGGTTAAGCAAAACATTGCAGCATTCGGCGGCGATCCGAAGAATGTTACAATTTTCGGTTTCTCTGCCGGAGGGGTTTCAATACATTCGCTCATGACCATACCATCAGCCCATGGATTGTTTCATAAGGCAATCGGCCATTCCAGTGGAGGAAGGGACGGCGTTCTCACAGGCAGACCGATCAGCAGGGAAAATGCATCTCAATACTATCCTGTTTCAGCAGAAAGGGTAGGAATAAACTTTGCCCGTAAACATGGGATCGAAGGTACAGATGCAGCCGCTCTGGCTAAACTGCGTGCGCTGAAAGTTGAAGAGATTGTTGACAGCGGGCAGGAAAATGACGGCCAGGGAGGACCACGTATTTACTCCGGTCCAATTGTGGACGGTAAACTTGTCGTTGAAACTACTACGGATGCATACAAAGCAGGCAGGCAAGCGAGGATCCCGCTCATGATCGGGAATAATAGCGCAGAAATAGGCGGACCATTTGTTAATTCCAGTACTTCTAAGGAAGAACTGTTTTCGATGTTCGGCGAACTGAAAGAAGAGGCAAGAGCTGCCTATGATCCTGATGGCACAAAAGATTTTGCGGAGATTCAGACAAGATTCAACACAGACAAGGTATGGGGTGAACCTGCCCGCTTTGCAGCTCAATCAGTAGCTGCGAAAGGCGATCCGGCTTACATCTTTCTTTTCTCCTATGTACCAGCTGCAATGAAAGAAAGGATGCGTTTTGGCCCGGGTCACGGAACAGATATTTCTTTTGTGTTCGATAATCTCAGAATGCCGGAAGATGGAACTGCAGACCCCTCAGACAAAGAGGTAGCCAGGATAATGAACGGTTACTGGGTGAATTTTGCCAAAACCGGCAATCCGAATGGTGACGGCCTTCCACTCTGGCCGCTTTACAATCCGAAAACCAACGAGATACTCGTTGTGCAACCCGATGGTAACCCAGTTGCTAAACCAGATCCAAGAAAGGCAAGACTCGACGTGATTGAAAAGGCAGTGAACATGGGGGACAAGCTACAACCAAATGGCATTTAAAGGATATGATTAAGCAGAAAAATTTTGTGAATCTTGGGATTAATATGCTGATATTAATCAACTTAAAAATAATTTAATGATGAATAGAAAAATAAAAACCAATTTTTTGATAGTAATGTACATAACGGCAACAATTATTTCATCGGCTCAAAGCAGGCCCACCAATCCTTTTGGATTGGTTTACCAGAATGCTATTACTGAAAATGTGCCCGGCAGGGTGAATATTCACCCGGTAACCTATAAACTGAATGGCATTGATATCGCTGCAAATATTTATACCCCTGCCAATTACGATCCGTCGAAAAAATATCCGGCGGTGGTGGTTGCCCATCCCAACGGCGGTGTAAAAGAGCAGGTAGCCGGATTATACGCACAGCGTCTGGCCGAATCGGGTTATATTACCATTGTTGCCGATGCATCGTACCAGGGAGCCAGCGGCGGGGAGCCTCGCAATGTGGATAAGCCGGCCAACCGTATTGAGGACATTCGCGGAATGGCCGATTATATCACACAATATGCAGGAGTGAAGGCCGACCATCTCGGTGTATTAGGTCTTTGCGGCGGTGGCGGTTATTCACTGGCAGCTGCCCAGACCGACAAACGGTTTAAAGCAGTGGCTACGCTCAGCATGTTTAATACAGGCATGGTAAGGCGAAACGGATTCATGAATTCCGCAATCTCCACCATTCAGGAACGGTTAAAACAGGCTTCCGAAGCACGTGCACAGGAAGCCGCAGGTGGTAAAGTGCTTTATGCTGCTGATAGTCCACTGCCAACGGAAGAGGAAGAATTGGCCAAAATTCCGTTTGAACTATATCGGGAAGGATATATCTACTACGGAAACACCCACAAACACCCAAATTCAACGTTTCGCTATACAATGAGCAGCCTGCTCGATCTGATGGCATTTGACGCTTCAACTAACATGAACCTGATAAACCAGCCGCTGTTGATGATGGCAGGAAGCAAAGCCGACTCCTATTACATGACCGATGCCTGTTTCAATAATGCCACAGGAACAGAAGAGAAGGAATTGTATCTGATTCCGGGTGCCACCGCCATTCAAACCTATTATGTTCCGGAATATGTGGAACAGGCAATGAAAAAACTCAATGAGTTCTTTGGTAAATATCTTTAACGTAACTTTTACTCATTTAAAACAACCGATTGAAAACAACAAATCCCGGATTATTAATTGTCATCAGTGTGCTCAATGGTCATTCGCACAAAATTCTGCTATAAATAATTTATCAAAATGAAAGAAATAACAATCAGGATCTTAATAGGAGTGATAATGGCAACCAGTTGGTTCACAGGTAACCTCTCTGCACAAGACGTAGTAAATTCCACTCAGGCTTTAACTGAAATGCAAAATAATATTATCTCAATTGCTGCATTTACCGCCAGAGGCGAACTAGTATCATTAAAACCTGCACTGAATAAAGGACTGGATGCCGGATTAACCATCAACGAAATCAAGGAAGTTATTGTTCACCTGTATGCTTATTGCGGATTTCCGCGAAGCATCCGGGGATTGCAGACTTTAATGGAAGTGCTTGATGAACGCAAAGCCAGAGGAATAAATGATGAAACAGGACCCTACGCTTTACCAATAAATAACGGACGAAGTAAATATGAGCGGGGCAGGGAGAATCTGGAAAAGCTTACAGGAGTGCCTCAAACAGGGCCGAAAAGTGGTTATTCTGCTTTTGCTCCTGTCATAGAAGTATTTCTGAAAGAGCATTTATTTGCCGATTTATTTGAACGGGATGTACTGACCTATGCCGAACGGGAACTGGTAACGATCTCAGTTATCAGCTCAATCGGAGGTGTAGAACCAATGCTTCGAAGTCATTTTTCCATTTGTCTGAATGTTGGTTTAACTCCTGCTCAGTTGAATGAATTTGTGGATGTCATCAGATCTGGTCCGGGTGAAAAGGAAGCTGATGCCGCCCAGGCAGTTTTAAACGAGGTTCTTAAAAACAGATAGTTGCAATAGCCTGAAGATAAGATAATTAAAAATTTAAACGAGATTCGACATAAATAAATTAAAACTTACCTGCGATGAGATATAGTATTAAACTCAGTCTGATTCTTCTTACCATCCTGATTGCAGGTTGCAATACGGAAAAGAAAACAGAAGAAACAACAGGGCAGAGTGTTACGGTATTTGCCAAAGGTGAAAAAATAAACAGTGCCAACTTTACCGGAACGGTGTGGCTTAACATGATGGGGGCAACCGACTCTACAATGCATGTCAGCTATGGCAATGTAACCTTCGAACCCGGAGCAAGAACAAACTGGCACTCGCATCCGGGAGGTCAAATACTGTTTATTACCGGAGGAATAGGGTATTACCAGGCCTTAGGTGAACCTGCACGGTTATTACGAAAAGGCGATAATGTGGAAATTCCACCAAATGTTGTGCACTGGCACGGCGCCGGCCCCAATAATGAATTTGCACATATTGCCGTAAGTCTCAATACTGATAAGGGAGGAGCCGTCTGGCTGCAGCCTGTTACTGATGAAGAATACAGAAGTATCGAACAGTAGGCAAAGGTAAGTGGTCAGGCTGAAACAGTAATGCTCAATGCAAACGACAAAGCCACTTTGATACGTCCGAATACTTAGATAATGAAATATATGTGCAATAAAAAAATAAACGTATGAAAAAAAGTATTTTATTCACCGCAGTGTTTTTATTCGCCGGACTGTTTAATTCCCATGCCCAGGACTGGCCTCAGTTCCTCGGGCCAAACAGGAACAGCACATCGCCTCAGAAAGATATCCTTCGTACCTGGTCAGCGACAGGACCTGAAGTTATTTGGACTGCAAATGTTGGTCCCGGATACGGCGGACCTGTAATTAAAGACGGTAAGGTCTATTTACTCGACAGAGATGATGAGACAGGTGATATAATGAGGTGTTTTGACTTTAACACAGGTAAGGAATTATGGAATTACAGTTATGATGCACCAGGAACAATTTCATATCCGGGTTCAAGAAGTGTGCCGACCATCGATGGCAACAGGGTCTATTCCTGCGGGCCCTACGGTGATCTGTATTGCATTGATATCAATTCACATAAACCGATATGGAATAAGAATATCATGAGAGACTTCGGTGGTACCAAAATACCTGTTTGGGCCATATCCCAATGCCCTCTTATATATGGCAACTTACTTATCGTGTCTTATTCACAGGATCCTAATGCCGGATTGGTTGCCTATAATAAACTGACAGGAGGCATTATATGGAAGACAGAAGCTATCGGAAATGAAACTTATGCCAGCCCTTCTGTTGCAAAAATTGCTGGAGAGGATCATATAGTAATGGTGTTTTCATCCACAAATACCTTTATGCACAGGGAAGCTCCCGTTTCCAAGGGAAAGATAATAGGGCTGAAACCACAAACAGGGGAAATTCTCTGGGAATACAATAACTGGGAGAATATGATTCAGGTAGCCTCAGCTCTTGATGCCGGCGAAGGCAGAGTCCTTGCAGTAGGAGGATATGAACTGGGAACAGCAATGATAAAAGTTGAAAAAAAGGCGGATGGCAGCTATACAGTAAAAGAGCTTTTCAGACATAATGATTTCGGCGATCACACCAAACCACCAATATTGTACAATGGTTATTTCTATGCCCAGTTCACAACAAACAGTAAACGCGATGGTCTGGTCTGTATGGACATGAATGGTAAGGTCATGTGGAAAACGATGCGTAATCCGCTTTTCGATAAAGGCAGTATGATTCTTGCTGACGGATTGCTCCTGGCTACAGATGGCAGGCAGACATTGTACCTGATAGAGCCGGATCCATCCGGATTCAAGCCTCTGGCTTCTGCTGAGATCCTTGAAATGGGTCAAAACTGGAGTCCATTGGCACTTGTCAATGGCAGACTGCTTGTTAGGGATCAAAAAAAGTTATTGTGTGTTAAGATAGCAAAATGACAGATTTCAGAACCTGTACCGGGTAATGAAAAAGAGTGAGAGTGAGAGTGAATAGCTCTGACTCTTTTTTCTCACACTCACACCCGCTCTTTCTTACTTCCACCATGTTTCTCCTTCAAGCA
>LSQX01160501.1_pt1 | contig 18188 bp, 20 predicted proteins | sample 654561 | NCBI WGS metagenome assembly LSQX01 (sample SAMN04489861, study PRJNA283612) | anaerobic digester metagenome | isolation source: 4 biogas reactors fed with cattle manure at either 37C or 55C with and... | place: Denmark: Kongens Lyngby | collected 2014
TTGACCTGTTTCATGTATTCACGACTCATCGCAACATAAGGTGATGCGATGGCAGCTGAAGTGGTTGGATGCTTTGCAAGAAAACCATATTCTGAAATACACTCTTCACACTGAATCCAACGAGAAACACTCATGGCATACTGCTCGATTAGCTGGTTGTTTACTAACATTTCGCAGCTACGATCTTTCAGCCACTTGTAAGTTTCGATATAAATATCTTCTGCACAGAGGTCTTTGCCATTTTTCTGAGTAGCCTTTAAATAATCTTTTACAGCCGGCACATCTGCACCTTCTATTTCCGTTGGCTCTGGCAGGATCATGGCACCATTTAATCTGCCGTCAGCAATTTTGTCGGTTAGAGCCTTTGATTTTCTTCCTGCACCAACACGCTGACCGCCTCTTGCTGTACCGTCTTTCGCCATGTTTTCACCCCACTTTCCTAAAAGTCTTTAATACCCCCTTTGATTTCTGATTTTTACACGCGAAGCCCCAGGCCGTTGTCCGCTATAAAAGGTGTAGAGATTTGAACCGCCCCTGGCTCACTTTCTAATCTGTCTATCACCAATTTCTAAATGTATCTTGTTGTGGCAGGACTTACATAAAGACATCAAATTACTTTTGTCATGCGTACCACCTAAAGAAATGGGGAGGATGTGATGTACTTCTTCAGCAGGGGTAAGCCGTCCGTTTTCCTCGCACATCTCACACAAAGGATGTTCCCTAGCATATCTGTCGCGGATTCTCTTCCAGGCTCTACCGTACTTTTTATTGACATCCGGTGAACGTTCAAATTTATCGTAGCGCCTGCGCTCTACTACTCTATGATCCTCACAGTACCTCCCATCGGTTAGGTTAGGACATCCTGGGGTACTGCACGGTCGCTTTGGTCTTTTGGGCATCATTTCACCTCGCTTTCCGGGCATAGAAAAAGCCCTGCGAGGAATTCCCACAAGGCTTGGTAAATATTCTATTTTGCTGATTATATACTAACACAAATGCAATAGTGGTATCTTGTTGCAAAGTGTTGCAAGTTGTGCAAGCTATATTTTAATAGGATCTTTAGGAAGAGTTACATGATTAAGAGCTGCATTATGCCATCTGTAGACTGTTGTTCTATCGGCATTAAGTTCATCGCCAATTTGCTCCCAGGTTAGGTTATGAACATACCGATACCGTAATACCATGCGCTCATCAGTGTCTGGAACTTCGTTTATAACACACCTTATCTGCTCCTTGAGTGCTACAAGATTATCTACTTCCGTGTTTATTTTTCTTTCCAAATCCATAATCCGCTCCAAACACCTTACAAACCTGGCATCGGCATTTTGTGAGGTTTGAACTTTTTCATCCCAACTTGGTGATGATACACTTGTTGCCATTTCTCTAAGGCATTCCATTTCTTCGATGTCTGATTGTATTCTTTTATCAAGCCTGTAAGCTTGGTGTAAATATTCCTTTACTTTCATATCTCTCTTACCTCCGATTTTAATTTTTTGATTAGGATGTTCCCATCAACAGAGGTAAGTTCTNNAGAACCTCTCCACCTCGTTTTTCATTATTTTAGCCGGCTCATAGTTTGGACGCTTTTTAAGTTTCTTTAACGCAGACCTATAATCTTTAACTGCCATTAAAATGATGGCATTGGCTAAGTTTTCATAAGGTGTGGTCATCGAATCACCTCCAGCTTTGCCTTTACAGCATCAATAAGGGAGGCTTGTGTCTCTTCTTTTCTTGTAAGAGCAGTCATTACATCTTCATCAATAGTACCCTTGGTAATTATGTGATGAATAATAACCGTCTCGTTTTGACCTTGCCTGTAAAGTCTGGCATTGGTTTGTTGATATAATTCTAAAGACCAGGTGAGTCCAAACCAAATAAGTGTCGAACCACCGCTTTGAAGATTAAGACCATGTCCTGCACTTGCTGGATGGATTACAGCAATAGCGATATCGCCATCATTCCAATCTTCAATATCCTTCGATGCTTTTATTTGCCTTACAGGAAATCTATTCCTAATTCTCTCTAAATCATGTTTGAACCAATATGCAACAAGGACAGGTTTGCCATTTGCACCTTCAATTAAATCTTCCAGTGCATCAAGTTTTTTGTCATGGATGATATGTGTCTTGTTTTCACTATCATAGACAGCACCGTTTGCCATCTGTAGAAGTTTTCCTGAAAGCACTGCGGCATTGACTGCATCAATCTCCTCATCACCTAATTTCGTGACCATATCATCTTTAAATTTAGAGTATATATTCCATTCTTTTTCATTCAGAGAAACAGACATTTCATTTACGATGCATTCAGGCATTTTAAGATAGTCTATGGATTTCATGGAAATCGTAATATCAGATATTTGGCTATAAATTTTATCCTCAGCACCAGGTAATGGCTTATATGAAAATATGATTTGTGCATTACGTTTATCCGGAGTGAAGTAAGTATTACGGTAGTGAGTGATATATCTGCCAAGTCTTTGACCTAAGTCTAGAATGCGAAATTCTGCCCATAAGTCCATTAAGCCATTACTCGATGGAGTTCCCGTAAGACCTACAATTCTATTAACAGATGGTCTTACTTTTAGCAGACTTTTGAACCGCTTTGCACCATAGGATTTAAAAGATGACAGCTCATCAATGACCACCATATCGAAATCAAAGGGAATGCCACTTTTGTTAACAAGCCAATCCACATTTTCACGATTGATGATATACATTGTTGATCTTGTCATAAGAGCATCGATTCTTTCTTTTTCTGTTCCAACAGCTACAGAATAGGATAGACCTTTCAAATGCTCCCACTTTTTAATTTCAGAAGGCCAAGTATCCCTTGCTACTCGAAGTGGCGCAATGACTAAGACCTTACATACTAAAAAGCTATCCAAGCAAAGGTCAAATATTGCCGATAAAGTAATCACACTTTTACCAAGACCCATTTCAAGAAAAACTGCAGATATGGGATGGGATAGAATAAAATCCGTTGCATAGCTTTGGTATTCATGTGGATTGTATTTCACTGAGCACCCCTCCAATCTGGTCTACACTGTCCAAGCAATAAACCGAAAAACCTAATGCCTCCAGTTGTTTCTTTCTTTTTTCTTGTATAGGGCGCATCTTTTTTCCCGTTGCTTTACACTCAACAAATGCCATTCTCCCCATAGGAAGTAGTACAATGCGATCTGGCACACCATCAACTCCAGGACTTACAAACTTTAGTGCAATACCTCCCATGTCTTTAACTGCTGCTACAAGTTTTTTCTCTATATATTTTTCTTGCATAATATCCTCCATAATTTTTATAAGGAACAACAGGTACAACTTTAACCGTTTTTTCCTATACGCGCGCATATACACGTCCACGATGCGTTACTACTACTATTTTTTTATTTATTACTAAGTAGTAAAAATCTTGTTCCTGTCATTCCCATAACGCTAAAATATCGGTATTACCTAGGTTTTTACGAGAACAACCATAGGAAACAACCATTGAACAAGGAACTAGCGTTACTCAATTCGCTCGTAACAACGTTGCTTGCCGTAGATTGGAAAATTGGTTGTTCCGTTCTTGTTCCCTTGATACTTGTTCCAGTCACTGATTTTCTTCATAATGCCCGCAATAGCATAGGAATCCGCAGGTTTCATGGTAGCGGCATCTTTACCAAAGCACTCGCACCAAATTTCCATATTGCAAACAAGGGTACGTTTTACCGAAGCAACACGGGACTCCCCACCAAATTCACTACCGTTAAGGTAATTTCTACGCTCATATAAAGACATGGTGCTCCATTCATCCGGCAAAAGGGTATCAAGATAAGTGCGAACAAGACCCTCACGCTCATCACTTTCCATTGCATCAGCCTGTTCATTGGTAGCCAGTTGGACATCACTGCCTTCGAGATAGAGTTTTTCGCCCCTCCCATAAAGCACTAGCGTTTCAGCCCATATCTGTTCCACATCATAAACCGACATTTGCCATGCCTTCTTTCTACTTTCACCATTAATACGCACCGGCCAGAACCTACGGTTACCGGTGATGTCTCTAAGAAACCCACTCTCTGCATTGGTTGAACCTACAATGATGCACTGACGAGGATGGCTTTCAACATTGACTCCATAACTGGCACGATACTTATCATCAGACCTTGATATAAAGGACTTCACAACCTCCACATCAGTTTTTCGCATTCCGGCTAGTTCACCAAGCTCTAAGATCCAGTATCCTTGGAGTTTCTCAGGCCCTGCTTTATCTTTCATATCTGTGAGCGTCAAACTGTCGGAAAACCAATCGCCTGCTAGTTTTGCAAAGAAAGTTGATTTACCAATCCCCTGTGGACCATTAAGAATGAGTACGCTATCAAACTTTGTACCAGGATGATAAATACGCGCTACTGCAGCCACCATCATCTTTCTTGTAACTGCTCTGGTATAGGAGTTATCTGCTGCATTAAAGTAATCAATAAGCAAGGTTTCAACTCTATCGATTCCATCCCAATCCGATAAATTATCAAGGTATTCTTTTATAGGGTGATAGGCTCTCTCTGCTGCCACAGCAATAGTCGCATCTTTTGTTTTAGTTGGAGAATAAATTCCGTATCTATTGGAAAGGTACACCTTAAGGGCGGCATTATCCGAGTCATTCCAACCGCCCTTCATTTGATCCCAAGGCAGACCATTTCTTGCATCGATTCCATCACGGTGCTTATTAAAAGCAATGGATTCAAGTTCTTTATCATTACGGATGATAAGGACAATATTATCAAGGGTATCCTTAATCTTTCCCTGTTTATCAAGTTCAAGGGCTGTTTGCCATGTATCATCTGTAAAATCAACTGTTGCCTGATCCATACGCTCTTTAGCAAATTGCGCCTTCACTTCATCATCTTTAATGGCAAATTCACACATATTGATAAAAGATGGCAATTTACTTGGTGGTGTATTCTCTGATGCTCTATCATCTAAATTGCCAAACTTATGAATACGAACAAGGTCAAAGGCATTCAGCAATCTCCCGCTTGCAGGATCTGTTGCATGATGGGAGTATGCGAACTTATCATCATAGAGTATGACTCCAGCGCTTGAATCGGCTGGCATATAGTCATACCGGCCGACCATTGCTGAAGGTTCATAGACATTTTCCAAAAATTTATCAATTGCATCACTTACTGAATAAGTACGGCAAAATGTGCCAATCACACCTTCCTTAGAAAGTGGATCAGCCTGTTCTGTTAATGAACGTTCTATCACCTCAGATTGCCTTGAAGATACCGGCCAAGTACTTGTGTCTCGCCAGTCATCGTATTTATTTAGAAACTCATCGGGATCAAGGAGGGAGCCATCTTTTTCTTCATATACAAATACACCGTTTCTTGAAGTGGATGGCCAATACATCAATCTTTCCGGCTCATAGGTCGTGTCATCAAAAAGATCGATACCGACTTCCTTTGCTACCATACGGCTGACCGCAGCATATTCTTCTTCTCCCACATCACGAGAAAGAGGAATAATAAGCCTAAGCCTTGGATTTTCTAGAGTATGCTTATGGGTAGAATAGATGCAACACTGGTAAGGGAAGAAAGTACAGATTTCTTCCCAAACACCACTTGTTCCATAATCCATATCGAGAGTTAACATAGATCGTGACAGCACATTTCCTTTTTTACGTCTGCCATCTTTTAAGTGACCACCAACAAAGCCGCCCACATCCTTAATGGAATCCTGTCCGCCTTTTCTCATTTTGCGATATTCTTCAACGGTTTCAGTAGTACGCTGTGTGGTCTTAACACGGGAACAGAAATCTTCCCAGCTAATATCGCTGTTTTTCCACTTTTTATCCATTCGGCTATTGCCGTATGCTATCTTCATAAAGCCTCTACCTCCTCAAAATCCTTATTGAAATATCTGACCGGTTGTCTACGTTTCTTTGCCTTTTCTATTTCAATACTCATGCCTTTTGAGATAACATCACCAAGTACCCAGACTTCCTGGCACTTGCCCATAAGGATGATGTCCATGAAAATAGCAAGATCACGTTCTTTCTCATTGCTGTCATCCATGAAAGGGAATAGAAGGTGCGGGGTCAGCGGGATACATCCACGTTTGAAAGCAAATTCTGCAAACTGAGTGGCTTTTAATACATTTTCTTTAACAGCTCCGTGAAAAGGGGCGCATATATAAACCAAAGGACGGAAGGCAGGTTTTGACGCTGCCTTTTCCTTTTTTACTATATTAGTTAGTGCTTCATGCGGAGTAGGGTCATAGTATCCTTCAGCATTGAATTTATTTATGTTCATCACAGCTACCTCCGGCTCTAATTTTTTTACTACATTCGCTACAATATACTGCAGTACCAAATAAATCACTTTCACCATCACCTAGGATTTCTGCAATATCCACCATTACTTCAACACCACACATCGGGCAGTGGCAAAAAACATTCTCATCTGTTATTTCAATGGATATCTCCAAGGAATCATTCAATCTTTCTTTCACATAAAACATAGTTATGGACCTCCTTAATTTTTTTCTATCTTGGCTTTGTACCATTCCAAGTAACGCTTGCGCTGCCCATAATCTGGGACAGCTACTAACAAACCAACATCTACTTTTTGTAATGTGTCTAGCATCGTAATCTGCTCATCAGATAAGTAAGGTCGAATGCTTTTTCCTTTTGCAATTCCATTTGCTAATCTAAACTGCTTTGCCGTCATTCCAATAACGATGCGATTTAACATATCGCATTCATTACTGAAGTGGTATGGCTTTGGATTTTCATGAAGTAACTTAATGTTGTCTGTCAGCAAAGGGAACTCCTTACGAGCCGAAACAAGGGTTTTAATGAACTGCTCCATTTCATTAAAGCGTTTGATGTATAACTCTTTGAACTTCATTGCTTTCTGCCCTGTATATCCCATAACCAACATAGTGAATCCATCACGAGTCATGGCATAAGCCTTTTGCTTTCTGTTCCAACCATCCGTGTATGAGGTCGGCTCAAAATTGAGCTGAGCAAATTCTGTGCTTAACCCAGATTTGGGGTCAGTGATTTTAGCAATGTCACGCAGAACATTTTTATGTTCCTTCTCAAAGAACTCTGCTACAAACAAACTATCCACTCTTGCCGTATCTTTGGTGTCGGCAAACACACCATATTGATCTTTAGGTATTAATTCTCTCATCAGAATTACCTCCTTAAATTTTTTTGGAGGTCTTGACCTCCTACCTAGTAGCCTTGGGAGAAGGTCAAATCTGACGATTTTTATATTCTTGTTCCAATTTTTTTGTTGCTCGTTTTAACTTCTGAGTAATGTTGTTTTCATCAGCACCTATGGAGCTGGCATATTCGCGGATTGACATACCGTCTATGCGAACTGCGATAAACATATCCGCCCAATCTTCTTTTTTACCAAGTACCTTGCGTATCCATTTACAAACATCCTCGTACTCGTATTGGTTAGAACGCTCTATTTCTTGAGAGTTATCTGCAAATGTATCCATAACATCTGTTTCATCTTCAGCCTGATCATCTTTACGATAAGGTGTCTTCGGATTGCCAAGATGCCTATGATAGCGGCGCCAGTGGTTGTATTCTTTGGAATTCATTAGTTCGAACATTTCCTGTAAAGTCTCACAACGCTTAACTTCTGCTTTCTTTTCAGGCTTTGCCTCTGCAAGACGTTGCTCATAGTCAATGTCCAGCATAACGCTGTAATCTCCATCTGGAATTTCAATTGTGGTGTAGTTCTTGTGACCATTTTTGATGTTGTCTTCATATAAAACTCGAATCTTCATAAAGTATTCCTTTCCGTCCTGGCATTTGGCGGCGGAATACAAAAAGAGCCTGTGATGAAGATGACCACAGACTCCGCTTGTCCTAAATAAGGGCACACGAAATTACGGTGGGTGCATCTTCATTCCAAACACAGTCTTTATCACTGTGTTCTGAACTCTTATGCATCCCGCCGTCCGTATGCGCACTAGGACTTTGAGATTTATTTTGGTTGAGCGATAAATGCTCTTTACTGATTACTACCTTTGAGGAAGATAGGCAGGCTGATTATTCAAATCTGTCTCTGCCTATCACTGAAACTATTTCTTTTTGCTTAGTCTCGTTTGACTTAAAGCACTGCCAGCAACTGATTTAGAATTTTTGCTGTAACGTCCATCGTTGAGAATTTTACTTGCCTTTGAAGCAACTTTCTTGGATGTTTGGCGTGTATTACGTTTTGCCATTTCTTTTCCCTCCTTCCTTTTCCTCGATATGCCTTTAATGGAAATCAAGCATTCGGTATCTTGCTGAAGAAATACTGAACAATTGCTCTTAAGATATTTACAATCGTGAATTTCCCCTCTGGAAATGTGTGAATTTTCATGATATAATCTAAAAGACTTTAATAAATTACAATTCCTTCTCCAGAGCGTTTAATCACTAATAAAATTGTACAAAAAAAAGTCCAACCATTAAGGAAGGACTCGGAGGGGTTCGGAAAGATTCGGAAATATAGTTGGAGGTGGCAGATAATGCTCTTTAGTGAATTTGCGAATATATTATTTAAACATAGTGACACAACGTACAAGCCACATGAATTTTTTCTGTCACTTTTCGACAACATTATGAGAGATCCAAAATCACCAGAAGAAATAAAACTATCAGAGGAGAATAAATATAATCCTTTTGACTCTCTTGCACCGGATTCTTTGGATCGTTTTTTTAAAGGCACTCTCCCATTAAGTAAGAGAAACGTACATAAAATTATTAGCCGCAAAGATACAGATAAATTTGCAAACTATATAAACGAATATAACGATCATAACCAAATCGCTATTGAAGAAGAAATCAAAACAATGATTCCAGATTTCAATCCTGATGATGTTTTAGGATACGCCTGCGCTGATTTATTCCTTCAGATTTTAGATGATATATATGAAGGTCGAGAATCTTCTAGTATCGTTACTCCCAATAGCTCAACTCTCCCTACGAAATTAACTGCCCTACCTACTCAAACTATTTATTATGATGAATCCGATGGCAAGTTACACATAGGAGATGTTGAAATATCTATTCCAAAAGAGATTGAGCCTCCACAGGATATTGCTCCAGAAGAAGAAATTTATGTTCGTGAGCTTCTGGCTGCCTACACAGAAGCCATAGGATCTGGTGAGATTACGAAGAATGATTTGGATTCCTTGCATATGAAGTATAAAAGGAACTTTTCTGATCAAAGAATCAACTTTTATAGTGCTGTACGTATTGATCGTTTTATACGTGAATCCTTTGATAAAGGAGAGGAACATGCGAAGAAATGGAAGTCTGAAACGCATGATTATATTAAGGATACCCTATGGGATGATTACGATGACGGGTACAAAAGATTGTTAGCAGTAATGAAAAAAGTGGTGGACTGCTCTACCACGGCTGTTGTTGACAATATCCAAAATCTTGTTGGCCCAAAAGAAAAGAAAGGGACCTGTCACCTATTAGTAAATGACGGTTGCATCCGCTGGGTGGATGAAGATGAATAATAAAGTTTTTAATACAGTATTTGAAATATCCATGAGATTGTTGCTTGTTTTGTCCTTATCAAAAAAGAAAAAGCTTACACTAGATAATTTAGTAACAGTAGATTTCATATCAAATTATTCAAAGGAGTTCGGACTGTCGGGTAGCAATCTTCATGGTGATAATGAATTTAGTTTTTCTGAATTCTCTATCCGGAGAGCATTAGTACAAGATGCAATAAAACAGCTTGTACTTGAAAATATGATAAAGGTTTCATATTCAAAAGAGGGCTTCATATATTCCATTACAGAACGTGGACGAATATTTAGTAACTCTCTAACTTCTGACTATGCGACTGAATATAGATTACATGCTCAAAAAGCTCTTGAATATATAGACTCAAAAAACGAAAAAGAACTTCTCAATTTAATTAGCCGAGAAGCCTCTAAATCATTAAGGAAGGAGTAATCCCAAATGGCATTTTATATAACAAAGGTTACAGCAACTGGCCCAGGGAAAGCCCCTGCCACAGTAACATTTAGAAAAGGATTAAATCTCATCTGCGGGGTTTCCGACTCCGGAAAAACCTGCGTATTAAAATGCATACAATTTGCTATGGGTGTAATCAAGAAACCTTTTGAGAAAGAGCAAACAGGTTATGATAGTGTTAGTCTAGACATTATGACTCCAGATGGTCCTATTCACCTTTCTCGAATACTTGGAAAGAATGTAGTAAACGTGGTCACTGAAATTGCTTCAATTGATGGTGGCAACTATGACATAGACTATAAAGGCAAGGGAAATAAGAACCCTGTCTTAAATGAACTGTGGCTCAAAGTAATTGGTATTCATAAACTTCCAATGATAATAAGCACCCAGGATTTCACTAGGCAACGCTTAAAATGGAATACTCTTATGCGACTTTTTTGGTTAAAAGAACAAGATATTGAGAATCCAAAATCTGTACTTTTACCATCAACACCTACACAACACCCTTATTTTTTTGCATCTTTGCTCTACCTTATCACAGGAGATAATTACCCAAATGGTGAAGAGCAAGATAAAGATGAAATCAGCAAAGCTAAAAGGGATGCTGTTCGTCAATTTGTGAATAGTAGGATTTCACATATGTCTAAAAAAAGAGAAGAACTTCAAAAAGCATTATCTGCTTATAATAACTTAGATGTCGAAGAAGAAATGCAAAAATTAATTGACAATTTGTCCGAAACTGAAGAAGCTATCGCAGCCGCCACAGAGGAAAGCAAGGATTTACTTAGTACTTTACTTAATTTAAAAGAAAAGGAAGCAGAAACCAAAGTAACTCACTCTCACTTTCAGGCACTAAAAAGCCAATATACAGCTGATATAAAGAGGCTTACCTTTATTGTAGATGGAGAAGTACATTTACACTCTGTAGGCAATAATAAAAAGTGTCCTTTTTGCGACGGAAGTATTCCACCAGCAGAAAGGAAATCTTATATTGAAGCATCAAAATCCGAACTAAATCGTATAATCACACAATTGCAGGGCTTAGCAGAAAGCGAAAATGACGTCATTTCAACTTTAAATGAAGTTAGAAATAAGATTAAAAATTTAGAAGAACGAAGATCCGAAATTGAAAAATGGATTGAAACAGAACTCGCTCCTCAAGCTGATAAATTAAGAGAAGGCATACAGCAATACCGCTCTTATATACAATTACAACAAGAATCAACTGTTCTGCATAACGTTTCCCAGGAGTGGATTACAGAGCTACAAAAGCAAGAAAATAGCGAGGATTTAGATAAACCCAAATTTAAACCAAAGGAACATTTTCCCGTAGACTTTAATTCACGTATAGATGAGATAGCTTATTCAATATTAACTGACTGCAAATATGAAAATCTGAATACAGCTCATTTCAACATGGGAACCTTTGATTTAGAAATAAATGGATATGCCAAAGAAGATAGTCATGGCAAGGGATATTGGGCATTTATCAATACCGTATTAGGATTAACCTTTAGGCAGTATTTACACGAGGAGGCTATCTACAAACCAGGAATTTTTGTAGTAGATACTCCCTTACTTGGTTTAGATCAAGGTGTTGAAGATAATGCTCCTACAAGCATGAGAACTGCCTTATTCCAATACTTTATTGATAATCAATCCGAGGGACAAATGATAGTTGTAGAAAACACAAAAGACCTGCCAGAATTAGATTATGAGGCAGGTGGTGCTAAGGTCATAGAGTTTACTCAAGACAAATACAAAAGCAAATATAAAGAAAGTCGTTATGGTTTTTTACATGATGTATATAGTAATTAGGATGATAATCCTTATAACGGAGGTGGCAATATATGCTACGAATAAGCTATAACAAACTCTGGAAAATGTTAATTGATAAAAATATGAATAAACAAGATTTAAAGAATGCCACCGGAATAAGCTCTGCCTCAATAGCAAAGCTTGGTAGAGGCGATAACATTACAACAGATGTTCTCCTTAAAATTTGCATGACTTTAGATTGCGACATCGCTGACATCATGGAAATAACAAAAGATGAAAAAAACACATCAAAAGCAAAGGAGTAATCGAATGAAACTGTTATATTCAAATATTCTACCCCTTGGTACATCTGAGGGACAAGAAACAATTATTAACTGTTTTAACGATCAAATTGCACACTCAGACCGTGTTGAAATTGCGGTTGGATATATCTCTCGTGCCGCTTTGGAAGAGCTTGATTATTTAGTCGAGGAACACAATCTATCAAATATATGCCTTACCATTGGTATGTACTTCATTGAAGGAATGCCAGAAGGATCATATAATACTGCACTTGCAATAAACAAGAAATGGATGGAGGCCGGCATAGGCGAAATTAAAATTGTGAAAGCATTTAAATACCACGGCAAAGTATACTGCTTCTATAAAGATGGACAACCTTTTGCGGCAATTATTGGTTCTGCAAACTTAGGTGTAATTAAATTAGATGCCAATAACCGTCGACAGTATGAAATCTCATCGATTACTAATGATGCTACTGAATGCAGAGAAATATCAGAATTCATATATAGGCTAAACGCGCAGAACTGCTCGGATAATATTGCCAACGTAACAGGAATGCCAATAATAAGAGAAGTCAACACCTCTCTTAGTGGCATCGATACAGTAACACAAATCCCTCAAACCGGTGTACAGCTTTATGTACAACATAAAACAAGTGTTTCATTTGTTCTACCGTTAAAAGTTCCTGCTCACAATGAACGACATATGGATGACGGTAAACATTTCACGAAATCAAATATTAATGTTAGCTATGCCGCACCACGAAGCAAAAGAAAATCCCGTGATTGGTATGAGACTCAGTTGACTGTGAGTAAAGAAATAACTCGTTCCGAGGGATATCCTGAAAAGAACAAAACCTTCTTTGTTGTTACCGATGACGGCTATTGGTTTAAGGCTCATACTACAAGTGATGGCAATAAACAGTTCAGTGCTGTTGGCGATGAACTTATTCTTGGCCGTTGGATTAAGGGTAGACTCGCGGCTGCAGGACTTGTAACACCTGTGAATGATACCCAAGCTGACACAGACCGTAAGGGTATGATTACGAAAGAAATGTTGCAATCATATGGTTGCGATAGCCTTGTGCTTTCTAAAACCGACCAGAAAGCATTAGACGAAGACGGCTCTGAACTTGATGTATGGGTTTTATCATTTGAAACAACTACTAACGAATAAGAGGTGCGGTTATGCAATACTTAAAGACATATCTACAAAAAATTAAAGACCGGGGCAACGAAAAATTGGCAGAGTCTATTTTGAAAACTGCTGAAGATATTGGTAATCAGCATATTCGCAATTTTTCATTCATAAGTCATGAGATTGGTCTACTGTTTGGAAATGTACAATCAGGAAAAACTGGTCAAATGTTTGGCGTAATTAGTAAAGCTGCCGATTTAGGCTTTCCTGCATTTATCTTACTCACAACGGACAATGTTGTTTTGCAACAACAAACTTTGGATCGAGTCAGAGACGATTTAGAAGGTTTCTGTATTTGTGGCGAAAACGACTCTGGATTGTTTATTGAAAATAGTCTTGTTAAACCAGCGGTTGTCGTTCTAAAGAAAAATGCAAGAATGCTTAGACTATGGGCCAACGTATTCAATTCCACAGGTTTTATGAAAGGTAATCCTCTATTTATTGTTGATGATGAGGCAGATGCTGCTTCTTTGAATACACTCGTAAATCGCAATAGTCAGTCATCTATTAATAGATATTTAGATTCTATAAAGAATGGTGCTTCAAGTAGCCTGTATCTGCAGGTTACAGGTACTCCTCAGGCGATCTTATTACAAACTCTTGCTTCAGGCTGGCATCCATATTTTACATACTACTTTCATCCTGGAGATGGCTATTTGGGTGGTGACTTTTTCTTTCCAACAAGCGGTAAACCTGAATGCATCAATTTTCTTGAGGTAATCAAACGACCGACACGAAATGTTGTTATCCGCCATCTTGCTGTTTCAGCTCAGATTTTAGCATCCAGTGGCCAAGTGTCAAATTGCCTTTTACATCCAAGTGTACGTCAAACTGTCCACCAGCGTTTTGCTGACGATGTCACAAAAGAGCTAAATTGGTGTATTGAACATATCAATGACGAATTTGTCAAAGAATTAAAGACCCACTATGATTTTTTAGTTCCGAGTAAAAGTGAAAAGCTTTCATTCGATGCTATCTATGAAACTACTAAGGATTTATTGGAAAACAAGGGTATCAAAATCCTTGTGATGAATGGCAAGACAGATGTTGAAAGTCCGGAATATGCAACAGGCTGTAATTTTATCATAGGAGGAAACACTCTAGGCCGAGGCGTTACTTTTCCTGGTCTGCAGACAATTTACTATACAAGAACAAGCAAAAAGCCTCAGGCCGACACTATGTGGCAACATAGTCGGATGTTTGGTTATGACAGAGATCCTGGCATGATGAGGATATTTATAGACGAACGGCTTTATAAATTGTTTGCCGATATTAACGCTACTAACAATGCCATCATTGCTCAAGTTGAGCAGGGATTCAATAACATAAAAATCTATTATCCAGTTGGGTTGAATCCAACTAGAAAAAATGTCCTTGATAATAAACGAGTCAGTATTCTCTCAGGGGGAACGAACTACTATCCGTTCTATCCTGATAATGACTCTATAGATGATATATCAAAGCTATTGGAGCCTTTCTCTGATGATGAACCTTATTACCAAGTAAATTTGAGACTAATTAAGAAAATCTTGTCCTACATTATTGCCAGTCCAGATTTCAATTTAGAGGCATTCCTTTCTGTCATCGACACAATTCTATCAGAGCAACCCTCGGGACAGGGTATCTTGATAGTTAGAAGAGAAAGAAATGTAGCACAAGGCACCGGTGCATTATTATCTCCGAACGACTGGAAACTTGGTGGCACTTTCCTCAACAAAGTCGTTTTAACCATGTATAAAGTAACTGGTACTAAGGGGTGGGGTGGAAAAGCTCTTTGGGTGCCGAATATTAAGCTTCCCCACGATACTATGTATTATGATGTGAGTGAAGATATTACAGGAACGTAGGAGGGCAAGAATGGATGTTTACCAATAACATAGCACAAAGAATTCTATTTGCTCCTCCGCTCCAAGGAGCAGATACTTTATTAATATTAAGCGGATATGCTACTCCTAATATGTCATCATGGCTAATTAAAAGTCTTCAGGAGCAAAACATGAACCCCGTCAATATTTCATTGCTTATAGGAATGGTTCCTTATGATGGTTTAAGTGTTCCTATACATGATGGCTTTAAGGAACTCCATGGCAAGGCGTACCCAAATGCTGTGGATAGCTTTTCATGTAGTTATGTTTGCGAAAACCCTCCCGTCCATGCAAATCTGTATATTTGGCTAAAGGACGAATCACCGATGCAGGCATATACAGGTTCTGCTGATTTTGTGCAGAATGCATTTATTCCATCTCGAAAAGAAATTATGGAGTGCTGTGATCCAGAAAAAGCATATAGGTTCTTTGAGGAAGTTGAAGCTAATTCAATCTATTGTAACCATGCGGAGGTTGAAGACCATGTTGTTCTCCGTCCAACACATCAAATTCTAGATGCCGAAAACAAACCAATAACAACTTTAGCTGGGGAGGGTATATTTTCCACAACACTATCTCTACTTACAAATAGAGGCGATGTTGGAGAAAAGTCTGGTCTAAATTGGGGGCAACGTAGGGGCCGAAATAAAAATCAAGCATATATTCATCTTCCATCAAAAATTTCAAGAAGCGGGTTCTTCCCGCTAAATAAACAGCATTTTACCGTTGTTACAGATGACGGTCACACGCTTCTTCTAAGGGTAGAGCAACAAAACGACAAGGCAATTACAACACCTCTTAGCAATGCTCAACTCGGTGAATACTTCCGAAAACGTCTAGGTCTCGGAAATGGTGCTTTTGTAACGAAACAAGATTTATTGAACTATGGAAGAACAGACGTTACCTTTTACAAAATTGACGATGAGCAGTTTTTTTTGGATTTCCATGTATAAACAAAGCAGTTACTTTGCTATTACTACAAAGTAACCGCTTTGTTATTCTTTAATACTTGGTTCTACACTCTCATACTCTATTCCAGCAAAACATTTTAAAATTGCTTCAAAAATAATTTTTGCACCTTGGCTAGGCACTGCCATGCCAATTTGCTTACGTACACTCTCTTTACTTCCCATAAATCTATAAGTATCAGGGAAAGTCTGTAGCCTAGCTCTCTCTCTATTCGTCAATGCTCGTGGCTCTTCCCAATGATAAATATGTGTTCCTCCACCGCCGCTTCCTGTAACCGTGTAGGAGGGCTTTGTTGGATCTAGCCTTTTATATATTTGGCTTATTTTCGCACCTGTAATGTTAAGGCGCAAATCTTCTGGGAGGTCTGCTGTGAATGCATTTTGCCCAGGAAGAATATGTTGCAACCTTCTAACAACAGTTTCGGATTGCCTTGTCAATTCGTTATTATATGCATTCTCTGGAATAGGGGGATTTTCTATTGCGTTTCTGCAAGTATTATCAATGTCGACATAGGGTGCTGTTGATGGAACTTTAAATTCATTGTTAATGTCATTACGTATACCAACTATAATCAAACGGTGTCTTGCCTGAGGTATCCCGTATTCCTCAAACTTATACAGATGAGGTGTAATCGTATAACCAGCTTCCCTCAGTTCCTTGAGAATCTTAGTGAAGGCCTTACCATCATTTGCATTTCTAAGTCCGCCTACATTCTCTGCTAAAAACCACTGTGGTCTAAAAGTTTTCAAAGCTTTGACACCGTATGAATACAAGGGGCCGTAAACCCCCTCCATACCTTTTTGTTCACCAACAACACTAAAGTCATTGCAAGGGAAACCAAACGCCAATGCATCAATGGGAGCTAGTCTAGACATATCAAGTTTACGTATATCCTCATGATAAACAGTATTAGGTGCATCGGGACAAATATTAACTCTATAAGTTTCACAGGTATCCGCATCATAATCATTTGCCCACTGATGTATAATTCCAAAATCATCATTATCAATATGTGCATTTGTGGCTCCCCAAGCTATACCGCCCGGTCCACAAAATAATTCTCCAAGCCTAAAAATCATATCTCATCAACCTTCCTTTTTTTTGTTGAGAAAATCGATTTGTGCTTGAATATGTTGCATTTCCTCATCATCAAGAGAAGAAACACCTTTAAACACAAACTGATATTCTTTAATATCTACTTCACTCAAGTAACCTGCTAACACATAAAGCGGAATCAAATGAATGTTATATAAATGCGCGAGTTTTTTTAAATCATCAGGAGTACAATTAATCTGCCCTCTCTCCATCTTGCTAAGTCTTGAATCTGTTATACCGGTTATTTCGTATACCTTTTTTAGACTCAAGCAACTTTTTTCGCGACTCACTTTCAATAAGTCTCCCAACTCGGCCATACTATCACCTCTTGAATAGAATAACATATTCGCTGCAATAATTCAAGTTTAATTTTGGATTTCGCTGCATATGTGCAGCATAGTATTTTACAGTAATCTTGTCAACTCACCACGTTTTTGCCAGCAATCTTGTCAACTCACCACATCAATATCCATATCATCTTCTTAATCATCTAACCTGCCTACCTTGGACAAGTTCCCACAAAGAAAAATCCCGTGATTATCCTGCCGGCTTGAAACCAGATCTCAAATCACGGAATCCCTTTATTTATAAACTTTTTTATCCCTAAAACATCGTATTTACCTTAACCCTTGACATCAATACTACCGTCTCAACGTGGCTGGTCCAGGGGAACATATCTACCGGTTGAACGGACTCTATTCTATATGCAGAATCGGCGAGGATTTTAATATCTCTGGCCAGGGTGGCGGGGTTGCAGGATACATAGATGATTTGGGGGATTTTTTGCTCGATTATGGCATGGATCAGGTCTTGATGGCAGCCGGCCCGGGGAGGGTCCAGTATGACCATATCAAAATCCTGCTTCAAGGACGGCAACACTTTTTCGCAGGCGCCGGCGATAAATTCGCAGTTGGACATATGATTAAGAGAAGCATTGATCCGGGCATCTTGGATACTGGGGCCAAATTCATCGACTCCAACAACAGACTCATTTTCATCTGCTGCATAGATGGC
>LSQX01202935.1_pt2 | contig 18188 bp, 16 predicted proteins | sample 654561 | NCBI WGS metagenome assembly LSQX01 (sample SAMN04489861, study PRJNA283612) | anaerobic digester metagenome | isolation source: 4 biogas reactors fed with cattle manure at either 37C or 55C with and... | place: Denmark: Kongens Lyngby | collected 2014
TGTTCCCAGACATCGAGTGTCAAAACAGGCGAACGCGTATCGGTCCAAGGTTCTTCTGCATTGGGAGTCTTGTCAATGGAGAGCTTTCCGTCTTCAAGTACTACCCATGCCCAGCCGCTTCCGAACTGACCCATGCCCGCAGCCACGAGCTGCTTCTTAAACTCTTCTACCGAACCAAAATCTCTGACGAGGATTTCTTTGAGTTCTTCTGGCATTGTCGATTCTCCGGCAGGACATAGACATTTCCAATAAAAGCTGTGGTTCCACACCTGAGCGGCATTGTTGTAGAGGACTTTTTTCTCCGGATCCGCTTTTGCCACGAGTTTGATCTCTTCTAGCGACTTGTCTTCGAGCTCGGTCCCGGCGATCAGCTCTTTTGTCTTCTCTACATAGGCGTTGTGGTGCTTGCCATAGTGGAAGTCGATCGTCTCCTTCGAAATCACGGGCTCCAGTGCATCTTTTGCCCACGGGAGTTCAGGCAGTTCGACGGGTGTTTTCATCCAATCTTTTTTCTCGTAAGTAACCATTGTGATCCTTTCTTGTTCGTGTTCATTTATTTTGTTCAACCGCTTCCATGCGGTTCGCTCTCAAATTTATGTATGATTCGGCATTTTCATCGGTATGGCAAGTACCGGCTTACTGGAGTAGCTGAGCACGTAATTTGTTACCGACCCAAGGAGAAGCCTCTGGACTCGAGATTGGTTCTGCGTTGCCATGATGATGAGATCGACCGGGTGCTTTGCAATATACGCTACGATTCGCTCGCCCGGACGTCCGATGTCCATGTCTGTCGTTACTTCGCATCCTGCAAGTTGTTCTTTTGCGCGGCTGAGAATCTCTTCGCTCGCCTTTGTCTTTCTGTCATTGAGGAGTTTGTCAAATTCCTCATAGCCTGTCAGCTTTGTTCGGATGTCCAAAACATTCAAGAGTTTAAAGTGAATCTCAAACTTATCTAAAAGTTCCTTTGCCGTGTCGATTGCAAGTTGACTGCCTTCTGAACCATCAAGAGGTAATAAAACAGTTAGCTTTTTCACGATATGCCTCCTTTCGCTTATGTTTTACCCTAATGGAAAGAAGTTAATGATTTTGGACATTAATTTAACACGTCAATGCCTTTATTGTTTTTCCTTTTCGATGACAATCTCATGGCGGATATCTGCCACTAAGGAGAGTGTGTGATGGATCGAACAGTATTTCCCTGCAAGCTTTGCGCTTTGTTCGGCATCTTTTTCATCGATGTCGCCGACATATGTTACGTGAAGAGTGGCTTTTTCAAGTGTAGTAGGCACTTCTGTGCGCTTCGTTCCCTCGACGCGGATACGTACTTCCTCGACGTCGATTTTCTTCTTACGAAGGATATCCTGAAGCGTATAATAAAAGCAGCTGCTGAGCGCGCCAAAGAGCAATTCATACGGAAGAAATTCTTCTTTTTCTCCTCCGACCTGAACCTTCGCCCGCTCCGTCAGAATCTCTTTTTTCTCATTTTTATAGATGCTTTCCACTTTGATCATATATCTCTCGTATCATCCCCTACATGGATGACACACTCCTTTCTTTTCCATCACTTCGTTGTGTAATACTCAATTACTTGATCAACTTCTCCAGAACTTCTCGGAGCTGCATATCTCGGTTTTTATAATAGGCAAAGTAGCGAGTCACTTCATTGACCCCCGGCTGAAAGCCTCCATCGCCCGGATAGTTTTCATCGAGTCGAAGAAGAAAGCGGGCGCGGATGATAATCACTTGTTTATCCTCGTAGGCCACTTGCAGGCTTCGTTCTTTTGCTTCCATAACATGGCTTAAAAATGACTCGATGGCTTCCTGTTTTGGAGAAAATGCTTCCAACAACTTCATCTGTGTACGAATATCTTTATTATCCATGCTGACAATATAACTTCTTGTCTTGTCGATGGCGATTTTTTCTGCAGGTACCCGGCAACCTGCCAGAAGTGCTAGCAACAGCGCCAGGGCAACCCATTGGTATTTCGTGTTCATGTCTTACTCATTATAACCCCAAACATGCATATTTGTCTTGACGAAAGGTATATGTATGCATAAGGAGTGGATTCTATGAAGAAAACAATTCACATTATTGGGCCTGCCGGCGGAGGCCTAAACAGTTTGGAAGAATTTCTACTTCCTGCACTACAGTTGAAAGGGTATTTCTTTTATGCGTATCGCAATGTCATGAGCCGCGTTCGCGGGGGCAGTAACCGCGTCACCATTACTTATTCGACAGAGCCGCTGCGCAGTTTTGAAGAGAAGGCCGACTATCTTGTCCTCATGGGTAAAGAGCGTATCGAAGATGCGCTTGAACACGCAAAAGACCATGCGCTGTTTTTTGTTTCTTCTGAGGAAACCTGTGACACACACGACGTGATCCGCTATCCGCAAGAACAACTCCGCGAGCTATCCAGCCATCCCGGAGCCGTCGGCATGGCGGCGCTGGGCACTTTGTACGCTCTTTTGGGACTTGGAAAAAGTTGCATAGAACGAGTCACTAAAGATACATGGAATGATGAAACAAAAGCCTCCAACCGAGGACTAGTAGACTATGGATATGCCATGGTAGATGCCGTGACGGAACGACCCGACAACCCGGTACGAGGCACCATCATGGGTGGCAATCAAGCGATCGCCATCGGCGCTCTAAGTGGAGGACTCGAGTTTTACAGTGCGTATCCCATGGCTCCCTCCACCGGAATCATTTCTTTTCTCGCATCGGTAGAAGAGGCAGAAGGCATCTTCACGGACCAGGCCGAAGATGAGATCGCTGCCGTGATGAGCGCGATCGGCGCAGCTTCTGCAGGGGCAAAAGCGATGACCGGCACAAGCGGTGGAGGATTTGCATTGATGACTGAATCCATCGGGCTCAGCGCGATCGCCAAGATCCCTCTGGTGATTGTCAATGCGCAGCGTCCCGGTCCGGCTACAGGACTACCCACACACACCGCACAGGGCGATCTCTTTCAAGCACTGGGTGCTGCTCAGGGCGAATTTGCCCGCGTTGTCCTCGCCCCCGGCGATATTGAAGAATCCCTCTACGCCGCCAACACAGCTCTGGATCTGGCTTGGAAATACCAGATCCCTGTTATCATTTTAAGTGACGAGTTCCTCTCCGACTCCAGTGTCATTTTGCGTCATCCCGACTACCGGAAATTGAAGAACGAACGATATCTCGCAGAAAAAGGGAGTGAATACAAGCGCTATGCGTATGACCGGATCAGCGGAGATTACAAATATCCCGGATACGATGAAAGTATCATTTTAAACGATTCTCACACCCATCTAGAAGATGGATTCTATACTGAGAGACCGGATTTAACGAAAAAAATTCAAGACCAATTCATCGCCGTGCTCGATGCCATTCGCGCAGAACTTGACCCGCCGGCATACTATGGTCCTCCCCGACCGAAGACGCTCCTTCTTGGCTGGGGTAGCTCCAAAGGTGTGTTAAAAGATGTCGTCGATGCCGCCAGCGGCGTAGGAATGCTTCACTTCAAGCATATCTATCCCCTGCCCGACTTTGATATGTCGCTTCTAAAAAGCTGCCGACTGATCAATGTCGAAATGAACAGCTTCGGGCAATTCGGCACATACCTTAGATCAAAGACAGGCCTCACGATGGATGGAAGCATCCTGCGCTACGATGGACTGCCTCTTAGCACCGCATACGTCCTGGAGAGATTGGAGAAACTGCTATGAACCTCTTTCATAAAGATGTGCACACTGCCTGGTGTCCGGGCTGTGGAAACTTTTCCATCCTGAGCGCCATGCAGGAGGCGTTTGCAGCAGAAGGCCTGCGTCCCCAGGATGTCTACGTGTTTTCCGGCATCGGACAAGCTGCGAAATTACCACACTACATTTCTTCACACGGTTTCAACACACTCCATGGACGCTCCTTTCCTGCGGCGTTTGGAGCACATGTTGCCAACCCTGAGATGAAGATCGTCATCTCCACAGGCGACGGAGATACCTACGGCGAAGGAGGTAATCACTTTCTTCACGGTGTCCGTAGAAATCTCGACATCCTCCACTTAGTGCATGACAATCAGGTCTACGGGTTGACAAAAGGACAGGCCTCGCCCACGACAGCTCTCGGGCAGGTCGCCACACTCCAACACGCGGGGGTGCGAAACCTCCCCATCCGGCCTCTCTTGCTCGCCTTGACTCTCGGCGCAACCTTTGTCGCCAGAGCTTTTACCGGCAATCGTGAACAGCTGATCGAGATCATTCGGGCAGGGCTCAACCACAGAGGCTACGCCTTCATTGACATTTTGCAGCCATGTCCTTCCTTCAATCGCATCAACACCTTTGCTTGGTATAAAGCGCACAGTGCGCCGCTTCCCGAGGATCACGACCCCTCGGACTGGCAGAAGGCTCTCTTGTTAGCAGCGCAGGATCAACCACTTCACCTCGGAATCTTTTATCAAAAAGAAGCTCCGACTTTTCTTGACCGCGTGAAGCACCTCGATGGCCCTCTGTTTAAGAACAAAAGACATCCCAGAGACATCGAGAAATATTTCAGGTAGATGGTCGAGGATCCGTTCTTTCACTATGGCTTTCTGGGAAGTAGCAAGAAAGCAGATATAAAAAGATTAGAGCAGATTGCCAGCGCAACCTGCTCTTTTTACACTCATCAAGAAGAAAATAGTGTCCGTTAGCTATGCCGGGATATCCTCCCTTTTTATCAAAGGGCAGCAAGGGCTTCTTCAAGTAATTCCCTGCTGACTGCAGCGACCAGCATGTCCGCTCCCCCTCTTCCTTTACCGGGAAAGACTTTGGCCGCCCCTCCAAGTTCCTCAAGGAGAAAGACGCCTCCGGCGATATCCCAGATCTTTACCTTATCGCTGATCAGCAGATGGCGCTTCCCGCTTAAGAGCATGCTGAGGCTCTTCGCAATCGATCCACTGTAGCGGATAGCCTGAACACTTGAGAGGATCTTTTGCGAAAGGCCATTTCTCGTCCCATTTTCAAGGAGTGCATCTTCAAGCGACACCGAAGAGAGCTTGGGAAGTGGCAGGCCATTTTTCATCACACCTTTACTTTTTTCTCCCAAAAAGAGCTCTGATTTATAGGGATCTGCTAGTCCGGCGAGGACCGCATGCTTTCCTTCATATAATGCCAGCGAGATAAAGAAGTTCTCTCTTTCGTAGAGGAGATTTCTCGTTCCATCGATCGGGTCGAGCACCCAAGTCGATCCTTCTGAAAAATCGGCTTCGGGCATCTCTTCACTGATGAGTGTCTCACCCGGGTATTGTCTTGTGATCTCATCGAGAATCAATTTCTGAATGGAGAAGTCCACTTCGCACACCCAGTCGTACTTGCCTTTGTCCCAACTGGACAACGGTCTTCGGCTGAGTGCCAGAGCTTCTTTCGACGCTCTTTCCAAAAGTCGGCGCACGAAATACATCCTCTCTGATGGATTGTCGTGCGTGAGCCAGTGGGAAAGATGCTCTCCGATGCGTCGATGAATATAGCCATAGGTCCCGTGCGTGTCAGATCCTCCGGAGAGCTGTAAATCGTATTTTTCTGCCAGCTGACGGGCTCGTTCTTGTTGCTCTTTGGAGTGTACTGGATGGTCCATCTCAAGCGCGCTGAGACCCAAATCCTTCAGGGTAGGCACGAGATCCCAGATCTCGCTAAGCCCCGGGTGAGCCAGAGAGACGATGCCTCCGTCAGCCAGAATCGCGCTCATCCCTTCCTCATAGCCGGGAGATTCATCGGCTTCTAGTAAGATCCCCCCACGGCCGAACAATTCAAAAAACAACGAAGAGTACATGTGATCGGTATAGCCAGCGTCCATCAACAGTCGCAGGATATGCTGTTTTTGCAGAACACCCCAGGGACCCATATACTCCATCAATTTCTCGCACGCAAACTCATAGCCCATCTCTTTTAAGATGGCGAGTTGCCGCGTGTTTTGCTCGCGCCGCAAAATCCCCATTTCTTCACAAAACGCTCGGATATGAGGAGCAGAAGGTCGAAATCCGTAGCCCAGTAGATGCACACTGCGTCCCGTCAAGGGATCCTGGCAGCTGAGTTCCACTCCCGTCACGGCATCGACGCGGTAGCGATCTCGAGCCGCTTTTACTTCATCCCACGGCGGCAGGGCGTCGTGATCGGTTATTGCAACGCGCGTCATGCCTTCTTCTTTTGCTGATCGGAACACCTCGTCAATGTTCATGGAGCCATCGGAGTGAACCGAGTGAATATGCAGATCGACTTTGTTCATTTTGTACCTCATCTACTAGGATACCCCAATTCTAATGAAAACTTAATCTTGTTCCGAGGCCTTCTTAATATTGACTCTTTATAGTTGAGGCAGAAAAAGAAAGGAGTACCTCGATGAATATCCTACTTCTGACCTGCTCCTTTGGAAATGGTCACTATAGCGCAGCCAACGCTCTCAAAGAGCGAATCATAAAAGACTTCCCCGGAGCAAGCGTCACACTATGCGACCTGATCGCCAGACGCTATCCAAAGCGCATCAAAGCTATCTACCGCGTATACAGTTTCTTTACACGAGAGCTGCAACCTCTTTATAACATCGCCGCCAGTCAAAACATCCGCCGTAAAGGCCCTTGGAGTTTTCTGCAGCGAACGTGCGAATCATCCCTGCTTCGAGAGCTGCATACGTGCATTCAGAGTGAGGCGCCTGATTTGATCATCTCCACCTATTCCCTGACGAGTCGTCTCATGGCTGAGTATCAGCGACAGACGCAGATGGATATTCCCTTTGTCAGCTGCATCACAGACCTTGAGATTCACAGTGGATGGGTGCATCCGGAGACAAGTCTGTACCTCGTCGCTTCTGAAAAAACGCGCAGCCGCTTGATCGAAAATGGGACGTCTCCCGATAAAGTTCTCGTCACTGGGATTCCTGTTTCCTCGTCGTTTCGACCGGGAGGAAACAAAGAAAAACCCTACAAACGTCTGCTGGTCATGGGCGGCGGGCTCGGTCTTCTACCTAAAGACCTGGCATTCTATCGAAGACTCAGCGAGCTCAAGGGCGTCAAAACAACGGTGGTCTGTGCCAGAAACAAGCGACTTCACCGCCAGCTGCTAGAAGAAAAGATCCCCGGTCTCGAAGTGTTAGGGTTTGCAAAAGATATCCCTGAGAGACTCGCAGACGCCGATGCGCTCATTACAAAAGCCGGGGGCGTAGCGGTCTTTGAAGCGATCGCTGCCGGTGTTCCCCTTCTTCTGTTTCCTCCATTTATGAAGCAGGAGATCCATAACTTCGACTTTATCGTTGAAGGCGGAATGGGTTTTTCCCTTCCAAGCGACGACGCTGACAGTGTCGATGCGATTGAGTCACTGCTTAGGACGCCCGATGCCCTTCACATGTGCAAAGAGCAGATGCTGCAGATGCAGCACTCGCTCCATCCTGAGCGTTTTCACCATTACTTAGTGCAGAGGAGCTATGCATCATGAAATCGACCTCGTATATCGCCTTGGCTGCATTGACTGGGGCCGCCTTTCTCTACGGGCCACTCCCGACGCTGGCCCATCGAATGACAAAGCCTACGCTAAAAAAAGGTGAGAAGCCCCGCATGCTTTTGAGTTTTGACGACGGACCCAGCCCTCGAAACACACCTCGTCTACTGGATACGCTAAAAGAGTATCAAGTGCCGGCCGTCTTCTTTGTTCTGGGAGACAAAGCGCGCTTCTATCCGCAGCTTGTACGCCGCATGGTCTCAGAAGGACATAGTGTCGGCTTTCACGCTCATGTCCACAGAAACCAGATGATGCAAAACCCCATCTCGGCGACGATTGATTTTGAGCGAGGTCTTCATACGCTCCGAAAACTTGTCGGATCGGTCCGATTCTATCGCCCCCCTCATGGCTGCTTCAATGTGGTCAGCTCTTTACGAGCCAAATCCGGCGGATTGATACCGCTGATGTGGCATCGCCATGTGCGCGACTGGAAGAAACAAGGAGTGGAAGAACTGCTTGAAAAACTGCGAGAAGCCAGAAGACCGGGCGCCGTACTCCTTCTGCATGATGCCAGCGATGATACCGGAGGAGAACCGGGCGCTTTTGACTCCATGCATGAAGCGTTGAAAATATTTCTATCAGAAAGTCTGGAATTAGGGTATGATTTTGTTGGAGCCGACGCGGTGGAAACGGAGGAAGGACAATGAAGAAAAATCGAGCACATCTGATATTTACAGGGGCTCTTGCTGTCCTGACATTGTTTTTTCTCTTTAGAAATGTGAGCAATGTTCGCTTTCTTGAGACCATTAAACAGGCGGACTTTCGCTTTCTGCTGATCAGTCTGTTGGTTTTATTCCTATTTATCATGATGGAAGCGCTCAGTCTCAGAACTCTCTTAAAGAGTTTTGGATTCCAACCCGGCCTGCGAAGAATTTTTCGTTACGCTCTTGCTGATTTTTACGTCAGCTCCATCACGCCGGGAGCCTGTGGAGGACAGCCGACAAAACTGTACTTTATGAGTAGAGATCAGCTTCCTCTGGGCGTCAGCTCCCTGTGCGTACTCCTCTTTAATACCTGCTATCATGTGAGCATGCTCCTGATTGTCGCGGCCGCCTGGTTTAGCGGCGCCTTACAACCCATCACCACGCATCCGGCGCTCAAATGGCTTCTCTTATACGGGGCGCTGATACAGCTATCTCTGGTCTTGCTGTTTATCACACTTGCTTTTAGTAAAACCCTTGCACCCGGACTTCTTCGTCGCCTGATCCATCTGCTGACAAAGGTCCGACTGATCAAAAAACCTGAAAAGTGGCTTGCCCGATTGGAAGAGCAGACGGCGCTGTATCACAGCGGTTCTAGCTATTTCAAGGAACATCCGGGCGTTCTGGGAAAAACCCTTATCCTGACGACCCTTCACCTTCTGTTACTGTATTCTCTTCCCTATTGGGTCTATCGCTCGTTCGGCCTCAGCGGGGTCAGCTTCTTGCATATCCTCTTTCTTCAGGCAGGTCTGACCATCGGAGTGGAATCACTGCCTCTCCCGGGTGGACTTGCGGCAAATGAGGGAAGCTTTCTGATTGTCTTTGCTAATGTATTCCCGCAGAGCCTTCTTCTCAGTGCACTACTTCTCTCTAGGGGAATCAGCTACTATCTCGGTCTCATCATTGGCGGCATCAGCACGTGGTTTCTCAACAAGAAAACACAGAAGATCACTGTTCCCTCTCTTTCCCGAAGCAAAAGTGATCTTCGTCAGATCCCTACCAAGAAATCTCACGTGATGGTTCAGTGAGAATACGAATCACTGACCGCACTACCGTGTGACAGAAGCATCCATCGATGACAACATCAGGCTGGAAAAATCTTCTACCGACCATTTTTCTCTTAAATGATTACACGAACTTCTTAGGATTAACTTGTCTGTCTGCAGTCTGCCAACAACAATTCCTGGGTGAATATGGATGTCTTGAGAAAAAGCCAAAATATCCTTTTCACTAAATTGTCCTGCACGACAAAAGACAGCATAATCCGATGGGGAGATCAAAAAATCACGAGCAAATTGGTCGGCTTCTTCTTCCATGTTTCGATCGACCGATATCAACCCTTTGTTATCTCCATCAAAAATAACCTTCTTGATTTTCTGCTGCATGACGTGCTGTATTTCATGAAATAATGAAAACCAAAAAGTGTCTAAATATTTGCGTCGATCGTTCATGGCTAAAAGCACCTGATTTGGTCCGTTCCATTTCACCACTCCGTGAATGGCTGAGTTTTTTAAGTCGGGAAGTAAAACAAAAGACACGCCGGCGCTTCTCAATAACTCAGTTAATTTTGGCATGAATTCCCCTGGAGGCGACAGTGTGAGTCTTCGTATCGCAGGGAGTGTTTTTCTTAGAAGAGAAGCGTTAAATGCCACATTTTCTAGGCTTTCAGATACATTGATGGCTGTCTGTAGCCAAACCTGTGCGGCGATGACATTCTTCAATTCAAATGCTGGAACCCCCATTCTGAAATTGGCGCCTGCTTGAGGCTCTGTCAAATAGTTTAAGTTGGATATTTTCAAGTAGGCGCAGAGATTTGCAGTTTTTTCCAAAATGGAGCTCGCTTTAGGTAGCAGACGATGTTTGACAAAATAGGAATAGTCAATTTGGCGGGCAATGGCTTCTTGCACACGTAATTCTTGTATGCGCTCCATCTCCCAGATTTTCTTGTCATAGTTCAGCTGAAGATTCAACCACAAATCGATACTAGTACCCATCATGGATGACAATTTTGACGCTAGATTCTTGCTCAAATTGACCTCACCGTTGACTAGCTTACTTACTGTCTTGGCGCTGGTCCCCATTCTTCGGGCAAATTCTTCCTGGCTGATCCCCATGTCTTCGATCAGCTCGGCAATATAAAATCCAGGATGAAATGCACTGATATCACCATATTGATCATAATTACTCATAATGATTTGAAACCTCTTTAATTAATATACTGGTAATCTCGCTACTTATACGTAGAATGTCACCTCTGACGATCTCTTTGCCTTCTTCATCCACGGGAACGAAGATAATACGATACCCTGTGTTTTTTACTCTTAGGCTCCATTCATTTCTGCGTTTTCCCTTGAGCCTTTCACAACGATAGGGGGGATAGTTCACGATATCCATAAAAGAAGTGGCGGAAAGAATATAGTTTTCCATCGACAAAAGACCTAGTTGTACTTGTTTGGGATATTTCCATTGTCTCTTATACTTAGAGTGAAATCCCTGCTCAACCCTCTTATTTTTGTACAGTATATTCATTTATTCTTACCTTTATGGTAATTAAATTATATCATTTTGTATGGGCGTGTAAAGAAGAAAACCGTTTATTTCCTTCTTGTGTCAAAGACTGTGAGACGTTTTCGTCTCCACAAAAAAAGGCTAGATTCAATCATCTAGCCTCGGGACATCTGTCTTTTTAGAAGGCTACCCAGTGGTGTGGCGACACTTCTTCAAAGCGCTCAATCTTTAGTTCTATCGGCTCAAGCCGTTCAAATGAGGCCTTCCTCGACTCATATTCCGGATCCGGCACCGGGATAGCTGCGAGGAGCCTTTTTGTGTATGGATGAATCGGGTTATCAAAGAGTTCTTGCGCTCCGGCCAGCTCCACGATGGCGCCTTGATACATGACGGCGACACGATCGGAGATCTGTTTGACCATCGCCAAATCATGGGCAATAAAGAGATATGTCAGAGAGAGTTTTTTCTGAAGCTCCTCCAACAGATCCACAATCTGCGCTTGGATGGAGGCGTCTAGAGCTGATAGCGGTTCATCGAGCACGAGAAATTTCGGATCGACCGCAAGCGCTCTGGCAATGCCGATGCGTTGGCGCTGTCCTCCGCTGAACTCATGGGGATATCTTCGGGCGTGCTCCGGGCGAAGACCCACGAGATGCAGTAGCTCTTCTATTCTTCGATTTCTCTCTGTTTTTGTCGGAGCAAGTTTATGAATGTCAAGGGCTTCTCCTATAATATCGCGCACCTGCATCCTAGGATCAAGCGAGGCATACGGGTCCTGGAACACAATCTGCATATGCTTTCGCATGGTCTTCATCTGGCCTTTTCGCAGGCGATGAAGATCGAAGCCTTCGTAATAGACCTCTCCAGCGTCCGCTTCGTGGAGTCGAAGAAGGGTCCTGCCGGTGGTGCTCTTTCCTGAACCGGACTCACCTACTAGGCCGAGGGTTTCCCCTTCATAGATGTCAAAAGAGAGATTGTTGACGGCTTTGATCGTGCGATATGTCCCCAGAGCAAACTCTTTTTCAAGGCAGCGCACTTCAAGAAGAGGCCGACTCTCTCCCCGATGGATTTTATCGAGCTTCTCCATCTGTTCCGCCGTCTTGGGGCGTCGAAGGTTGGGGATAGCGGCGAGAAGCATCTTCGTGTATTCTTCTTTGGGATGTTCAAAGATCTCCTGCGTCACGCCACTTTCGACGATGTGTCCGTCTTTCATGACGACGACCCGATCGCACATGGAGGCGATCACCCCAAAGTCGTGAGTAATCAAAAGGATCGACATGCCCATCTGCTTCTGCAGGTCTTTTAGTAGCTGCAGAATCTGCGCCTGGATCGTCACGTCCAGTGCCGTCGTCGGTTCGTCGGCAATCAGGATATCTGGCTTTAGCGCAAGGGCCAGCGCAATCATCATGCGTTGGCGCATGCCGCCGGAAAACTCATGGGCATACTGATGGTAGCGAATCTCGACATCGGTGATGCCGACCTGCTCCATGATTTTCAGGGCTCTCTCTCTTCCCTCTCGATGAGAGACTTTCTCGTGAAATACAATGCTCTCGGTAATCTGCTCACCGATGGGCATCGTGGGGTTGAGGCTGGTCATCGGGTCTTGAAAGATCATGGCAATATTCTTTCCCCGGTGTTCTTGCATCTGTTCATCGCTCAGTTCAAGGAGTTCCTGGTCTTTGTAGCGTATAGAACTCCCCTCATGAACCACGGCATTGTCGGCAAGAAGTCCCATGATCGCCCGGGCCGTGACACTTTTTCCGGATCCTGATTCCCCGACGATTCCCAGTGTCTCCTGTTTTCCCAGAGAAAGCGACGCATCAAAGAGGACTTGGTTTACCTCATCACCCGTCTCAAAGGAAATATTCAGTTGTTTAATATTCAGCAGTTCGTTCATAGATTCTCCTATAAATGTACTACATCATGGTAACATTCTATTGAGTAATTGAAAAGTCATACTCATTGACAAAGTGAACTGTCATTGCTATCCTGAGATATGTATTTATTGTCGCATTTATTGCATGGAAAGGGTAATCATGAAAGCACGTCTCGCTTCATCTTATAAAGAGACATTCCACAGACCTCTGTTGCGACTGTTTCTTCTGATTCTCGGCGCGCCCTTGACGCTGGCGGTGTGGTTCAGCGTGCTTGCCAAGCGTTCGCATCTGGAGACATTGACCCGCCCGTTAGAAGAAGACAGCCGACTAAAAGATCTGGAAAAAGCCCATCGTCAAAAGCTCTACGACAGTGAACGAAATCGCAGACGTTTCTTCGGAGAAAGTCTGGATCCTGCTTCCATTGAAGCTGTCGTAGACAGACAGATGAAAAAAGAATTTCCTGCGATGAAAAGAAAGTGGATCCAGGAGCAATTGCTTGAACAAGGGCATGAGCACACGACGTTCCTCTCTGAGATGGACAGATGGTGGAGAGAAAAGCCGCTTGCTCTACTCCTTGGTGTATTGATCGTGCCGATCCTACTCGTATACTCTGTTCCGTCGCTAGAATTCATCGCTCAAAGACTCCTGATGATGGTATTTGTCATTTTCGGCGTCACCTTCATCGTCTTTACACTGATGTATCTGTCCCCTTCGGACCCTGCCATCAATATTCTTGGCAATCAAGCCGCCCCTGCCTCTATCGAAAACTTTCGGCGTGTCCACGGACTTGATCAGCCGTATCTTTACCAGCTCTGGCGCACCATAAAGGGGATCTTCACGTTTGATCTGGGACTCAGCTACGAAGGGAATCTTCCCGTCGTTTTGAGCATCCTGCGGCGTTTTCCTGTGACCCTGCAGCTGACGCTCATGGCGCTCTCCATCTCTCTACTGGTTGCGCTCCCCGCTGGCATCTATGCGGCCGTCAACAGCAATTCAACCTTCGATCACCTCTTTATGCTCGTCGCCCTCATCGGCATCTCGATCCCAAGTTTCTGGCAGGGACTCCTTTTTATCCTCGCCTTTTCCATCCGGCTAGGATGGTTGCCTGCGACCTACAGTGCGGCAAATCATCTGTCGCTACTCATGCCGGCCTTTATCCTGGGAACTGTTCTTATGGCCTCGGTGGCGCGTATGACCCGCTCCTCAACCCTTGAGGTCATCAATGAAGATTATATTCTGACGGCGCGAAGCAAGGGTCTTCCCCGTCGACGAGTGATCTTGCGTCACGCTGTGCCCAATGCGCTGATTCCCATCATTACCGTCATCGGCTTGCAGCTTGGCGGCATGCTCGGGGGCTCTGCCGTGACGGAAAAAGTCTTCAACATCAGCGGGGTGGGAAGCTATATTGTCGACAAGCAGTTTGTGCCCGACATTCCCTCGATTATCGCAGGGGTCATCTATATCGCCATCATCTTGTCCGTCGTCAACCTAGCGGTCGATCTGCTCTACAGTTTTATCGATCCGCGCATCCGCTCTCGAATTAGAAGTGGTCAGCTCAAATGAAACACACGGATGCCCAATACATCAAAAATGTGCGGTTTAACAATAGCGTGAGCCGCTTATATACACTGATCCTGTTCCTCGGGTCGCTACGCCTGGCCCCGCTTCGCTTTACGCGCACGGGACTGCTGCTCTTTGGATGGAGCGCGCTCTTCTCACTACTGCATGAGCTTTATTGTCGGAAGCTTGCAGCAGGAAAAGAGCCTCGCTGGTCGCTCCTTCTGATCCCGGGCATTGCCAGTTTTAATATCTTTGTCTTTCTCACGGGCCTCTGGGGCTTGCGAAAAACGCGCAGTACCGGATCGTATTATCTCAGCTACGCTGTCCTAGTCGATCTAGCGGCGATGGCTGTCACGGCCACGAATCTCTTTAAACCCTTTGTATCGGATACATTTTTACTGACCATGGGGGTGATGATGGTCTTGTTCTTCATCCATCTGGCTCTCTTTCTCATGCACCCCCATCTTATAAAGAAGCATGCTTTTACAAAGGCTCTTCTCATCCTCCTGGCTCTTAGCTCCTTTACAGGGAATATCCTGGCTGCACTCAGCGCCTGGTCCTTTTATAAAGACGCCCAGCGAGGCGCCGCCCGTTCAAGAAGAACCGATGTCCGCGAAAAGCTGCAGAGAAACCAAGCTGCCCTATTGGGTCTATTCTTCATCGTGCTTCTTCTGGTACTGGCACTTACTAGTCCCTACGGTTTTAGCTATCGCTTTGCCATCAACAACGATTATGCCAACATGCTTCAAAAGCCGTCCCTTCGCTATCCTTTTGGAACGGACAATGTTGGAAGAGACATCCTCTCGCGCATCGTGTTTGGCACGAGGATTTCCCTTCTCGTAGGGCTTTTGGCGACACTGCTTCCGTTTGTCATCGGAGGAATTCTTGGTGCGATCTCCGGCTACTTCGGCAGGCGCACCGACAACTTGATTATGCGAGCCCTCGATGTTCTGTATGCGATTCCCGGGATGCTGTTGGCGATCGCCATCGTCGCTTCGTTTGGTGCGTCCACGCAGAACCTGATTATCGCTCTGAGCCTCGGTGCCATACCGTCCTACGCTAGAACCATGCGTGCCTCTGTCATGCAGGTGGCGAATTACGAGTACATTCAGGCGGCATCTGCTCTAGGTCAGAGCCCGCTGCTCATCATCGTCAAACACGTACTTCCCAATTCCATGGCGCCGATGATCGTGCGAAGCACGCTGACCATCGGAACCGCTGTCATTTCGACCAGCTCACTCAGCTTTCTCGGACTCGGAGTCGCTTCGCACATCCCCGAATGGGGTAATATCTTGCGAAATGGCTCTCAGTACCTAGAGACCCATTCTCACTTGGCTATTTACTCAGGTCTGGCCATCATACTCCTAGTGTTGTCGTTTAACTTCCTAGGGGACGGATTGCGAGACGCCTTTGATCCAAAACTATCTTAGAAGGAGGACACAATGAAAAAAACACTTACACTTGTGGTGGTGCTTTTGTTGATTCTGGGTTTGACGGCCTGCAATGTGCAGACCGAGTCCCAGCAGCAACAGCCCGCCCCCGCCCCCTCGGGAGGAGAAACACCGACAGAAGGGGGAGGCGCTGTCACCGTCGAACGAGTTCCCCTGCGTCTGCTCTATATGAGCTACCAGGAGCCCGTCGTCAACGTCGTTCAGGATATGCTCAACAAGAACGGATTTGACGTGACGCTGAACACCCAGCCTGACTATGCCAGCTTCAAAGCACAGGAAGATGCAGGCAACTACGACATCTCGATGAGCGGCTGGACAACCGTCACCGGCAACCCCGACTATGCGGTGCGCTCCCTCTTTATTACCGGAGGAGACTACTCAAAACTGGCTGATCCGGCACTTGATGCGCTGATCGATCAGGCGGCACTAGAGACCGCTGATGTCTATGTCGACACCTACAAGCAATTTGAGAAAGTTCTCGTCGAAGACAATGCCTATATCATCCCGCTGTATACGGGCATTAAGGCGCAGGCCTTCAACGAGACGATGCTAAAAGCCGACAGCGTCAGATTGTCAAAATCCCGTGCGTTTGTCTGGGAAGAAGTAGAATACAACGACGCCTCGCTTCATGAGACGAGACCTCTTGTTCTTCAACAGATGCTTGGAAGCCTGACCAGTCTTGACCCGATCAAGGGCAATGACGGCTCCATCAATCAGCTGAACACCAACATGTATGTCCGACTCGTCAACCTCACCGACGACGATCAGGTGGTCTCCCGCTCGAGCCTGAGCTACAACCACGCGATCGCCGAAGGCAATTCCGAATACTACTTCCTGCTGCGCGACGACATCAACTTCGCTAAAGTCGAAAATATGGAACCTGTGGACACCGGCGTCCTTGTCGGCGCAGAAGACGTGGTCTTTAGCCTGCTAAGAGCAGCAGACCCGAACGCAGTTCCTGACCACCGCACCTTCTCGCTGCACAGTCACATTGCTAATGTCGAGATCGTCGATAACCTTGAGTCGCTCAGTGACGTCAAAGTATCGGGAAGCGATGAGCTCATCACAGACGCTCTGTCAAAAGACCTTCCCGTCGCGATCACGACACTTGTGACAGACAAAGCGGATGTGGACAACGCCTCCGGCGCCTATCAGCTGGTGAAGCTGACCACGACCGAGCCCTTCCCGCAAGTGCTCAACTACTTGGCCCACCAGAGTGCAGGGATTGTCTCCAAAGATCAGGTGGAGTCCATCAACACCTACGACATGGCTACCTTTGACATCACAAAAGATGTTCCCTACGGCGACCAGCGCGTCATCACTGAAGGGGACACCTATGATAACCATCTGTGGACAAGCGGACCCTATGCTCTGATTAAAAAGAACGACTATGGCGCCGAGTTCACCGCCAGCCCCGCCTATCGTCCGGGTGACCCGGAAGCCGCTGTCATCAAACATGTGACGATGCGCTTCATCCCCGATCTGGCCAGCGCTGTTTCAGCTCTTCGTGCGGGCGAAGTGGACCTGGTGTACAACCCGCCGGAAGTCCAGTTCTCAATCATTGAAGATGATCCGAATCTGACACTGCAGATGATGAAGAGCAACGCCGTCAACTATATGAGCATTGACATGCTGGGAGAAAGCGAATTTGCCAAGAGTGCAGATCTTCGAAAGGCCGTCCTCTATTCCATCAATCAGGAAGAGTTGATAGCTGCTCTGGGCGGATATTCGTTCCCAGCGTACACGACGCTGACACCTCTGATTGACACCGGCAACGTTGTCACAGCAGATCCAGCGAAGGTACAAGAGCATCTTCAGAAGTATTTCTCACAAAAGCAGTAATGCCAAAAACAAAATCCGGCTTCTCACCATGAGAGCCGGATTTTTCGTCTTTATTGCATGGCGCGAATCTATATTAGATCATCCATGGGTTAATCAAATGAGCACATGTGTCTATCACAGATGTTATCAGGGCAGATTCACCACATGGGTGGGGTTTCCGAGATGCCAGTTTCGAAGATTCTCAAATGCCTGATCCATCAAGCGCGCCCTGGCCTCTTTTGCACTCCATGCTCGGTGCGGACTGAGAAGGACATTTTTGGCCAGTAGAAGCGGCGAGTCGGTATTGGGTTCGATTCCCAACACATCAAGACCTGCGCCTGCTAAGCGACCATTATTTAGCGCATCTGCCAGATCCTCTTCATTGACAAGTGGCCCCCGCGCGGTGTTGATGAGATATGCGGTGGGCTTCATCAGCGAGAGATGTTCTTTTTCTATGATGCCTCGACTCGATTCGGTCAGCGGCGTATGCAGACTGATCACATCGGAGTGGCGCAAGAAGTCTTCAAGCGGCAGGAGGGTCACGCCTTCTATCGGCTTTCCTCGATCGACTCCAAGCACTTCCATCCCAAACGCTCGCGCCAGTCGAGCGACTGCCTGTCCTATGCGCCCGAGGCCGAGAATGCCCATCTTCTTCCCGCTGAGCTCTGAAAAGTTCGTCAGACTGACACTCCAATCCCCCCTCCAACCTAGGTTCTTGACGAGCTCATCATGATCGGCTGTCTGATGGATCAGTTCGAGAAGGAGCGCAA
>LSQX01080087.1_pt1 | contig 18184 bp, 20 predicted proteins | sample 654561 | NCBI WGS metagenome assembly LSQX01 (sample SAMN04489861, study PRJNA283612) | anaerobic digester metagenome | isolation source: 4 biogas reactors fed with cattle manure at either 37C or 55C with and... | place: Denmark: Kongens Lyngby | collected 2014
ACGTTCAAGAGAATCTGCGAGTAGTGTTGGCACAGTTCCCTCGGCTCGTAGACACCAAGAAGGACAGATCCATGGCCGATCCCTGGATTATCGCCCATGCGATGACTGTGGGAGCGAGTATTGTAACGAAAGAAATGCCTGTAGGGCTAAATGCAAAGGCCCCGAAGATTCCCGACGCCTGTAACCATTTTGCGATTGACTGGATGAACGACTTTCAGTTCACCCGTGAGTTGGGAATTCGCTTCTCGGCCCATCAGGCCAACGGGGATACGTAAGCGGTCGGGGGTATTCAGGCGGCTCTTGGAGCCGGTGCAGTGCTTACCAGTCGTCGGCGTGAAATAAACTGAGAACGGATCAATCCATGTGGATCTTCACCAAATACGGATTCTACAGTGCCGTCTGTGCCCGCCACGGCGACGGGGGGCACCACCAGCCGGTCGATCCGAACCGGGTCATGGTGCGTGCCAGGGTCCGAAATCACCTCGAAGCACTGAAGGATCGCTTTCCTGATTTGCTCGGCGGGTGCGAGATCAAGGAGTTCTTAGGCACCGACTACGCCTTCCGGATCTTCGTTGACAAGCCGGTCTGGTCCCAGGCGGTCGCCGAGTTGACGGAGGATCTGGATTACGACAATTTCAAGTCCGAGGTCGCTCGATTCCAGGGGCGTGATGGCTCCGCCTACGAGCACTCGCTCCACGACGTTTGATCGGTGATGTATCGGTTGCAGCAGAAGGGATGAATGAGGTGGCCTCCTGTCATGGCGATCAATCCGAGTACCAAAGCGGCCCAACAGCGCCTCCGCAGCCTCGGCTGCCCGGAACAAGCCGCCATTCTCGCCCGATTCTTCAAGACCGGCCCCGGCGAGTACGGCGAAGGCGACCACTTCATCGGCGTCAAGGTGCCCGTCATCGGCGAGCCATTGGGAACGACGGATCAGCATCGTGGCGACTCACCGCTTCATGGGAGATAGGCCGATCAGAAATGCCAGCAGTTGTATTTTGCGCTTCACCGGAAAATGGTAGAGGCGATTGCATCTTCCGGCAGTTATCGGCTGAGGCGTCTGATGAAGCTGAGCCATCAGGTTGATTTCGTCAACGATCTTGAGGACAATCGGCGCTACACGTTCAGAGTAACTTCAGGTTGTGAGCCAAGAGGAGATGTCAGCGACCGGATCAGACTTGGAACTGGTCAGCAGACCTGATAATGAGGACACCATGGCACGGTCAGAAGCGCTATCACAAAACCAGCGAAGAATCCAGCGGCACGAATTCATCGGCGAACTCCTGATAGAGTTTCCGGACATGACACTGGCGGAAGTCCGCAAGGCATGGAAGCGAAGCGGAAAGGAAGGGGCGGTCTCGCCGAAGGACTATGAGTCAGTACGGAAACAGGTTCTATGGATGATCCGCAACCCAGGCTGTTCATCGGCTGACCTGGGTACCGCTGCTATAATGCGAGCAGACGCACGCAGGCGGAGGCGAGAGCAGCAAGCGCAGGATGCTCGGAAGCACGGGAGGAAGTATCCACGTGGAACCGAATTGAGTGGCACCGCTCTGAAAAAGATGTATGACGAACATTTTGAACAAGTCCTCAAAGACCACTTGAGAGTGTCGAAAGACGGAAGGGGTGGCAAGTACCGGGTGGACAAGCCGTTGCCAACCCTGATTGAATACGAGCGAATGAAACAGCGGGCTTTCACCATCCCTTTAGGGGAAATTCTGAGCGCCATGCACGCCCGTCTTAGTGACTGTGTTTCGGACCTCGAATCGAACCTTGATTCAATGTCAGATCGTGCTCGGGAGGGTCAACGAGGAGAACGCTTGAATGAGCAGAGTGAAGCGCTAGGCAACCTCGCCTGCACCCTCACGCCGGATCGTCTGCCACCTGCCGTAGCCCGCAGCCCCTACTACTGTCCTCCCTCGGCAGGAGGACAGAAAGCTGCAAACCTCCGAAACGATCTGCAAACGCTCAGAGCAATCGTCCAATTCCTGGGAGCGCAGCTACTACCCTCTCTTGATGCCATGCGTGCTATCACTCCGGGCTTACTTGCGACGGCGCAGGCAGCCGCAGTTCGGAAAGCTTTGGATGCCGCCGAGGCCGAAATCCTTCGTTTTTGGCAGGAACTCGAAGAAGCCGTGGGCAACCTCGATGTAGCGTTGAGTTCGTGAAAGCGTTAGGAGGATTGGGATGTTCGATCCGCAGATTTACGCTACGCCGCCTGAAGAAATGGAGTTTGGCTGCGACCACGTGTGAGGCTGATTAGATTAGGCCGAAGGAGCAAACTGTGGCAACTCACATCCAGAAACCCACCACCATCCAGGCAGCAGGCCAGCCGCCGAAGTCCATCGAGGAGTTCATCGGACGGGTAAACTTGGGCACCACGGCAGTGAGCATCGCCCGAATGAAGAGCCCAGCAGGGTGGTCGGAGCCGGGCCAGACGCCCGAATTCGACGAATACACTGTCGTGTTCCGAGGGAGCCTGCACGTCAGGCTGAAGGACCGGGAATTCGATGTCCAGGCCGGACAGGCGGTGATCGTCCGGGCGGGCGAGTGGGTCCAGTACAGCAGCCCGTCACCCGAGGGAGCCGAGTACATCGCCGTGTGCCTGCCAGCCTTCTCGCCTGAGACGGTGCATCGGGACGAGTAGCTGCCTCGTCAGTTGTGCAGGAGTTGAGAAATGCCTACGTTTGCCAGCCTCGGAATTCCTTTTCCGCTGTTTGAGGCCGATATTGAACACGCCTCGGAATACATGGGCAGCAGGCAATGCTCGCTGTGCGGTGCCAGCGGTGTCCACTGCTTCGAGCTTGGCATCGGAGCGGATATCATCGTCGAGTTTTCTTCGTGCGGCGCAGAAAACCCACTGGATGCATCCGACAAGAAAGGGGCTGAGTGCCGCAGGTGTTCCACGCCAGTTTTGTTCCCGAAAATCAAAGGAGGCGGGGGACTTGTTGTCTGTTACAGTTGCCTCCGGTCTGGCGAGGCTGCTCTGACGAAAGATACGGTTCTAGGGATGGTCCGTTGGGAAGACGCCCAGCGAGGTAGCACGCACGGGAGGCCCGGCTTGGAAACCACCGACTTCGAGACCGTTCCGAAAGAAGACGATTGGGTCGCCGCACGGGTTCCAAGAGAGGATCTTCTGGAACTGGTTCGCACACCGACCTACCTGTCGATCCAGGGCGACCAGTGGCAGTTCTGCTGCCGTCGTCCAATGACTTTCATCGGGCAATGGAATCGGGATGATTTCGACCGAAACGCTCCTGATGGCAACGGCGAGGCTTTCTTTCAAGAGATTGTACAGGATGTCGTAGATGGACTCTGGGAAGATCAGCTTCACGACGAGACGGGCATTTACGTTTTTCGGTGCAAGAAGTGTGAACGCCTGACGGCACATTGGGATATCGCCTGAGAGAAATGAAGCCGACAATCGTCCAAGGCGACCTCCTTGATCAAGACGTTGACGTAATTGTCAACGCATGGAACCGCAACATCATCCCCTGGTGGTTGCTCTTGCCACAGGGGGTCTCCGGGGCGATCAAGCGGCGTGGCGGCACCGGTCCCTTCAAGGAATTGGCGAAGCGTGGCCCGATTCCGCTGGGCGGGGCCGTGCTGACTTCGGCAGGATGGCTGCCGTTCAAGGGAATCATCCACGTGGCCGGGATCAATATGTTCTGGCGGGCATCGGAGCGGTCGATTCGGGATTCAGTCAGGAACGCTATGGCCCTCGCCGCCGAAAAAGGGTTCCAGTCCATCGCCTTTCCGTTGATCGGAGCCGGGTCGGGTGGGTTCAATCAGGACCGGGCCAGGGAGATAATGGAAGACGAATTACAAAAGTTGGAATTCCCGCTGGAGGTCACCGTGGTGGTGTATCGGAAATGAGCCCAGGGCTTACAAGAGACGAGGTGAAGCGTGCTGTCGAGCAGGCAGAAGCAGGTATCCCGCACGAGGGGTGCCTGCGATGCGACTGCTTCCAGGGCTTCTTGACCCAACTGGAAATGGATGCCGCCGAGAATGTCTCTGATCTGACCGGACGGCTCAGAGTCCCGAGGGAGGAAATGCATGGTTGCCTAGGATGCGATCCGTGTCCCCCCGGCTCGCTCTTCGCTGATTATCTTCGTCGGCAACAGAACATAGGGCTGGGATTGGAATGAGGGGGCGATTGACTCTCCCGGACGGACCATGCTCAAAGAACTCAAGATTGCCGACATCAAGATCGGCAAACGTCACCGAAAAGAGATGGGCGACCTCACGTCCTTGGCCGAGAGCATTCGGCGGCTAGGGCTGCTACAGCCGATTGGCGTGACGGATGATCTCAGGCTCGTGTTCGGGGAAAGGCGGCTTCTGGCGCTCCGGGACATTCTCAAGAAGAAGACAATCACCGCCCGTATCCTCAACATCGACAGCATCGTCTCGGGCGAGTACGCCGAGAACGAGATCCGTAAGGACTTCACCCCCTCGGAACGAGTTGCCATCGCCAAAGCCATCGAGAAGAAGATCGGCAATCGGCAGGGTCGGCGCACGGATCGCCGACCTGTGGAACAAATTCCACAGGTGGAGCCGGGCCGGAAAACCCGTGAAGTCGCTGCGGAGAAGGCTGGGTTCGGAAACGACAGAACCTACCGCCAAGCTGCCAAAGTCGTCAAGAACGGCACACCCACACTCATTCAGGCGATGGATGACGGCCGGGTGAGCATCTCGGCGGCATCGATCCTTACAGATGCCGATCCCGATGAACAGGAAGCCATCGTCGAGTTGGACGCTAAAGCCATCCTCGAAGCGGCGAAGGAGATTCGGGCGAGGCAGGCCGAGGAGCGAGCAAAGCATCAGGTGGCGACGACCGTCAAGCCACAGAGCCGGACCAAAAAGCAGCGGTTGAATGCCACTCGTCTAATCCAAGGCGATTGTCGTCAGGAAATGACCAAGCTGAGGGCGGGTAGCATCGACCTCATTCTCACGGACCCACCGTATCCCGAGATCGACCGTGAATACGGGAAATTGACCGAAGCCGAATGGCATGACTTGATGCACGATGTCGTGACCGAAGGTCGCCGTGTACTGAAGCCGAAGGGCTCGATGGTCGTAATCCTTCAGCCGAACTTCGAGAAGATCGGCAGAATGCGAATTTGGCTGTGGGAGTTCCTGGCGTGGGCGGGGCGAGAGTGGAACCTGATCCAAGATGCCTACTGGTGGAATCATGGCTGCTTGCCATCGACTAGCTCGAACCGCAAGCACGGCCTGATGCGGCCATCTGTAAAAATCTGCGTCTGGTTGGGACCGGCAGACTGCTACCGCAATCAAGACAACGTTCTCTGGCTCCCGTCCGATGACAACTTTGCTCAATCGAAGTCGGACTCCGCTCTACGAGTTGCTCCGTCAGGCCAGCATTATCGGGGGGCGAGAATCGCCAGCACGGTGGCGGAACGTGGAGGGTCAACGCCGTTCAACTTGCTACCGGTGGCCGCTGGGGGCGGGGCTGCGGCGAACAACTCGCACCCAGCCTCTACTCCCTACGATGTTGCTGCTTGGTGGGTCAGATACCTCTTGCCGAAGAAAGGGGTGTTGCTCGACTGCTTTGCTGGTTCGGGGACAATGCTCATGGCGGGCTTGGATTTTGGGGCGTCAAGGGTCATCGGAATCGAGAAGCAGAAGAAGTATCTCAAGATCGCCGAGAAGCGGCTTTGCGAGTGATGTAGATCGAATGGACAACGCCCGGTGAAGCGACGACCTACAAGGGTTAGCGGCACGAACCATGAACGACGCCACGGTTAGGCGCAAGAGCCTCCTGAAGTGGGTTGGCCGTCTGGGCGCAGCCTACTTCGCTGTATGCCTGCTTGCGTGGGCTGCTGTGTTGGCGTTGGCATTATGGCCCTCTTGGCGGCACGGGCACATGCCCGAAGCGGACGGCGTTGATTGGCCGATGTTCCTTCACGCCCTCCCCACACTAGCACTGACGGCGGGCTTTGCAATGGCTGTCCGAAGCCTCCGTGGGGACACTCAACGGACAATCTGGCTTCTCGCAATTGCTACTCTGGGCACGATCACGTTTGCCGTTGTGGAGATCGGGTTTGGATTCTACAACATGCGGCTCGGCGAGAGAAACGTCTACCTCAACTGGCTTTGGTACATCGAGAAGGTGGGGCCGGAACGGGGAGACGCCCTCGTCTACGGCTATATCGATCCGAACGGCGAGGTCGTGATACCGCCCAGACTTGGGCAGGCGAATCCATTTCGTGAGGGACTCGCAGCCGTTCAAGAAGGTGGGCTGTATGGCTTCGTGGACAAATCGGGTGCTTATGTGATTGAGCCTCAGTTCCAATATGCCGATGGATTCTCCGAGGGGATGGCTCGTGTGGTTCTGGACAAATGGGGGAAGGACGGATACATCAACCGGTCTGGCGAACTCATCGTCCCACCTCGTTTCACCACCGCTCGCCGGTTCTCCGAAGGACTTGCGGCAGTCAGAGATGAACAAGGACGGTGGGGGTACATTGACAAGAGCGGGGATTACGTGATTGAACCAGAATGGATGGAGACGCACACGTTTTCGGGCGGTCTCGGTCTAGCGGAGAAGGACGACGTGCTGTTCGTTATCAGGAGATCTGACCTTTCAATAGCTGAGGTAGAGACGAAAGGCTACACAAGTTGGACTCGCCCCTTCACAGAGGGTCTGGCTCCGGTGCAGATCGGCTTTAGCTGGGGCTACGTGGACGGCGACGGCAGGTTCGCCATCTCTCCTCAGTATGAATGGGCCTTCAACTTCCACGACGGGCTGGCTCTGGTTGAAACAAAAGACGGCTTTGGCTACATCGACAAGTCAGGTCGGTTTGTGATTGGGCCGCTCAAGGCAAAGCAAGGACTGACCAGCTTAGTCATCGGCCCTATGACCGCTAGCGCTGGCTCGTTCAGCGAAGGACTTGTGCCGTTGACAACCAACAACGGCAAGTGGGGCTACAGAGCACGGTGGCGAACGGACTACTGTGACCGCAATGGTCGAACAGTGATCACCACTGACTTTATGCAGGCACAAGCGTTTTCTGACGAACTTGCAGCGGTTCGCAGCGTCAGTGGGAAATGGGGCTACATCAACAAGCGTGGGAACGTTGTGATATCGCCACAATTTGTATCGGCTGGTCCGTTCTCGGAGGGGCTCGCATGTGTCGGAGTGCGCCTTTGATTGGCGACGAACTTTGCGGCTGCTGCGACGGCACTGCTACCCCTACACAGATCGTTGCCGTTGAAACCTGCGGAGAAGTTCGGTGCTGACCTATCTCTTCTGGATTTTCGCCATTGTGCTGGGACTCATCGGACTGATCTCCCTCGTTCTCGTGCCTCACAACGTTCGGGTGCGGCGGGTGCGACAAGCGTACCGGTCGCTGCCGGGTGAAGTCGTCGATCAGGTTCTTCAGTTGATCGAGCAGGCGGCGACCCAGCGGCCCTCAGTCACCTTCCTGCGTCTGGCTGGAGAATCCGAGTGCGACGGTGACATGCTGATCCAGTCCCACGTCGGCGGCGTCCCGTATGCCGAGACCGGTGAGGATTGGCCTCAAGGAACCCCGGAAGGCGACCCTGCCAAGTTCATGCTCCAGGTCCGCCTCGATCATCCCGACCTCGGTGATCCGTGGCAGGGCCGCCTGATCGTTGTGTTCCTGGTGTTCGACCTGGAGCAGGCCGTAAGAAGCTATGCCGCCCCCTCCATCGAGAGATACATGCCGCTCGACCCAAAGGAGCCGCCACGGCCCTGTATTCGATTGCAGTCACTTCGCCTGCCAGCGGAGGTCGAGGAGGAGGGCACGATGCCGATGCTGCCTGCACGGCTCTGCGAGGAGATCCCCGAGATCACGGAAGTGCTCCGACCGCACACCAACGATAGTGCGGGTGTCCTGGCCCAGATCCTCCATCCGAACGTCTATGGTTACAGTCTCGACGCCCACGATATCGCCTACGTCGGCGGCGACCCGATGTTGATTCAGGGGCCTCATGATCCGGTCTGCGACCGCTGCGGGAAACCAATGCGTTTCCTGTTCCTGTTTGGGGAGATCGTTCCCGGCGTCCAGATGGCCGACGCTGGTGTGTGCTGCGTTTACGGATGCGATGATCACCCCGACCACTGCAAGGGGTACGTGGACTCGCACTAGGAAAGTCCTAACCCGCCAGCGTTTTCCGGTCCCATATCTGAAGTAGCAGCGGTTGACGCTTGCCATGAGTCTCTGGAAATCCTGGTTGGCAGAGGCAGAACAGCGTGTGCCCTCCGACCAGCTTCATCTGCATGATCGGCGGTGTGCCCGGTGGCGAGAACAAATCAGCGATCTCGCCCGTCGCTAGAACCAGGGAACGAATCGAGCCGTCCAGGCCACCAAACAGCACGCCGCCAGTCTCCGGGTCGTCAACCGCCGCATAGATGTAACCGGAAAGATAGCCGTACTCGTGTGGCACCGGCGTCGGCTGGACGGAATACAGCGGCTCGACCTCGCCGTCCGACACAGACAACACCCGGTCGAGGTCGAATATCCGCAGAGCCTTTTCCGTCACACAAGCCAGATACTTACCCGCCCCGACGAATCTCACGCACGAGACGTTCTCTGGTTGGAAGGTTCGTTCGCCAAGGTGCTCAAATGCCTTTCCGCTGAGCACGTCATTCATGCTCTTCTCGGTATCGTCCCGCATTCTCTTGCCTGCCTTACTGTCTTCGGAAATGCCCAGTTGTTTGAGTGTTCTCTGCACCTGACTCGTCACCCAGTCCGAGCCTGACTTCTCGATTTCCTGTCGAAGCTCCCCCTGGAGATACTCTCGCAAGGCCGACAAGTCCTGATACTGCCCCAAGCGTAATGCCCGAGCCTCGCCAGCCTCCACGTTGAAGACAGAAAACCCATCTTGCCTTCCGAAAGCGAGCATCCTGCCGGACGGATGCAGGTCCATGGCCTGACCGTTCTCAATCTTCCATTCGGCGGCACGCTCACCGCTGGCGAGGTTGGTGACCACGATCTCGTGTGGCGACATTGTGAAGAGCAGACGCTCATCCGAAGTGAAGGCCATCGAATAAACGGCGGAGGTATGCTTGATCTCCAAAAGGTGCTTTTTCTGCTCGGCATCCCACAGGTCTGCCTTCCATGTGCCGCCAGCGTACCCCACGGCGAGGTAGCGCCCGTTTGGACTGGCGGCCATCGCAACTGCCTGCGGTGCCACGGTGATTCCTAAAGGCTTCCGGTCGTCGGTCCACGGTGGCGGAATCATTTGGACCTCCGTCTCCCGCCGTTCGAACAAATTGGACTCGCCCAGAAAGAGGTTGTTTGCCGCATCGACGCACCACAGGAATTGACTCGGTACATTGGACGAACTCTGACCCATGGAAAGCTCGGCCAGTAGCTTGCCTTCTTCTCTTAGCCGGTCTTTTTGGCGCTGAATTCGGGCGGCTACCTCCTGCTCAGCCCTCCGCTCCTCGCTCAGGTCCGGCACATGGACGAACTCGTCCCAGCGTTCGACGCCCTCCGTCTCATCCGCCATGAGGTACTCGTAGCTGGTGGACACGTTCGACAGGCCGAACAGCTTGGCAAACTGTTCGGGGCGGTCAGAAGCAAAGAGGGGCTCCGTTCGCATCGCTTCGACCAAGCCCAGTAGCCGCTGCAAATCGCCGGGTATCGTCAAGAGATCCGCTAAACGCTCAGGCTTGCCCCGCAGCAGAATCTTCATCCGTGGAGAGATCTGCCCGAAATACTCCGGACAGGAACTAAACCGGTCGATCACCTTGCCGTCACGGTAGTACCAGTAGTAAAAAACGTCATCATCATGGACCGCCACGTGAAGAATGGGCGAGTCCAACTCCTTGGCAATCGCCTTCGACACCCGTTCGTCTTGCCCGTGCTGGCTTGGGTAGACGGCAACCCAACCGTCGATGATAGGCGAGACCAGGAACTTCCATTTTCGCTTGGCAGCACTATCCAACACCTTTCTGACGGCATCAACGTCGTCGGTCCTGACGTGGATTGATCCGTAGAAGGCTCCCATAGCAGGGCTCCGGATGAAGGTGCGTTGCATTCCACTCTTTCCAGAAGCCGATTCTACTGGGAGCCGGAACTGGTCGGTAGAGGCGAACCTCCTCTCCATTTCGACTGTCCTCGATGGTGTCCCGCTGCGCCTACGCCGAGAAGGAGGTGTACCATGCGACACGACCAATTTCACGACGGATCATTTTTTTCGAGACGATGAGCAAACGGCGAAGGGGTTACCCCTCCGAAACGCACGTCAAGCGAGGCGTGCGAATCGTCCACGGCGACAAGCTACTGGAAGAGAAGCTAGGCCGGAACGATTTATGCCCTTGCGGAAGCGGCCTTCGCTTCAAGAGATGCTGCCTCAAGTCGGGCCGCTTTTGACGGCGTGAACCGGCATGTATACTTTAGGAAGCCGTAAGAGTCGAACCGGCCTTCGGTTTGAGCATCACGATCATGCAACAGGCTCAGGACGAAACCCTGCGTGAACTCTACCGCTCGCTCGATGAGCGTTGGCGACCGGAGGAGGTTGCGCAGCGAATTCTCAAGGTGCTGGGGCTGTCTGGGAGTGAGCGGCGGAGCGTGGCGAGGGCTGCCCGAGCGTCCCGCCGCAATTTCTGGTCATCGATGAGCCGGGACTTCGCTCGCCCGGCCGACATGAGCCGTCAATTGAAGGTGGCCGAGGAGTTGTTCGGAAAGCCGGTCGCCTTCTCGCCCGACGACCTAGACCAGATCGAGCAATGGGTCAAGGACGCCGAAGCCAGCATTGGCAAGCAGTTCGGCCGGAATGACTTCAAGGACGACCGCCTGTCAAAGCCGGGCAGAAAGCAGGCTGGCATCGATATCAGCCGTCGCCGGTACAACAAGCTTTTCCGGCTGGCCGTGCGTATGGAAAAGAAGATGCATCGCATGGCCCGAGAGCAGTTCAAGCGGTCCCTGGCCCTTGCCAGCAAGAATCGCCTTGCGGCCAGCATCTCCTGGGAAAACTTTTCGTCCGACCTGAACTCGGCCTGCTTCATCGCCTACTACGTCTCCAGGTGCAACCTGCGAAGCGTCTTCACCAACACCTCCCAGGTCCGTTCCTATGACGAGATTTGCGAAGTGCTGATGCAGCGCTCGAACGGAAGCGACAGCACCAATTGGTGGGCCATCGCCCACGTCCTGCCGACTCCCGAGGTTCTCCGCCATCTGGACGATGAGCAGAAGGGCGTCTTGCTGGCTGAATACTTCGGCTTGATGAATGAGGCGGCGGCCTTCCTGCGAGAGCTTTGGGAGAGCAACTCGCTCCGGGACGACATGGTGGTTCGCCGGGGCAACGATTCGACCACCTGGAACGTCACCGCAGGGGCTTGGAACAAGCTTCGAGACGGCTGGTTCTCGCTGATGTACGACATCGGAATGGTCGATGTTGTCGAGCAGATGTGCCCCGGCAAGGTGCTCCGGTTGATGGCTGGGGACGTGGCATGGTGGCACCGTCAGTCGGGCGGCGATCTCCATTCGGATACCGCAATCTGGAAGGAACTGCCTCGGCCGTGGGAGGTTTTTTCAGGTGAAGTAGCCTGTCCGAAGTCGCTGGTTGAGGAAACGTGCGTTCGGCATGGAGTCGATCCCGTCAAGTCTGGCTGGTCGGCACCGAGGCCCGGTCGCCACGTGGAACGGTTCACCCCGACTCCCGAGTTGGTCCATGGTGTCGCAGTGGCCTCGCCGCTGCTCGCCAAGGTGTTCCGCAAAGCCGGTATATTTTCCGGCAAGGAGGTGAGGGCGGCAGTACCGGTCTCAACTGTGGACGAAATCCGCAGCCGCCACCTCGCAGCGCAGGAGCAACGGCGAAAGGAACGTGAGGAGGCCGGTGACCAAACATCGACGGTGTAGCTCAGCGTGGTAGAGCGTCCGGCTCTGTATCCGGATGGACGCTGGTTCGACCCCAGCCACCGTCGCTTCAGACAGCGGCCCCGGTTCACCTCAGCGGCGAAAGATCGCCCGGTCGAGCAGAAACGCCGCCACGGTGCCAACCACGAAGCCGTTTCCCAGAATCGGCTTCAGGACGACAGGGAAGGTGCCCAGCACGTCGGCAGGCAGGAACGAAATGATCGTCCCCAGGAGCACCGGCAGGCCGATCACCAATCCATCTTCGAACTGGTATGCCTTGCCCTGAAGAGCTACGGAAAGCCCTGCTGCAATCTGTGCGGTGAGGATGTAGAGCAGCACGCATCCCACCACCACCGAAGGCACTCCTCCCAGGAGGCCAATGGCTGCCGGTGAGAGTCCGACGATCCCAATGATGACGGCGGCGGGGATCAGTGTGAATCTCGATGCGCAGCCGGTGGACATCACCACGCCGGGGCTCAGCGAGTAGTTGACCGGTCCAATGACACCCAAGCACCCGGCCAGCACGTTGCAGATTCCCGTCACGGTGATCCCCCGGAAGATCCTGCGGTCCATATCCTTCAGTTCGAGAAGCCGATTCATGGACTGGATCGAACCGAGGTCATTGATCGACAGGGCGACGTAGCAGACGAGGAACGAAAGCAAAACGCCCAGGTTCAGTCCCGGCCGCAGGTTCAAGTCGGTCAGAAAACTGAGCGACACCCAGATTCCCACCTTGAGGTCAGTAGGAGCGGCTGCTGCAAACATGAGGAAGTACAGCAGGCTGCCGACCGCCATCGTCCAGACCACGAGCGTTGCCTTCCAGATCCCCGGCAGCCACCGGTGGGCCACAAACATCGCACCGATGAGAACGAGGCCGAACAGGAGATTGGGCAGAGGTCGGATGCCGCTCTCCTCGGCGACCAGCAACTTGAGGATGGTGGGAGCCAGGGTGAAAGCGATCAGGAGAAGAACAGCGGCAATTACTCGGTCGGTGAAGAGCCTTCGGATGTAGGTAAAGAGCCCAGTGACGGCCAGCACTGCGAGTATTGCGCCGCCAATCCCGACCGAGGTGTAGATCTCGGCGGGAGGGAAGCCTTGGCTGGCAATGACTGCGATCAGCAGCACCGTGGCCGGACCAGCAATCAGCGGCAGCCGGTGTCCCCAGAGCACCTGGACCAGGAGGGTCACGGCGGTCAGTACGAAGAGTTTTTGCAGATAGGGCGTGTGACCGGCAGGCTCAGCGAACTCAAGCGAGGCGACCACGTGCCCGAGGATGATGATCGAGGGGATCGCAATCGCCGCCCACTGGAGGCCGAAAAGAAGGGACTTGCCCAGCGGCGGCCACTCCTCCAGACCGTAGCTCAGTTGGCTGTCAGCCTTATCCTGCATGAATTGCTCCTGGGGCTCACTCCTGGCGAGCCTACTTCCTCCACACCGGCTGAACACCTCACTTTTCAGCCAGAGTGACCGGCCTTGCCACGGCCTCGCTCACCCGTATCACTGCCACCTAATCACAAATCCAGAGTGGGGATTTCCTGTGGTGGCACGTCCCAATAGGACGGATCAAGCCACCATTCTCTGCCTACTCCGAGTTCTTGCATCAAAGCCTGCCATTTGGGGCGACAGTCTTTACGAACACTGTTCCACTTCGGATCAAGCTCGATCCCGAAAGGTCGCAGGCGATCTCGCACGTCATCGTCCGGTTCTTTGTTGTGTTCGAAGATCACGTTGTAAATGGTGCCGGGCTCCAGGCCCAGCCGTTCATCCACAACGTGCAGTTCGTTCGGATCTCTTGCCATCTGCTCCTCTCCTGTTTCAGAAATGACTCGATAAGTGGACGAGCGCCCTGCTCGCTGCCTCTGGCAGCCACTTCAGTTGTCCGCTGTCCTGCGTTGCTGACAGGTGTCCGTTAGCGGTCTTCTGTGACGAATCGTTCGAAGGCCGTCTCCTTCATTTCCCCAAATACTCGTCCGGCAGAAAATAGTGTGGCCTCAGCTTCGGCAAATTGAAGAGCAATATCTCGCTGTGGACTTTGGCATCCGCCCAAATGTCGTGGGGCAGCGTCACGATGCCGGTGATCGGCGGACATTCGTCCCGCAGCCATCGCCACCGGGTCGATCCACGATCCTGGTCCATCCGGAACGACCAATGGGCGATCAGGGCGATTGGCGTTCCCTTCGGGGCCACCTTGAGAATCCGTTCAAGGAACATCGCTATCGGCGACTTGGCGCTCTTGCCGCCGCCGCTCCACGGTGGGTTCACCAGAACCAGATCACAGTCGATCCGGTCGGGACCAGCGAAAAAATCCTTTCCCCTCGCCGCTTCGTAGGCGATCACCTTGCACCCCTTCCAAGGTCGAGTCAGGTTCCCCTTTCCGGCACACGGATCTAGAATCGTCGTCACCTTGTACTTTGCCGAGATGATGTCGTGCAAAAACCGGCAGACGCCGGGCGGTGTGGCCGTGTTGGCGGGCCGGATGTTGCTCACGTCCCCGGCCTGGAAGACGTAGGAGCCGTTGGCCCCGTTCACCGGCTCGCCGTTTTCGATCCTTCGGAGTGCCTGTTTCCGCTTGGTGGCGGGGAGTCTGGAAATGTCGGACGCCTCGGCCATGGTGATGCCGCCTGAGCGGAGCCGCTCGATAAGCTCCGGGGCCTTCTCCCGAATTCCCTTGGCTTCTTCGACGTACCTGGAGCCGACGCCGACAATCTTGGCGGCTAACTCGGCTGCTTTACCCTTTTGGTTGGCGCATTTTTGCGCTGACTGACCATTGCCCCTGTAGGCATTCGATTGCCGCTGCCGCTGCTTCGCCTCTTTTTTGAGGAGGGGCAGGAGGTCGAGCGCAACCACGGCCTTCTGGCTGGCCGTCAGATGGCGACGGAGCAGGTTTTGGGAGACCACCCAGCCGATTGGGTCGTCGCCCTCGAACTCGATAAAGCGTGGCTCGACCCCGGCCATTTCGCACGACACGTAGCGGTTCCGACCATCAAGGATCTTGCCCTGAAAGAGCACGATGGGGTTCCGCAGCCCGTTGGCGGCGATGTCGTCGGCAAGCTCCCGAAGCTCGTCCGCAGGCAGCGGCGGGAAGATGGTGCAGGCGGGGTGGAACCGGTATTTCGGCATCGGGCGTCTCCCTGGTCGTCGGGAGCGATTCTAGCAGAACCCACGGCCCTCCGCTACGTAAACTGGCCCGACCGGCACAACGCCCGGTCGGGCCATTACAGAAGTTGGAATGCGGCTTTACGTCAGAAGTCCCATTCGTCCTCGGGCTTCGCCTTGATTCCCCGCTCCCGAGCGGCGTCGTCAATGAAGTCCCATCCCTGACTGACCATCGTTTCCGCCAGCCTTTTCTCGAAATCCGTCAGTAGCTTGTCTGCCTCCTCCGGGGATGCGTGGTAGCGGCTCGTGATGTCCTCGATGCACCACGCCACCTCGGCGTACCGTCGTTTCGTCGATGACCTGCCAGCAGACGGCCACCGCCCCGTCCAGATGGCTTTCTTCGGATCATGTCCGTCGCAGCCACACGATACTCGCTGCCCGCCACATACTGAACACCGCTCGATGTCGCATTCGTTGACGTGGGTTTCGCCGATGCCGACGCCGCAGTCGGGACAGGTTGGACGCAAGCCATCGCTCAGGACCTTCCGGCAGTCTTCGACGCACTCCTTCCGGGAATCGAGAACTTCTCCGTTTTGCTTGCCCGCCCCATTCCACGCTTCGGACTCCCCATCGCCTACCGGTGCTAGTTTTCGACACGCTCGAAAGGGATCTGAGATGGCGTCCCGAAGATCCTGTGTCTCTCTGGGGTCACTCGGCCTATGCTCAGCGCCAGCGCTGATCCAACAGTCTTTGAGGATGTACTCCGCTCTGTGTGCCCTCAAGAAATCCTTGACAAGTGCCTCTGATCCTATGCGGAGATTGTACTCTCCGTCATTCTTCGCTTTGCCTTTCGCCAAAGCGATATTGAAAAGGTAAGGCCCGTGGATGCGAAGGGGCAGCATCACATGCACCCAATAGATGCTGACCCGTCCTTTCGTCGCCAGACTACTGTCAATGATCTGTTGAACGACAGCGTATAGGCCCTTTATGTTCTCTCGGTACCACTCGGCCATACGTTTCTTCTCTTCTCGCTTGCTCATTGTTCGCTTCCTTGGTTGAATCTATCTTATTGCCATTCGTCATCGCCTTGATCCGAAATGGATCTTGTGACACACGTGCCCTTTGACATGCTTATAGACCCCCCCATGAGAACGCCTCGTCCGACGAGGAGGGAACGTTGAGCCCTCTTGCTCGGAGGTCGTCTAGAGTATCCAGCCCGTAGTCGAAGTCGTAGCCAGCAAGGCACACGATGTCGCCGGTTGAGGCGGTCGATATCCACGTCTTCGCCGCCTGCCCGCCCTGCTTCTTCAACGTGCCTCGTGTTGCATCTTTGCCCATCGTGTTTTCTCCTTGATGTTAGTGCCGTCACAAAGTTGAACGATGTGCCCGTGTTAGAAACCCTCCCTCTTCCAATCTCTATCCTGATCATCGTTAACAAACGTGTTGCCGGTGCGCTCGACCAAATCTCTAATTTCAGTCCAGTCAACTTTCGCCAGTTCCGCCTCGATGATGTCGTCAGGGTCGTCTTGCCTGCTCCTGTTTACGTACACCCAATACAATACCCGCTCCGTGTTAGGAACGTCGTGTATCTCATCGTCGCTCACCGGCACAGAAGACCAAGGATCGATGGTGAGGTACTTGTCTATATCGCCATTGGGCCACAGTGTCAGGTAGACGACATTCCGGCCCCCCAGTGCATTGCAAATGGCGTTCTCTATTGCTTCTTTGATTGTGCTTTTGTTGATGTGCATTGTTTCTCTCTTTGGAAACGTTATGCCGACTCCCGTTCCTGTTGGGTCCAAAGGGAAGCTACCCGCTTCTTGGCTGCCCTTACTTCATCAAGACTCGGAATCAAGTCGTCGGGTGTCGCAAAAGCAATGAGAACCAGCCCGAGCCGTGTGGCGGGACTAGGACGTTCCTTACCTTGCTTCGCTTGACGCACGAGCGTCCGCTTCATCGCTTTTATCGTGGATGGTTTCAGTGCCGCAGCGAATACCTTTGCTGCTATCACATCTTTCCTATTCATGTCATGCTCCTTCCTCTGATCGTTCGAACCGATTTCGTCCCATGCTCTTCCATCCGTGATTGGCCAGAATCTCCTCCACCTGTGCGGCCAGCCGCTTGTGCCGTCCCTCGACGGTTCTCTTGCAGCCGGATGTCGTCGGGAAGACTCGGCTCGTCACGACGTGAACGTCGTCGTTTCCCAGCCATCGGAGCCGCTGGTCGCTCTGGCCCTGGATGATTGCCCCGGCGATCTCCTGCGCCAGGGGCGTGACCGACACCGGACGTGCCATGGGAGCGATTTGGCGTTGGCCAGTTTTCACGATGGTCGCCGTCATTCGTTCCACGTCCACCTCCCAATGCTGTAACTCGGCCCGAGTCGATCCACAGACCGTGCCGCCATGTCGCTCGATCACGAACGTCAGGAGCGGCGGCTGCCAGTCGATGGACTCCATCCGGCCCTGGAGCTTCGACGCTTCCATGCCGCCTTCGGACGACCCCTCAAGGTCGCTCCAGCAGTCGGCCAGAAGCCGATCCAGGCCGTTGGTGTCGAGCACTGCGCCCGGTGGAACGGCCATCAAATGTTCTCTCACAGTGTTCATGTCCTTCCTCCGATGAAAGGAGGCTCTCGTAGGGCCGAGAGCCTCCAAGTGCCATAATTCCTAGTTGCAGCCCAGTCCACGTGGACATTTCCAGTAACCCCTCGGCAACCGACCTCCCGCCAGGAGGTCTGGAGCCCATATCTGGCCGCAGTTGCAGCACCGCAACTGTACCCCTCTCTCGTCGAGGAGTTCCACACCAACCTTTGCCAGTTCGCTCTGCGTGCAGCGCCTCGGTCGCAGCCCAACCTTCGAGCCACTCTCATCCGGTTGATGGTCGTCAGCAGACTCATTCCGCCCTACTGCTGGCTGCGGCCACCGTTTTCTGTCAAACCCATCCAGTTCAGGCGGTTGCAGATCTAGTTCTTCGAGGACATAATGCTCGTCCCACACCCCTCCGCATTCCGAGCACTTGAGTCGGCGCTGGAGCCCGTGGCCCTCCCAGTGACACTCGCCCTGCTCAACGTCCACGTCATCCTCGTGGCAGAATGGACAGGATAGGTTGGGCATGTAGTCCTGCACGTGTTCGTATGGCTGGCCCACCCCAACGCCGCAGTCAGGGCACTTCTGAGAAAGCATCGCTTCTTGCCGAGCGATGGCGTCGTGCAGCTTGCTGCTGATCTCCTCAGCCGAAACAGG
>LSQX01188390.1_pt1 | contig 18183 bp, 11 predicted proteins | sample 654561 | NCBI WGS metagenome assembly LSQX01 (sample SAMN04489861, study PRJNA283612) | anaerobic digester metagenome | isolation source: 4 biogas reactors fed with cattle manure at either 37C or 55C with and... | place: Denmark: Kongens Lyngby | collected 2014
TACTTACACAATAAATCTTATTGCAGCTTATCCACCATATTTGCATGAAGCTATTGATAAAACTGAGAGTGAAATTGCTTACAAGATATATGTTCCGGGAAAAAAGCTGTCAGATGGAACTTATTCTGCAGCTCAAATTCACAGCGTTTATAGAGTTCCAGAATCAGAATTTGTTCCAAACGCCTTTCATTTAAAAACAAAAAAAGTCGAAGACATTGGCGATGGAAACCTTACATTAACTTCCTCTGTTTTGATGACTTCGCTTAATGAATTGAGTATTGAAGAAATAAAGCCAGCTGTGAATCTTCCTGTTAGATCTAAACAAAAAGGGACGAAAGAAGAAGAGTTAAGTAGAATTTACGAGATTCATTTCAATTCTGGTGAAGATGTTTATAAAGTATGCTTTGATTTGCTTAGCAATCCGGAGGTAGAATACGCGGTCCCAATTTATAAACGCTATTTGCATCATATCCCAGACGACACGCAATTCCCTTACCAATATGCTTTGGAAAATATTAAAGCTAAGGAGGCATGGGAAATTACGAAAGGAGATCCAGATATTGTGATCGCAATTGTTGATACTGGTGTGGATTATCTTCATGAAGACTTGGGGGCAAATGCTTGGATTAACCCGGGTGAGATACCGGGGAACGGTGTTGATGATGAGGGAAATGGTTTTGTCGATGATGTTTACGGTTGGGACTTTGTGGGAAATGTTTCCACTTCCGAGGCTTTGAATAAGCAATGGAAAGAGGACAATGACCCAAGGAACGCAAAGCAAAGCCATGGCACACACGTTGCGGGCTGCGCCTCTGCTGCAACTAATAACTTAAAGGGAATCGCCGGAACTGGATATAACTGCAGATTAATGTCGGTAAAATGCGCCTCAGATCAAGAGTATGTTGGCGGCATCTGGCGTGGCTATGATGGAATAGTATACGCAGCAAGCAATGGCGCTCACATTATTAATTGTAGCTGGGGAGGCTCTGGATATAGTGCTGTTGAGCAAGACGTAATAAATTATGCTCTAAGCAAAGGTTCTGTTGTAGTTGCCTCGGCTGGTAATGATGGCATTAATATCGACAAAAGGATAACTTTTCCAGCTTGCTATCAAAATGTTTTATGCGTTGGCGCCACCACTGAAGCCGATACTTTAGCTGATTTCACAAATAGAGGTCGCTTAGTCACTGTTTACGCCCCTGGTGATAATATTCTTTCTACTCTGCCAGGTAACATGTATGGCAAACTGAGTGGAACTTCAATGTCCTCTCCAATTGTTTCCGGCATAGCGGGGCTTGTGCTCAGCTCACATCCAGAGTGGATGACTGGCTCTTCTACTCCTGAGGAGAGAGTGAAAAGAGTGATTCGCCAAATCCGAAGCACCAGCGACAACGTTATAGCAAAAACAATGAGCGAAAGACATCTTTATTATGGAAGAGCAAATGCTTATAAAGCAGTGGATTATAATAGAGCAGAATCAAACAAAAAAATTGCTGGATTCGAGATTAGCGGCTTAAGATTTTATGATGCTGACGCAATAACAAGCTATGAAAAAACAAAATTAATTCTGAGCATAAAAAACTATCTCGGCTATGCTGATAACGTTTTTTTAAGAATTACACCAATTTCAAATTTCGTTACTTTCACCGATTTTGAATTGGATATAGGTAGTTTAGGAGAGCTGGAAACAAAAGATTTTGAAATAGAAATACAATTAAAAGACAATAATCCTTGGATGATTGGAGCCGCCGATTTGTTTTTAACAGTTGCTCACGATGAATACGTGGATTATCAAATTATTCAAGTTCCTATACATATTGGCTCAAAGAACGCTTATTCAATTTGCTGCATTATTCCAGACGCTTTAGCATTCACCTGCTATGGTGCGGTATCTCCAAGTGCTAATAATTTATGGGCTGCTGGCTTTCTTAAAAATGGTGGTCCAAGTCTATTTTTAGTTGATGGAAATAGCGTTAATATCATTGGATTGCAGAAAAATATTTTTTGTGTAGATGCTTTGGATAATAAAAATGCACTTTGTGGAGCTGGAGTAGAAACAGGGGTTTGTGAGGTTTATAAAACGATAGATGGAGGAAAAAACTGGACTTCAAGTTCTGTGGAAGCAATTACAAATATTGTAACAGGTATAAAAATGTTTGACGAGAACTACTGTTGCTTAATTGGTGAGCAAAAGTCCGGTAAATTTGGCATTGGGTATAGCTCAAATGGTGGCACAAACTGGTCGCTTGTAACGTATGCCCCGCCTCCTATGGCTGGAGAATCTGTTTTTATAAACGGCTCAACTTGGTTTGAAAATAAGGGTTGGTTTGGAACGAATAAGGGACGAATTCTCTTTACCTCGAACAGAGGTAGAAATTGGGATCTTGTTTCAATTCAAAAAGCCTCGAATATTTACCTGCTTGGTTTTAAAGATGAGCATAACGGCATTGCAATTTACAATGAAACAAACAGCGGCGATGCTTTAGTTGCTTCGTCTTCTAATGGTGGCTTGACCTGGGTTCCGAATCGTTATAATTTTACTAATGATGGGATTGTTCCAGTTTCAGTTTACTCGCCTCCGGATTCAAAAGAAATCTATGTAGTTGGCTCTTTTGGGCAAGTATATTCCACAAATGATAATGGAGCAAGCTGGAAACCAGTCCTCAGCCAAATGCAAGCGGATATACATCAAGCGACTGGCTTTGCTAATGAGTATGGAAAGATTAAGCTTTGGCAAATTGGCAAACCAATTATTTCAACATTGCAATTTGATTACACTCCCGCCAGTGCTAAAAAAGAGCTTACAAGCATAAGCGGAACGACTGTCAATTTCGATACTGTAATGCTGAGTTCAAGCTCTACAAAAAGTGTGCAAATTAAAAATACTGGCACCGTCCCGGTCAATATCTCAAATGTCGAAATTGTGCCGGGTGAAGCAGTTCCAGACGGAGTTTTTGTGATTAGCAACACAGCTCCCAGTTCTATTGAGCCAGACAATACAGCAACTTTAAGAATTAAGTTTAGTCCAGATATTGTTGGAGAAAGAACTGCAAGCTTAAAAATTACAAACGATGGCGATCCAGAGATTTTGAGCGTAAAATTAACTGGCTCTGGGAAAGAAGCAAGCTCAGTCGAAGATTTTGAAAAATATTATTCTGCTCGGATAAGTCCAAATCCAATTAGAGACCAAGCTCTTTTGGAGCTTAGCATTCCAAAAGAAGCAAACTATTCAATAGAGCTTATTGATGGACTTGGCAATGTCCAATTCTCTGTTTTTAATGGCTATTTGGAGCGCGGCACTTATAAATACGCGCTTTCTTTTAATTCTGCCTTGACTGGGTCGGGACTGTATTTTTTAAGAATATCTGACGGAGAAAGCTCAGCTTTAAAAAAGATTGTTTTAGTAAAATAAGAGTAAGAAATGCGATTTAAATTATTACATAGAAAAATTCTCTTTTATTTTCTCATTTTAGTTCTCCCTGTGCTGAATTTGAATCTGGCCTTTGGAGAAGAACAGGCTGTTGAGAGAATGAAAGAGTATTTACGTTACCTTGCCTCCGATGAGTTGGAAGGAAGGGAGCCGGGGAAAAAGGGCAATTTCGATGCTGCTGATTTTATAGCAAATCATTTTAAAAATATTGGACTTAGCCCGCTTGGAGAAGATTATTTTCAATATTTTTCAATTTCCTCCGGCGCCAAGGCTGGCAAAGAAAACAGCGTTTCCTTCAATGTGCTTATAGAAAGGCCAGGCATTCCAGTTGATAAGCTTAAGCCAGTTGAAAGAAAATGGACGCTTGGCGAAGACTACTACCCTATTAGTTTTTCGGACAATGCAAGTTTTTCGGGAGAAATTGCTTTTGTTGGCTATGGCATTAGTGCAAGCAATATTGGATATGATGATTATGAAGGCATAGACGTAAGCGGGAAAGCTGTTATCGTCCTAATTGATTCTGCTGAAGGGCGTCCTAAAATTTCTAAGTTTAAGGAATATAGCGAGTTAAAATATAAAGCCTCCACCGCTAAATCGAAAGGGGCTGAAGCTATTATTTTCGTAAAAGACCAGGGCGATTCCTCTGATGTCTTTATCCCGCTTGAGCTTGTTCGCTTTTTCAAAAGCAATAATATCCCGGTCATTCAAGCATCAAGGACAAGCCTCTCAAAGTTTTTCCCTCGCGATAGGCAACTTTACCTGGTTGAGCAGGAAATCCTTAAAGAGCAAAAACCAAAAAGTTTTGTTCTTGCAAACACTACTGTCAGCGTGAAAACCGATATTGAAATAGTTGAGGCAAAAGTTCCAAATGTGCTTGGAATGGTGCGGGGAAAAGATCCAAAGTTTGCGGAAGAATATCTTTTTGTAGGGGCTCACTTTGACCATCTCGGCTGGGGTGGTCCCAATTCGTTGTATCGCGGTAAAAAACCGCAAATTCACAATGGAGCCGATGATAATGGCTCTGGAACAACGGTTCTTCTTGAGCTTGCCGATAGAATTGCTAAAAAGCCCTTAAAGCGCTCTGTTGTCTTTTTTGCAATTAATTGCGAGGAAATGGGTTTATTAGGCTCAAGTCATTATGTTCGCAATCCGCTTATTCCATTGGAAAACACTATTTTTATGCTCAATCTCGATATGGTAGGAAGAATGAGCTATGATAAGCTTAGCGTGATTGGAACAGGATCTTCGCCATACTTTGAAGACCTTGTCGACTCGATAGCGATTATCGAAGAGCTTATTGTGTCGAAATCTGCTGACCCTTTTGGTGCAAGCGACCACAGTTCTTTTTATGCTAATAATGTCCCTGTTCTATTCTTTTTTACTGGTTTGCACTCGGATTATCACCAGCCAAGCGATACTTTTGAAAAAATAAATTTTGAAGGTATGGCAAAAGTTAGCGACTTTTCTATGAAAATTTTAGATTATATTGGAAATAATGAAGCTAAGCCGGAATACGCTCTTGTAAAAATGGATTTTAAAGATGCAATGTCTGGCGAGGGGGCGGGTAAAGGAGCTTGGTTTGGAATAGTGCCTAATTTTGAAGATAATATTTTTGGCTTTCAAATTTCGGGAACAAGTGCAGGAAGCCCGGCTGAAAAAGCCGGACTAAAAAAGGACGATATTATTACAAAATTTGGAGAAAAAATTATAAACAATCTTTATGACTTAACTTATGCAATTCGCGAGCATAGCCCTGGCGATGTCGTTGAAATTGAATTGCTTCGAGATGCTAAACTAATGAAGTTTAAAGTTGAGTTGTCAAGGCGTGGAAAGTAGTTGCCTCTTTCTCGTTAAAATTATTTTTCAGCAAAATTCAGTATTTTGCTTTCTATCAAAAAATAAGTTCAGTTTTGGTATAGTCAATCAAAGCTAAACACTTTGATTGATTATATCAAAGAGCTTAGATCACAATTTTTCAATAGTGTAAGAATCTTTGCTATCTTTAATAGAATAGCCAAGTTCAATAATTTTCTTTCTTAAAATATCGGATTCTTCAAAATTCTTTTCTCTTCTTGCTTTTAAACGTAATTCAGCTAAATCTCTTATTTCCTTTGGGATTGAGCTTTCTTTCGTTTGCCTTTGGATTTTCCAAGCGGCAAAAATCCCGTTTAATTCGCTAAATAGTTTTATTAGGTCTGCTTTTTCTTCATTTGTTAAGTCCTGAACAGTGTGATTATTTAACCAACTGAAAAGCGTAGCAAGTGCTTTTGGAGTGTGCAAATTATTTGCCAAATGGCTAAAAATTTCTTTTCTTAGAGCAATAATTAGATCGCTTTGCAAGCTATTTGATAGCTCATCATTAGAAAGGGCTTCAAATAGGGAATAAATATAATCCTGAACGCGCAATCTTGCTTTTCTTGAGGCTTCCACTCCATCGAAAGTGAAATTAAACACAGAGCTATAATGAGCAGAAAGTACTGCAAAACGAATGTCGATAGGATCTAGCCCTTTTTCAATTAAATCCCGCAATGTGAAGAAATTTCCAGCTGACTTGCTCATTTTAGCGCCCTCCACCTCAAGAAACTCGTTGTGGCACCAAAGGACTACTGGGTCAAGTCCATAGCCAGCTTTACTTTGAGCTATTTCGTCTTCGTGGTGTGGGAATTTCAAGTCAACTCCACCAGTGTGAATATCGAAAGGAACGCCAAGCAATTCAGCAGACATAGCAGAGCATTCTATATGCCAGCCCGGACGTCCATCGCAGTTTTCTCCTCCGAGTTTAAATTCCCAAAATGGCTCACCCTCTTTTCTTGCTTTCCAAAGCGCGAAATCGTTTGCCTGCTCACGCTCATATTGGTCGCTATCAATTCTAACTCCCGCTTTAAAATGCTCGAAATCTATGTTGAAAAGTTTCCCGTATCTGTCTTGCTTGTGCCATTTCATTAGGTTAAAATAAATTGAGCCATTGGATATGTAAGCAAAACCATTATCGTATATAGAGCGGATTAAATTTTGCATTTGCTCAATATAATCGGTTGCCTTGGGCATCGCGTAAAAGTGTTTTAAATCTAAACCGAGCAAAGAAAGGTCTTTTAAAAATTCTTCTTCGTAATATTTAGTTAGTTTCAATAGATTTTCAAGCGGAGAATCGCTTTGCTCTCCCATTTCTTTTTTCCAAAGCTCGCTTCCAAGTTGGCTGTCTCTAATGGTTTTGTCGTCAATGTTTGTGATGTTCATCACCCATTGCAGATCAAAAGCGCCAACAACACGCATTACTCTTTGCAGCAAATCGGCAAACAAAAATGCACGCATATTCCCAATATGTGCATAATTATAGACGGTAGGACCGCAGGAGTAGATGCGAGCTAAATTTTCCTTAATTGGTGTAAATTTATCGACTGCTCGTGAAAGGGAGTTATATAAATATATTTGCATTTCTTTCAACAACTAATTCTCTTAATAATATTTTGGAGTGCCTGAGCCAAAATTAAATTTTGAGCTGATTTGCGCATAAGTAAAAACAGAAATGATGTCTTTTCTACTAAAATAATATTTAAATTAAGTATTTAAAGCAGTCTATTTAGCTTTATCTTCGCTTTGTTTTAGTAAATCAGCAAATTTCCTTGGCTCAAGTAAGTAAGCTAAGCGTAAATACTTATGAGCTAAATCAGTTTCATCAATCAATGAATAAAACAAATAGAGCCAATTATAAGCATTGGCATGGCAAGGCTCAATTTTCAAAGCACTGTGCAGGCAATAAATTGCTTTTTTATGCTGGTCTATATTGTGAAAACTCATTGCATAATCAAACCAATTTTCAGCACTTGTGGGCTCATATTTTAAAACATAATAAAAGCAATCGTTTGCTTCTTGATGCCTGCCTTGGGCAGTTAAAAGGTTTGCTTTTGCGTGCCAAATAGATGGATTAAAGGGATCTCGCTCCAAAGCAGAATTGAAATCCAGTAGGGCTTTTTCGTGCTCAAAAATGGCTTGATATGCCGCGCCTCTGCCCAAATATGGCTCGTAATCTTTTGAATCCACTTTTATTGCTTTGTTAAAATAAAAGAAGGCTAAGCCAAATTCATCAAGCTCTAAATAAGTGTGCGCTAAATCTAAAAGAATATCAATGTCTTTTGGGCTTGATAAATGCGACAGCTTAAAAGATTCAATAGCTTGCTTTACTTTTCCAAGTGCTGAAAGTGCTTTTCCTTTTTCATATAAAGCTGGAGTGAAATCGTTTTTTATTGAAAGTGCAAAATCGAAGCAACGAATTGCGCGGTAAAATTTAGCACCTTGGCTGAGCATCATTCCGTAATTATACCAGCAATAATAATCATAAGGATCGTAATCAATTGCACGCTCAAAATATATTTTTGCAGTTTCAAAATCCTCTAATGATAGAAAGCAGTAAGCAAGCTCAGCGCAAGCATCTCTGCTAAACTCATCAGAATCAAGCAAGATATTAAATATTTCGATTGCTGCGCCGTAATCGTAAAGTTCCGTTAAAATCATACCTTTATTAAAAAGCGCTTCTTCGTTGCCCGGGTCAGATTCGAGGACTTTTTCTACTAATAAAAGAGCATAGCTAAGATTGCCTAATTCAAAAAAAGCTGAGGATTTATGTATCAGCGATTCAAAATCAGATGGGTTGAGTAGCTGGGCTTTGTTGAAGCAAACTATGGAGGCACGCAATCGGTTCATTCGCAAAAGCGTTAGTCCTTTTTTTATCCAAGCCTCAGAAGAATCGGGAAACTCCTTTGTCCATTTATCGCAAACAAATAAGGCATCAGTATAGTTCTCATTTTCAAAGCAGTAGTAAATAATATCTTCTAAAGTTTCTAGATCAGGGAGATTGGATCTATTTATACCACCTTTTCTAAAGTCTTTTAAATATTGTTTTAATTTATCCTTATACTCGGAGTTTGAACTTTCAAACTCGCCATAAAATCTATTCATTAGATTTCTTTTTTAGTTCATAAATAGAAAAACAAATTTATATTTCTTTTCTCAATCTTGCAATAGGAATTTTCAATTGCTCGCGGTATTTTGCAATAGTCCTTCTTGCAACCTTGTATCCTTGCTTTTTCAACTCTGACACAATAGCTTCGTCGCTCAGCGGCTTGCTTTTTGATTCTGCATCAATAATATCTTTAACTACTTGCTTTACAACTGTGGTAGAAACATCTTCTCCGTCAACATTTGGAAGCGATTCGCTGAAAAAGTATTTAAGCTCGAAAACACCAAATTCGCTTTGGACATATTTTCCGTTTACGATTCTGCAAACAGTTGAAATGTCTAAGCCAGTATCGTCAGCAACATCTTTGTAGATAAGTGGTTTTAAAGCACTTGCTCCAACCTCGAAAAACTCTCTTTGCAAAGCCGCAATGGCAGTCATCACTTTAAGCATCGTATTTTTCCGCTGGCGAATTGCTTGTATAAGAAATTTAGCATCTTCATACTTATTGCGAATCCACTCGCGTGTGTCTTTATTGTATTTCCTAAAATTTGCATCTGCCTTCAATTTTTCATAAGCTTGATTGAGACGCAAGGGGGGGATTCTGCTATCGTTGAGCGTGATAAAAATTTCGTTTTTTTCTTCGTCCCGCTCTACTATAAAATCTGGAATTACGGTGTGAATAGCAAGGTTTGAATCACCGGCGCCGGGTCTTGGATTGAGCTTGCGTATTATGTCGATTGCTTGACGAAGCTCATCCTCGTCTACTTCAAATTGCTTGAGCAAAACATGAAAGTGCTTCATTGTAAAAGCATCATAGCCTTCTCGTAAAATTTTAAGGGCAAGCTCCTGAGATTCGCTTGGCTCTGGAATTACTTCGCATTGAGCAATCAAACACTCTTGGACGGTCCTTGAGCCAATGCCCGGGGGGTCTAAGGTCTGTATTTGTCCAAGAACATTTTCTGCCATTTCTAAATCAACTTCATTAATAAAGTGAGGCAGGAAAAGAGTCCCGTCCTTGATTTTACTAAGCACTGAATTTTCTTCGTAATCCTTACTTAAATCAATAATTTCCAATATGCTGCTTGGAATTGCAAACTCCCGCGCAGGATTTTCAAAAGTTTCTTTATTGTTTTTATCGCTATGCTTTTGCTCTAAATACCTTTTTGTTTTAATGTTTTGCTCTTCAATATGCTGGTTTGTTTCGTCTACAATATCTTCGAGTTCTCGTCTTAAATAGCCGTCTGAATCAACATTTCCAATAATATGCTCCCCTAAAATCATCTCTTCTTCCTTCAAAGGAAGCATACGAAACTGTTGCAAAAGCTCATCTAAAAATGAAACGCTGTCTTTAATTTGATATTCTTGTTCATCATCGCCAGAATGCTGAATAGCTTGTCCTTTTTGTCCAATTTCTTCATTATCTTGCCAAATTAATTTATAGAACTCAAAAGGATCTTTGGCGTCATTAATTTGATTAAATTCTTCAGCGCTTTCCAGTTCGCTTCCCTCGTGCTCTCCACTGGCATTTTGCTCTTCAACTGCTGGCTCGAAATCCTCATTCGCCTCTGTTGCTGCTTCATCTGAATAGACCTCTTCAAGCATTGGGTTTTGCTCAATTTCTTGAAGAACTTGCTGCTCTAATTGAACAACCGGCAGCTGTAGCAATTTCAAATATTGAATTTGCTGTGGCGTCAAGGTTTGCGCCAGAGATGTTTTTACTCCTAATGATAGTTTCATTTTATTTGTTTAAAAAAGTTCAATCCAACTCTATAATTTTCTATTAGCTTCATTGTTTTTACAAAATTCTATAAATTGCTCGGTCCATTCATTGCCAAATTCACGCTCCAATGCCTCAGCAAGGGACTCTGCGAGCAGCATTTTTTCAGCCTCTCCACATTTAATTGCCTCCTTGCATTCGCTAATTTTTTCATAGCGATAATGCGTTTGCGGATAATGGGCAATTCTTATCGGAAAAAGATGACAGGAAATAGGCTTCCTGAAATCAATTTTCTTATCAAAATAAGCTTTTTCTATTGCACATTTTGCTATTGGTCCCTCATTATAAACGAAAACGCAATCGCGATGATTAATGCACATAGTGGCGTAATCTTCTGCATACCCTTCATAAAAGCCGTGCTGCTCAATTACTTCAAGTGCTTTTTTGGGTAAATATTCTTTAACTATCGGAAAAATATCTTCTAATATTGGAATTTCATAATCTTTTAGCGGCGCCCCGCGTTCTCCCAAAAAAGTGCAACAAGCACCCTTGCACTCTGCTAAATCGCATTTAAAATAACTATTCGTTACTTCTTTCCTTACTAATATATTTCCAAATAAATACATTTCCAAACAATTTCTTATTACTTGTAAAAAATATCTACTAAAATACGAATTTATATTTAGTTAGGAAAATAAACATAAGAAAAGATAGGGAGTTTCACGCTTTGCCAAGGAGTTTGGTGCCTATTTAAATTGACCTTGCGATATTTTGTGAGGACGAGAAAGCGGAATGATTAGAAAAGCATTAAGAATGGGATTCTAAATGCTTTTGTCTAAAAATCCTTTTTGACTAAAAAGTTTATTCATACCTCAAAGCGTCAATTGGGTCGAGTTTTGCAGCTTTCCAAGCGGGGTATGAGCCAGCAACAACACCTAAAACTGTGCAAACCACAATGCCCAGGATCACCCAATCAAGAGGGAACACAATATTCATACCAAGCATTTTGCCGAGAACGTTTCCTGCTGCAATTCCCATAACAATGCCAACCGCGCCACCCAATTGACAGAGCGTAATAGTTTCTATGATGAACTGGGCAAGTATCCAAGCTCTTTTTGCGCCAATAGCTTTGCGAATACCAATCTCGCGTGTCCTTTCTTTCACGGAAACAAGCATAATATTCATTATCCCGACCCCAGCAGCAATCAAGGCAATCACGCCAGACACTACGCCAAAAACGGAAAGAAAGCTCGTAAAATTCTTAAATTGCTCAGCAATAGATTCATTTGTTTCAACTTCAAAGCTATTGTCCTCCCAAGGCTTTTGCTTCCTTATGGTTCGCATAATCCCAATAGCTTCGTCCACCGTAGGCTCAAGTAGCTCTTTGCTAAGTGCTTTTATTGAAATTGTTACCGATTGAGACCACCAGCTTGCATAATGCTTCAAAAATTTGGAAATAGGCACAATTACCTGATTGTCCTGACTTTGCCCAAGAACAGCACCTTTCGTTTCAAGTATGCCAATTACGGTGAAGCTTTGATTTTGAATAGCAATTCTTTTCCCTATCGGATTTTCATTTGGAAAAACTTTAACTAAAATATCGTTCCCAATTATTGCGACATTTCGATTAAATGTAATATCTTCAGCAGTAAAAGCCCTGCCTTGGTCAACGGAAATGTTGTTGTTAACAAAGTAGTATTCATCGGCACCGGTGAGCGAAACATCGGGATCAGTGCTATGGTTGCCAGCTTTTATTACCTGTCCTCCGGACGAGCTTTCAGCACTAATCAAGTTGCTTGTTGTCATTTTTTTTCGAAAATCTTTATACACGGAATAGGTAATCATTCTGCGTCTTCGATATTTTCCCCGAGTATTTCCCATTTGAACACTTGGAACTCTTTTTATAATAAAAGTATTCTCGCCTAAACTTGCCATTTCATTAGTTACAGCATTATCCATTGAGCTAACAAGTGTGCCAGCCCCAATTATCGCAAAAACCCCAATGGAAATACTAAGAAGAGTGAGAATAGCACGCAGTTTGTTTTTTCTTACTGAATCTATGGCAAGTAATATGCTTTCACTTATATTCATTTTTTACTCATTTTTATTCATATCTTAGTGAATCAACAGGATCTAGGTTCGATGCTCGGATTGCGGGGATTAGCCCTGCAAGGATACCGACTATTATAGATACGAAAGACGCTATATACAATAATTTCAATGGTATATAAGGTGATAAAAATGATATTGAAGGAAATGCTTTCGGTAAAAAGGTGGCTACGGCGTATATTAAAACAGAGCATCCAATAAAAGAAAATGCAGAGCCAATAAGGCAAAGAATTGCTGATTCTATTATAAATTGAAACAGAATAGAGCGTTTTGGAGCGCCAATAGCCTTGCGAATGCCGATTTCCTTTGTTCGCTCAGCAACGGAAACAAACATAATGTTTGTTATGCCAATAATTCCAACAATGAAAGAAAGGACTGTCATACCGATTCCAATGCCCCAAACGTAGAGTCGAAACATATCAGTAGATTTTTCAAATGTTTTTGTTTCATTAACAGAAAAATCAAGTTCCTCCCAAGGCTCTAAACCTCTAATCCCTCTCATTATACCAATAGTTTCAGTGCGAACTTCGTCAAGCATTTCCGGGCTTCCAGCTTTTACCCCTATCGACAAACTTCTCCTATACTTTCCGAAACAGCCAAGAAAACTTGATAAAGGCACAAACACTTGATTATCAACGAAATCTAATAAGGCGGTGCCTTGCTTTTTTACTACTCCAATCACATAAAATTTATGACCATTTATTTTCACAGTTTTTCCGATCCCATCTCCATCTGGAAAAACAGAATAATAAGCATTATAAGCAAATACCACTACGTTAGCACTATACATATCTTCGCTTGGAGAGAAAAATCTGCCGTCTAAAATCGCTCCCGCTGGCGTTAAGCCATATTCACTTAAAGAGCCTTGAACGCTAATACCCTCGAAATTAAGATTTTCATATTTAATAAGAGTTCTATGTCTTTTTGCGATTGGGATCGCAACCTCAGCAGTTTTCACTCTTTTTATAAATTCATTAGCTTGCTCTAAAGTGATTGGCTTTCTCGCTTGGAGCAATTTCCAATTTTGTCCGCCAGACCAATCCCATTTATCAACGTAAAGCATGTCGCTTCCAATCATATTGATTGTGTCCAAAAGCACTTTGTCCAGTCCGGCAAGCGCCCAGCCCATTATTATTACAAAAGAAATACCAATCACCACCCCAAGAGAAGCTAAAAATGAACGCAACTTGTTTGCTTTTATTGAGTCTAAGGCAATTACTATTGCTTCCCATATTTCAGAAAATTTCATCTATTCTATTTCTTCAAGTTCGGAGATTTTTGGAACTATTGGGTTTCCATTTTTTTCATCTGATTCAACTAAACCATCGCGAAGCCGAATGATTCTATGTGAATAATGAGCAATTTCTTCTTCGTGAGTAACTAAGATAATCGTATTTCCTTTTTCCCAGAGCTTATTGAAAAGAATCATTATTTCTTTGCCCGTTTTTGAGTCCAAATTCCCTGTTGGCTCATCGGCAAGGATAATAGAAGGATTATTTGCTAAAGCTCTTGCTACGGCAACTCTTTGACGCTGACCGCCGGAAAGCTCGTTTGGTTTATGGGTTATTCTATCACCAAGCCCAACCCCTTCGAGTAGCTGCTGGGCAATTTCTTTTCTTTTCGATGAATTAACTCCACTATAAACAAGGGGAAGCTCTACGTTTTTCAATGCCGTTGCTCGCGGCAGAAGGTTAAAGGTCTGAAAGACAAAGCCAATTTCTTTATTGCGAATATCTGCCAGCTCGTTATCGCTCATATCGCTGACATCATATTGCTTGAAAAAATACTTGCCAGTGCTTGGAGTATCGAGACAGCCGATAATGTTCATAAGTGTCGATTTCCCGGAGCCTGAGGGCCCCATTATAGAAACGTATTCATTCTTTCTTATTGACAAAGTTATATCTCTAAGTGCGTGAACGAGTTCCAAGCCCATCTGATACACTTTTGATATATTTTCAAATTGTATTAAAAAATCGTTTTGATTTGTTGCAGCCATTTTATTTTTTATTTTTTTGGTTCAATGCTCTGATATTTTTTCTTTATTGCGCTTTTTCTTCGCTAAATTTCTTTTTATGCAAGCTATCAATTTTTATTGCAGAGCCATCTTTGAGCAGCTTACTTATAGCCATATAGCTTCCGCTTACCACCTCTTCACCTCCTTTTAAGCCATCGGTGATTTCAATAAAAGTATTGTCGCTAATTCCAGTTTTCACAGTAATCATTTTAGCTTTTTGATTTTCTTTAACGAAAACCACAGAAGGGGGACGCTCCACTTTTCTTTTTTTGCTTTCGTCATCAGTTGAAGTAATGCCTTGGCTACGGACATCGGGTGCGGCTTCGAGCTTTGATTCGCGAACGGTTACCGATTGCAAGGGAACTGCAAGCACATTTTCGCGAGTTTCTGTTTCTACGTCCACGTTACAACTCATTCCGGGACGCAAGCGTGCTTCTTGGTCTAAAAGGCGTATTTTCACTTTGAAATTGGTAACTTGGTCCTGAGTTCCGAGCGAGCTTTGAATGGCAGAATGCCCAATTTCAACTACAATTCCTTTGTATTCAATATCTTGAATGGCGTCAATTTCAATGCGAGCTGTGTCTCCAATTTTCACCATAACTATATCATTTTCATCAACCTCCACCATCGCATTCATAACGCTTAAATCGGAAATCACCATCATTTCAGTTCCAGCGTATTGCGCAGTTCCAACAACTTTTTCGCCTTTTTCTACGCTTAATTTTGTAACAATTCCATTAATTGGAGAAAAGATTGTGGTTCTATCAGCACTTCTTTGAATTTGCTTTAAAGTAGCTACAGATTGCTGGTGCTGATAAAGTGCGGATTGATAGTTCTTTTCGCTTTGCTCGAAACTATTTGTTGCGGCTTCAAACTCATCGGCAGATGCAAACTTTTTTGCGTATAGCTCAGAAACTCTGTTTAGCTCAGACCTTGCTCTTTCCCTTGCAAGTTTGCGGGCATCAATTTGCACTTTTGCCGCCTCTACTGCTGCTTTGTATTGCTCGAGCTGAGATTCAATTATGTCTGGCTTTATTCTTGCTAAAAGAGTATTTGCTTTGACGGTATCGCCCTCTTTAACCGCCAAATAAACTAATTCGCCAGAGGTTTCTGATGATATTTTTACCTCCGTTTCCGCTTCAATTTTTCCGATTGCAGTAACTGTTTGGGTTATAGTTCTTTTTTCTGCTTTGCTTACAGAGATGGAAATTGCCGCATCAGTTTTTCCAGCAAAAATGAAAATGACAATCGCAGCTAAAATGAGAGTTAGTGTGATGATTGTAATATATACTTTCTTTTTTGATTTTTTCTTTGCCATTGGGTTACCTTTTCAAATCAATTTACATTTTGATTAATTTCTTCATTAATATTTTCATTAATTATATCGCGTTTATCGAAAACAGCAGTGCCGGCAATCATATCTTGAAATGTCTGCTTTTTTTGTGAAAGAGCAAAAAAATATCCAATAAAAATTGTTACTCCTACTATTGAAGAAAATGAATTTATAAAGCTAATGCGTGTTAAAAGCCAAACAATAGAAACGATTGAAACTAAATGCTTTATAAGATAGCGTTTTAAGAGCTTTGCTGCGCTTGCGGGGCGGCGATTTGAATCTGCAATCTGAATTCCAAGAATTAATTTTCCAAGCGAGGCGCCAACCATAATTTCAAGCGAAAAAAATGCAAGAGAAATAATATAGGCAAAGTAGAAATTGGACAAATTATCTTCAAAAAACTCTTCTAAAACTTCTTCAAATGCTAAGGGGTTTGTTGCAAATTCTTTTATTTCTTCCGCAAAAATTGTTGCCGAATCGAAAAAGCCTGTTGCATTGTAAACAAAAAGAATAATTATTGTGATAATCAGGCTATCGATAAAAAAGGCAAGGAAGCGCTTCCCAAAGCCGATTCTTATTTCCCACTCCTCAGCGGGATATGGAGCATATCGAGCTAAATAAAATTGCTTTTCTTCATCAGACATATTTTTAAAACATTCTCTACAAATTGTAGGAGTTTCAAAGTAGTATTGCGAGGGATATTCGCTCCCGCATTTTTCACATTTCATATTTTACTCCTTTATTCAAGTTTACCGATTGCAAATTGAACTTCTTTTTGAGCTAAATAATAAGAATAAATTGCATTTACTCTATTGATTTGAGCAGTAATATAGCGAGTGTTTGCATCGTAGTATTCGTTTATATTTGAAGAGCCTATGTTGAACCTCTCGCTGTAAATATTGAAATTCATTTCAGAAGAACGTAGAAGACGCTCTGTGATGTCGAGCTGTTTTTCCGAAGCGTCCAAATTTAGGAGTGCAGTTTGAATAGAGGTTTTTATGTTCTGCTCTAACTGGTATCGCTCGATTTCCTGTTGAGTTAATTGATACTTAGCTGATTCAATTTTATTATTTGTTCTAAAATTTTCAAATACCGGGACAGAAAGACTTAAGCCAATAAAAGACATTCCTAAATCACTAAATTTTGACAGCGAATGATTAGTCCAAGACCAGCCACCACTTGCGGATAAAGTAGGGTAGTAGCCACTTTCAGCAATAGTGATATTTGTTTTTGAAGCATCAATTCCGGTGCTTGTAGCGGCATAATCAATTCTATTTGTCAGCGCGCTGTTAATGCAGGCATCGAAAGAGCCAATTTCTTTGTGAAATTCGTCAATTTGCGTTTCAGCAACGCTATGTGGTATGCTTGATTCAAGGAAATCTGCTTGCGTATTTGCAGAAAGCCCCATCGTAGTTAAAAGGACTGCTTTTGCGTTGTCCAAATCGTTTTCTGCGTTTAACAAGGCAAGCTCTCGAGTTCCGATTTCCGCTTCTTGTGAATAGACATAGCCAATATGCGTCTTTCCAGCTTCATAAGTTGCTTGAATTCTTTCCAATTCTTTTTCTCCAAGCTCCAGATCGCCTTTTCTAATTTTAACCAGCTGCTGCTTTTTAATAACATCATAGTATTGACGATAAACTTGCAATTTTACGTTAATTTCAGTAAAATCAGCTATTTTTTTATTATAATCTAAATTCTTTTGTGCTAAATTATAATTTGCTTCCCTTGAAAATCCGTTAAAAATGGGATAGCTTGCGTAAGCATTCATAGAATAAGAATTTGGGTTCGTCCCCGGAACGCTGATAATTTGTCCTCCTACGTTTACTGTTTTTGTTCCTTCCTCTCTTAATTGACGATTATAGCCCATATTTAAGTTAATTGAAGGAAGAAATTCGCCGAATGCATTTGTTACAGCGGCACTTGACGAAAGCAGCCTTGCATTTGCTAAAATCATTTCAGTATTATGTTCGCTTGCAATATTCAGGCAATCGTTTAAAGAAAAAGTTTGCGCGTTTCCTTGTGTTTGGCTATATCCGATATAACTTATTGAGAGCAATAAAAGTATAATAAAAAGCAACTTATTTTCCATTAATTCCTCTATATTCACATTATAGAAAAAGAACTATATTTTATAAACTACTACGAATTTTCTTTTAAAAAGTTACAATTTTTTGCTTTTGCTAATTTCTTCTAAAAAAGTAAAACCAATGCTTTTAAAGTAAAATAGAATTAGAATCGGCGTTTAAAAAAAATTCATTAAATTGAAAAAGAGGAGAGGTCATTTTGTGGGGAAATTGGATTTATATGAGAAATAGATTTATTCAATTAATTTTTAAAATATCGAAAGAAGAAGACGCTTTTGATATTTTAGAAAAAGAAGCTTTAAAATTAACAAAAAAAGAGATATCGCAAAGCATTATTGACTGTGGCATATTGCCAGAAATATTTACTCATGATAGTTCAGAGGAGAAGCTGTGGGCAAAGTTTACTGATATTCTACTAGCAGCGAGTTTAACTATTTTAAATCTTCCGTCTGACGTTTTGAGAACAAGAGGAGACTCAGCTGATGTTTTTGGAAAAGCTAAAAACTATTCGATAGTTGCTGATGCAAAAACTTTTAGAT
>LSQX01138365.1_pt1 | contig 18180 bp, 16 predicted proteins | sample 654561 | NCBI WGS metagenome assembly LSQX01 (sample SAMN04489861, study PRJNA283612) | anaerobic digester metagenome | isolation source: 4 biogas reactors fed with cattle manure at either 37C or 55C with and... | place: Denmark: Kongens Lyngby | collected 2014
GATGTTGAGGTTGGCAGGTTGCGTGAAGACCCGTCCGCTCCCAACGCCATGTGGCTTTGGGTCGTCGGCGATCAGCTCAGAAAGGGCGCTGCATCCAATGCTGTTCAGATAGGATTGGCGCTCTACAACGACCGGAGGTGACTCGCATGGGGATTGTTGTTCAGAAGTTCGGGGGCACCTCGGTGGCAGACGCGAAATCTTGTGCACTTGTGGTGTCAAGGATAGTCGAAGCGAGGCGGGCGGGCAATGATGTTGTGGCAGTTGTATCTGCAATGGGTCGGAAACCAGCCCCCTACTCGACAGACGCCCTTTTGGCGTTGGCAGAATCCGCGGGAGACTCCCTCTCGCTCAGGGAGAAGGATGCAATAGCGGCGTGCGGAGAGATCATATCCTCTGTCGCGCTTGTTTCAGCCCTTACGGCAGCGGGCTGTCCTGCGATGTCGTTCACAGGAGCGCAGGCGGGCATAGAAACGGATGACAATTTCGGCAACGCCCGCATAGTGAGGATAGATCCTGCCCGCCTTCTCCACTCGATGGGGGAGGGCAAGGTTCCTGTTGTTGCAGGATTCCAGGGGATTACCGACGCCGGTGATGTCACCACCTTAGGGCGGGGCGGAAGCGACACTACCGCTGCAGCGCTGGCGGCAGCACTGGGCGCAGACATGATAGAGATATACACAGATGTAGAAGGGATCATGACGGCCGACCCTCATATCGTGCCGGATGCCAGATTCCAGGAGACAATGAGCTATAGCGAACTTATAGAGATGGCAAACCTCGGAGCGAAGGTTGTGCACTTGCGCGCAGTTGAGATTGCGAGCCAGGCGCGGATACCTCTGGCCATCAAGAGTGTATTCTCAGACTGCCCGGGCACATTGGTGACTGATGTTGCACCGGAGAGAATGCCGATTGCAGTGCCGGATCGATTCGTCTCTTCTGTTACGTGCATAGGGAACATGGCCCAGATAGTGCTTGAGGAATCGGGTTTCGATGCTGACGAGGCTGCACTCAATGTCTTTTCCACCATGGCACGTGACCGGATTTCAGTGGACATGATCAATGTCTTCCCTGACAGGATTGCATTCATCGTACCGGCCCGCGATTCGGGCCGCGCTGTGCGCGCCCTCGACAAGCTAAGCCTTTCGGCAGTGGCCAACCCCGGTTGTGCAAAAGTCTCAGTTGTAGGAGAGGGCATGAGGGGTGTTCCGGGAGTCATGTCAAGGGTGGTTAGGGCTCTCCATACCTCCGGAATACGTATTCTGCAGACATCCGACTCGCATTACTCCATCTCCTGCCTGGTTCCGGAGGCCGACATGGAGCGTGCAGCGTGCGCTCTTCATTCCGAGTTTGAACTGGGAAAATAAGTTCGCGGTTGGCGATTATGGAGGAGATTGCATTGAAGAAGAACGGGAAGAGGATTCGCGTCATTACGGCCATGGTGACTCCTTTTGCCCCAGACATGTCTGTCGACTACAGGAAGGCGCGCGAGCTTGCAAGGATGCTTGTGGACAATGGTTCAGACGGACTGGTGGTTTCGGGGACGACCGGCGAATCTCCCACATTGACGCCTGATGAGAAACTGAAGCTCTTCCAGGTGGTGCTGGAAGAGGTTGGGGAAGAAGCAGCTGTCGTAGCTGGAACAGGAGGGAACGACACGCGTACAAGCGTGGAGTTGACCCTGGAAGCCGAGAAGCTGGGCGTGGACGGTGCAATGCTGGTAACGCCTTACTACAACAAGCCGCCTCAGGCAGGGCTATATCAACACTTTTCGCTGGTGGCCAAGGCGACTTCACTGCCGATAATGATATACAACGTTCCTGGTCGGACGTCGGTCAACCTTACTGCCGACACAATGGCGGGACTGGCCAATGATTACTCCAACATTGTGGCGGTCAAGGAAGCGTCAGGCAGCCTGGAACAGGTCGCTGAAATAAGGTCAAAGGCGCCGAAGAGTCTCACGATCTACAGCGGGGACGACAACATGACCATCCCCATCATGTCAGTGGGTGGAGACGGCATTGTGAGCGTCGCTTCACATGTGGCCGGCTGTGAAATTCAGCAAATGGTCACGGCTTTCATTGACGGAGATGTTGACCTTGCAGCTGAAATGCACAGGCGACTGCTGCCCCTCTTCAAGGTAATATTCATTACAACCAACCCCATACCCGTCAAGGCAGCACTTGACCTGTCGGGGTTCGATGCCGGCGGGCTGAGGCCGCCGCTTGTTGAGGCGACTGATGCAGAGAGGAAGCAGATTGAAAGGGTCATGGAAACACTGGGACTAATCTAGCGCGATCTTGTCTGTGGATGGCGCGGGCGAGCTAGAAGATTATCGGGCCTTTGCTATTGAGAACGCTGCGTGCATGATGCAGCGAAGTCTGAGCAAGATTGACCAGAGCGCCCTCGGCATAGACGCCGAGGGCGCCTTCTAACTACTTCGCAAGAAGTACTTTGGCCTGATCGAGCGGCTGGGCTCCGAATTGCGGACAATGCCAACCCCCTTCTGCCTTTGATAAGGCATTTGCCGCCATTGAACCCGATTAATGGAGATGCTATAGTAAGGTTGGCCTGAATGCCAAATGCGACAAGCCCCTCTGCGCAGAGGCACTGCGTTCTGTCAGATCGTGTCGAAATAATGATGAACGGAGATGGTTGGGAAATGTGCGCGCCCATTTTTGTGACTTTTCTGATACTATTCGCCATGCATCTTTGTTTTACAGCGATGGAGAGCAAGCGTGGCAGACGATTCACTAAGCCGTTTCTCATGCCATTGCTTCTGCTCCTCTATTTGCAGGAGGCAGAAGTCGTTAGCAGCTGGGTCGTCCTTGCACTGATCGGCGGAACCCTTGGCGATATCTTCTTGCTCTGGCCTGATGACGACAGACTCTTTGCCGCGGGACTCACATCGTTCCTGGCAGGCCATGTCTTCTATATCATTGCTATTCTCCAGACGATCGATTGGTCAGCCGGGATTCCGTGGTGGTTTTGGCTTGCTATCATACCTTACGCTACCTGCGGATGGTATTCAGCCTCCAAACTTGCCCCGGGTCTTGGCAAGATGAAGGTGCCAGCAAATGTGTACGTCGTCGTCATCACAGTAATGAGCCTCCTTACGATCCTAAGGGCCTCTAGCTTCTCGGGGTGGAGCTTCTGGTTGCCTTTCGTCGGGTCGCTGCTCTTCATTGCATCAGACTCCATGCTTTCGCATCATAGGTTCAGAGCAAAGATGCATGATGCGGATCTTTATATTATGGCCACATACGTCCTTGCGCAGCTGTTCCTTGTAGTTGGCCTTCTCATGGGATAGCCGTAATCCCGGCAGCATTCATGCTCAGAGCCATCTGTAGCAAGCAAAGAGAAGATGTTCGCCGGGCGCTGGCTCCCTGATTGGAGCAAACCAGCTGCCGTGTAGGGGAGCGGTTCTATCAGCTCGGCGGCCACATTCGCAAACAGCTGGTCAGCACGGATAGATGCAAAGGAGGTATCGCCCGTGCTTGAGGAGACTCGTGACTATCCTGAGGACAAGGCACATCTATACTCGCTTCTACAGAAGGACTTGATGGCTTTGGTCGAAGGAGTGCGCGAACCTGTACCGAACCTTGCCAATGCATCGGCTCTGCTGTGGCAGGGCTTGCAGAACATAAACTGGGCTGGCTTTTACCTGGTCGACGGCGATCGTCTGGTTCTTGGACCTTTTCAGGGAAAGCCTGCCTGCATATACATCCCCGCAGGCAAAGGTGTGTGCGGAACAGCGGTGGCAGAAGATCGGACGCTGAGAGTGGACGATGTGCATGAATTCCCAGGCCACATCGCATGCGATAGCGCATCCAGATCAGAAATCGTCATTCCGATCCGTGACGGCAAAAGGATCGTTGGCGTACTTGACGTTGATAGCCCGCTCCCAGCACGATTCGACAGCCTGGATCAAGAGGGGCTGGAGGGCCTAGTTCGAATCCTGGAGCGAGCGTGCGTATGGCAGTAGGCTGAGCGGAGCGTATAAGCGGCTTGTGGGGCCAGCGCGGGTCAACCCCCTGGAGTGGCCGTGTTTCTCCCTGTGCGTACTGGGTTTTGCACGACACGGCCCGACATGCGGGATGTGACAGGGTCCACCCGTTTGCATATGGAATGCTCAACATCGGATGACCTCTAACCTGGACGAGTTGCCGGTTCCCCTCAGCGAAGGCATGCCCTGCCGCGCCAGGCCAGGGCCCATGGTTGAGTTCCGGACACAGATCCCACGACCCGCCGCCTGGCCTCCTTGATACGTCGCGATGCTAGGTATATAATTTTATGAGTTCGACACAATGAAAACCTGCGAGGTGCAGTATAAGTAGTGACTATTAATGAATCAAAGCCTGTGCGCCTAATACCTTTGGGCGGCATAGGCGAAATAGGGAAAAACATACTCGTCGTGGAATACGGGGACGACATTATGGTGGTCGACTGCGGACTGATGTTTCCTGACGATGACATGTTCGGAGTGGATCTGGTAATCCCTGATGTCCAATACCTGGAGGACAATAAGGAGCGCATCAGGGCTATTGTCTTGACTCATGGCCATGAGGACCATATCGGAGCCCTCGCTTACGTGCTGAAGCGAGTTGGGGATGTGCCTGTTTATGGCACCAGGCTCACTCTGGCACTGGTTGAAGCCAGGTTGCGGGAGCATGGAATTCGCCTTGGCGGCAGCGCGCATGTGATAAGCGCTGGCGACCACAGGAATTTTGGACAGATAGACGTGGAGTTCATCCACGTGAGCCACTCCATTGCCGACTGTGTGGCACTTGCCATCGATACCCCGGCGGGCACAATAGTCCATACATCCGACTTCAAGTTCGATCAGACTCCGGTTGATGGTCGAGTAATGGACTTGCGCCGCTTCGCCGAACTTGGGGAGCGTGGGGTACTGGTCATGCTATCCGATTCGACCAATGCTGAACGCCCAGGCTATACGCTGTCAGAGAAGGTAGTGGGAGAGCTCTTCCGCGATGCGTTTCGCGATGCTCCGGGAAGAATATTCGTCACAACCTTTGCATCGCACATAGAACGTATTCAACAGGCGCTCGACGCTGCGGCTGCGGTAGGGCGACGAGTGGCTATCGTCGGTCGGTCAATGGAAAACAACATCAGACTTGCGCTAGACCTCGGGTATCTTCGAGTTGAGCCTGGCACGATAGTCGATCTTGATGCACTGGAGTCTTTGCCCTCGAACCGTGTTGCCATAATGACTACAGGCAGCCAGGGAGAGCCCATGAGTGCGTTGACGCGAATGGCCATGTCTGACCATAGAAGAGTATCAATCGTCCCAGGGGACACGGTCATCATCTCTGCAAGCACCATCCCGGGGAATGAGAGAATGATAGGAACCACGATCAACCGCCTTTTCAAACAGGGTGCCCAGGTGATATACGAGGCATTCTCAGGATTTCACGTTTCAGGCCATGCCAGCCAGGAAGAGCTCAAATTGATGCTCAACATTGTGAGGCCTCGTTACTTCGTCCCTGTCCATGGAGAATACAGGCATCTTGTGAAACACGCTCGGTTGGCTCAAGAAGTGGGGATCCAAAGATCCAACATAATCATACCCGAGCTAGGCGATATTCTCGAGTTCAGCCAGGATGGCGCAGAGGTGGCGGGGCGTGTGACGGCGGGTCATCTTCTCGTTGATGGTCTGTCAGTGGGCGCNNTATAAGAGACAGCTTGTAGTGGGCGGCCCCGAGATCGTCTCGAGGGGATTCGTTTACCTCAAAGAGTCTGAGGACTTCATCGATGAGATAAGGGCGGCGGCTTCCGAGGTTGTCGAGGAATTCGAAGGCGAGGGCAAGTTGGAGGTTCAGTCGTTGAAGGATCGGCTCCGACATGCGATATCTTCGTTTATTTTCGAGCGCACTGGAAGGCGGCCCATGGTTATTCCCGTGGTAATGGACGTATAAGGCCTAACGCGGGGGTCGCGAGTGTCAGGCCCCCGCTTTTCTATACATAATTACTCCGCCCGCACCCTCATACTAACGTTGACTCTACTGACGGAGGTGCGAACGGATTATGAGGGTTGAATCGGAGGCTGAGCCGGCGAGGCTCTCGCCAGAACAGGAAGAGCTAGTCGGCGCACCGTTGAAGGAATTCGGGGAAATTGAGACCCCTGTTCCCCCACCCAGCAACATACATGTGTTGAGCATCATAGGCCAGATAGAGGGACATACTGTCCTTCCGCCGCAGAACAAGACCACCAAGTACGAGCATGTCATGCCTCAGCTTGTTGCGATTGAGCAGAGCGATGAGATTGAGGGGCTTCTCATTCTCCTCAACACGGTGGGAGGGGATGTAGAGGCGGGGCTGGCCATATCCGAGTTGCTCGCAGGGATGACAACCCCGTCAGTCAGCATAGTCCTTGGAGGCGGGCATTCCATAGCCGTTCCGATCGCGGTCAGCTGCAGCTACTCGATGATTGCGAGCACAGCTACGATGACAATCCATCCGCTGAGGCTGTCGGGGCAGCTTGTAGTCGGAACACAGCAGACCTATGAGTATCTAGAGAGGATGCAGGAGCGGGTCATCAAGTTTGTAGCCGACCACTCCAGGTGTTCGATTGAAGGTTTCAGGGACCTCATGTTCAGGACCGGAGAGCTCCTGCGGGATGTTGGCACAGTCCTGGTGGGACAGGATGCTGTAAATGCAGGACTGATAGACTCTGTAGGCAGTCTCGCTGATGCGCTTCGGAAGCTGGATGAGCTGATCGGCATCAGGCGCAAGATAGGAAGCAGGGCAAAGGAGAGTATCCACTGATGCTCTATACGATCATGCCCATAGAAGACGTCCTTGGCGAACCGCCGTGGAAACGCCGTCCTTACACAGCCTGGCGGGGTCCTGCAGAGCCGGCCATGGGCCCCGCCGGCACTGGGGAGCCCGCAATGCCCGTAGCGTGCAACGTAGATGGCGTGCCCGTCATGGTGTGGCCTATGCCCGACGGAAAGGGCCAGGTGGAAAGAGTCATGTCGACAAATCCGGCCCACTACCTGAACCCTGCAATCGCCCCCGGATCCATAGTGCATGTCAAAGCGCATCTCTAGTTCCGGCGCCACATAACCTTGCAGGCGGCGGCATACGGTTTTCTGACTGGATGCTGCTGTAGTGAGGTGTTGGCAGATGATTATGGCGATACCTTTTGTGGGGGGTCTTGCCCTTTTCCTGCTCTCGCTAGTTGGCATGAGCAAGGCACTGGGGAAAATCATAGGAGCTCGTACACGCGCAGCCCTCCACGGGGCTTCTGTGCCTGCAGCTTTCGCGTCAGGCGTTGGAGTGACGGCATTGCTCCAGAGCTCCACACTTGTGAGTGTGACTTTGGTTGGGCTTGTGAACTCAGGGGCTATGGGATTGGCGCCGGCCTTCGCTGCAATACTCGGAGCCAATGTGGGAACGACAGTCACTGCTCAGATTGCGGGGTTGCGCCCTACCTTGCTGGGGTGGGTAGCGGCCGGAGTTGGGCTTGCGCTTGCGGGTTGGGGATGGCTGGATATCCGCCTTCCGCGGGCAGCTGGCGGCCCGAGACTGGAGAGGGGCCGAACCCGTATGCTGGGCGGCGCCGCAGCCATGGGCTTCTCGGGTGTGGTTCTTGGACTGGGGCTTGTGGCGGATGCATGCGGCGCGGCGGTTGACTCCGAGACTCTGAAGATAATCCTTACATGGGCATCGCATAAGCCGGTTCTTGCTGCTGTAGTAGGAGCGGCAGCTACAGCCGCAGTGCAAAGCAGTTCGGTTGTGAGCGCGCTTCTCGTCACGCTGACGCGGGAGGGCCTGGTTGAATTGAAGGGAGCCATAGCTCTCGTCATTGGCAGCAATGTCGGGACGTGTTTCACAGCTCTAGTTGCAGCCTTGCCCACTGACCGAGATTCCCAGACATTAGCGTGGGCCAACCTGATCTTCAACGTACTGGGTGCGGCAGCGTTTCTGCCATTTGTCGAACTCTTCTGTGATCTACTCCGCCTGACTGCGACTGACCCCGGAGCGCAACTGGCGAATGCGCACGCGTTGTTCAACATAATCACCGCGGCAATTGCTCTCCCGTTTGCGCGCCAGTTCGTGGAGTTAATCGGAGGCCGCGGCAAGGAGCGAATCTACATTGACCGTCATACAAGGGTTGTTGCTGGGAATAGTCCAAGGTCTTACTGAGTTTCTGCCTGTGTCAAGTTCGGGCCATCTCGTCGTTGCCCAGGCCCTGATGGCCATAGAGCCTAGCATGACTGTAGCCCTGGGCGTTCATGCCGGGACTGCGCTTTCCGTTCTGGTCCTCTACGGCAGAGAGATCTGGGGGATTATTGCAGGTTTCTTCCGTGGCATAGGGAGACGCGACGGCAGCGCCAAGATGGCCATTTGCCTCGTCTTGACGAGCATACCTGCAGCGGTAGTGGGCTTCGCCGCTTCCGACTCCATAGAACACGCATTTAGCTCGCCCCTCTTTGCAGGGATTGGATTCCTGATTTCAGGGGCTGTCCTCTGGTATGCTGACCGCATATCGACCCGGGCAGCCAGCGCTCGGCCGGAAGCGGACATTGATGAAGCGAGAATCGGCTACAAGCATGCTGTTGCTGTGGGGGTGGCGCAAGCCTGCGCAGTATTTCCAGGAGTGTCACGGTCGGGACTTACTATCTCATCTGCTCTTGCCCTCAAATTTGACAGGAGTTTCGCCGCATCATATTCGTTCATCGCATCGCTGCCTGTCATACTTGGTGCGGTGATCCTCTGGCCTTTGTCGAACCCGGGGGCTCTTTCCGGGATTGACCTGGGGGTTTTGGCACTTGCAACGGGAGCTTCCTTCGTAGCAGGCCTGGCTGCCATGGTCGTCTTAAGGAGAATAGTGCTTCAGGGCAGACTGAGGTACTTCTCTTACTACCTCTGGACGATCGGGGCAATCACTATGCTTTGGCAGGCTAGAGGATTGTTGGGGCTCTGAGTAGAAATGAACCCGTACGGTGGTGAATGGATGTGGCAGCAAAACGGGCGGGCCAATCTGCCCGGGGAAAGAGACATTCAAGGCCCGTACGGGGTCGGCCCAGGCAGGCGAAGTCATCGCCTTCTTCGCGCAACCGTACACTCGACGGACGGCTAGGCTCCGAGATTGGCGGCATATTCCTCATAGCCGGGGCCGCGCTCGGCCTCATTTCGCTTGCTCGAGGACCCTCGGGTTACGTCTCAGGGGCACTTGCCGATCTGATGATATCAGCATTTGGCCGCGGTGCGTACGCAGTTCCGATCTTCATGGCACTTACGGGAATCCTCATGCTTTGGCGACGGACCGGGCGCATTGTCGTTGTGCGATTGATGGGGCTGCTTGCCTTGTGCATTGCTATCGTGATAGGCTTTGAGCTCTACGACTTCGGAGAGGCTGCTATCGCCATTCCATTTGCGGAATACGTCGACGGCATCGGACCCCAAGGGGGCGGGCTTGTAGGCGCTGCCGGGGCCTGGGCATTGCTCAGGCTTTTCGGATTTTCAGGATCTGTCATTATCTCAGTCGCGCTGGGAGTATCGGGGCTTTCCATTGCTTCAGATGTTCCTGTTGCGGCTGCTGTAACCTTCGTTGCGAGGTCGATATGGACAGGCCTCTCATTTGTCCTCAAGAACATGAGAGAGAGCTACGACGCTATCATCCTGCATCTTTTCGAGGCGGTCCCTCCACATCCTGCTGACGCAGGTGTCGGCGACAAGGCAAACATCAGCGTCGACGCAGGCAAGTTGGAAGACGTCATTGTGGCCGATGGATCAACCGGGGCTCAAGAGAGGCGGGGGATTGAAAGGCTCAAGGAGTTTTTCCGCCCCGATGAGCCATCCGGATCCGTAGATGATTCAGGCCTGAAGGTCCACGCGGCGCCTGACGGCTCCGGCGCCGAGCAGGCAGCCAGGGCCCAGGTGCCTGTTTTGGGCGAGCGAGCCAGGCCGTCTCCAGTGATAGCCAGGCCCGAATCGCCTGGCGATCCCACGGGCGAAATGGAGCAATTGAAGTTGATCGACGATGATGCCTACGCTGTTCTGCCTCCCATGAGCATCCTGCGGACGCCTCCCAGGCGCAGGGGGCGCAAGGAGGTTGAGGACCCCCGGGGCATGGCCGAGCTGCTTGAGTCTACGCTCGCCAGTTTTGGTGTTGAGGCAACTGTAGTGGGAGTTAGCGCCGGACCGGTTGTTACCCGTTTTGAGGTCCAGCCGGGGCCAGGCGTTAAGGTGTCGAAGATTGTCAACCTTGCTGATGATCTTTCGCTTGCGTTTGCCTCGGCGGGAGTAAGAATAGAGGCCCCGATCCCAGGGAAGGCGGCTGTAGGCATCGAAGTTCCCAGTAGATACAAGTCCACAATCTATCTGCGAGAAGTGATCGAGTCTGACGAGTTTCAGAAGGCTGAATCACGCCTCACATTTGCCGTGGGAAAGGACATAGCGGGAAAGCCAGTCGTGGGCGATCTATCGGATATGCTGCATTTGCTGGTTGCTGGGGCCACTGGATCAGGCAAAAGCGTATGCCTGAATTCGATCATATGCAGCCTGCTCTTTAAGGCAACCCCTGATCAGGTAAGGCTCCTCCTGATCGACCCAAAGAGAGTGGAGCTTTCCATGTACGACGGCGTTCCGCATCTTCTGGCTCCTGTAGTGACTGATCCCAAAAAAGCTTCAGGGTATCTCCGGTGGGTAGTTGAGGAGATGGAGAACAGGTATCGCCTATTCCAGCTGGCCGGAGCACGGAATATCGGCCAGTACAATGAGATGGTGCGTCTTGGAATCGTAGACGAGTATCTCAATGCCGAAGAAGCCGAACATGGTGGCACCAGGCTCGACCAGGCCGGATCTTCCGCTGAAGCAGGCGACGGAGCCGATGCTTCGCCCAGGATGAAGCCGCTTGCTTACATTGTTGTCATCATAGATGAGCTGGCCGACCTGATGCTTGTGGCGCAGCGTGAAGTTGAAGACGCCATAGCGAGGCTGGCTTTCATGGCCAGGGCGGCCGGAATCCACTTGATCATTGCGACTCAGAGGCCTTCAGTCGATATAGTCACGGGGATAATAAAGTCGAACATACCATCGAGGATAGCCTTTGCCGTATCGTCGCAGGTAGACTCCAGGATTATTCTGGACACCTCCGGCGCTGAGCATTTGTTAGGAAAGGGCGACATGCTGTTTCACCCTGTGGGGCTGCCGAAGCCAATACGCGTGCAGGGTGCCTACATATCGGACGAAGAAGTGTCAAGCCTGGTTAGGTACTTGAAGCGACAGGGGAAGCCGACGTACGAAGCTGAGGCCGTGGATACTTCCGACAGCGCGGAGGAAGAAGGGATCGCCGAAGATGATGAACTCTTCCCCGATGCTGCCAGGTTGGCTGTGGGCTCCGGGGAGGCATCCATTTCAAAGATACAGCGTCGGTTCAGGGTTGGCTACGCGAGGGCAGCAAGGCTTATAGATACTATGGAAGTGCTTGGCATCGTTGGGCCTTACGAGGGAAGCAAGCCGCGCAAGGTTCTTATCACCGAAGAGGAGCTAGAGGACATGCTAGGCGATCGCGGCTTAGTATAGCGGGCGCGGGGGGTGTGTTGTCGTTGAACGAGATTGGTGTGCTCCTCAGGGAGGCACGCGAGGCCCGTGGCATGAGCCTGGCGGATGTAAGCGAAATAACGAAGATCCGTTCGAAGTATCTGGAAGCAATAGAGCGAGGAGAGTTTGCAGCGATACCAGGGGAAGTCTATCTGAAGGGCTTCATCCGGAACTATGCGGATTGTGTAGGGCTCGATGGCGGGCAGGTGGTCGCCAGATACAACGAGCTTCGCCTCCTGAAGGAAGCAGCCGCTCTGAAGCAGCTGGAGGAAGAGCGCTTGGAGAGGGTGCAGCGCAACAGGAAAGAGGTAAGAGCCCGAAGAATCAGATCGGTTTTGCAGACATTGGTTTGGGTAGCCATAGCGTTAGTGGGCGCAGCGGGCATCTACTATGCGGCGCGAGCCTTCGGATTCATAACATGGGATCTGCCGTGGCTTAAGTAGCTTGAGGGGATGTGCAGAATTGAGAAGTGTGCAAGAGCTTCTTGCCGATATCTCGAGGTTGGAAGGAGGGCGATTCGACGAGGCCCTCTTCGAGCTGATCCGTCGTGGTCCCAAGGCCTTGGATAGGCTCTTTGCCCACATAGAATCGGAGCCGCAGCTTTCCGAAAAGGCACAGGAGTCTATCAGACGGCAATGGACGAGGATTCAGGAGGCCCTTGTTGAACTGCCCCCAAGGGCGTTTTCGTCGCCAGGCGTAAGGGCTTTGCTCGAGTGCGGTCGCTGTGAAGCAATCGCCAGGCGCGCCACGAAATGCATCGAGCAGGGCATGATAGAGACGGCGGCGTGCTTAGCGGCCGCCCTTGCCTCGTCAGGCCAGGCATCTCTTGACAGGGCAATTCTGGAGGCTCGTCTGTCACTGGTTGCTGGTCGTCCAGGCGAAGCAATTGCACTATTGGATCCTTACTATCAACCTGGATATGCAGGGGCTGCAGTTGCTGAATGGCTGGCTGCCGCCGCATTTGCCGCAGGAGATGCAAGACGCGCCTTCCTGACCATGCTTCCCTTTGAGCTTGACGTCTTGCGGGCATCCTCCATGCTGAGCGCAATGATCAATGCCTGGTCCGTTGAGGATCTTGGCGTATGCATTCTTGAGGTAGCGCGGCGTGGCAACCTTCCGGGATGGGAGCTTCTGGCCAGCGCTGCAGCGGAAGCATGGAAGGCCACAGTGCAGGAAGATGCAGACACTGTCCTAGAATTGGCAGGCGCCCGGGTTGAACTCGAAGGCTTTTTCGACGCTATTGAAAGCGTTCTTTCAGATGTTGAATCATCTCCAAACGATGCGGTTTCCGCATCCGTCAGAGGCGAGCTGGAGTCACTCGTTGCTCGGGCCACTCAACTTGTCCATGACATCGCAGGCAAATACCGTCTCCATCAGGGTTTGCCCGGAAAGGGTGAGACCGATAGCGTGTGCGGAGGAAGTGTTGAGCTGGAAGGGCCTCTGCCTGACGAACGAAGCTGGGTCGAGTTGCTGGCGTCTGCCAGAGAGTCGCTGGCCCTGGACGGGCCATGGAAAACCAGCAAATCCCCGTTCAGCGGGAGCTTGCCGGAGGAGGTTCGCAGGGCTGTCGTGCTGGCGCACGCCGAGGGAAGGCCGATATCGACGCGGTGGGCAGAAGGCGAGTTCCGCATCGAAGTGGGATCTCCTGTTTTGGGGGGCTCGGTGCAGAATGACGATGGCCGCATTCTTGATTCCGTTTGGATAGAGCAAATACTGAAGTCGGGCCCGCCTCGAAAGGCCGCAGAGGAGGCCATAGTCATCATACGGAGCAGGGAGCGCCGGCACGCCCGTGCACTGCTCGATTCAACTAAGCAAATGCTTGAGGCTATAGCTGTCGGGCTGAGTGGGATTTTGGAACAGCCGCCCGGAGCAGCGGGAGACTGTGTTCGAGAGATGAGAGAACATGTGGGCAACTTGAATAATGAAGTCGAGGATTGCGTTGCTGAAGCTCTGGGCGAAACTGGAGCGAAGAAGCAGTCCTCACCTGCTGACACCTTGCCTGAATGGTACCTATCTGAAGCTTCAGGCTGCACGGAGGAGACGAATCGTGCTTTGGCCGCTGCTCGCTATCTAGTGGGCTCTGCGGGTCCTGATCCTGTTCCGGCTGACCAGGCGGCGCTCGTCCCCTTCCTTCTGAGAAAAGCGGTGCAAACAGAGGCCGAATCGCGCCTTGGCGATGTTCTGGCAGACTACAGGCTCCGTCCGTCAGTGCTGAGGGCCACTGAAGAGAGGGGAAAGAGGCGCAGGAGGATCTCAGCGCAGTTCGGAGAGGAGGCTCTCGGGCTCATGCCTGAGGGCATTCCGCGCGAACGTATACTGGGCGGCCTCGACCGCCTCGCCACAAGGGTTTTGGAGGGCAGCCCAAAGCCTCTGGCAGGGGAAATGTTGCTCATGGGTATGGCTTTCATCTGCTTCGACCCGCTCGACAATCCCCATCGATCGCAAGTCGTTGGGAGGGCTCTTGTGAAGCTCGACGCTGCCCTACTCGATGCTGAGAGAGATGCTGAATCATGTGATTGGGATGAGCTGGAGCGCAGCGCACACATGGCAATAAGACTGATTTGCTCGGCAGGTGATGAAGGATGATGGAACCAGCACATGTGAAGGGTGTGGATTACTGGCTCACTGAGGCAGCGAACATCGGCATTGACTCCCTCGTTGACCTCTTCAACGATGCCTACAGCCAGTACTATGTTCCAACTGTAGTTACCGCAGAGCGCTTGCTCAACCTGGTGGCCCGTGAGGACATATCCATGAGCCACTCTTACGTTGCCCTTTTTGGAAGCCGCCCGGTGGGAGTAGTCTTTCTTGGCGTACGGGGCACGCGAGGCTATATTTGCGGCATGGGGGTCCGCATAGCATACCAGGGCCGAGGCGTCGGCGAACTTCTAATGAGGCGGATACTGAAGGAAGGCGAAGCCCTCGGACTCGACTCGCTTCAACTGGAAGTTGTAGACCGGAATTTCAGAGCCATAGGGCTTTATGCCAAATTGGGGTTTGTGCCCATTCGTGTTCTGGGAGTATGGAAAAGGGATCGAATGCCCCACAGGAGGGGGTCAGGCACTGGCGAAATGAGGGATTTCGACATCAAGCGCGTGCCTTCGCTGTACGTGTTGCCGTTGGTCGACGGATTCAACGAGATACGTCCGTGCTGGCAGAACGAGCCGACAGCACTGGCGAAGTTCTACAGCAGATTGTCTTCATACGTAGCACGCGCGGGTTCTGACGAGATAGCCTATGCTCTGTACGTCGATACTTCCGAAGGCCTCTACATCGTGGATTTCGCCGCCTCGCCCTCGCTGCACAAAGGCGTAAGGCAGGGGGCGTGTGAAGCACTTCTGGAGAAAATAGATCTGTACGTCCCAAGAAGAATGGCACGGGCTCATAACATCCCAGTGGAAGACTATCAAGGGCGAGCGTTGCGGTCGCTGGGATTTGAAATAGAGCTCAAGCAGCAGGAGATGGTGTTATGCTTAAGGTAGCTTTCACGACATTTGTTACAGTATTCCTGGCAGAACTGGGTGACAAGACCCAGCTCGCTACCATGATGCTCGTTGCAGAAGGCAAGTCGCGTTGGGCTGTGTTCATAGGTTCAGCGTCGGCCCTTGTGCTATCCTCCCTCGTTGGAGTGCTTGCAGGAGCTTTCATAGGCAAGCACGTTCCTGCGATATGGGTGAGGATAGGCGCCGGGTCTGCCTTTATCATACTCGGCATTCTCCTTCTAATGGGCCGATTCTGATGTTCCCATAATACAAGGCAAGGAGGACCATGTTGACATGGAGCGCCGTAACCAGGTCTTAAGGTTTGTTTCGAGTATCTCGTTCCTGCTCATTCTTACTCTCGTGTTGCCGATGATTGCGGCTGCCGCGGCCGGTGCAGCAAGGCAGGCAGTTGCCCTCGCCGACGAGCAGTATTCCAGAAGGTGCGAGCCTGGAATGGTCGACACACTCATTGCAGGGCTGGAGGAAGCAAACAGGGCCACTCCCGGCGAGTGTGAGATACTCTGGCGGTTGTCGCGAGCGTATTGGTTCAAGTCTACTCGTGTGCCTGAGAATGACAAGAAGACCCGACTTGATCTGCTGAATAGGGGGAAGGCCTACGCTGAGGAGGCGACAGCATCCGATCCAAAGAGTGCGAACGCGTATTACTGGCTTGCTGCTTCAATAGCCCAGGCCGGGCAGATCAGAGGGATCCTTCAGAGCCTTGCCTCGGTCAAGCCTACGAAGGCGGCTTTGGACAAAGGATTGGAGGTAGACCCCAGGCATGCAAGCTGCCACTATCTTATGGCAGAGCTTTATCTGCAGCTTCCTGGTGCCCCGCTATCCATAGGCAACAAGAAGAAGGCTGTAGAGGAAGCGAGCTTGGCGGTGAAGTACGACCCTGGCGAATCATGCCATCACCTGGTGCTAGGGCGAGCGTTGATAGCAACAAAACAATATGATGAGGCCAGAGCCGCTCTAAACAGGCTCATTGAAATGGAACCCAGCAAAGAGGATCCGGAAGGGTTCAAGAAGGATCAGGACGCAGCTCGCGAAGAGCTCAAGTCGATTGCGAGAAAGTAAGTGCCTGACATGAGGGATTGGCCTATCGAAGGTTGGTGACTTAGGAACGAAGATTGCATTTTGCTCACTTGGATGCTCCAAGAATCTTGTGGATACTGAGGTAATGATCGGCTTGCTGCGTGATGCCGGAATGGAGATAGTCTCTGACGTGCACCGTGCAGACGTCATAGTCGTAAATACGTGCAGCTTCATCGCTGATGCAGCCCAGGAGTCTGTAGATGCCATACTGGACTACGCGGATTTGCGCGCAGAAGGGAAGCTGCGCGCCCTTCTCGTTGCAGGCTGCCTGCCGCAGAGGTACGGCGTGGAATTGATGAAGGAGATTCCTGAGGTTGACGGGATCATAGGCACAGGCCAGTTTGACCGGTGCGCGGAGGCGATTGCCGAAGCGCTTGATGGCCGACGTCCCGTGTTCCTTGAGAACCCGGGATACCTGCCGCCTGAGCGTGCCCCACGAGTCGTCACTACTCCTGCGCACTACGCCTACCTTAAGATCGGCGAAGGGTGTGTGAACAGGTGCGCTTACTGCATCATTCCATCCCTCCGCGGGCCTGTGCGCAGTCGCCCGGTCGAGGCCGTGGTCGGAGAGGCTGAAGAGCTTGCCCGAGGCGGCATGCGTGAAGCGATAGTCATCGCTCAGGATACGACGATGTATGGGGCCGACCTTTACGGAGCACCATCACTGGCAAAGCTCTTGCGGGAGCTTACCGGGGTGGAAGGGCTCGAGTGGATTAGGATCATGTATGCCTATCCGTCCAGGGTAGATACGGAACTTGTGGAGGTTATCGCCTCGGCCCCGAAGATTGTGAAATACCTGGACTTGCCGATGCAGCATGGCTCAGACAGGTTGCTCCGGGCAATGAATAGACACGCCTCCCGCGACCAGATGATTCAAGTCGTAGAGGAACTAAGGAAGCAGATACCCGGAATAGTGATACGCACCTCCCTAATCGTTGGATTTCCCGGGGAAACAGACGATGATTTCGACGAACTGCTCGATTTCATAAGAATCGTCAAGCCTGAGAGGGCCGGGGTGTTCAAGTTCTCCCGTGAAGAGGGAACCCCAGCCTACGACATGCCCGACCAGGTTCCCGGGGAAGTGGCCGCCATGCGTTGGAAGATGACCATGGAGGTCTTGAGGGAGATTTCCCGCGAGTATGGCCAGTCGAGAGTAGGGAGCCTTGTTCGAGCAATTGTGGACGGACCTTCCGACGAATCTGAACTCGTTGTCGAGGCGCGCTCGTTTGCAGAGGCACCTGATGTTGACGGGAAGATATACATAGGCGATGCCACGTTGCGGCCGGGGCAATTCGTAGATGTCAGGATAGACGATGCAAGCGACTACGACCTTGCTGGAAGCTTGGTATAATGCCGCCGCCCGCACACACCTGAGTCGCCGTTGCTTGCAGGGCGCGGGTGCCCCGCCTAAGCGTGACAGCCAAAAGATCTGCCGTTCCTTGGGCACAGGTTGCCCCGGGGGACGGCAGGATGTTTGCTCTGACTTCATTTCTGTAGATCGGGATGACCCACGAGCGGGCCAGTTTCGACGGCAAGTGACCCGCCAACGGGCCATTTCTGCGAATATCGACCCGCTCGTGGGTCAATCGGGCCGCCGAACCTCCTGTTCCGCGTAGAGCCAAGCACTTCCAAATAACGTCAGCACATGTAGCTGGGAACATCAGTAGCGATGCCGCCGCATCGCTTTCGTTTTCACATCGCCAGATCCAGGTGACCCGCTGGTGAGTCAATTCTGGAGCAAACGACCCACCTATGAGCCATTTTGCAAAATATTGGCCTACTGCTGGGTCAGTCAGGCGACCAAGCCACCATTTTCACTGCAGCCCCAATATCACCAAGGAATGGCAACCGCTGTAGCTGGGAGCGCAAGGAGCGATGCTGCAGCATCGCTTCCAACTTGACTCCTGTTGGGCAAGGTGACCCACTGGTGGGTCGGTTTCGCGGAAAACGACCTGCCCCTGGGTCAATTGCCAGAAAATCGGCCTACTGGTGGGTCACCCAGTTAAGGCCGATCTTCGGCACCCTTGGACAT